>ERZ777011.232-NODE-232-length-90256-cov-7.505338_pt1 | contig 90256 bp, 90 predicted proteins | sample MGYA00374964_ERZ777011 | MGnify/ENA primary metagenome ERZ777011 (study PRJEB29310, sample SAMD00008975) | mouse gut metagenome | study: EMG produced TPA metagenomics assembly of the Metagenome analysis of fecal microbiota from mouse which was promoted... | reverse complement strand
TATTCCGTGTAATACTGTTTCCGATCTCCTGACCGTTAGTTGAAATGTTTAATTTACTTATCTTTTTTTCTAAAGCGCGTATCTGGCGGTCTACCTTTTTCGCATCGGGCAGCTCGACGGCTGCCTGTACTTTTATTTCATTGTTGTTCATAGCTTAAAATCCCTCTTTCAGTTTCTTTTGATAATTGTCTCGGATAAGTTCTATAGAAATTTCGACCTCTCCATTTACCAGACCATGCTCGGTAATTATTTTCTCATATTTCTCATATGTGGAAACGGCATGGCGAAGACACTCCTTGCTGACAGTTTTTCCGCTTGATATTTTATCGGCAAGGCTAATGATTTCCCATCTGTAATCATTGACTTGTTTGTCTATGAAGAGATCGGTAAGTTTTTTGATATCACTTTGCATTTCAAGATTATGCTTATCTGATCTTTTCATGTCTTCGGCATGCTTTTTTTGTAAAGAGATAAGATTTTTGGATGTAGTCAAAAGTAATTCATGTTCTTCCCTGCGCTGCCGCCTCCATTTGGTTTCCAGCCCCAGTTTATCGATACCCCACTCGAATATCGAAACAACGGATCTGATACCTGTAAGAATGACAAAGACGGATACTAAAACGTATGGAAAGTTAAGGGTAAATAATTCTTTTATTGTGTCCATTCATATCATTGCCCTTCTGTAACATTGCTTATCTGCGTCTGGGAAGCTTCCAGAAGAATACGGATCTGGTCTTTTGTAATAACTTCTTTTTTGGAATTAAACATTTTATCAATAAAGTTAGTGACATACTCCCGTTTTTCATCTCCGGATTTCGGCGTATCAAATAAGAGTTCCGCAGCCTGAACAGCTTTGGTAACCCACTTTCCGATTTCATCCATTCGGGCAGCAGACGTTTTTGTTTTAATATAAGGAATCAGGATACCTGTAATGACAGCTTCAATTACAGGAATGGTCAGCAGTATGATATTAAATAATTGTTCGTTCATATGGAATCCTCCTAAAGATCTGATGCAGAAAAAATGGATAGTTCATCACACACACTTCCTTTTCTCGGCATGTCCGTTTGTAATATAATGTTTATAATACAAGGGAAGATTATTTCCAAAGGCATTTCTCAAATCGGCATAACCGTTTTGATATATAGCCACATTAAAATTAACGCTTGCAACACGTCCTTCGTTCATTCCGTTAGAACAGAAATGACTGAACAGAGCAGCGGAATTTGTGCCAAAGGCCTTTTTAAGATCCTGATATTTATCGGCATAGTATGTGGGATCAAAGACGGGGGAATAATCCAAACCTTCAAATAGGAATTTGTGAGAAACGGGGACGGGGGATGGGACGGCATTTAATTTCTTATTTACCTGTGCTGCAATATAAGAATGTTTGTGATACAGATAATTTCCGGGACATGCTTTTGCCGCAAAATCTCTGTGCACTGTCATATTACACCCGTTGAGATGCCTTATTCTGTCGTTTTTATTGGCGCTCCACACAAGTTTTCTGATTTTATTTCGTTTACAGATATCCGTCGTCAGTTCAATAAGAGACGACATAGCTTTATCCGATATGTGCCAGTCGGGAGCGCCCCCGTCATTGGCCACTTCGATAGTTACGGCGCGATGATCGTTGGATGCATTGGAAGACGCCCAGGATCTGTCCTTTTCCTCCACATACATTGCAATGCGTCCGTCGCTTCCGATCCCGTAATTGGAAGAAGCTTTTTTTGATTTGCCTGCAAAAACATTTCCGCATGATTCCACTGATAAGTTGCCGGCCATGCAATGAATGGTGATAGTGTCGATTTTATGATTTCTGGGAGAGGTCTTATTTGGACTGATTTTCTTATGTGTTGCCAGTGAACTGTTTGTATATGCCATTTTCTTTCCTTTCACATCGTTTGTATTTTGCTATATGTTAAAAGTTCTCAGTTTTTCGACACACTGTTTGAGTGTTTCGCATATATAATTTAATTCTGTTACCTGCAGATTTTCTCCGAAACTCATTCTGATACACGAATGAATATCCGGTTCCTTCATACCGATAGAGGACAGCGTGGCGGAAGGGGACAAGTCGCCCGATGTACAGGCGGAACCCGTACTCACCTGAATACCGTTCATATCTAACAGGAACATGAGCGATTCCCCCTCGATACCCCGGAAGCACATATACAAATTGTGGGGCAATCTGTTTTTGGATTCAACGGAATTGCCCACCAGATAACTGTCCGGGATATTCTTTGTTATAAAATGATATACATAATCTCTGCTTTTGGATGAGACGGAAGAGTAATGATAATCGGCAGCCGCTTTACCAAGTGAAGCGATTCCCAGAACGTTTTCCGTACCGCCCACAAGTCCCTGTTCCTGCGATCCGTATATAAGCGGTTTTAAAGCAACGCTATCCTTTTTCCATAAAATGCCGGTTCCCTTTAATGCATGAAGTTTATGCCCGCTGAATGTCAGAACATCAACATAATCCCTCCATAATGCCATATTTACTTCACAGGATGGGATATAGCCGGTAGCGTCTGCCACTAAAATGCCGTTATGTTTATGGGTGATTTCACCGATCGTAATCACATTATTTATGGTTCCGATTTCTGAATTAGCCGCCTCGATACAGACAAGCGGTTTCCGGGCATTGTGTATTGTCAGGACCTCTTCTAAATAGGCCGGATCGATTTCTCCGACTGAATTTACCTGTAATGGAGTATGATATCTGCAGGATTCGCAGGCTTTTAACATGGACTTGTGGGCAGTAGGAGAGCAGAAGACTTCATAGTTGTCTTTCTTTGAATTATCCGAAAATAAGCCTTTTATCGATAAGGTGTTTCCTGCGGATCCGGATGGAACAAAGTAAATTTCCTTCTCATCGGCGCCGATAAATTTTGCGACGGATCGTCTTGCATCCGATAGGATCTGTTTTGCTTTTGTCCCCTGCGAATGCAGGCTTGACGGGTTGCCCCATTCATCTAATATAGAAATCAAGTATTCTTTTACGGAGCATGTCAAAGGCGTCGTCGCTGCGTGGTCTAAATAGATACGTTCTCTCAACTGTTTATTTCCTCTTGTTTTTCGGAACCGCCATGGCGTTAACGGGTTTTGCCGTAATCTCTTCGATCACAGCCCGGATTTCCGGTTTAAAAGAATTCATATCGGATAAATCGCAATGCTGCAATTCCGCGCCGGCCTGTTCCTTATTTTTTGTTATCGCATATCCGTGAATCGCCATATAAATTTTATAGTGCTCGGCGGTATCCGTGACTCTCCGCCAGGGCTTGAAGTTTTTCTCCTTTTTGCAGGTTCCGCAAATATGGTAGCCTTTATTGCAGATACTGCAATGTGCGTTAATATTATGATCCATTATCGTTCACCTCAAAAAGGCGGTTATATTTCAAACCGCCCAAAATGTAATTAAATACAATCAGTCTTCGCTGATAATGATATCAAACAAAGTCCCCTCTTCATCGCAATAACCTTTCTGTAAAATGTAGGAAGCCGCATGTTTTCCGTCGGGACTTAAGGAAACTTCCGTGCTGGAAGGATCGATCTGCGCTCTGGGACATCTGATTACACCGGCATATACGGTATTCGGATTGCAGATGTCATGAAAGATCGCATGAATAAGAAGCGTTTTTACTTTAGGGGTTTTGTCTGTCCTTTTTGTAACCTGCGCCGCCGTAGTAGTTTCTCTCTCGTAATTGACAAACACTCTGCCGGTTACGTTGTCCGGAAGCGTAATGGTTTTTGCGGCGGCGTCAATTACGAATTTACCGTCGCCGGCAGTGGCGGAAACTTCATATGTATCGCCGAAAGTGTTATTTTCGTTGATGACTTTTACATATTTCACTTCCGCGCCGTCAGGCCCCACAGGAGTGTATTTTAAGACTGCCGTGTGATCGGAGCCGATCGTAATAGTTTCGGATACCGGCATGAGGATCTTATTACCGTCCGATGCCAGAACTTTTTTGGTGCCGTACTGAGAAGCAGCAAGGTCAAGAGAGAAATAGGAATTGCTGAAATCGAAAGTGCCTTTCTGCGCCTTGTAAAAGGTTGCGACGCTGGAACCCATGGCGTCGGTTACGTCCTGCGCCTCTGCGCTTGTTTTCAGACTCGGGCTTTCGATCTGAGTATAGCGCCCCGTCAGCTCGCTTGTGGCAGGGTCATACTCTTCGACGGATCTGATTCTTTCAAGAATTAATTCATTGGGGTTAAACATAAATTTTCCTCCTTTTTTTGGGCGTAAAGAAGAACTTGTTAATCAAGTTCTCCCAGCCAGTCTAGTTGTTTTTTTGCATCTTTCAAATTTACGCCGCTGAATCCGGAATACGCGCTTTGCAGCAGTAAATTTGCATTTTTTATTTTAAGGATTCTTTTGACGGAATCCATAAAAGCGTTTATTTTCATGTCCCATACTTCCGAATGATTATATTTGAACTCTTCACTGTTGATCATTGCGGATATCAGGTTTTTTAACTGGGAATGATATTTTTTGTTTCTGTTCCTTGCTCTTTCTTCTCTTGCATCATCGATCAGAATCATTTTTGTAGTGTGATTCGCGGGAAGCTTTTCATCTTTATCGATGATATGCGCTTTGCGCAAAAAATCAGTTATTACAATGTAGGTATATTCGTCTATCACAATCGTGTCATTGCCGACGGTCTGATGTAATAGTAATGTTCCGTCGTCTTTATGTGCGATTTGGAATTTTTTGAAATCCAGATCGCCGAAGAGGATCGAAGTTTTTTCTTTCGGATACATATTGTGAAGGGTATGACAGAACAACTCAAAGGGTGTTATTTTTGTGTAATCAATTCGAGGCTGCATATCCCATAATTCCGATTTTAATGTCTGCGGAGTTGCCGTGAAATGGTATACCATGGAATAGTATTCCTGTTCACCGTAGTCGTATATTTCATCCAGTGTTACCTGATGTACTTTAATATGGTCTGAAACGACAAAATCTTTTCCGCGATATACTTCTAATTCTTCGTTATGCAAAATCTCACCAACCTTCCTGTATAGTTTTGTATTTTTATTGCTGTTTATCAAATAACCGCTGATTCACCTGACTGTTATAGTATTTAGACGAATATGCTTTTACATTTACATGTTCCGGTGAATCTATATTCCGGAACATTCCTTTGGAATATTTTTTCTCTTTTACGTATTTTCTCTTTATGCTGATACCGTTTAACAGTTTTATAGATATATCCTCAGACGGAGCGACGGAAGATAAGCAGTCGAAAACAACAGCGCCTGCCGATTCTAATACTCTGTGGACTGTCACTGCGTCAATATCTTCTCTCGCGGCTATCTGATCGATTAAAGCATCCTGTGTAACATTTAGCATGAATTACCTCCGCCATTTTGCTTTCCTTTATACGCACAAAACTTCAGACGTAATTTACGTCCGAAAATTTTTGAAGCATATTTTTTCGGACGTAAATTACGTATTATATTTTAAAAACCACATAAGTGGAATTTAAGATTTTTTCTTTCTTTCCCTGTCCCATTTTTTTCTGTACTCCTTTTTGCAGATATCGCATCTTATGGATTTTGAAGCCATAGGAACCTCGAGCCACCCGCCGCAATCAGTGCATTGGATAAATTTGGTTTTCTTTACTTCTATATTTTGCTCCAGATTATTTACAACGCATTGACCGTAGCAGAACCATAGTAACTGTTTATACCTTTTCCCTCTGCCATACAGGTACTCTACCAGCATATCTGTAATGGTTTCTTTCGAATATTCGAACTGATCGAACTCATCTCGTATTTTGCAGGCGATATGTCGAAGGTTGTCCGTATTCTCATTTTTCATGTTGGCCATATAGCGATACTGTCTGTTTAATTTGTCATATAGATCAGATACTTCCTTGCTGCAGATAATTTGGGGATCTGACATCATATATCTATAATGGATAGGATCCGTCTGCAAACCGCGGGTATTGATAGGTTTATCCGGAATTCTGTCATATATTTTATTTACAAAACTTCCGTTACGTTTTTTAAGCTGAGACTTTTCTTTACCTTTGGCATATTCAAAGAAGGCCGGTAACTTGCAGTTTGTAAATCGGGTGATCTGTTCGCTTATTTCACGGGGAAATTCCGGTTTATATAAGGTTTTGGCATAGTCGATCACAAAATTATTCTGACAGCATAATCTTTTTACGCAGTCGATAGCGTTTGCTTTCTCTGCATCTGTTCCGGAAATAAATATTTCATCATTCCATATTTTGGAGATGTTATTACTGTATACGCCAATGTTTCCTCCTGTAAAAGCGGCGCTGAGTCCGGCATAGATATTTCGCATGTTAAGCTGAACCGGTTCTGCTTTTCGCATATTGTAGTAGAGAGGGACAATACCGTTCATATTGCGTTCTGCAATTCTCACAAAGTCCTTATCGGCAACGACAAGGCTTTTATCCCCGTCCACATCATACATCAAAATCTTACTGATCAGATCGTGCGTACTTGCATAAATGCCGTCTGTGATAAACCATTCCCCGATGAACTTCTTTCTGTCTCCGTAAGCTTCACCGGCAACATTGAAGCGAACGGCATGTTCTTTATACAGATGGGGACTCCTCAGACAGTCAAGTTTATCGTACCGTTTGAACAACCGGCAGAATACTTCTTTGTCGCCCAACAGACCGACGGGATGTTCGATATGTCCGAACCAGTATTCACAGGCTGCATAAAAATCGGGAAGCAAAAAAGTGTATTTTCCGTTTACTTCAAGTTTTCCGCTGCGATATTTCTTTAAAAGACTGTTTTTTACCTCGCGGATCATATCTTTGGCATATGTATCATTTAACAAAGCGGGATACATTTTTACCGCTTTCTGAAAAGCAGTCATATTTGTGTTATATGGGGTGATGCCTAAAATATTCATCATGGTTTCACGGGAACTGCATATGTTGCTGATGCGCTCCGCCGATTTTTGCGTAAGCAGATCGATCTCCTCGTCGGTAAGATCGGTGAGTGTCTGAAGCATCTGGTAATTTATCTTTGCGTTTTTGATCCTGTCTTCCTCCACATTACATTTACCCGCGCTGCATTGATACTTTTTAAAGCATTCCTTATACTCGTCCCAGGAGTCGTAATACCGGTACATTTTGAATTGGGACTTTGTAAAGATAATTTCAATATCCTCTTTTATGACATCATGAGCCTTTCCGTAAATATCCGTGATAACGGGGGAGCAGTTGTTATAAGCAATAAATTTCCGGAAGTCAAATACGCCCAGCAAACCTTTTATCCAGGGGGCGCGAACCATAAAGTTTTTCGCGGAGACCGATGGAAGGACCATGCCGGCTCCGTCCGTATGGGGGACAGGAACATAGCCGGTCTTTCTTGTGATCGAATAATCGGTTTCGTCCACAAAATCAAAGGTACCGTACACGTCTGTCTCAAAATCGTCGATAACAATAGATTTATCAATATCAAATTCCGTCCACTCGTCAGTGGCGGAATTTGTCAATGCCATATATGCCAAATGTTTATTCACATTATTTCCGCCTTTTGCATTGATTTTTTCTATTGTAAGGCCGCACATAACAGTTTTTTCAATTCTGTTCCATACAGATTCTTTAAGAAATACCGCCTTTTTTTCGCGGATCTGTCCCGCCGATGAAGTAAAATACCTGTATGTTTCGCCTTTATATCGGAAGCCGTAAAATAAAATGTCTTTAAACACATCAAAATGATATACCTGCACGATAAGCAGGGAATCAGTCAATTCATCCGGTTTATTGCCTATAGTCCTGCTGAGAGAAGAATCAAAGACAGATATAATGTTCGTCTCATTCAGGCTGTCTTCTTTGATACTGCGAATATGATCCCTTCCGTCTGTCAGTTCGTTCTGTTTAACCTTATTGGACAAAAGCGCATGCAGTTTTTTTCCGGCATTTTTGGCTTTTTCTCTTTTATGCCTGATTAATCCTGTCCAGTGCAGATATTCGGCAACAGCGTGCGGAGAGGATACTGCTTTGTGAACTTTTTCAGGTTTATTATTTTTCAGATTCTTTATATCGTCCTCCGTATATCCGTGCTCTTTCAGCTTTTTTTCAAGTTCCGGCAGTTTATTTTGTATATCGTTACACTCTTTGCGATATCTGCAATTCATATTGTGCAAATACCTCTCATGGCTGCTGTAAAAGTGTCCGGTATCTACAGAATATATGTAGTATTGTCTGTCAGGCATCTGTCATCCTCCTTCTGCATTGCATATCAAATTTTTTGTCTGAAATCATGCGTCCGGCGATCGGGGAACCGTATGCATGATTTTTTCCTCTGCGATCCGTGGCGAAATCGGAGGGATAGATAATTCCTCCGAAGGTTCTGTGATCGGCTCTGTAAAAGTGATTACTGTTAAATTTCTCTGTCATTGCTCGTTGTGGTTACTCCTTTGCTTTCTGTTGAATTTTTATTTGGCAAACTTGTTTGCTTTGTTGTCATAATACTTATTTCTCCTTTTTCTTGACAAAATCGAACGCATGTTCTATACTTGCAATTGTAAAGGACATGAATGAGAGAGGTAAAGCAAAATGGAAAAGTTATTAAGGACATATTATGATGACAATGCAAAAAGACTCCGTGAGATGGTAGATAGGATTTTATTAAAATTCGGGGGCCTGTCGGATAAGGATATGGATGACTTTTATTCTCTTGCGAACGAAGTTTTTGTAACCGTCATGAAGAAATATGACGGTTCGCAGCCCTTTGAGCCATTTTTGTATTCCTGCCTGCTAAACAGGATCAAGACCGAGATGACCAGACGGAACAGAGAAAAGCGAAGGGCGGACAGAATGTCTGTTTCAATCGATATGCCGGTTGGCGATGATGAAGATTCTGCAATCGGAGATATGATTGCAGATGATTTTACAATAGAGAAGATATTATTTGAAAATGGTGAAGAGGGATATAGTCAGAGAATGCTGCTGTATCTCAGCCGATTATCAACTTTGCAAAGACAAGTGTTGAAGCTGAATGCAGAAGGGTATCTTTCCGGTGAGATTAAGGAGGAATTGCATATAGATGAAAAACAGTATGCCAACTGCTGTGCTGCGATTCATTCCTATAGAAATATTTCGGTGCTGTTTTAAATAAGATCAGTAAAATTAACAGGAGGAATTGAAAAATGGCAAGACCCAGAAAACAGACTTATACTTTGGAAATGTATTTAAAGAAGATTAAAAACCGGATAATATGCAATGATGCGGATGTCCAGAGAAAATTTGTCTGGAAACCGGAACATATTAATGAGTTAATTGTTACGGTTCTTACGGACGATTATATCCCCCCCGTTATTCTCGGGGAGGATGAAAATACACAATTACATATTGTTGACGGGGGCTGCAGAAGCGCTGCGCTGATGGAGTTCAGATATGGAAATTATAAAATTACTTCGTCAATTGAAAATCCGGTAATCTGGTACAAAAAGAAAACGACCGACAAAAAGGGGAATATTGTATGGAAAGAGGCAGAGTTTAATATGAAAAACAAAACATACGATAAACTTCCGGAAGAATTAAAAGAAAAGTTTGATGAATACCAGATAGAAACCGTGATTCACGAAGCCTGTGACAGCTCGAAAATATCCAGATATATCAAGCGCTATAATAATCATGTGGCAATGAACACAGATCAGAAGGCATTCACTTATATAGATAAGTTCGCCGGAAAAATACACAAAATTGTTAATGAAAGTTTCTTTGTTGAGTGCAAGTCGTTAACTGATAATGATAGAAATAAAGGCGTCATTGAAAGGATTGTCGTCGAGTCGTTGATGTGCAGCAATCATTTCAATAACTGGAAGACGGATGCAAGGGAATCCTGCAAATATCTCAATCATAACGCCACAGAGAAGGAATTTGATGGTTTTGCGGACAAGCTGAACAGATTGCGAAAGATTATTACAAAAGATATCAATGATATATTTAATAAGAAGGATTCTTTTATTTTTTTGACACTGTTCGATCAGTTTACGGAATTGGGCATTGATGATTTCAGATTCGCTGATTTTCTCAGAAAATTCAAGGAGGAACTGAGGGAATCGGTTAAGAATAAAAACGGACTTCTGTTTGACGAAATTGATAAGGGGTCGGATAAAAAAAGAAGCACGAAGGACAGACAGGTAGTTTTTGATAAGTTGGAGATGCTTAAAGATCTGATGACAGATTTTCTGGATATCGGTCAGAATGATATCCTTCCCGATAGCATGGAGGAATTTGTTGCCGAAAATCTCGGTATGGATTTGGAAACGATAAAGAAGGATATGGATGTATATAATGAGGATTTGGACTGCTTATTGGATAACGTCGTTAAATTGGGCTCGAAATTGAGAAAAAAACAAAATCGGCCGTCTCTGTTGGCGATCTTGGTGTATTCCTATGCGGAAGATTTAAAAATTGACGAGTGGTTTGCCGAATATGCGAAATCGGATGTTTATTATGCGGATCAGAAAGTTAATTTCCTGCATATGAAAAAGGATTTTGAACATTATCATGAAAGGTGTAGGATGAGCGCATAAGAAAAACAGGAGTAACCCTTTGGGGTTTACTCCCATTTTACACCGTCCGGATGTTGAGAGTGCGGACGACAGTTCTATTTTTTCCGAGCTCTCTCATCCCAGTATTCGCAGGGGATGCCTGCCACTTCGGAGGTGAAAGGAGTTCCGTCTTTTTTCTTGTAATGGTCGGTGGCACGGAACACATATTTGCAGCCCAGATACAGTAACGGAATATTGGCGAATACGATCAGAATGTTGCCGAGGTCGGAGATCGCCCACATATTGCCGAGATCAAGCCCTGCGATGGAGCAAAAGATTCCAAAGAGGGTGATGAAAATGCCGAGGATGCGGATGCCGTTTGTAAAAGATTTTTTTGTGGTGATCCGGCCGGCGGCTATCTCGGAGAAGCTGAAAAACCCGATCACGCAGGTGAAGGCAAACAGGCAGAAGCAGACGGTGATCAAAAAGATTACGATTGTATCAAAAATGCCTGTGCCCGGCGTCAGTGCGGAGGCGGAAGTTAGGAATTTGGGCAGTTTATCAAGTTCCATCCAGACTGCGCCGCCTTCTCCGCTCCAAAGGTGAGCCATCACGACGACGAAACCTGTCAGCGTACAGATCACGATCGTATCAAGGAAAACGCCGATGGACTGCACACAGCCCTGTTCGCAGGGATGGTCCGTATTGGCCGCGCCGGCCGCCATAGTGATTGTGCCCTGTCCGGCTTCGTTGCTCATCAGGCCCCGTTTGATGCCCTGAGCCAACACTGTACCGAACACGCCGCCGAAAATGGCCTGCGGTGTGAAAGCGCCGCCGAACACTGCGGTAAAAAAGTAAGGGACCGCATCGAGGTTCATCAGAATCAGTAAAAACACTGTGGCAATGTAAATGACGGACATGATCGGCACGGCGGTGTCGGTCACTTTCGTCACTTTTTTAATGCCGCCGAAAGCGAGATAAGCAACTAATACAATCAGGATGGCGGCTGTTATGTAATATAACGGCGAACTTGTGGGGATCGAAGAGCCCGTCAGGATCTCGCCCATCTGTCCGATGGAACTTACTACGTTGAATCCCTGAGCGGGCAGACAGCACATCGCGTAGACGATAAACATGACCGAGAGGAAAATACCCGCGCCTTTTTTGTTGCCCAGAAGCTTTTTGCCATAGTAAGGCAGGCCCCCTACAAACTCGTCGTCTTTTTTTTCCTTGAACATCTGCGCCATCACGGCTTCTGTGTAGGCGGTGGACATGCCGAAGAAGGCGGAGAGCCACATCCAGAATAAGGCGCCGGGCCCCCCCACGCCGATCGCTCCGGTCACGCCCAGAATATTACCGGGGCCCACCCGCATGGCGGAACTTAAAAAGAAAGCTCCCAAGGATGAGATGCCGATCTCGTCGCTTTTCTTTTTGGACAAAATGCGGATCCCCTCTTTAAAATGGGTGACCTGCATGAAGCCGAGCCTTACGGAGAAGAAAATGCCGGAGCCTACTAACAGGATGATGGCGAGAGAAAAATTCCCCAAAACGGGAATATTTGCATACCAGTCCATATTTGTGGGAAAATCCCAGAAAAAATCGGAAACCGGAATGACAAAAGAAAATACGTTGTTGATCATTTCAAAAATGTGTTCCATAGAGTTCCTCCTATATGATATGTAAATTTTACACAAGCAATACGGTAGAAAGCGGAGTTTCGCATTTGCCTCGCAGGATTATTTATCCCTTTATAAAAAGTATAAAAAAATAGGAAAGAGAATACAATGGCATAAAGTGAGGAAAAAGTTGCAAAAAGTGCTTTAATTCATCCGCACAATGAGGAAAGTTTCCAAACTGTGTTATACTAAAAAAACAGGACAGGCTGTTTTGACCGACAGACGGCCAAAGGACTGGACGCATCAAAGGGGGAAAAGATATGTGGTTATTATTTGCGCTGTTATCTGCGGTTTTTGCCGCTTTGACATCGATACTGGCAAAGGTAGGAATAGAAGGGGTAAATTCTAATCTGGCCACGGCGGTCAGAACGGGAGTTGTGCTTGTCATGGCGTGGGCTATCGTATTTTTGGCAGGGACCCAGAGCGGTCTTGCCTCGATCAGCAAAAAGAGCTGGATCTTTTTGATTCTCTCCGGCCTTGCAACAGGAGCGTCGTGGCTTTGTTATTACAGAGCGATACAGATCGGCGAGGTTTCGAAGGTAGTTCCGATTGACAAGCTGAGCGTGGTCATCACGTTGGTATTAGCCTTTGTGTTTTTGCACGAACAGTTTACCGTGAAGTCTTTTATCGGCTGTGTGCTGATCGGAGCCGGGACATTGGTGATGGTGTTGTAGACATTCGGAGGAAAAATGGTCTGTGAATTGAAGGAAGTTAAGAAGGCGGATCCGCTGTTTGAGGGCTGGCAGGAGACGATGATCTGGTCCTGTCTGCAGGGAGTGATGGGGAAAATTTATGCGGATTCGCAGGAAGATCCGGTATCCGCCGCCGCATTGCTGGGGGATTTCTGCTTTTTGGCGGGGAAACCTGACAGGGAGTTTATTTTGGGAGGGCATCTGTTAAAGCCTGCGGGACTCAGGGAAATGCCTCCTGAATTTCTGATCATAGTTCCGGGGAATCAGGGCTGGGCGGAATTGATAGAAGAATGCCTCGGAGAAAAGGCAAAACGGGTTGTCCGGTATGCGATCAAAAAGGAACCGGATGTCTTCGATAAAGAAAAACTGCGAAAGATAGTGGACGGACTTCACGACGGATATGAGTTGACGCTGCTGGGGGAAGAGCTGTTTTGGCGGTGTCGGAAGATGGAGTGGTGCAGGAGCTGGGTCGAGCAGTATGCGGACTATGATGCGTATCGGGAACGGGGGCTCGGTGTTGTTATATTAAAGGACGGAGAGCCGGTTTCCGGCGCTTCATCTTATACAGGTTATGTCGGAGGGATCGAAGTCCAGATCGACACAAGAGAGGATCATCGCAGGAAGGGCCTTGCGCTTATCTGTGGAGCAGGACTGATCCTTGCGTGTCTGGAGAGAGGGTGGTATCCGAGCTGGGATGCGCAAAACAAGTGGTCGGCGGCTCTTGCGGAAAAGCTGGGGTATCATTTTGAGCGTGAGTATACGGCGTATGTGGCGGGCAGGGAGTGCTTGGATCCGACCGCAGAAAAAAATCAGGAAAGAGAGGGAGAGTATGTGGAAATGTCCTGAGTGCGGCCGCACTTTTCAAAGGCAGAATCAAAGCCATTACTGTGGAAAAGCGCCGGAAACGATTGATGAGTATATAGAGGCACAGCCGGAAGAGATAAGGCCTTATCTGGGAGAGGTGAGAGCGGCCGTCCGCAGGGCGCTGCCGGAGGCGAAGGAAAAGATTTCATGGAGTATGCCGACTTTTTGGGATAAACATAATATTATTCAGTTTGCCGGATTTAAAAAGCATATCGGGCTGTATCCGGGGCCGGAAGCGGTAGCGGCGTTTGCAGATCGGTTGGAGGAGTATAAGACCAGCAAGGGTACGATACAGCTGCCCTACAGCAAACCCATGCCTCTTGAATTGATCGAGGATATTGCGGGCTGGTGTTATGAGACGGGGAACCATCCGTGAAAAGGAATTGACGGCTGACACAATCTGCCAACTCGTTGACAGAACGCTTATTTTCGGATATTCTGGTTGTAGTTAAAACAACACCGGAGGAGGGACAGGATGTACGATCCGAAATCCAGACATGCACAAGAGTTTATAGATCATCAGGAGATTCTTGACACTCTCGCCTATGCGGAGGCTCATAAACGAGATATCCGGGTGATTGATGAGATCCTTGAAAAAGCCCGCCTTAGAAAGGGTTTGAGCCACAGGGAGGCTTCTGTTCTTTTATCCTGTGAACTGGAAGAAAAAAATGAGGAGATTTACAGGCTGGCGGAGCAGATCAAAAAAGATTTTTACGGAAACAGGATCGTGATGTTTGCGCCGTTATACCTTTCCAATTATTGCGTCAACGGCTGTCTTTACTGTCCTTATCATGCAAAGAATAAACATATTGCGCGCAAAAAGCTGACGCAGGAAGAGATACGGGCGGAGGTGACGGCTCTGCAGGATATGGGGCATAAGCGCCTTGCGCTGGAGGCCGGAGAGGATCCGGTGAATAATCCGCTTGAATATATTTTGGATTCTATCAGGACTATTTACTCCATCCGTCATAAAAACGGTGCGATTCGCCGGGTGAATGTGAACATTGCCGCTCTTTCCGTTGACGGGTATCGTCAGTTAAAAGAGGCCGGGATCGGCACCTATATCCTGTTTCAGGAAACATATCATAAAGAAAGCTACGAAAAACTTCATCCCACCGGGCCAAAGAGTGATTATGCTTATCACACCGAAGCCCACGACAGGGCGATGCAGGGCGGCATCGACGATGTGGGGCTTGGAGTGCTGTTTGGTCTGGAACTCTACCGCTATGAGTTCGTCGGGCTTTTGATGCACGCGGAGCATTTGGAGGCGGCATACGGAGTGGGGCCTCATACTATCAGCGTCCCCAGAATATGTCCCGCCGACGATATCGATCCGGAGGCTTTCGACAACGGGATCTCGGACGATATATTTGCAAAGATCGTGGCCTGCATCCGGGTGGCGGTTCCTTACACCGGCATGATCATCTCCACCAGAGAGAAAAAGGAGGTGAGGGAGCGGCTGCTGCATTTGGGGATATCCCAGATCTCCGGCGGTTCCAGAACAACCGTCGGGGGGTATACGGATAAAGAGCCTGCGCCGGAAAATTCAGCTCAGTTCGACGTGTCGGATCAGAGGACGTTAGATGAGGTGGTGTGCTGGCTGATGGAGCTTGGCTATATTCCGTCCTTTTGCACGGCCTGCTACAGGGAGGGACGGACCGGAGACCGGTTTATGTCTCTGTGCAAATCCGGACAGATCCAGAATTGCTGTCTGCCCAACGCCCTTTTGACGCTGCAGGAGTATCTGGAGGATTATGCGGCGCCTAAAACAAGGGCGGTGGGAGAAGAGATGATCAGTCGGCAGACGGAAGAGATCGGCAGTGAAAAGGTGAGGACGGTCACAAAAGAACGGCTTGAGATGACGAAACAGGGACAGAGGGATTTCTATTTTTGATAAGATATAGGAGATTGCGAAACTCATTGATTCGGCCGTTTGGTTGTGCAAAATATACGATCAAGGCGCGGATTTTGCACTAGCAATACTTGCAGAAAGCGGAGTTTCGCAAAAAATGCCTTTTAAAAAATATTCAGAGAGGGATAAAGGGAAGGAAGACATTGGGCAGCATGAATGAAACGCCCTCCGGGGAGCGGATACATATTGCTTTTTTCGGCAGGCGCAACGTGGGCAAGTCCAGTCTGATGAACGCCTTTACCGGACAGGAACTTTCCGTGGTGTCAGATACGGCCGGCACTACCACGGACGCAGTTTATAAGGCGATGGAACTTTCTCCGCTGGGGCCGGTGGTGTTGATCGATACGCCGGGGCTTGACGATACCGGAGAGTTGGGAGAAAAGCGGATCGGGAAAGCAAAGCAGGCGATGAGGAAAACCGATATAGCCATAGTGACGCTGCAGGCCGGAGAGCCTGTGGGAGAACTGGAGTGGGAACTGCTTGCGGAATTTGAGGGAAGGAAGATTCCCTGTCTGCTCGTCTGCAATAAAGCGGATCTGCTGAAAGAGATTCCGGCGGGGGATGAAAAGACGCTCTGGGTGAGCGCTGAAACGGGATTCCATATCAGAGAACTGAAGGAACGGGTGGCGGCGCTCTTGCCGGAAGATGCAGCGCAAAGACCGCTGATAGAGGATCTGCTGTCGGCGGGCGATACGGTGGTGTTGGTGACGCCCATAGATGAGGGGGCGCCTAAGGGGCGGCTGATATTGCCGCAGCAGATGATGATCCGGGGGATTCTGGAGGCGGGAGCTCTGGCCCTTGTCTGCAAAGATACGGAATTGAAGGAGGCGTTTCAAAATCTGGCGTCGCCGCCGAAACTGGTGATCACGGACAGTCAGGTTTTTGACAAGGTGGACAGGATCGTACCGGAGTCGGTGCCCCTTACGTCTTTTTCCATATTGATGGCGCGCTATAAAGGGGATATCGGATTGCTGGCAGATGGGGCTGCAGCTGCGGAAGGACTGCAGGACGGCGACAAAGTGCTGATCTGTGAGGGCTGCACCCATCACAGACAGTGTAAGGATATCGGAACGGTGAAGCTGCCGGATCTGATCAGGCGTTACACAAAAGTATCCCCGCAGTTTTCTTTTACATCCGGCACGGAATTTCCGACAGATGTGTCATCTTATAAACTGGTGGTACACTGCGGGGGATGTATGTTGAACAGAAGGGAGATGCAGTGCCGCTTGGCAAGCTGCAGGGAGCAGGGAGTTCCTGTGACGAACTACGGTGTGATGATCGCTTATTTGAACGGGATACTGGAAAGGGCGATGAGTTTCGCTGAATAACGAGACAAAAAGGAGGTTGCTTATGAGAGGGTTATATTCATCCAAAACGGAGATCAGGCATTCTATCTTCAGGGAGATTGCCAGACTGGCTTACGAGGGGGACGATCCGGCAAAGCTTGAGGAGCTTCCCTATAAGATTATCCCCGGGGAAATCGCATCCTACCGGGAGAGTATCTTTTTGGAGAGAGCTATCGTGGGAGAGAGACTGCGGGTGGCTATGGGGATGTCTCTTCGGAAAATATCGGAACATGCGCCCATCGCTGAGGGCGTGGAGGAGAGCGTGATCGAGGAGAAGTATTACGAGCCTCCTTTGATCAATGTGATAAAGTTTGCCTGCAACGCCTGTCCGGAGAAACGGATCATGGTGACGGAGGGGTGTCAGGGTTGTCTGGAACATCCCTGCATGGAGGTCTGTCCAAAAAATGCCATTAGTATGGTAAATGGAAGGTCTTGTATCGACGAGGAAAAATGTATCAAGTGCGGGAAATGCTTGGAAGCCTGTCCTTACAATGCGATCATCAAACAGGAACGTCCCTGTATGAAAGCCTGCGGCATGGGAGCCATCAAATCCGACGAGTACGGCCGGGCGGAGATCGATCAGGATAAGTGCGTCTCCTGCGGCATGTGTCTTGTGAGCTGTCCTTTCAGCGCGATCGTGGACAAAGGGCAGATCTATCAGACGATCATGGCGATCAAGAGCGCGACGCCGGTGTTTGCCATTTTGGCGCCTGCCATCGCGGGACAGTTTAAGGGTCTTAAAAATACCCAGATCCGCAGCGCGTTTCAGGCTCTTGGCTTTACGGATGTGAGAGAGGTGGCCATCGGAGCCGACCTGTGCGCTATCGAGGAAGCCAAAGATTTTCTGAGAGAAGTGCCGGAGAAACTGCCGTTTATGGCGACATCCTGCTGTCCTTCCTGGTCCATGATGGCGAAAAAACTGTTTCCGGAACAGGCGGAGTGTATCTCCATGGCGCTGACGCCCATGGTGCTGACGGCTCGCCTGATCAAACAGCGAAACCCGGAGTGCAAGATCGTGTTCGTGGGTCCCTGCGCGGCAAAGAAGCTTGAGGCCAGCAGACGGACGATCCGCAGCTATGTGGATTTCGTGCTGACCTTCGAGGAAGTAGCGGGCATGTTTGCGGCGAAGGGCGTCGATTTCGAGAAACTGCCGGAGGGCGAGCCGCTTTTGCGGGCCAGCGCGGACGGCAGAGGTTTTGCTGCCAGCGGCGGCGTGGCGAAGGCTGTGATCCATGTGATTCAGGAGATGGAGCCGGGCAGAGAGATCAAAGTGGCAAATGCCGAGGGGTTGGAAAACTGCAGAAAACTTCTGACGCTTGCGAAAGCCGGAAAATACAACGGATATCTGTTGGAAGGCATGGCATGCCCGGGAGGCTGCATTGCGGGAGCGGGAACGATACAGCCGATCAAGGCAGCCGGAGCAGCGCTTGAAGGAATGAAGAAGGAAGCGGCGTTTACGGAGTGCCTCAAAACGAAATATGAGGACAGGCTGCAGGAGCTGGAGGAATTTCAGTTATAGCGAGGAGAGGAGAGAACATGCCGGAGACGACGTTTGATACCGTTTATCGGGAGATATTTCCTTTTTGGGATAAGATATCGGATAAGGACAGGGAGTATATCTGCCAAAATTCCGCCGATATGGTCTATCAAAAAGGGAAAAATATTCATGACGGCAGCGAATGCTCCGGTGTGATCTTAGTCCGTTCCGGAAGCCTCAGGCTCTATATGATGTCGGAGGAGGGAAAGGATATCACCCTCTATCGCCTGCACAGAGGGGATCTGTGTATGCTTTCCGCTTCCTGTGTGCTCAATGCGGTTACTTTCGATGTGTTCGTGGATGCGGAGGAGGACAGCGAGTGCTGTGTGATTGGCGGAGCGGCTTTTGCGGCCGTTTCGGAGCGGAATCCGGATATCAGGATCTTTGCGCTGGAGACTGCGGTCAGCCGTTTTTCGGATGTGATGTGGGTGATGCAGCAGATCCTGTTTATGAGTATGGACAAAAGACTGGCGATCTTTCTTTTGGATGAATCGGCGAGGATCGAATCTGATATTATTGCGCTTACTCACGGGCAGATAGCCAAATATATGGGTTCTGCCCGTGAAGTGGTGTCCAGAATGTTAAAATATTTTGCCGGCGAAGGAATTGTGGAAGTGTCCCGAGGCGGCATCAAAATTCTTGACAAAAACCGTCTGCGCAAATTAACGCTCTAACATGGCGAGTATCTGTGCCTTTGGCTTTGCACCGACCGACTGGTTTACAGGTTGGCCGTTTTTGAGCACAACCAGCGTGGGGATGCTTAAAACCTGAAATCTTTGCGCCAGTTCCGGCTCTTTGTCCACGTTGACCTTGCCGATCAGATACTGGGGATTTTCCTCCGCGATCTCATCCACCAAGGGCGAAACCATGCGGCAGGGGCCGCACCAGTCTGCGTAGAAATCTAAAAGCACGGTTTTTTCGCTGTTTTTTACGGAATCGAAGTTATCTTTGTTTACAGTTAGCACTGACATATTCATTACCTTCCTTTCTTTTTTCTGATTAGATACTATCATGTTTTGCTCATGGTTTCTGTGATGCAGTCACATTTCTTGCCCGGCATATGAGCTGTGTCATAGTCCCCATTGGACAGTATATGCACCATGAACGGGGTTTAAACAGGATCATGGTCACAAGTCCGAGGACGGTGGAGGTGAGCATCACGCTGTAGAAGCCGAAGGCAAATTGTGCGACTCCCTCCGAAAACAGCGTGCCGTGGTAGGCCCAGTGCCACGGCACTTTGAAAGTCCACAGCAGCGTTACCACAGTTTTTAAATCTTTTGCTCCAGAAAAGACAAGCCAAGTGTTCCACAGCATGAAAAAGAACATAGCGAAGAAAAAGATTAAAAATCCATACCGGAAGCCGCTTGATTTCATCCAAGCCGGCATATCCTTTTTGCGGGAGAGACCGAACCTGCCGCCTATCAGGGAAAAGAGCTGTCCTCTGCCGCAGTATTTGTTGCAGTAGGCTTTGTTGCCTTTTATGATCGCAATGAGGAGCGGTATAAAAAAGCACAAAAGACCGAGCCATGCAAAGAGGATATTGAAAAATCCGAGGATCAGGTAAGTGAGCGACACGATCCAGAGGTAATCGTACCATTTCTTTTTTTGTTTCATTCTTCTGTCACCTCCAGTGTAATGATACTGGCCGGGCATTCTCTTGCGCACATTCCGCACCCGACGCACAACTCTCTGTCAACACAGGCATGGATGCCTTTGGGGACAGTGATGGCGTTTCGGGGGCAAACCTTTACACAGCATCCGCAGGCCACGCATTTCCGGGTATTGACAACCGCTTTTTTCTTTGCCATAAGTAAAACTCCTTTATTGTTTTTATTCATTATACAAAGAAAAAGCGGTTTGGTCTGTGACAAAGTCACAGGGGGGACTCTCGCAGGTTTCACGGTTTTTTTATTCTTTTCGCTGACAAACGGGAAGAGTTGTGATATAATAGTGCGCGATAAAAAAATTGTTTACAGAAAACGCGGCTTATTCAAAAAAGGAGCATACTGCATGAAAGCTTTTCTGATTTTAGAGGACGGCACTGTATTTGAGGGGACTCATATCGGTGCGGAGAAGGAAGTCATCAGTGAAATTGTTTTTAACACATCTATGGTAGGGTATGTGGAGGCGCTGACCGATCCGGCTTATGCGGGACAGGCTGTCTGCATGACTTATCCGTTAATCGGAAATTACGGCGTCTGTCTGGAGGATATGGAATCCTCTCACCCCGGTCCGGACGGGCTTATTGTCAGGGAGTTGTCCAGAATGCCCAGCAATTTCCGCAGCGATATGACCATTCAGGAATTTCTGGAAAAGTATGAGATTCCCGGTATTGCGGGTATTGATACAAGGGCGCTGGTAAAACTTTTGCGGGATAAGGGGACCATGAACGGCATGATCACCACCGGAGAGGATATTGTGCCGGAGGAAATACTGCCGAAGCTTAAAGCTTTTACACAGGATAGGGCGGCAGAGAATGCGGGAGTTTGCGAAAAATACACTGTGGGCGAGGGATGCCGGAAAGTTGCGTTTGTAGATTTCGGTACGAAGAGTACGGTCATTGATTGTCTGACCAAAAGAGACTGCAGGGTGACGGTCTATCCGGCGTCAACGAAAGCGGAGGAAATCTTGGCGGATAAGCCTGACGGCATCCTGTTGTCAGGCGGGCCGGGAAATCCGAAAGAGTATGTATCTATAATAGAAGAAATCAGAAAATTGTATCAGAGCGATGTGCCGATTTTTGCCATCTCTCTGGGGCATCAGCTTATGGCGCTTGCGGTCGGGGCGGATACTTTCAAGATGAAATACGGACACCGGGGCGGCAACCATCCGGTGAAGGATCTTGCCACAGGGCAGGTATATATCTCTTCCCAGAATCACGGGTATGTGGTGGATATGGAGAAGTTGGATGAGAAGATTGCGAAACCGGCTTTTGTGAATGTAAACGACGATACCTGCGAGGGACTTTCCTACACGGGAAAAAACATACTTACGGTGCAGTTCTATCCGGAGGGCTGTTCAGAGGCCGGAAACAACGGCTTTTTGTTTGACAGGTTCTTGGAGATGATCGATAAAAGAGAAGGAGGGATGGAACATGCCTAGAAACCCGGAGGTAAAAAAGGTACTTGTGATCGGTTCCGGTCCTATTGTGATCGGGCAGGCGGCGGAATTTGACTATGCAGGAACTCAGGCGTGCCGTTCCCTGAAGGAGGAGGGCATGGAGGTGGTGTTGGTGAACTCCAATCCCGCTACGATCATGACAGACGGAGACATTGCGGACAAAGTATATATCGAGCCGTTGACGGTGAAGGTATTAGAGCAGATCATCGAGAAGGAGAAACCCGACTCGGTGCTGCCGACACTTGGCGGACAGGCGGGGCTCAACCTCGGTATGGAACTGGAGGAATCCGGTTTTTTGGCGGCTCACAACGTGAGGCTTTTGGGCACTACGGCGAGAACGATCAAGAAGGCGGAGGATCGTCTGGAATTTAAGGAGACCATGGAGAAGATCGGGGAACCCTGCGCCCCCTCTCTGGTGGTGGAAAACATTCCGGACGGGGTGGAGTTCGCAGCAAAGATCGGCTATCCGGTGGTGCTTCGTCCGGCTTACACGCTGGGAGGATCCGGCGGCGGTATCGCTCACAATCAGGTGCAGCTTGAAGAGATCTTGGAAAACGGCCTGAGACTTTCCAGAGTGGGACAGGTGTTGGTGGAGCGCTGTATCGCCGGTTGGAAAGAGATAGAATTTGAAGCGATGCGTGACAGTGCGGGCAACTGCATCACTATCTGCAGCATGGAGAATGTCGATCCGGTGGGTGTCCATACCGGGGATTCCATCGTGGTAGCTCCCGCCCAGACGTTGGGGGATAAGGAATACCAGATGCTGCGGGGGGCGGCTCTCAACATCATCGATGAGTTGGAGATCACCGGCGGCTGTAATGTGCAGTTTGCCCTGCACCCTACCAGTTTTGAATACTGTGTTATCGAGGTGAACCCGAGGGTGAGCCGTTCTTCGGCGCTTGCCTCCAAGGCGACGGGGTATCCGATCGCTAAAGTGGCCTCAAAGATCGCGCTGGGCTACACACTGGATGAGATAAAAAATGCGATCACAGGGAAAACCTATGCCAGTTTTGAGCCGACCATCGATTACTGCGTGGTGAAGATTCCGAGGCTGCCCTTCGATAAATTCCTGACCGCGAAGCGGACGCTGACAACCCAGATGAAGGCCACCGGCGAGGTGATGAGTATCTGCGACAGCTTTGAGGGAGCGATGATGAAGGCCCTTCGCTCGTTGGAGCAGCATGTGGACTGTCTGCGCAGCTATGACTTTTCGGCGCTGTCTCAGGAAGAACTGATCGAGCGCATGAAAAAGGTGGACGACCAGAGAATGTTCCTGATCGCCGAGGCTGTCCGCAAGGGGATCGACTACGATACGATCTACAATATCACGATGGTGGACAAGTGGTTTATCGATAAGATTGCCATATTGACAGAGATGGAGGAGAAGCTGGAGAAAGAGGCTGGCTCTTTGACGGTGGAGACATTGCGGGAAGCGAAGCGGATGGAGTTTCCGGATGCAGTGATCGCAAGGCTTACGGGTCTGAGTGCGGAGGAGATCAAGAGGAGAAGGTATGAGAATGATATCACGGTCTCCTACAAGATGGTGGATACCTGCGCCGCGGAATTTGAGGCTCAGACCCCTTACTACTATTCCGTGTACGGCGGGGAAAATGAAGCGGCAGCCACAAATGACAGAAAGAAAGTTTTAGTGCTTGGTTCCGGACCGATCAGGATTGGACAGGGCATTGAGTTTGACTATTGTTCCGTTCACGCCACATGGGCTTTTTCCAGAGCGGGTTATGAGACGATTATTGTGAACAACAATCCGGAGACCGTATCCACGGACTTTGACATAGCGGATAAGCTTTATTTCGAGCCGCTGACGCCGGAGGATGTGGAGAATATCGTAAGACTGGAGAAGCCTGACGGAGCGGTGGTGCAGTTCGGCGGCCAGACGGCCATCAAGCTGACCGAGGATCTGATGAAGATGGGTGTGCAGATTCTGGGCACAAAGGCGGAGGACGTGGACGCCGCGGAGGACAGGGAACTGTTCGACCGGATCCTGCAGGAGACGGAGATCCCCAGAGCGGCGGGGGGCACGGTGTTCACCGCCGAGGAAGCCAAAGAAGTGGCAAACAGATTGGGATATCCGGTGCTTGTGAGACCTTCCTATGTGTTGGGAGGACAGGGCATGCAGATCGCCATCTCCGATGCGGAGATCGAAGAGTTTATGGAGGTGATCAACCGCTACTCTCAGGAGCATCCGATCCTTGTGGATAAGTATCTGCAGGGGAAGGAACTGGAGGTGGATGCGGTCTGTGACGGCACGGATATTCTGATTCCCGGTATTATGGAACATATCGAGCGGACCGGCGTGCATTCCGGCGACTCCATTTCGGTTTATCCCGCGTTCACGGTCAGCGAGAAGGTGAAAGAAACCATTGCGGAGTATTCCAGACGGCTTGCCAAAGCGCTGCATGTTATCGGGTTAATCAACATTCAGTTTATCGCCGTGGGAGACGAGGTCTATGTGATTGAGGTAAACCCGAGATCCTCCCGCACGGTGCCCTATATCAGCAAGGTGACGGGCATTCCTATTGTAGATTTGGCGACGGAAGTGATCCTTGGCAAAAAGATAAAGGAACTGGGCTACGAGGCCGGACTGCAGAAGGAGGCGGACTATGTGGCGATCAAGATGCCGGTGTTCTCCTTTGAGAAGATCAGAGGGGCGGAGATCAGCTTAGGGCCGGAGATGAAGTCCACCGGCGAATGCCTCGGCATTGCGTCGACCTTCGATGAGGCGCTCTACAAGGCCTTTCTTGGGGCGGGCGTAGATCTGCCGAAATACAAACAGATCATCATCACCGTGAAGGATGCCGACAAGGGAGAAGCCATCGAGATCGGGCGGCGTTTTGAGAAACTCGGGTATATCATCTATGCCACAAGGAGTACCGCCGCGGCCTTAAACGAGGCGGGCGTAAAGGCGAGAAAAGTCAATAAGATATCTCAGGAATCGCCCACCGTGATGGATTTGATCTTGGGACATAAGATCGATCTTGTGATCGATACGCCGACTCAGGGCCGGGATAAGTCCAGAGACGGTTTCCTGATCAGACGCAACGCCATCGAGACGGGCGTGAACTGCATCACGGCGATGGATACTGCCAGAGCCCTTGTGACCAGTCTGGAAAACAAGGAGAAACAGGGCAGCAAGTTTGCGCTTGTGGATATTGCGACGATCGCGAAGAGAGGAAAGTAATAAAGTATATTCATGATAAAAAGCGGCAGGAGCGGGAGTTCCTGCTGTTTTTGCCGAAATAGCGCTTATGTGGCTTCAGGCAAAAAAGCGCAACAGAGGCAGCAGATTTGATGGAAAGAGAAAAGATTATGAGAATGATGATATGGCGTTTTTCTGCCGCATTTATAGCCTGTGCGATATTACTGACAGCCTGTGGGAAAACGGACGGCGTGGCTGGAAATGGGACGGAAAACGAATCAGAGGCCGATGCGGAAACTGCGGCGGAAAACAAATCAGAGGCCGATGCGGAAACTGCGGCGGAAAACAAATCAGAATCCGATGCCCAAATTGCGGGGCAGCAGAAAGAGTTGTATGCCGGTTTCATAGAAGAGCTGGATCAAATGCTGGAAGAGAACCGTGAGTTGGTTGAAAACCGCAGACAGGAGATAGACTGCGGCGTTTACCGGGAGAAAATCGGCACAGTCTATATTTTTTCCGAGTCTTTTTCCGGCGTCCTGCGGGCTGACTACGGTGAAAACGGAACGGATGCCTTTCAAATAATGATAAGAGACGGCAAAAAGAATGAAAAGCACAGGTACGACTGCCGCCTGCTGTCGGATGGCAGTCTGTGGTTTGGCTTTCAGACGGAGAGCAAAAGCAAAAGAGACCTGCCGGATTACATTGTGAATGAGGATGCGCTGCGCTACAGCAGGGTGGATTATGTCTATGATGACGGGATGACGGATTTAGAGGAAGAAAGGGAGCGCAGGAGGCAGGAGGCAGAGCAGTATTTAGAGGACAAAATAGACGGCGAAGTGCAGGAATTCTGGTGCAGCGAAGATTTTTTGTACCGGATCGATCGGGAAGAGGGACTGTTTAGCGATGCGGCGGCGGATAAAGAGAGTTGTATAGCGGATTTTCTTCGGAAGCAGGTAAAGCGCCTGAATTGTCAGTTGGCGGTCAGCGAGGCCTCTCTGGAGGTAATAGAAAAATATAGGCCGAAAGGTTACAGCTTATTGGATGCATGGAATGAGATTGCTGTGTGCGATTTAAACCGCGACGGCAGGATGGATTATGTCGCGGCGTTTTATCCGGATGATTATGAGGAAGAGCAAAGGTATGAGGGCGGGAGCCCCTATGAACTCTCCTCGCAGTATTATGCGGCGGGTTTCTGGATGCTTTTGTCCGCAGAGGACGGCGGCTATGAACAGATTAGGCTCTCAGACAGTATTGAATATTGGGAGTCGGAGCTTGTTTTAGTGGAAGTAACGTTTGTCGATGAGGGAATCCTGCAGCTTGAATATTTTGTCGGGCGTGCTCCCTTTTCTAATGCGCTGCTCAGGTTTCGGTATGAGGAGGAGACGAAGAACTTTTATATGCTGCGTTCTTATTACAGGGATTCCTATAATGATGCGCTGCTGATAGGCGACGAGGAGAATTACGGCAGAACAAGCATAGGAGCTTATTTTTCCGGCAGGCCGCAGAATTATTGCGAGGGGATATGGCAGAGTGCGGAGGATAACCTTATGCCGGGCGGCGTCGAGGTCGGCTACTACAGCGACAACTTTCAGTACCGTTGTGAAAATCTGCTGATGGAACACCGCATCAACAGTTTGATCTGGGAGAAGGAGTATGAGCTGGTTCAGGCTTTCAGGCGGTATTGTCCGGATGAAGAGCCGGATATCATGCTGGATGCGGACGGTATTTTTTACAGCGGACGGCTTGTCAGCGGGCGGGTAAGTCTGCTGCATTACGGAGGAGAGAGGAGAGGGTCGGTGAATATGCCGGTCATGATAGACAGAATGAGCGGTGAATATGTGACGGTGTCCACTCTGATAGGGAAGGAAGAATTTTTGCAGATTTTCACGGACTGGTTCGGGGATGCGGCGATTTACGGCGATATCACGGCGGAGGAAAGAAAACAGTACGTGGAAGCCATCGAAGCGTGCTGGGAAAAAGCGGATACGGTGGAACATTATTTCGAGGAAGGGCAGGAATTTTTGTCCCTGCAGATCGAGCAGGAGGGCGTTAGGGTGAAGGTATGGTCGGAGACAAACGAACAGTGGGAATCATGCCTTGTTGAAAAAGAATATTTTTGGGGAACCGATATCTGGGATTATTTCGAATTATGAGCGGAGAAATAGGATCCCGAGGAAAACAGCTCCGTGCGGCGCAATGAAAATTATAAAACAATCATAAAACGAATATAAACCGGTCATAAAAAGTATTGAATTATTCTTAATAATGTGTTAAAGTGAAAATACTTAAATAAACATGATGACGTGTTACTGGTAAAGCAGGCAAGATCAGATTGAAAGAGGAAGGAAGCTTCGGAAGTTTCTTTATGTTTTCAGTTTGGTCTTTTTTGTTTCGCGAGCAATAGCCGGCAGACAGACGACGCGCATCCAAAGTCCGGACAACAAAAAATAAAAAAGGAGAGTAAAGTTATGGATTATGGCAGAATAGCCGGTGACATTCTGGCGAATGTAGGCGGAAAAGAAAATGTAAAATCAGTGACTCATTGCTTTACCAGATTGCGTTTTGTGCTGAAGGATGAGAGTAAAGCGAAAAAAGATGTGGTGGAACATCTGGAGGGCGTGATCTCCGTAGTAGTGGCGGGGGGACAGTTTCAGGTGGTCTGCGGCGCTAAAGTGACCAAGATATACGATGCGGTGCTGCCGCTTGTGGGGGAACTGGAGGAGAGCGCTTCCGGAGAGGGAAACAAGGGCAAATTCAATTTTGTTTTACAGAAAATATCAGAGATTTTTACACCCATCGTTCCGGCTATCGCGGCGGCGGGTCTGATCAAGGGTCTTTTGGCGGCATGTTCCAGACTTCCGATGTTTGAAGCGTTCACGGCTACCAGCACCTACACGCTGCTCAATACAGCAAGTAATATTATCTTCTATTTTATGCCGATATTCTTGGCTTATACGGCTGCAAAAGCTTTGAAATGCAATCAGATCATCGCCATGGTTTTGGGCGCGTTCCTCTGCCATCCGGTCATCGATGCGCTGATACAGGATGTGACGACTCCGTCCACGATATTCGGACTGCCTGTAATTAAAAAGGCGTTTACCATCGGAGAATCCACCAAGGTGTTCAGCTATACCGAGTCGGTGATACCGATCATTCTGGCGGTGATCGTGCTCTGCTATCTGGAACGGTTTTTAAAGAAGGTCATTCCGGAGATCCTGCAGATCATTCTGGTGCCGGGACTTTGCCTTATCATTATGGTTCCGGTGATGTTGGTGGTGGTAGGTCCTGTCGGAATTTATGTGGGCTATGCGATCCAGTGGCTGTATCAGGCGTTATACTCCTTCAGTCCCTTGTTGGGTGGTATCATTGTCGGCGGTCTGTGGGGCGTATGCGTTATCTTCGGTGCGCACCGTGCGCTGCTGCCCATCGGTTTGAATGACGTGGCCATTTCCGGCACAAACACACTGATGTGCTTTGCCGGTTCCGCAAACTTCGCACAGGCAGGCGCTGCCCTTGGCGTTATGTTTAAGACAAAGAGCGCCGAGACAAAACAGGTGGCAGGCGCTGCATCCCTGTCCGCATTTTTGGTGGGTATCACGGAACCTGCAATTTACGGCTGTAACCTGCGGTTAAAGAAGCCTATGGTCTGCGCGGTGATCGCAGGCGCTGCGGGCGGTGCCATCATGGGTATCGGAAATGCAGTGAACACCGGTTTTGCGAACAATGGTATTTTGACGATCATGTCCTACTACGGAGAGGGAACCAGCTTCCCGCGGTTTTTGGCTTATCTGCTCGGTATTGCAGTGGCCTTCTTCGGCGCGGCTGTGTTGACATACATCGTAGGATTTGAAGAGACGATTCCCGGTAAAACGGCTGCCATTCCTGCAAAGGGTGAAAAAGCGGCTGTAAAAGTGACAAAAGACAATGCGGATGTGGAGATCGCTTCCCCGGCAGAGGGAAAGGCCGTATCTTTAAAAGAAACTGCGGATGAAGTATTTTCTTCGGAAGCGCTGGGAAAAGGGATTGCGATCATTCCTGCAAAGGGTGAGATCGTGGCTCCGGCGGACGGCACACTTTCGGTTTTGTATCCGACACTTCATGCCCTTGGGTTTGTTCTCGATAACGGTGTAGAACTTTTGGTACATATCGGCATCAACACGGTGGAATTAAACGGTGAATGCTTTGAAAAACATGTGGAACAGGGCGTGCGCGTGAAGAAGGGCGATCGTCTGGTAAGTTTCGATATAGACAAGATCAGAGAAAAAGGGTATGATCCTACGGTTATGGTTTTAGTTTCCAACACCGAACAGTTTGCCGGTGTGGACGGAGTGCCGGGAGAGCGTGTTTCCTTCGGACAAAACGTTATTCTGATTAAAAAATAAAGGATGGTTACCGTTATGAAAACAAAATTTCCTGAAAATTTTCTCTGGGGCGCCGCTTCGTCGGCGTTCCAGATCGAGGGCGGATGGGACGAAGACGGCAAGGGGATGACAGTGGCGGATTTCAATTCCTTTAAGCGTTCGGACCGTCAGGCGGACAGCAAAGTTGCCAGTGACTTTTATCATCACTGGCAAGAAGATATCGCTCTGATGAAGGAATTAGGGCTTAAGACTTACCGCTTTTCCATCTCCTGGGCAAGGATCATTCTGGACGGCGACGGGGCGGTCAATCAGAAAGGGATCGATTTTTACAATCAGGTGATCGATGAACTGATCGGAAACGACATTATCCCCTTTGTTACATTGTATCACTTTGATCTGCCCTACGCGCTTGTGGAGAAATACAACGGCTGGGAGGACAGACGCTGCGCTTATGCTTTTGAACGATATGCGAAAGTATGTTTTGAAGCGTTCGGAGACCGGGTGAAATGGTGGTTAGTTCACAATGAACAGAATTTGATGATCCGGGTGGATGAGCGGATGAACATCACGGAGTCCGATCCGTGGAAAGCGGATAAGATCCGGGCTCAGATGGATTATCATATGTTTTTGGCCCATGCTCTGGCGGTGAACGCCTGCCATGAGACGGTGGAGGGCGGAAAGATCGCGCCCGCGGTTTCCTCTACCTGTACCTATCCTCTGACCAATAAGCCGGAGGACGTCTGGGCGGCGAAGATGAACGACTGGTTTAAGACAAATTACTGTCTGGATATGCATTACTACGGCGAATATCCCGGTTACTATATGCGTTATCTGAGAGAGCGGAATATCGTGCCGGTGATGGAAGAGAATGATGCGGCAATCTTAAAGAGCGCAAAGATGGATTTTATCGCGTTGAATTACTACAGAACGCTGTGTGCAAGCTATCTTCCGGCGGATGAGGAACATCCTGTGGGGATGCGCGCATTCAGAGGCAACGAGGTGGATTTCGATCAGTACGGTTACTGCAGGGATGAGAAAAATACGAACCTAAAGGCCAGCGAGTATGGCGCGCAGATCGATCCTATGGGTCTGCGGATCGTTTTAAACGATTACTACGCGCGCTATCATCTGCCCCTGATCATTACGGAAAACGGGCTGGGTACGCCGGATGTTCTGACGGAAGACGGAAAAGTACATGACGATTACCGGATCGATTATATCCGCGGTCATGTGGAGGCTATGTCTCTTGCCATTGAGGACGGCGTGGATCTGATGGGGTACTGCCCGTGGTCGGTGATCGATCTTTTAAGTTCTCATCAGGGATTCAGAAAACGCTACGGTTTTGTGTATGTGAACAGAGAAGATATGGATTTAAAAGATCTGGGCCGTGTCCGGAAGGATAGTTTTTATTGGTATCAGAATGTAATAAAGACAAACGGAGAAATTTAAAAAGAACATAACCGCAGGAAAACCGATAAGGCTGCAGGGCAGTATTTGTTTTTCTGCGGTTTATATGTTATACTGATGGATAGGGTGGCGGGAAAAATGCGGGTAGTGAAAGTTCTGAATAATTCGCTGGTGCTTGCACTGGATGAACGGGGAAGAGAAACCATACTGATGGGTAAAGGAATAGGCTTTCACAAAGCTTCCGGCTATGAGTTCGGACCGGAGGAGGTGGAGAAGGTGTTTGTGCTACACGACCGCTCGATCACCAGAAGTATTATTCAGCTGGCTGCCGAGACAGACAGCGTCTTTTTCGAGATCGGAAAGAATGTGATCGACTATGCCATTGCCTCCTATCATATGAAAGTGCTCGATCATATCTATCTCTCCTTGACGGATCACTTGGCTTTTGCGGTGCGGCGGGCTAAAAAGGGAATCTTGGTTCCGAATTTTTATACGCAGGATATGCAGCGCTTTAATCCCAATGAATACCGGGTGGGACAGTATGCGTTAGAGCTTGTGAAGAGAGAAATGGGCGTGGAGCTTCCGGAGGATGAGGCCGGGAATATCGCGTTTCACTTTATCAATGCCCAAGAAGATCATCCCTACAATGAGAAAAATCGGAAGATCAAACAACTGACAGAGGATGTGCTGGATCTGGTGAAGTATTATTATCAGCTGATCTACGACGAGGACAGTATCGCCTATTCCAGATATCTCACGCACATCAGATTGTTTGCACAGCGGTTGGTCTCCGGGCAGCAGCTGCCGGAGGACGATTCAAGACTGTTGTACGATCAGATCGCGCAGGTCTGCACATCGGAATTTTCCTGTGTGGAAAAGGTGAACCGGTTTGTGAAGGAGCAGTTGGGCGTGGCGGTGACAAATCAGGAGGAGATGTATCTGGCGCTGCATATTCACAGAGTGCTGGAAGGAGGAAGGATCAAAGAGGAGGGCTGAGCCCTCCGGCATCGTTTATCACCCGAGATCCTTCGTCTCCGCGTTATAGACGGAAAAGTATACGGATAATACGGCGCATGCCATCAAAAGAACATAGAACGGTACGCTTCCGGAAAGAGTGGCTTCCCCGATATTGCCCTGAGTTAAGCAGGCGATGATGACGGAAGTCACGATGACGGTTTTGGATGATTTTTTCAGCATGCCGGTGAACAGGGAGATGTAGCTGATGCTGACCATCGCGGCGGAACTTAAAATCATATCAAGCCAGTAGGGCAGGGCGCCGCTTAAAATATCCGTCGTGACGATGCCGGTCATGGGGCGCGTTAGGGTGAGAAAGACGCAGAGGCACAGTTTGCTGAATAAGAGCGATGCAAAGCTAAAGATCCAGACTGCCGCGATCTGGGAGAACAGGATCTTTCTGCGATTTATGGGATAGGAGAACATCAGATCCATAGTCCTTTTTTTGTAGGAATCGATGGTAAACGCAGAGATCATCACCCCTGTAAAAATGATAAAGGTCAGGTGCGTAAAAAGATCGATGGAAGTTCTTATCATGCTCTTTCCGCTTAGCAATGGAGGCCCTGCAATTTCCAGTTCTCTTGCCATGGCAATCATAAAAATCTGTAGAATGACAGTTATGACAACAGTGATCAACATATATTTTTTGATATGATTCTTTTTCCATTCAAGCCTGATGAGTTTCAGCATCACCATTCACCTCCATTGTTAATTTTAAAAAGTAGTCTTCCAGTGTTTCCGCTTTTCTGCCGAGGGCATTCACCGGAACGTCGTTCAGCGCAAGCGTTCTGGAGAGTTCCTGCATGTTGACAGAAGTGTCATAAATGCGGATCTGCCCGTCTCCGATTATTTTAAAATTAGTAAGACAGAGTTTTTCGTGCAGTACATAGGCGGCGCGGCGGGGATCTGACACGGATAATTCGATGAAGCCCAGATTCATCTGCTCAATCTCCCGGATACTGCTTTCCTTGATAAGTCTGCCGCGGTTGATCACGCCGATGGTGTCGGCGATGCTCTCGATCTCGGAGAGAATGTGTGTGGAAATCATAATGGTAGTGCCGTATTCCGCACATAACATTTTAAACAGGTTGCGGATCTGACGCATACCGGCGGGATCGAGCCCGTTTGTAGGCTCGTCCAGAATCAGCAGCTCCGGTCTGCAGAGGATGGCGCGGGCGATGCCGAGGCGTTCCTTCATGCCGAGAGAGTAGTTTTTCACGGGCTTTGATGCTGCGTCTGTAAGTTCCAGCATTTCCAGAGCCTTTTCGATGCTGCCGTGGTGGTGATAGCCCATGTATTCGGCGTGGAGCTGCAGGTTTTGGTAGCCGCTCATGTGATCGTAGAAGACGGGAAATTCGATGATGCTTCCCATTCGCTTTAACGGCTCTGTGGATTTCGGCGTCAGGACTTCTCCGAAGATATCAATGCTTCCGAAGGTGGGTTTCCAAAGGTTTGTGATCATTTTCATGATCGTGGTTTTGCCCGCGCCGTTGGGGCCAAGGAACCCGTAGATTTCTCCCTTTTTAATGTGGAGATCGACGTCTTTTACAAGTTCCTTGCCGCCGATGGTTTTTGTCAGTTTGTCTGTCTGCAAAATATATGGCATATTCTCTGCCTCCTTTCAGGGAACTTTTTGTTTCCTGATATCTATTGTAGCGGCACGGATTTTCAAAACTGTTGCGCAAATCTTACAAATTTCTTTCGTTGTATATTTTTTGCGGGCAGTAGGGCAGGCGGAGCGTGAACACAGTCTTCACATAAGGAGTGCTCTCTAAAAGGATATCCCCGTCTAGCTGCTGCGCCAAGTTTCTTGCGATGGTAAGCCCGAGGCCGTTGCCCTGTATATTGCGGCTGCGGGAATCTTCCATGGTAAAGAGACGGTCGAATACGGTTTCTGCAAAGGCTTTGTCGATGCCCTGTCCTTTATCGATGATACCCACAGTTACAAAGTTATCCTCGGTTTTTAGTGAGATTCCGATATACTTGCCCTCCGAACCGTAACGGATCACGTTGGAGATCAGATTGAAGAGGATGCGTCTGAGGACATCCCTGTTGCTTTCGATGCAGACGGCGTGGTCAGGCAGGTCGATATCCACCTGAAAGTCCGCTTTGGAGAGAAGTTCATAGAAATCCAGAATACATTCCCGACATATTTCGCAGAGATCCGTTCCGGTGAGGGAAAGATCCATATCGCCGGCTTCTGTCTTTGCCAGCGTGAAAAACTCATCGATCAAGGCCATAACGCTTTTCGCCTTTGCCTCGGTTTTTGCCATCATTTCTTCGGAAGCATTGCCGCTTATCCGCATGATCTCAAGATAACCTAAAATGACGGTCATGGGTGTTTTGATATCATGGGAGATGTTGGAGAGCATTTTTTTGGAAGCCATCTCAAAGCGGCGTTCTTTGGCCTTTACTTTTCGGTGGCGCTCCAACAGGCGGTTGATCTGCGCCGCCAGTTCCATCAGTTCCGTATTGTCGGTAAAGACCATAACGCTTTCATCCGTGTCGTGGTCCGTTATGTTCTTTAAGGTGTTGCGGATCTTTTTCAAGTCCTTCCGGATGCCGCTGCGGTATGAGATCCGCTGGCAGCAGATCACGATGATAAGAGAGACGATGCACAGGCAAAGAAAGAAGATAGCGGTTTCACAGTTCATGACAGTTCCCCCAGCTTGTAGCCGATGCCCCAGACTGTAAGGATATATTTCGGATTGCGGGAATCGTCCTCTATTTTATTGCGCAGCCTGCTGATATGCACGTTTACGGCATTTTCGTCCCCGAACCAGACATCGTTCCAGACAAGAGAATAGATCTGTTCCTTGGTGTACACTCTCTTAGGATTTTGTAAAAACAATTTGAGAATTTCAAATTCCTTTGCGGTCAGTTCGACGGCCTCTCCTCTTTTGGTCAGAGTATAGTCTGAGAGGTTCAGGGAAAGATCACCGACGGTAAGGGCGGCAGGCTCTGCCATGACAGCGGTGTCATATTGCATCGTACGGCGCAGGGTTGCCTTGATTCTTGCCAGAACTTCCACAACGGAAAAGGGCTTTGTGATATAGTCGTCGGCGCCGAGGCCGAGCCCTAAGGCTTTGTCGCTCTCGGTGTCTTTGGCGGAGATAATGATGATCGGGACAAAACTGTTTTTTCGGATATACCGCATGACTTCCATGCCGCTTCTTTTCGGAATCATAAGATCCAGAAGGACAAGGTCAAAGGCGGCGGCATCGAATTTGAGACAGGCGTCAAGTCCGTCAAAGGCGCAGGTTATATCATAGTTTTCCGTAATCAGGTAGTTTTTTAACATTTCGCTGATTTCCGGGTCGTCTTCGATAAGAAGAATGTTGTAGTTCATGGCATCAGGATTCCTTTGTTTTATTTTGGTTTGCATTCGCTGATCGGGGGTTAAAGATCGGTCATGGAATGCATAAGTATATTTTACACCTAATGGTGGGGGTTGGGTTTTAAAATTTACCAAATGATTTTGGAATTTGACAGAATTTATGATAAACTATTTATGGACACGGTTACTGTGGTGTGGGAGATTGGGTGATGGAGGAAGAGAGCAGGTATCATGAAACAAAATCAAACGATTGACTACTACAACAAAAACGCAGGCAATTTCGCGGCCGAAACCGCTTATGTCAATTTTGTACAAAACCAGAAAAGATTTACTGACAAATTGCCGATAGACGCAGCAATTCTGGATTTCGGCTGTGGTTCCGGGCGTGATACTAAATATTTTATATCACAGGGATATCAGGTTGACGCAGCGGACGGTTCCGTTGAACTCTGCAAACTGGCAAGCCTACACACCGGAATAAAAGTTAAACATATGCTTTTTCACGAGCTGTCAGAAGCAGACAAGTACGACGGTATCTGGGCCTGCTCGTCTATTTTGCATCTTCCGCCGAACGAACTCCCGGACGTAATGCGGAAAATGATAACGGCGCTGAAGCAGAATGGAATTATTTATACTTCTTTTAAATACGGAACTTTTGCGGGAGAGAGAAACGGACGCTATTTTACGGATATGACAGAAGAGACTTTTGAGGAATTCCTGAAACAGATTAAAAATATCAAGATAGAAGAACAGTGGATCACATCAGATGTACGACCAAAACGGAGTGAAGAGAAATGGCTCAATTTAATTCTGCGGAAAGAATAGAAGATTATATGATGATAGAGCCGACGGATGTAATGACCGGAGGCGGAAACCAGAGTCGTTTTCTCTATTATCAGCTCAAGATCAGTATGATGAGGGCAAAGCAAATTGATATTATTGTCTCTTTCCTCATGGAATCAGGAGTCAAATTGATTTTGGGCGATATAAAAGCGGCTTTGGATCGCGGGGCGAAAGTGAGGATACTGACCGGGAATTATCTCGGTATCACACAGCCGTCGGCACTTTACTTGATCAAGAAAGAATTGGGTGATCGCGTGGATCTGCGGTTTTATTATGATAAGGGAAGGTCTTTTCATCCGAAATCCTATATTTTTCATTACGACAATATGGAAGAGATATACATCGGTTCTTCCAACATATCAAAAAGCGCTTTGACATCGGGGATCGAGTGGAATTATCGTTTTAACAGTATAGCTGACCGTGAGAATTTTCAGTTGTTCTACCATACTTTTGAAGATTTGTTTTTCCATCATTCTATCATAGTGGATGAGGAGGAATTGCGCCGCTATTCTAAAAACTGGCATAAACCGGCGGTATCGAAAGATTTAGCCGGATATGATGCTTTTGAAGAAGAGAAACATACAAATATTGAAGCATTTTTTGAGCCGAGAGGCGCACAGATAGAGGCGTTGTATGCGTTGAAGAGCAGCAGGGCGGAGGGAGCGTCAAGGGGACTTGTTCAGGCGGCTACCGGTGTGGGAAAAACGTATCTTGCAGCCTTCGATTCGGCAGAATTTGCCAGAGTGTTGTTTGTGGCGCATCGGGAAGAGATATTGGAGCAGGCGGCTTTGTCATTTAAAAATGTGAGGCAATCGGACGATTACGGCTTTTTTTACGGAAAGAAAAAAGATATCAATAAATCTGTTATTTTCGCATCAGTTGCGACGCTGGGGAGGACGGAGTATTTAAAGGAGGAATTTTTCCCGGAGGATTACTTTGATTATATTGTCATCGATGAGTTCCATCACGCGGTAACGGAGCAGTACAGAAGGATCGCAAACTATTTCAAGCCGCAGTTTATGTTGGGGCTCACGGCAACGCCGGAACGTATGGACGGGAAAAATATTTATGAAATTTGTGATTACAATGTACCCTATGAGATATCACTGAAAGAGGCGATTAACAAAGGGATACTGGTGCCGTTTCACTATTACGGGATTTATGATGAGACGGATTACTCGGGGCTGCGTCTTGTAAAAGGCAGGTATGACGAGAGGAAGTTGACAGAAATTTACAGGGACAATGCCATAAGATACGATCTGATCTATAAGCATTACATGAAATACCGTTCTGAAAGAGCGTTGGGCTTTTGTTGCTCCAGACAGCATGCGGAAAAGATGGCGGAGGAATTTTGCGTCAGAGGGATTCCGTCAATCGCTGTGTACAGTGATGCGGACGGTGAGTTTTCGGAAGACAGGGATGTAGCAATTGAAAAGTTGAAAAAACGAGAGGTGAGAGTGATATTTTCAGTGGATATGTTTAATGAGGGATTGGACATCCCCTCACTTGATATGGTAATGTTTCTGCGGCCTACGGAATCTCCGGTTGTGTTTTTGCAGCAGCTTGGACGGGGGCTTCGAGCATACAGGGGAAAAGAATACCTGAATGTTCTGGATTTTATCGGAAACTATGAAAGAGCAGGAAAAGCACCGCTTTTGCTTGCCGGCGGAAAGTTCTTTGGTGAGAGAAGAACGGACAGCTATCACGATATAGAGTATCCCGATGATTGTATTGTTGATTTTGATATCAGGCTGATCGATCTGTTTAGGGAATTGGATAAAAAATCGCTGACGATAAGGGAGCGTATCGGTCAGGAATATTATCGTGTGAAAGAATTGCTGGGGGGAAAGGTACCGTCCAGAATGGAACTGTTTACTTATATGGAGGACGAGGTATATCAGTATTGCATGAAACATACGAAGGAGAATCCGTTCAGACATTATCTGGATTATCTGTATGGCATGGGGGAACTGTCGGAGGAAGAAAAGGAATTATTTGGAGGAATCGGGAAAGATTTTCTGAGTTTAATTGAAACGACTGATATGACCAAAGTATATAAAATGCCCGTCCTGTATTCATTTTATCATAACGGTGATGTCTGTCTGGAAGTGACAGAGGAGGAAGTGCTTGCATGCTGGAAAGAATTTTTTGACAGAAATAAAAACTGGCAAGATTTTTCAGATGGGATCACCTATGAAGAATATAAAAATATGTCCGATAAACAGCATCTGACAAAAGCAAAGACCATGCCGATCAGATTTTTAAAAGAGTCAGGTAAAGGCTTTTTTGTAGAGAAGGAAGGATACGCGCTGGCAGTCAGAGAGGACTTGAGGTCTGTTATAAAAAGCAATGCCTTCCGTGTCCATATGAAAGACATTCTGGAATACCGAACGATGGATTATTATCGGAGACGGTATCACGAAAAATGCACTGACAATATAAGTATGATTTGAGATGGAATATAAATATCAACATATCAGAAATGGGGAGACAAAACCATGAGTCTGAAAAACACAAGCAAATATTTAAGCCTCATCCTGCGCCACAAGCCCGAGACCATAGGCATTATTCTCGATGAGCACGGCTGTGAAAGTTGGGAGGCGTCACGGGAAACCGGTTCTCTATACGATAAAGTCCGGTGAGATGTATGCGGACGGTTATCCATTCTTTTTATCAAAAAACGGCGTATGGCTGACCAAGGAAGTGCCGGCTAGATACTTAAAAAGACAGACGGATGCAGCAGAGGAGATTGAAAACTGATAGGTATGGATGCGTAAATTTTGCACAAGCAAAGCGATAGAATCTGGGGTTTCGAAATTGCCTGAAGAAATTATATTCTAAAAGGAGGCAGATCATGTCAGTTTATGAAATTACATTCAGTCCCACCGGGGGGACAAAAAAAGCAGCGGATATTTTCACGAAATCTTTCAGCCCGGAAAGCACATATGTTGACCTTGCCAGTCAAAAAACAGATTGTTCCGCCTATTCTTTTCAGTCGGAAGATATCTGCATCGTATCCGTTCCATCCTACGGCGGGCGGGTTCCCGATGTTGCCGTAAGAAGGCTTAAACAGATGAAAGGAGACGGAGCAAAGACGGTATTGATCGTGGTATACGGCAACAGACACTATGACGATACCTTTGCGGAACTGCAGGATGTATTGGAGGAGGCAGGCTTTATATGTATCGCAGGAGTGGCTGCGATAGCCGAGCATTCGATCATGCGTCAGTTTGCGGCGAATCGTCCGAATGAGCGGGACGAAAAGGAACTGGCTGAGTTTGCGCGCCGTGTCCGCTTGGCGGTGGAGGAAGGGAACATATCTGGTGATTTGAAACTGCCCGGAAACCGCCCCTACCGTGAATACGGCGGCGTGCCGATGAAACCTCAGGCGGGAAAGGCCTGTGTGCGCTGCGGCTATTGTGTGGGAGAGTGTCCGGTAGGAGCTATTTCTGCCCTTGATCCGTCTCAGACCGATACCAAAACCTGCATTTCCTGTATGCGCTGCATAGCAGTCTGTCCGCAGAAAGCCAGAAGCGTCAGCAAAGCGCTGCTCACCGCAGGCAGCATGAAACTGAAAAAGGCATGCAGCGGCTATAAGGAGAATGAACTGTTTTTATGAGCAAATGATCCGTATCACAAGGAGATGTCTATGCTGTTAGAAAAACTGGAGCAGGGAGCCAATTTCACCAATCATGAAAAGGATGTGGCGCGATACATATTGGATCATCCTGACAAAGCGCCCGGAATGTCTTCCGCAGAGCTTGCGGAGGCTTCCTTTACGAGCAAGGCGACGGTGGTACGCCTTTGTAAAAAACTGGGACTTACGGGATATCAGGAATTCCGGTTGAAGCTGGTGGAGGAGATAGGGCAGAAAAACAGGCTTGCCAGAATGCTTGAGGGAGAGCCGATTCATGATAAGAGCACTTACACGGATATTATCAACACTCTGCCGGGGCTCTACGATAAGGCTGTGACTAATACCAGACTTTCTCTTGATAAAAACAGTATGAACCGGATACGCAACATGCTGCAGCGGGTAGAGTGCATCGACATTTACGGCGCCGGGATCAGTTATATTCTGGCACAGTCGGCAGCGTTCAAGTTTGCCACGCTGGGGGTGGAAAGTTCCGCCTACGAGAGCATCAACGGGCACTATCTGGCGGCGAGAAAAAACAGAAAGACGATTGCGTTCCTGATCAGTTTTACCGGTGCAAACCGGACGATGATCCGTACCGCCAGATATCTGCGCAAAGCTACAAACAATTACGTGGTGGGAATCATGGGGCCGCACAACGAAGTGATCAGGAGGGAATGCCATGAGGTCGTGGAGATCCCTAATCGTGACTCTCTGGTAAGTCTGGATGTGATCACTTCTTTTTCGGCGGCAAACTATGTGATCGATATATTGTTTTCCCTGCTGTTGTCAAAGTGCTACCACGAGCATGCAAAGTCTTCGCTAGAAATGCTGCAGCACATGGATCTGCTTTTGGACAGACAAAATACCTGCGGGGAAGAAGTATGAGCATGGAGAGACCGGATGAGAGATAGGATTTTGTACCGCTGTTACAGAAACAGCGGTATTTTTTCGCCCTTTTTTGGAACGGCGGATCTATCGCATCGCAACATATTGAGAGAAAAATACCGGCGTGATATAGTTGCTTTAACAAAACAGGGACAGAGCGGAATGCATGCCGCCTGTACACGGAAATCATAATAACAGGAGGGAAAACAGATGGGAAAATATGGAGCGCTGGCAAAAGACATCGTGAAAAATGTCGGCGGCAAAGACAATGTTGTAGGACTGGTCCACTGCATCACAAGGCTTCGATTTACCTTGAAAGATGAGGGAATTGCCAAGGATCAGGTGTTGAAGGACATGGAGGGCGTTGTGACCGTGATGAAGAGCGGCGGCCAGTATCAGGTGGTGATCGGAAATCATGTGCCGGAAGTGTTTGAGGATGTGATGCAGCTTCTCGATCTGAAGGCGGGAGCAGCGGAGACGGATGAAAAGAAATCCGGGAAGCTTTTTGACAAAGCGATCGATATGGTATCCGGTATTTTTCAGCCGATCCTCGGCATTATGGCGGCGTGCGGTATGCTGAAAGGCTTAAATACGCTGTTTGTCACTCTGGGACTCTACGGTGCGGACTGCGGCGGCTATCTGATCATCAATGCGGCGGGGGATGCGCTGTTTACCTTTTTGCCGCTGTTTCTGGGATATACGGCGGCGCAGAAGTTTAAATTGAAACCGATGCTGGGGCTAGCCATCGGTGCGGCGATGTGCTATCCGGGCATACAGGCGGGAGCGTTGTCTGCGGGAACGGAGCCGTTATACTACCTGTTGGAGAACACCATGTTCCGCTCACCGGTGTATATCAACTTCTTCGGCATACCGGTGATTTCGGTGGATTATACCGGAACGGTGATACCGGTGATCCTTGCGGTGTGGTTTGCCTCAAAATGTGAGAAATTTTTTAACAGATACATACCGGATCTGGTGAAGTTCTTCTTTGTGCCGATGCTGACGCTGCTTGTGACGATTCCGGTTTCCATGCTGTTTTTAGGACCTGTGGCAACCTTCGGCTCCACTTTGATTTCGGAGTTTACGCTGGCGGTCCGCGGTTTCAGCCCGACGTTGGCAGGGGCAGTCGTGGGACTGACTTGGCAGATCCTTGTGATCTTCGGTATGCACTGGGGTTTTATACCGGTCTATATCAACAATGTGCAGACCCTCGGATATGACAATGTGATGATGCCGTTTTTCGCCTGCACCTTTGCGACATCGGCAGTGGTACTGGCAATGTTTTTCAAGACAAAGGATAAAAAGCTCAAGGAGATGGCTATCCCGAATTTTATCTCCGGTATCTTCGGTGTGACGGAGCCGGCAATATACGGTATTTTGCTGCCTAAGAAGAAACCTTTTATCATCAGCTGTATTGCGGGCGGTATCGGCGGCGCGTTTTACGGGTACTTTAACTTCAGAAAATTTATTCTGGGAGGAATGGGAATCTTTGAACTGCCCAATATGATGAATCCGGACGGCAGTATGGGAAATATACTGGTAGCTTTTGCGGGAATCGGAATTTCCATGGCAGCAGGATTTTTACTGACAATGTTCTTTTATAAAGAGGATGGGGCGGAAAAAGCAGATAAGGGGAGTGCCGGTATAGTAGTACAGACAGATTCCGGCGCAAAAACAGCGATCGCAAGCCCCCTGACAGGAAAGACGATCAGGCTGGAAGATGTGGAGGACGAGGCATTTTCCTCCGGCATCCTCGGAAAAGGAATCGCCATTATGCCGGAGGAGGGCGTGTTGTATGCTCCGGCGGACGGTATTATTTCGGCCTTCTTCCCCACCGGTCACGCCATCGGGATGACAACGGATAACGGCGCTGAGCTGTTGATGCATGTGGGGATGGATACGGTACAGCTCAACGGAAAAGGTTTTACTCCCCTTGCGGCTGCAGGCGACAGAGTGAAAAAAGGACAGAAGCTTCTGGAGTTTGATATGGATCTGATCAAAGCGTCAGGATATTCGCTGGTTACGCCGGTGCTTGTGACAAATGCCGATGAGATCGGCGAAGTGTTCCGGACAGAGGCAGGAAAACAGATTCAGGCAGGCGACGGACTGATCGGTGTGGGCGCAAGTTTGTAAACGCAGTATGGGGGGGAAAGGATAGAAGATCATGCGGAGAGATTTTTTGTGGGGCGGCGCTACGGCGGCGAACCAGTGTGAAGGCGGTTTTCAGGAAGGCGGACGGGGCATGGCGATCGTGGATGTCATTCCCCACGGCGTATATCGCACGCCGGTCATGAACGGAACTATGGATTACAGGGATCTGCCGGAGGATACCCATTATCCGGGCAGAGAAGCCATAGATATGTATGGACATTATAAAGAGGACATTGCGCTGTTTGCGGAGATGGGATTTCAGTGTTACCGGTTTTCTTTTTCCTGGTCCAGACTCTTTCCGACAGGGGAGGAGACAGAGCCGAATCGGGAGGGGCTGCAGTTTTATGATGATGTGGTGAACGAGCTTTTGCGCTATGGGATCGAGCCGGTGGTGACGCTCTGCCATTTCGATGCACCGCTTTTTCTTGTGGAGAAATACGGTTCGTGGAAAAGCCGGAAGATGATAGACAGATTTTTGAAATACTGTGATGCGGTGTTCCGGCATTTTAAGGGAAGAGTTCGGTACTGGATCACTTTTAACGAGATCAATATGCTGATGCATCTGCCCTTTATGGGGGCGGGGATCCTTCTGAAAGAAGGGGAAGATGAACTGCAGGTGAAATATCAGGCGGCGCACCACGAACTGGTGGCATCGGCGCTGGCGGTGAAGCTGGCGCGGGAGATCAGCCCGGAATTTCAGATCGGCTGTATGCTGGCGGCGGGCAGCGTATATCCCTACAGTTGTAATCCGGCGGATGTCTGGGAGAGCATGAAAAAAGACAGGGAGAACTACTTTTTCATCGATGTGCAGGCAAGGGGGGAATATCCCGCGTATGCGAAGAAATTTCTGGAAAGACAGGGTATAGAACTTGAGATGGCGGTTGAAGATACGGAGATTTTAAAGGAAAACACGGTGGATTTTATCTCTCTGTCTTACTATAACAGCCGATGCGTACGATCAGACGGCAAAGGGGAGGCGTCCGGCGGAAATGTCTTCGCCTCGGCAAAAAATCCTTATCTGGAATGCAGCCAGTGGGGCTGGCCCATCGATCCGATGGGATTCCGCATTACTTTGAACGCGCTGTATGACCGCTATCAAAAACCTCTGTTTGTGGTGGAAAACGGGCTGGGCGCAGTGGATTCGGTAAAAGAGGATGGGAGTATTGACGACGGTTACCGAATCGATTATTTAAGTTCCCATATCCGGGCAATGATGGAGGCGGCGGATGAGGACGGCGTGGATATCATGGGCTACACGCCCTGGGGCTGCATCGATCTGGTCAGCGCAACGACGGGGGAGATGTCCAAGCGCTATGGGCTTATCTATGTGGATAAGGACGATGCCGGCAAAGGGACTTTAAACCGCGTGCGAAAAAACTCTTTTTACTGGTATAAGGAAGTCATCGCCTCGAACGGGGAGAGGCTTTGCGCAGTGTTTTAGCAGGTATCTATCAGCGGTTTTGGCTATTTATCAATTTTTCGCAGCAGAATATTACACATAACGGCAGCTAAAACAAAAAACAGTAACAGAAGGAAAAGGCTTTCATACTTAAAACTGCTTTCTGTCATAAGTTTATATCCCCATGCGGCCGGAAACAGTTTTCCTATTGTCTCAAACGCTTTTGGAAGTAGTTCAAGGGGAAACATAATTCCGGCCAGCATGATAGACGGTAAAAAAACAAGGATAGAAATCATGGAAGTTTTTGCCTGATCTTTTACTGCCAGACCGATTACGCTGGCAATATTGAGTGATACCGCAATAAAAATCGCAAGGCTGATGAAGTACATATCCGGGTTTTTCGGTGTCTCAGCATGGAAAACAAGGGGTGCGGCAATATATAAAATAATGCTCATAATGAACAAATGAATATACGCGGAAATATTGGTCAAGAAAAGACCGAGGTATAACGGAACACCATTTGCTTTATAAACCTTTTTTATATCGCTGCTGTAAATTTCAACGAGAGAGGGAGGCAGACCGATCAACGCTCCCATTGTCACGCCAAATACAGTCATTGACTGAATAAGCGTATATCTCGCTTCCGGCATAACGGATGTGAATATACCGCCCATGACTGCGAAAAATAAAAGCGGCACGATATAGCAGGTTATAAGTAATGTTTTACTCCTTATATCTAATTTCCATTGTAAAGAAACTCCATACAGAAATGCTCCCATTGTCACGCCCCCTTTGCAATTTTTATAAAGTGTTGTTCCAGTGAACCGCGGTCGATTTGAATATCTGTTATGGTTTCACCTTTTTCTTTATACTGCATAAGCAGCGCAAGTAAAGAGTCTCCGATATTTTCAGATTCATATTCTTCCATGCCGCTTTCGGTCCGGATCGTGATATTATAATGCTTTCCGATTGTTTTGCTAAGCTGTTCGACAGTCCCGAGAAAGGCAATTTTGCCGCCGGAAAGAATGGCGATCCGGTCACATAAATTTTCAACTTCTGCCATGTCATGGCTTGCTAATATAATGGTCTTTCCGATTGCTTTTAACTGCCGGATCTGTTCATGTAGAGATAAGCGGCCCTCGACATCGAGTCCTGCGGTTGGTTCGTCAAGAAACAGAATATCCGGATTTCGCGTCAATGCAAGCGCTAAATGAAGCCGCCGCTTTTGTCCTGTTGATAATTGATAATACTGTTTTTGGACAAAGTCATAAATGCCGAGAGCGTCAAGGGCTTCTTTGTCCAGAGGAGTCTTATTCCATTTGGCAAACAGCTTGACAGCTTCCAGCGCTTTAATATGCTCCGGTAAAGAAGCCGACTGCAATTGAATCCCCATGATCCCATTTATGGCAATGCTTCCGCTGTCATATTTTCGTAAACCCTCAATACATTCGAGAGATGTGGTTTTTCCTGCGCCATTTACGCCGAGCAGAGCAAAAATTTCGCCTTGTTGTACACAAAAATCTAAACCCTTCAGCACAACATGAGATCCGTAACTCTTTGTTAAATTACTGATTTTTATAGCCTCCTTCATTCGGTTTCCTCCTGAAATGGGTCAATGCCTAAATGTGAGAAATAAAAGTCCAATGCCTGCCCGATATATCCGTTGGCAATATCCTGCTTTTCTTTCCATTTATGGTCTGTATTTTCAAATTTCCCTAATTCGATGAGTTTGGGAAGCATACTCATATCACCCTCCGTAAAATCTGTTATCATATCCCAATAGACTTTTGCAAAAGTTTGTCCCTCATCACTATCTGCGGAAACGCCTGCATTTTGAAGTCTTATTGCTTCGTCTTGAAGCTGCATAAAAGTGTTTATAAAAGCCATTCCGCTGTCTTGATCAAAACGGCTGCGAATATGGTCAAGGGTCTGGTCGTCAAAATGTTTGATCAGCCAATAGAAATCATTTTTCATCTGCAGATTAGTAATAATATCAGCATATTTTTTGAAATCAACTGACTGCATTTGCAGGACTTCTTCCCGCAGCGCTTCCAATTCCCTCAGTGATTCGGAAAGACGTTCGATTTTTCCCTTGACAGCGGCTGCCTGTTCCATTAGAACATCAGCGATTTCATCCGGTGTATCAAGCGGAGTGAGTCTATTTTTTATGTCGTCCAAAGAAAATCCTAAATGTTTGAGGGATAAGATCTGATGGAGCTTTACGATATCTTTATCTGTATATAACCTGCGCCCTCCTTCACTCATGGAAGATGGGGAGAGCAGGCCCTCTCTATCGTAATGCTGTAATGCCCGCACAGTGACGTCCATTTTTTTGGCGACTTCGCCAACGGTCATATAACCTTTTGGTATAGCTTTATGTCTGTTCATATCACACCTCCTGTTTTATAGTATACTTCATTACGCTGCGTCACAAGCAAGTGTATTTTCTTTAAATTTTAAAAATAGTATTACTTTTTCAGCGCAGCATTATAATTGATAAATCCATATATGGGTGATAGAATGTCTGTATTATGGAAATTGACAATATGAATTTTGCAGGGTAAGTGATATGTTATATTTGAAGGAGATAAATGATAAAGATATTGAAAAAGAGTTCTTATTTGTTCGTGACATGCCTGTTGATGAAAATGGTTTGACAAACAAATGGAACGGTATTACACGTGAAGATTTTGAAAATAAAGCCTTAAAGGAAATGACTGCATTTTCAAAAGGAGAAAATTTACCTGATGGTTTTGTGCCGGAAACCTTTCTTTTTTTGTGGAATGATGATGAAATAGTAGGGCAGTTTCGTATACGTCATTATCTTTGTGAATCTTTAAGAACAGGTGGGGGACATATAGGATATTTTATTAAAAAGAAATTTAGAGGAAAAGGATTTGCCAAAGAAGGACTTAGGCTGACACTGGAAATAGCAAGAACAATTATTCCGGAGAATGAAATATATTTGCGTGTAAATAAAGATAATCCGGCTTCACTCAAAGTGATGTTGCATAACGGCGGATATATTAAATATGAAGACGAACACAAATATTATGTGAGAATAAAAAAATAACAAATAATTTTTTAGCTGTTGACAAAAGTCTGTAATCGGACTATAATACAGAAAGTCTGATTACGGACTTTTTATGTAAAGGGAAACGATATGGAATGCAAGACGTCCGACGCACTAAAGCGCTACAATGATCTTATAAAAGAAAACGATGAACTGTACAGGAGAGCGGCGAAGAAATCCGGGTTATCCGAGTGCGAGTTCTGGATTCTTTATTTTCTGCGCACAGAGTACGGAAAACCTATGCAGAGCGAGATATGCAGCAGTTTTTATCTGCCTAAGCAGTCTATCCATTCCGCTCTCAGGAAACTGGAGGCGGAAGGTCATATTGTGCAGACCGAAGGCGGGAATAAGAGAAGCAAGCGGATTTTGCTGACAGAACAGGGAAAAACCCTGTGTGAGAAGAAAGTGGATCCTATTGTAAAGGCGGAAAAGGCGGCGCTTGCCGGCTTATCGGAAGAAGAACAGGAGGTTTTTATGAATTTGTTTGAAAAATATAACGGAAAATTAAAAATGAATATGCAGGCAATACCTGAAAAAGGAGGCGGTATTTCATGAGAATACAGTTATCGGAACATTTTACTTATAAAAAGCTGCTGCGCTTTTCTCTTCCGACCATTGCGATGATGATCTTTACCTCCATTTACTGTATTGTAGATGGTTTTTTTGTATCCAATTTTGTGGGAAAGACGGCCTTTGCGGCGGTCAATTTGATTATGCCCTACCTGATGATACAGGGATGCTTCGGCTTCATGATCGGCACAGGGGGCGGCGCGCTGGTGGCGAAAACTTTGGGAGAAGGAAAGCGGGAGACGGCGGACCGGTATTTTACGATGTTGGTCTGTTTTACAACGATCATGGGTCTGGTCATATCGGCGGTCAGCATTGTATTTATGCGCCCTGTGGTTCTGTTTCTTGGGGCGGAGGGAGCTATGGTGCAGGAGTGCGTTACTTACGGCATCATAATAAGCGCTTTTAACGCGGCCTTCATGTTACAGTATTTTTTCCAGAGTTTCTTTGTGGTGGCGGAGAAGCCGAATCTTGGCTTCGGGATCACGATGGCGGCAGGACTGACGAATATTGTGCTGGACGCTGTGTTTATCGCAGGATTTCACTGGGGCGTGGCGGGGGCTGCGGCAGCGTCGGTGATCGGACAATGTGTGGGCGGCGTACTGCCTCTTGTCTATTTTGCGGGAAGAAGGGAGGATGCGGCATCCCCGGAAAACAGCGATCTGCAGGAAAAGAGAAGGAGAAAGCCTGCGCTGAAAAACACAAGTCTTCTGCAGCTTAGAAAAACAAAAATGGAGGCTTCTGTTTTGTGGAAAACCTGTGGAAACGGTTCTTCGGAGTTGATGTCGAATATATCTGCTTCGTTCGTGGGGATGCTCTATAATTTCCAGTTGATGAGATATGCAGGGGAAAACGGTATTGCGGCCTACGGAGTGGTGATGTATACCCAGATGATCTTTTTTGCCATCTACATCGGCTATGCGGTGGGCACATCGCCTATTATGAGTTACCATTATGGGGCGGGAAATCACGGGGAGATGAGAAGTCTTTTGCGAAAAAGTCTGTCTTTGATGGCCGGAACGGGTGTTGTGATGATGCTTTCCGCTCAGGCAAGCGCTTCTGTGCTGTCGGGAATCTTTGTGGGATATGACGCAGAACTTTTGGAGATCACGGCTCATGCCTTTGTGATTTTTGCCTGCTCCTACCTGCTTTCCGGTGTGAATATTTACGCGTCTTCTTTCTTTACGGCGCTTAACAACGGTGGGGTCTCGGCGGCGATCTCTTTTATGAGGACGCTGATCTTTCAGACCGGGGCGGTGCTGCTTTTGCCGTTCTTGCTGGGAATCGACGGAATCTGGTGGGCGGTGACAGTGTCTGAGGTGATGGCATGCCTGATCTCAGCTGCATTTTTGGCAGCGAAGCGGAAGAAATATCATTATTAAAAGTCAGGCAGCTTGAATTCTGAAGAAATCATAAACTTTATAAATTATTAGCACTCACTATTGACGAGTGCTAATAACGGTGGTATAACAGAATCATACCAAAGAGAACAACGCGCAGGACGCGCTGCATATTGAAGAAGAGAAATGGAGGAAATGATTATGTTATTACCTAGAACAAACACACGGAACAGCTTTTTTGGAGAAAATTTATTTGATGACTTTTTTGAGGATTTTGCACGTCCGATGAGAAGCGCTTTGCGGTACGATGCTTCAGCAGGCATCATGAGGACAGACATCAAGGAAAGCGATACAGGTTATGAGTTGGATATCGATTTGCCGGGCTGCAAGAAGGAGAATGTGACTGCGGAACTGAAAGAGGGATATCTGACCATCAAGGCCGAGACGAATCGGAGCGATGAGCAGAAAGACGAAAACGGCAGATATATCCGCCGTGAGAGATATTACGGAAACTGCAGCAGGAGCTTTTATATAGGCGAGGACGTCACGCAGGAAGACATCAAAGCGAAGTTTGAGGATGGCATCTTAAAGATTTCCATTCCGAAAAAGGAAGCGAAACCGGTGGTGGAAGAGAGTAGATTTATCCAAATTGAGGGATAAAAAGGATTTGGGGCTGCGGCACTTTAAGTTATAGTGCCGCAGCCCTTTTTTGCCGGGCGTATTTTTGATATAATGATTGCAGATATAGGTGATTGCGAAACTCATCGATTCTGCCTTTTTGCCGTGCAAAATATACGATCAAGGCGCAGGCACGTTTTCACTGCGGCTCGACCGCAGCGGACACATAAGGCACCAAAATACGGTGCCTAAGTGCCGGCGGTCTCACAGCGCCTGCTTATTGATGCGTAAATTTTGCACAAGAAATACTTGCAGAAAGAGGAGTTTCTCAAACACCTAGAGATTGCAGAGAATGAGAGAGGGGAAAGAGAATATAAGATGGCGGGAGAAAATATAAGGGCGGTATTTTTTGATATCGACGGAACACTGGCGGCGGTGAAAACTCACATCATACCGGAGAGCACAAGGGAGGCGGTGCGCAGGCTCAGAGAAAAAGGGATAGCTTGCGTTTTATCCACGGGTCGGCATCCGCTTGAGGTGAAGGAGGAGAACATTTTGCCGGAGTTTACCTTTGACGGCGGGATCTGGCTTACCGGACAGTTTTGTGAACTGAACGGGAAGTGCGTAAAACAAAATTGTTTTTCGGCGGCGCAGCTTTTGCGTTTAAAGGAGTTTCTTGAACAGCGCGGCAGAAGCTGCATATTTTTGGAAAAGGACGCTATGTACTGCAATCTGGTGGATGAGAGGATAAAGAAGGAACAGGCCGGGATCGGTACGGCGGTACCGCCGGTGCGGGATCTGGAGAAATTGGAAAAGCGGGAGATCCTGCAGGTCGTGCCCTTTATCGATAAGGAGGAGGAGCGGGAACTTCTTGCCCTTTTGCCGGACTGTAAGCTGACCAGATGGGGCGAAGGGGTTGTGGACTTTCTGCCCACGGGGGGCGGCAAGGAGCAAGGGCTTCTCGCTGTATGTGAAGAACTTGGAATCACGCCGAGGCAGACGATGGCCTTCGGGGATGCGGAGAATGATATTTCCATGCTGAGGCTTTCCGGGATCGGCGTGGCTATGGGGAACGGTGAGCAGTCGGCAAAGGAGGCGGCGGACTATGTGACGGACCGGATCGAGGAGGACGGGATCTGGAAAGCGTTAAAGAAATTGGGAGTGATCTAAGTTGTCACTCCCCGCTTCTTATCCTGTCGATCAGGCTTTCCTTGTGCACCCGTCTGTTCATGATGCCGGTGATCGCAAGCTGCCCGACGATCAACAAAAGGGCAAGGCCGATGGTTTCCCAGATTGGATAATGGTAGGCCGAAATCGCTGAAAAATGGTTCTTTTTTGCAAACAGGTAGATCAGATAACCGAAGAGGTTGCCCAGCGTCACGGAAATAAAAAGCGTGCCGGCGGTGAAAAATAAGCCTTCCAGAGAGAGCATTTTTTTGAGCTGCCTGTCTGAGAGACCGATAGCCTGCAGAACGCCCAGTTCCCGTTTCCTGACGACGATGCTGGTGATCATGGTGTTGACCAGATTGATGCAGCCGATAACGGCGACCATGATCAGGACCGCGTACAGCGGATATTTGGTTATATTGATATACATCTGCCCAAGCTGCAGTTCTTCGTCCAGAGAGTAAAGGGCAAAGTAGTCGCTTTCTTTACAGATATCCTGCAGAGTGGCTTTTACCTCGTCATAGGAGACCTCCTCAACGGAGATATACAGTTTGTTTGTCGGATCATAATGCAGATCTAAGCTATCCCAGAGTTCCTGAGGCAGGATAAAGTAGCCCGTTCTGCTGTCTTTTATGACGGCGGATACGGAGACGGTGAGAGGGATGATGCGGTCGCCGTCGTGGATATTCAAGGTGATGGGCTCGCCTAAGGAGAGTCCCATGTCCTCCCAATCCAGATAGGTGGTGCAGATCACGCCGTTTTCCGCAAGCATCTTATCGTAGTCGATTTCTCCTTCCGTGATATCTTTGTGCATATCCGCCGCTTCCTCGCGGGTAAAGGGAGCGATATTTATTTTATTATGATTTTTAAAAAGGGGCGCTGCAGAGTCCGTGTCAAAGAGCAGATAGCCGCTTTTTTTGATTTCTGTCACACCGCCTGTTTGACGGAGGCGGTCTAAAAGTTCTTCGCCAAATAAATCCTGAGTCTGAAGGGTATCAAAATTGCTCTCGGGGTATTCTTTGTCGTTCCAGCTGCAGTCCAGATAGAGATTAAAACTTCCTTCCGGGATGGTGTGTCGGGCCTGATCGAGAGCGCTCATGCTGTTTAGGGTGCCCGCAAAGCTCATGAACAGGACACAGCTTAGTCCCATGGTTACCATAGTCACGATGGTGCGCTTTTTGTTTCTCCAGAGATTGGCAACGCTCAACCGGAATAGGTCTACATGGAGGCGGCTTTTTTTCGTGGCTTGGCCCAACGTGCTTTCCTGATAGCGGATGGCCTCAACGGGAGAGATTTTTCCCGCCATGCGCAGGGGCTTCAACAGGGAGAGCCGCACTGTGGTGAGGACTGCGGCGGCGACGCCGATAAGGGCCCTGAGGGAGAACATATGGTAGTGTTCGATGGCGACAGGCTGGAGCGAATTTTTGCTCACGCTTTCTATGATAGTCGGGTACAGGAGGGCGGGAATGCCGAAGCCAAGAAGCAGTCCCAGAGGAATTGCAGTCGCGCAAAGCCACATGCTCTCTGAAACAAAAAGTCTTTTGACCTGTTTCTCGGATGCTCCCAGAGCTTTTAACTTTCCGATCTCTTGAACGTCTGTGATCACACTGACATAATAGATGCTGTAGATCACCAGACAGGAGAAAAACAGGATCAACCCTCCGATGAGCGCTGCAGCTATGGTGATTTCCGTGCCGGCCGAGAGCACTGCCATCAGGTAAGGCATGTTGTAGGTGATATTTTCCGTATCCGCACCGATATCCTGACAGATTTCTTTGATGGCTTCTTCCATCTCATCTTCCGAATAGTTGTTTTCTCCGGCAAGGCGGAGGGAAACGGTGTAGTCCCGCTTTTCGTCGGGGAGGTATTCTTTGGCCAGAGCTTCGGAGACGGCAGCGCTGTAGACGATCCGGTCGTCGCTTATTGTCTCCAATAGGGAGGTGTCCCGCTGGGAGACAAGGCCGCAGATCGTAAATTCTTTCGTCTGTATCATTCCTTCGCCGCCTGCGCGGAAAGAAATCGTCAGGGTATTGCCGATGACAGGCTCTGCGTCCATGCGCTCAAAGAAAGCGGGAGGACCGCAGATTTCATCGGCAGCTTCCGGGAAGCGCCCCTGAGTCAGATTGCCGATTCCGTGATAGATGCCCTCTTTCAACGTGGAATTGACGGAGAGATAGCCGTTCATCCGGTCATAGTTCACTGTGGCGAATGATAGGGAAGCCTCCAGAGATTCCACATCCAGATGGCTGCTTAGCATCTCTAACTGCTTTGAGGTCAGATGTCTTAAAACAGCATGATGGTTGCCTTCCGACAACGCGATCTGCTTGTTGGTGTCGAACATAGCGATGGCCGAAGTGACAAGTCCCATAAGCAGGGTAGTGGTCAGAGTGATGGCCACGATAGTCAGGATGGAACGGCTTTTATTGTAGGAGATCCTGCTCTTGGCAAGACTCGTGATCGTATTGTTTTTCATGTCAGTCCCTCCTATACAAGTTTTCCGTCTTCCAGAGTGATCACCCGGTCGGCCATCTGCGCGATATCCTCGTTGTGGGTGATGACAACCAGAGTCTGCCCGTATTTTTTGGCGGAAAGTTTTAAAAGTGAAATGACCTCGTCGCTGTTTTTAGTGTCCAGATTACCGGTGGGTTCGTCCGCCAGAATGATGGAGGGCTTTGCGGCGATAGCGCGGGCAATGGCGCATCGTTGTTGCTGTCCGCCGGAGAGGGTGTTGGGGAGCGCATGGGCTTTGTGTTCCATGTTCAGTGTCCGCAGGATATCCTTTACAAAATTTTCGTCCGCTTTCCTGCCGTCAAGTCCTATGGGCAGCACGATATTCTCCCATACATTTAAGGACGGGATCAGATTGAAAGCCTGAAAGATAAAGCCGATCTTGCGTCTGCGCAGGGCGGAGAGATCCTCTCCGGAGAAGTTTTCGATGTTTTGTCCGTCGATCCATATTTCGCCGGATGTGGGATTTTCCAGACCGCCCAGAAGATGGAGCAGGGTGGATTTGCCGCTGCCGGATTTGCCGATTATGGCGGCGTATTCTCCCTGCATGATCTGCAGATTTATATGATCGACAGCTTTTACAAGATTTTCTCCGCTTCCGTAAAATTTGCAGAGATCTTTTGTCTCAAGAATTGGTGTCATAAAATAAGTACCTCCTGTTTTTGCTACTGTCAGTATAAAACCCGAATCTTACAGGAAGCTTACACAAATTAAAATTATTGTAAAAAAAGAAATACTCCCTGCTTTTCAGGGAATTCGGGACGATAGCGGAAGCTGTACCACAAAGATGCTTCCCTGCTCTCTTGCGGCCTTTACAGACAGTGTTCCGCCCTGTTCCTCTAAAATTTTTCGGGACAGATAGAGTCCGACGCCGGATCCTTCTGCTTTCTGTACGGTTTCGTTTTGAACGCGGTAGAAACGTTTGAAAATATTGTTGTATTCTCCTCTCGGTATGCCGATACCCTGATCTTCTATCTCTAGTCTGACAAAGCTGTATAAGGGTTGTACTCTGATCAGAATTTGGCTGCCTGTCTCAGAATATTTTACGGCGTTGTCCAAAATGTTGAACAAGGCTTCCGCCGTCCATTTCAGATCTAATGACAGGGTGATATCCTCAAAATCTCCTATATCAAGAATGATCTCTTTGGACTGCGCCTTTTCGTAGACGGCGTTGACCGCGTCTATGAGGATCTGCGTCAGAGAGACGGGAGCAGGCCGTAAAAGGATCATGGCGTTTTCCAGTCTTGAAATGTGGATCAGGGAGGCGGTCAGGTTTTCCAATTTTTCCAACTGGAACTGGCACCGCCTGCCGAATTCTTCTTTTTCCTCAGGGGTATCCGCCTCCAGATAAACAAAAAAACAAGTTTTCAGAGCGGAGAGGGGGGTCTTTAACTGATGGGAAATATCAGTGACAAGGGTTTTGGTATGATCCCTTTCCTGGGCGAGGATTTCTGATTTCAGGGATAGCTTTTTCGCCAGTTTGAGGAAGGTGTCGGAGAGTTCATCCTGTTTCATGGGAGGCGTTTTTTGAAAGTCCCTAAGGAAGTCGTAGTCGTCGGACAGACAGCGCTCGAGCATAGTCTGCAGCATTTCCTTTTCCGTTTTCTGTTTCTGTTTTATTGCAGAATAAGAGCACAGGCCGGAAACCAAGAACAATATAAAAAATAAAAAAGTTATGAGCAGGCAGGCGGATATACTCTGACGGTAAAAGGAATTTTTCAAATAAAAATCCGACTCGTCAAAGCCGTAGTTGGAAAGGATAAGAGCGCCTTCCGCTTTTCTTTCCTGTGAAGAGTTTTGAAGAGCCTGCATAAAAACAGGTTCTGTTTCGGGAAAATCTCCAATCAGGGAGCCGGCCAGATTCTGGACGGTATGCATTTCGGAGGCGGAGTTGTTTTTGAGGAAAGAAAGACAAAACAGAAGAAGAAAAGCGGTGAGAACAGTCTGTATACCGATATAAAATATGAAATGTTTCTTCATGGTTTTTCACAGGTCCTTTCCCAGATATAGCCCAGCCCCCGCACATTTTTCAGGTAAGAGGGGTTAGACGGATCGTCTTCTATCTTTTCACGCAGGCGCCTGATATTGACGGCCAGCGTGTTCTCATCCACAAAATTTCCGTCGATATCCCAGATTGCTTCAAGAAGCTGATTTTTGGACAGGATCCGGCGGGGATTTTGCATAAAATAAAAGAGAAGTTTTTGTTCGTTGGCAGATAACGTCAGATATGTTCCGCTTTTTTTTACACGGTTCTCATCGGGCAGCAGTTCAATTTGGCCGGAGCGGATGACGGATGCTTTTTCCTCCGGAAAGCGTCGTTTCATCATGGCGTTTACTTTGGAAGCTAAAACCGTCAGGGAAAAAGGTTTGGTCATATAGTCGTCGGCGCCGGCATTGTAACCTTTGATCATATCGGCTTCTGTGTCGAGCGCTGTCAGGAAAAGAATGACAACGTCGCTCTCTTGTCTGATGGCTGTACAAAAATCAAGCCCGCTCCCGTCGGGCAGGCTGATATCGCATATAATAAAAGAAATCCGGTGTTCTCTGTACAGTTCCATTCCGGTTTTTAAATCCGGCGCTGTGCAGAGGGTGTAGCCTTCTTTTGACAGTTTCAGGCTGATGGCCCGGCGCAGGCTCTCGTCGTCCTCTATAAGCAGTATCTTTTTGTCCATATTATTTTTCTTTCTTCATACGTTGGAAGATTAGTTCATAGCCGTCATTGCCATAGTGGAGGGAACGGTTGACCCTGCTGATGGTAGCGGTGGAAGCGCCGGTTTTTTCCGCAATTTCCAGATAGGTCTTTTTATCCCGCAGCATGGAGGCTACATCAAAGCGCTGAGAGAGGGAGAGAAGTTCGTTGACAGTGCATAAATCCCCGAAAAAATTAAAGCACTCCTCTTTGGATTCCAAGTGGAGGATCGCCTCAAAGAGGCTGTTTACGGCATCATTTTTTAGTTTATTGTTCATAGCAGTCCTGCACTTTCATACAATAAAATTTTAACGTCCTAAACTGATTTCATTTTACCACACGGCAGACAGGTCGTAAAGATGATATTTTTTTAAAAATTTATAAAACATCTTGTCATCTAGTAATGAAAACTATATACTATAAGGAGGCGGTGCGGAGCAAGCGCACTGGAGGAGGAGAATAAATGACCATAGATATGCATGATCTGTTGAACAGTATCATAAATAGTCTGGACAGGACGGAACATATCAGGCCGGAGGAACTGCCGGATATAGAGCTGTATATGGATCAGGTGACGACCTTTATGGAACAGCGCCTGAAACCGGCGACAAGAAATCCGGAGGATGATAAGATCATGACGAAGACCATGATCAATAACTATGTCAAGAATCATCTGATACCGCCGCCGGATAAGAAGAAGTATTCAAAAGAGCATATGCTGCTGTTGATCTTTATTTATTACTTTAAAGGATTTATGTCCATCGGGGATATCCAGAAGCTGATGGATCCGCTGACAAAACAGTATTTTGGAGAAGATAAAGACTTTAAGCTTGAGAGTATCTACAGGGAAGTCTTTAGCATGGAAAAGGAGGAAATTGATCATCTGAAAAAGGATGTGGTCAAGAAATTCAGAAGGGCGGAGGAGACTTTTGAGGAGGCGCCGGAGGAGGGACAGGAGTTTCTGAAGATGTTTTCCTTTATCTGCCTGCTGTGTTTTGATGTGTACCTGAAAAAGATGATGATCGAAAAGATGATAGATAGTATCCCGGAATTCGGTGACCAGAGAGGACGGGAAAAACCGGATAAAGAGAAGAAGAGACCCAGAAGAAGTACGGAGTAATTAAATTTTTTGCACTGTTGCAGTTTATCCCTTTTCAGAAATATATAGAAAACAGGCTTTTCATGTGGGGGAAAATCCTGTTTATATAATGAAGAAGGTAGAGACAACAGCGGCAAATGAGAACTATATTAGTGGAGAGAGAACCACTAATAAGGCAGAAGCTGGAAGAGATGCTTAGGGGAATCGGGGAGGTCAGTGTTGTAGGAAGTTTTGGAAACCCGGAAGAAACATTGGAATATGCGGAAGAAAATATAATAGAGTTTGCACTTTTAAATACGGAACTGTCTGTGATGGACGGCTTGGAGCTGGGAAAAAGACTGCGAAGGATCCGGCCGGGCATCGTGCTTATTTATATAACGGAAAAGGAAGACAGGCTTGCAGATATTATAAAAATGAAGGCTGATTATTGTATTATGCAACCTTACAGCAGAGAGGATATCGAGGACGCGGTACAGCGGGCGAAGCTGCTTTCCGTGCGCCAGAAGAAACTCGTCACGGTGAGAATGTTTGGAAGGTTTGACGTATTTGTAAATGAGGAAGTTCTGTATTTTAGGAATGCAAAATCGAAGGAGCTACTCGCACTGTGTATGGACAGATGCGGCGGCAGCGTATCTATGGAGGAGGCTGTAGATAAACTGTGGCCGGAAAGAGCTTATGATGAGAAAGTAAAAAGGCTGTATAGAAAAGCAGTCATGAATCTGCAGAGGACATTGAAGGAAAAGGGGATTACAGAATTATTTCAGAATGAGCGGGGAAGTTGTCATATCAGTAAGAGGGAAGTGGAGTGTGATTATTTTGCATATTTGGTTGAACCGGATAAAAATGGCGTGATGTTTCAAGGGGAATATCTGTTTGATTACGGATGGGGAGAAGAGACGTTGGCAAATCTGATGCATGTATACTAAGGTATTTGCATAAGCTATGTGATGGCGGTGTGAATGAAAAAGAGAAGTAACTTGTTTCTGTCTGGAATTTATTTAGTGGTGGTTATGGTAAATTTACTGTCAAGGTACAGTGTTGAATTTTGCGACGGGGTGCGCCGGAGCATTTTTCGGGTAACGCAGTTTATACAGGGGGGTATCAGCAGTTTATTTCCATTTTCGGTGGGGGAAATTTTGCTGTGTCTCGCTGTATTTTTGGCACTGGGAGCAGTTCTTTTTTGGAGTATTTTAGTGGCGATAAGGACAGCAGTAAGGAAGAAGAACGGCGCTTTTTCGGAAAATGGCCTGCGTTTGTTAAGGTTTATCAGAAGTTACTTTATGTTCCTGTTGTGGGCGGCGGCCGTCGTTTCTGTCATCATGACGATCAACTGCTTCGCGCTGTATCATTGCAGCAGTTTTCGGGAAAATTATTTGCCCGGAGAAAAACGGGAGTATACCGTGGAAGAGCTAGCCCTTGTCAGGGACTATGTGGTGGGAGAGTGCAACAGACTGGCGGAGGAGATGGAGCGGGACCAGACTGGAAATATTGTCTATCAAGGCGATATGGGAGAGCGCGGGATTGAAGAGATGAAGCGTCTGGGCGAAACTTATCCGCTGTTGTCAGGCTATTATCCCGTACCGAAGCCCTTTGCCTTTTCCGGTTTTTTCAGCCAGCAGTATATGATGGGGTATTATTTCCCGTTTTCTATGGAGGCAAACTATAACGATGTTATGTATATCGCTAATGTGCCGGCGACCATCTGTCATGAGCTTTCCCATGTGAAAGGATTTATCTATGAGGATGATGCAAATTTTATCGGGTATCTGGCATGTGTCTCCTCGGAGGACACCTTTTTTCGCTACAGCGGTTATCTCAGCGTGTTGGATTATTTGAACAGGGATCTGTATGAAAGCTTGGGAAAGTCGCAGGAAGCATATCTGTCTTACGGGCAATGCAGTCCGTTAGTAGTGCACGATAATGTTTTTCTGACAAAAGAGGCGTGGGCGGAGGTGGAGGAGAGAGCGGTGTTTGACACGGAGACTGTCAAAGAGGCTTCCCGAAATTTTCTGGAAACGAATCTTCAGGTGAATGGGGTGGAGGAGGGGATTGCAAGCTACGGAAAGGTAGTGGAGCAGTTGTTGGCCTATTATGACGGAATATTATACGAGTGACAAGGCGCATAGGAGGATCATATGAGCAATATAGTAGATTATGTAAACCGATATCAGTATACATTTGCGGAGAGGGAGTTTAACGATGTGGATTCTCTTGTGTTATGTCAACTGAGTTATCTGAAGATGCAGAAACTCATACCGGGAATTGGGGATGAACAGGACTTTATTCCGTTTCGATGCGTGTTGGAGGAGGAGAACAGAGCCCAGGTCTTTGCGGATGAGAGATACAGGGAGGATAATCAAAAATTGACGTCGGCTGTGTTAAAGAGCAGACGTTTTGCGGAGATGAAAGTAAATTATTATATTGATATACTGGATAAAGAGATGGAAGTGCAATTTTCGGCTCTGACATTTTGCTTGGGAGAGGATGCGGAAGGCCGTTCTGTTTATTATATTGTCTACCGGGGAACGGATGAGAATCTGGTGGGATGGAAAGAGGATTTTACTCTGGCTTTCTCGGAACCGGTGGTGGGGCAGCTTTATGCGGCTAAATATATGCGCAAAGCGGCGGCCTGCCTGCCTGAAAATTTTTATATCGGAGGTCATTCCAAAGGAGGGAATCTGGCGGTTTTTGCGGCTATGAGTGCGCCTGCTTCACTGCAGGAGAGAATACGTTTGGTCTACAGTCATGACGGCCCCGGCTTTAAGCCTCAGGTGATGGAACGCTATGAGTATGAGCGGATCGCGGATAAAGTGAAGAAGATTCTGCCGAAATCATCTATGGTGGGGATGCTTTTGGAACGGGGGGACGCCTACAGTGTGGTGGAGAGCAGTTCTTACGGGCTGATGCAGCATAATCCCTACACATGGGAGGTCGATATGGAGGCGGGGACCTTTGTACCGATGGAGGAACTGAAAAACAGTGTCAAGCTTATGGATAGTGCGGTGACGGACTGGATCCTCAGTCTGGACGACGAGCAGATCAGCCATTTTTCGGATGTTCTTTTCAGACTTCTCGGAGCGTCGGAGACGGACAATCTGATCGATTTTGCGGCGGATTGGAAGAAGAGCATTTCCGGTATTTTGCAGGAACTCAAAACAGTGGATGAAGACTCGAAGACGGAGATGGAGGAGATTTTGAAAGGACTCTTTGAGATCACGGGACAGATGACAAAAAAGGAAATACAGGGAAAAATTCTGGGAGGTATTCAGGGAATGCAGGAGAGATTTTCCCACAAAAAAACGGAGAATGGGCGAAAAGGGATAAAAAAGAGAGAAAAATAAAAAGAAAAGTGAATTTGAGTATTGACATTTGGCCAAGAAGTATGTAAAATAACATTTGTTCGGTTCGCAGAAGTGGCGGAATTGGCAGACGCGCAGGCTTCAGGTGCCTGTTGTAGCAATACAGTGAGGGTTCAAGTCCCTTCTTCTGCATAAAAAAAGGAATCCTAAACAGGATTCCTTTTTTTATGTGCACGGCATCTTTGGATATGACAGGTTCAGATTTCCGCCGCTGTTCCGTTTACCTTTATCTGTTCGTCTTCCGATACCGGAATAATCAGGTATTTCTGGCCGTCTATGATCTCAGATTTAATGTAGGGCTCCTTTTCCGGCTTTACCCGGAGCACTACGCCGTAGTCCGGTTCGTCGGACATATCCTCCGGTGCTGCGTCATAATTCATATCATCAGGATCTTCGTTTTCAGGAGATACAAAAGTTTTCAGGGCCAGTTCCTTTTGCAGCGTCTGTACCTGAAGTCTTAATTGTTCCTCCTCCTTTTTGCGGGCATTTTTTTCCAACGCTTTTTCGTCGATCAGATTCTGGAGTGCGGGAGGCTGGGCCTCAAACTCTCTGGAGACGCTCTCTTTGATATGCCTTGCAGCGTCGCCCTGAATGCCGTGTTCCGTGAGGACTTCCGCTACCAGCTGCTCTGTCAGGATCACAGGTTCGGCCTCTTCGCAGGATTCGTCTTCCGGGCAGGCGATATCCTGAAAACTTTCCTGCAGTTGGAGCAGCATCTCCTCGCTGTCTTCCTCCTGCGCCGCAAAGGCCTGTTTTACGATGGAGGAAAAAACTTCTTTCTGTTCTGCGGCGGTTCTCTTTGTACCGCAGCCCAACACATTTTCCACAAAGTCCGGACGGGAATCTCTGGGATCTTTTATGTAATAGATCAACGAGTGGATATCGCTGCTTCTGTGGTCAAAGGCAGGAAAAATAAAACCGGTATCGGGAGCGCCCACCACCCAGTCGCGGACACGGGCTCCGATGCGGTTTTCCGTCTCGCGGTAGCCAAGTCCCGGTTTGGAGAGCGTCACCGGACAGATGGCGCAGAGCAGATAATCAAAAACCTCCTCGGATTCGTCCAGTTTGAGACCGTCCTGAGTTTTTGTGATGATATCATAGGCATCTTTGAACAGCAATATCAGATAATTTCCGGCATAGTCGTAATGTTCGATGACAAGATCGTAGAATCGGTTTAACAGTTCTTCGTTTTTTAAACCGCTTTCCCTGATTCCCAACAAAAACTGCTGGCGGCCTCCGGGGGCTTCCTCGTCCAATGGAAATTCAAGCTGCAGCAGGTTGTTGTCCACTGTTCCGGAGAGACATTTTCGCGAGAGGTCGAGGTATTTAAAAAATTCATCATCCTCCAGATTTAAAAATGTTTCGGAGAGCGTCAGTATTTTGTTTTTATTGCCGTCTACATAGCAGCCGCACAGCCTTGTGATAGAGCAGTCGGTTTTGTTGAGCCGTTTTTTCAATTCCAGAATGTCTTTTTTTGTCATAGTGACCTCCAGTTCTAATCCTAAACATATTTGTCATCGGGTCATTCTGCGCGATGACTTTTTTATAGTAACATAAAATCAGGAAAAAAAGTAATAGATTCTGGGGAAAAAAAGTAGTAAGATAGAAGATGATAAATTACAGTTTCTATCAAATAGTAATGAGGTAATTGCGAAACTGCGTTTTCTGCGAATATTGCTTGTGCAAAATTTACGAATCAATAAGCAGGCGCTGTGAGAACGTCGGCAGTTAGTGAGGTATTTTCGAACTTACTGCCGCTACGTTCGAGCCGCAGTGGGAACGTGCCTGCGCCTTGATCGTATATTTTGCACGGCAAAACGGCAGAATCAATGAGTTTCCCAATTATCTACAAATAGTAATGAGAGAAAGGAATACATAACATGATGAGTTTGAAAAAGAAAATGTGCAGTGTACTCTTGGCTTCCGCGATGGCGGCGGGACTTTTTCTGGGGGTATCTGTGAGCGCGGATGCGGAGGAGATTCCCGCTGTGGTGAGAAGCGTTTACACAAATGAGCCGGTGACGGCGGAGCAGGCGGCACTTCGCCCTATCGCGGTTATGATGCCCACGGATAAGGTTGCGCAGCCTTCCTATGGAATCGGGTCTGCCGATGTGTTATATGAGATCATGGAGGAGGGAAATATCTCCCGCCAGATGGCGATCATTCCGAACTGGCAGGGACTCTCGCAGATCGGCAATCTGAGAAGCTGCAGGCTGTACTATATTCCCGCCGCGAAAGAGTGGGACTCGATTTTGATCCATTTTGGCGGCGTGGCATATATGAGAGGCGTGATCGACGCGCCGGATATGAATAATTTGAGCGGTACATCGGAGTACGGTGTCGGCGGCGGCAGACCCGGTGCAGGGTATTTTTACCGCACCCAGAACCGCAAAGCGCCGCACAATGCATATATCACGGCGGATGGCGTGATGCGTGCCTGCACGGAATTAGGCTACCAGCTGACAGTCCGCGAAGGATATTATAACCCGCAGCACTTTACTTTTGCGGAGGGCGTGAATACCTTAGAACAGTACGGTCCTCAGGCGGCGACAGCCAATGTCATCGATCTGTCAAAAGTTTTCAGCTATACGAAGAGTTCTTTGCAGTATGATCCGGCATCCGGACTGTATCTGAAAAACCTTCACGGCAAAGCGCAGACAGACGGATTGACAGGAGCGCAGCTTGCTTTCGCCAACGTGATCGTGCAGAATACCGTGTGGGCGCCGGCAGATCCTAACGGCTATCTGGCGTTCCAGATGGTTGATAACACACAGGACGGTTATTATTTCACGAAGGGAAAAGCCATCCATATCAGATGGACAAAGGGCAGCGATTATGAGCCCACAAGGTATTATGACGACAACGGTAATGAGATACAGCTCAACACCGGAAAAACATATATTGCTGTTGCACAAGCCGGAAAACAGGTAATGTTTTATTGACAGACAAAGGATGAGAGAAAGGGGAGAGTGCGGTGTTATATAAATGTAAAAACTGCGGCGGAAATGTAGTGTATCATCCGGACAAAAAGAGGATGTACTGTCCCCACTGTGACGGAACGGACAGCGAGGAAGAAGTGTCTTCCGGGACTGTGGCAGAATGTGCAAACTGTGGGGCGCCTTTGGAGGTCTCTCCTTATACTTCTGCCTGCAAGTGCGGGCACTGTGGCTCTTACATGATTTTGGAAGAGCGGGTGGAAGGAGAGATGCTGCCCCATTTGATACTGCCCTTTCAGATTTCTAAAGAAAAGGCGAAGAAGTTGTTGGAGAAAGAATTCCAGAGCAGGTTTTTTACGCCGGCCACCTTTCTTTCGGCGGCGACATTGGAGGGGATGGAGGGAATCTACGTCCCCTTTTTTCTGTACGATTATCTCGGGGCTTTCGATTATGCGGGGACCGGGACGAAGGTGAGAAGCTGGCGGAGCGGCAATACGGAGTATGTGGAAACATCTTGGTTTCGGGTGGAGAGGAATCTGGATATCAATTTTAATAAAATCCCGGTGGACGCTTCCATCAATATGGATGACTCGAAGATGGATCTGCTGGAACCTTTCGATGATAAAGCGTTGGAAGTTTTTCAGAAAAAATATATGTCCGGCTTTGAGGCGGAGAGATACAGCGAGGGGATGAATAATTTAGAACCCAGAGCCAGAGAGAAAGCGAGGAGAGACTCGGAGGAACTTCTGCGGGAGAGCCTTTCGGGATATACAACACTGCAGGCGGAGAGGAAGCATTTAGAGCTGCAAAGGCAGGCGGCAAACTATGCGCTTTTGCCGGTGTGGGTATATAATTATCAATACAGAGGGCAGAGATATACATATTATGTAAACGGACAGAGTGGAAAGATTCTGGGAAAAACACCTTTGTCCAAAGGGAAGATGTTTGCCTACGGCAGCGGTCTGTGGGCGTTTTTGTTCGCGATGCTGCTGTTTGTCAAAATGATATTGGAGGTGCTCTGAGATGAAGAGATTTTTGAAACGATTTAGAATCTGCCTTATCATTCTCGGCGCGCTTGCGGCTTTTTACTTTGCGTTGACGGGTATCCACAGTCTTACAGGCAGTCTGAAAAGCCAGAAACGGCAGAATACGGAGTGCACCACAAAGGAGAGAGTGTTTGATCAGGGAGATGTGCTCACCGACGAAGAGGAGGAGAAGCTGCGGAAGTTGATCGCAAAGAGAGAGCGTCAGACGGGCTGTGATATTGTGCTTGTGACCCTCAATGAATCCCTGCGGGATTATGCCCGCGAAAGGCAGGAGTATGTGGCGGCGGAAAAGTACGTCATGATTTATGCGGACGATTTCTATGACGAGCATCTGTTTGGATATGATAAGCCTCAGGGGAACGGCGTCCTCCTATTGGATAATCTGTACAGAGAGGATGACGGCTATGCGTACAGCTGGCTTTGCACCACCGGAAAGGCGGAGGGAAAGTACAGCGGCGCTATGATCGATCATTTGCTTGAGAAGAGCTACCGGTGGAGCAAGATTAGTCCTTACCACGGATATAAAGCTTATATCAATCAGTTTTACCACGATATGAACGGTTTCGGATTAGTCAGCATCAATTTTTCCGTGCCGCTTTTGTTGTTAGTTTCGCTTATCATAGCGGTGCTGTTTGTAGTGATGAACACGGGTTCAGAGACGGGCGCAAAGACGGTGTCTGCGACAACTTATGTGAAAGGCGGCAAAGTGAAGATGAACCACAGGGAAGATCGATTTATCAGAAAGAATGTGGTACAGCACAGGATCCAGACAGGCGGCGGAGGCGGGCGCAGCGGCGGAGGTGGACACCATGTTTCAAGCCGCGGAGTATCCCACGGCGGAGGCGGACACAGACACTGAAGGGGGAGGAGCGCTATGCACCTCACAGAGCTGCGCCATGCGCCCCTAGAGCTGCGCCATGCGCCATCCGGGGAATAAAAAGATATTCCCCGGATGTGTGGCTGGCGCCACATAAAAAGGGACATGAATATGTGTCGCTGCGTGTAAACACGCGTTCCACATATCCATGCCCCTTTTTGCATGGCTCAATGCTATTCCATCTTGTTCACAGCCAGATTCAGGCGTGAGATCTTTCTGGATGCACTATTCTTATGATAGATGCCTTTGCCGGCAGCTTTATCGATAGTGGATGTGGCAGCAAGCAACGCAGCCTTTGCAGCTTCCTTATCCTTTGCCTCGATAGCAGCATAAACTTTCTTGATAGCAGTTTTGGTAGTGGACTTGATAGCTTTGTTTCTTTCAGCTTTTGTCCGGTTTACCAGAATACGTTTCTTTGCGGATTTAATGTTAGCCAAGACGATACCTCCAATGATTTCTACTGTTCGTTCGTATTTCTATGATGTTACTTTAGCGAGACACGGGTAACTAATGTAAACATACGCATATATTTTAAGGTCAGAAGGCGTTTCTGTCAATACATAATTTTATATTATTTGCCAAAAATATTACTATTCGGGCAAATGTCGGAATAAAAATGTAAGAGGAAAGATAAGGTGGGGTTGCTTATGGGACTTCAGGTAAGAACAGATCTGGCGCTGGAAGCGAGAGAGACGGTACAAAAGCCGGATGAAGAGATTCGGGGCGTCAGGGTGGAAGAAGAAAAGGATACGGAGAAAGAGATCTATATTACGAGGGTCATGATCGAAACAAAAAACGGCGCGAAAACTATGGGGAAGCCAATCGGCACTTATATCACGCTGGAAGCCCCAAATATGGTGACGCCGGACGAGGATTATCACCGGGAAATATCGGAGAAGGTAGCAGATCAGATACGGGAACTTTTGCCGGGAGAGAAAGAGGAACTTGCGGTTCTTGTGGTGGGTCTTGGAAACCGGGATGTGACGGCGGACGCTCTGGGTCCGAATGTGGCGGATCAGCTCCATATTACAAGACATGTGGTGAGGGAGTTTGGGAGGGCGGCCTATGATAAAAATAAGGTGCATATGATCAGCGCCCTTGTGCCCGGCGTTATGGCAAAGACAGGCATGGAAACCTGTGAGATCATTAAAGGCGTGGTGGAACAGACGCAGCCTGATGTGATCATAGCCATAGATGCGTTGGCGGCCAGAAGTACAAAGCGCCTGAACCGGACGATCCAGATCACAGATACCGGTGTGCAGCCCGGCTCTGGGGTTGGAAACCATCGCCATGCGCTGACGGAGGATACCCTTGGGATTCCGGTGATCGGTATCGGGATTCCGACCGTTGTGGATGCCGGTACCATCGTGGGAGACGCGGTGGAGCAAGTGGAGCGGGAGATGCTGCTTTGTTCGGATATTCATTCCTTAAAGATGGCGGAACTGCAGAATATGTATGTGACAACAAAAGATATTGACGATGTGGTAAACAGGTTGAGTTATACGGTATCGGAGGCAATCAATATTGCGTTGGAAATATAGAGAAGGCAGAGCGAAAGTAATCTTCTTGGCAGGGCTTACAGCGGCGGCATTTCTGGCATTTTTATGTCCGGAGACGGAACTGATAGGGAGAGTGTACGAACAGTTTTTTACCACCGCCGCTTTTTGCATGGATGCGCTGGCATACGGGGAGAAAAATGTGACAGTAGAGGGGAAAATGATGGACATGGTGGCTGGACAGCTCCCCCTCTACAGTTACAGTATCTCTTACTTCGGGGACGGCATGATGAATCAGTATTATAAAGAGTATGTGGAGATTTTGATGCAGGAGGCCAAAGAGGGAACAGAGGGGGAAACGGCAGAGAGCCGGACGGAGACGGAGGCCATAGATTCCGGACAGGAGATTACGGAGGAAGATATCGAAAAAGAGGAGGAGAAGGACAGCGCTTCGGAAAACGGGACTTCCGGGACGGAAGCGGAGGGAGGGGGGACAGAAAAGAACACCGAGATAAGGCTTAACGAAGAGGATTCTCTTTTTATGATCACCGACGGCAGTAGGACAGGAGGGGTCTATGAGGGCTATAAAGATCTGATACATACGGAAAAAGTACAGAATATTTCTCCGGAAGATTATCAGGAATTCGCGGATTTTGCCGGAAAGTTTTATACCGTGGATGCCAGTACCTATACGACGGCGGAAGAACTGAACATACAAAAACTTATGTCGGCAGATATGAATATGGAAAAAACGGCTGCCGGTCCGCAGATCCTGATCTATCACACCCATGCCCATGAAGGGTACGCAGATTCTGCGGCGGACGATCCTTCCACGGGCATTGTGGGGGCAGGGGAACAGCTTGCGGAAATACTGCGGCAGGAGTACGGATATCAGGTGCTGCATCATACCGAAGCGTACGACGATAAACGGGATTACGCCTATTCTTGTGCGCTGCCTGCACTGGAACAGATTCTTGCGGAAAATCCTACGATTCAGGTCGTTATCGATCTGCACAGGGATTCTGTGGCCGACGGGACGAGGTTGGTGACGGAAGTGGCGGGAAAACAAACAGCCAGATTCATGTTTTTCAACGGCCTTTCCAGAGTGCGGGAGATTGGGGAGATCAGCTATCTGCCAAATGAAAATCTGCAGGAAAATCTGGCCTTTTCCTTCCAGATGCAGAAAGTGTGCGAGGAATACTATCCGGGGTTAGCCAGAAAGATTTATTTGAAAGGGTACCGCTATAATATGCACTTAAAGCCAAAGACGCTGCTGATAGAGCTGGGAGCGCAGAATAATACGTTGGAGGAGGCGCTGAACGCCTGCGGACCGTTGGCGAGAGCGTTGGATATAGTGCTTGGGGGAGAATAAGATATTCCTTTCGCAAAAAGTGTTTGCCGATTCTGTGAAAGCTTGTTATACTAATGCATGAATCATTACAGTTTTGGAGGGATAAGATGTCGCAGACAGACCAGAGCAGAATCAGAAATTTTTGTATTATCGCACATATCGATCACGGCAAATCCACGCTGGCGGACCGAATCATCGAAAAGACCGGACTTTTGACAGACAGAGAGATGCAGGATCAGGTGCTCGACAATATGGAACTCGAGAGAGAAAGAGGCATCACGATCAAGGCACAGACCGTACGGCTTATCTATAAGGCGAAGGACGGGAACGAGTATATTTTTAATCTTATCGATACGCCGGGCCATGTGGACTTTAACTATGAAGTGAGCAGGGCTCTTGCGGCCTGCGACGGCGCGGTTCTGGTGGTGGATGCGGCTCAGGGGATCGAGGCTCAGACTCTGGCCAACGTGTATCTGGCTCTGGATCATGATCTGGATGTATTTCCGGTGATCAACAAGATCGATCTGCCCAGCGCGGACCCAGAGCATGTTATCGAGGAGATCGAAGATGTGATCGGTTTGGAAGCGCAGGACGCCCCTCTTATCTCTGCAAAAAACGGCATCGGTATTGAGGAAGTGTTGGAACAGGTGGTGGCCAAAGTGCCGGCTCCGACGGGGAGCGCGGATGCGCCGCTTAAAGCGCTGATCTTTGACTCGGTCTATGATTCCTATAAAGGGGTGATCGTGTTCTGCCGTCTGCGGGAGGGCAGCGTAAAAAAGGGAACCCGCATCAAGATGATGGCCACCGGCGCCACAGCCGAAGTGGTGGAAGTAGGGTATTTCGGCGCGGGACAGTTTATTCCCTGTGGGGAACTGCAGGCCGGGATGGTGGGCTATTTGACGGCTTCCATCAAAAACGTGAAGGATACGCGGGTCGGCGATACGATCACAGATCTGGACAACCCCTGCGCGGAGCCTCTGCCGGGCTACAAGAAGGTGAATCCTATGGTGTACTGCGGCGTTTATCCGGCGGACACGAATAAATATCCGGATCTGCGGGACGCGCTGGAAAAATTGCAGCTCAATGACGCGTCGCTGTTCTATGAACCGGAGACTTCCTTGGCTCTCGGATTTGGTTTCCGCTGCGGTTTCTTGGGGTTATTGCATCTGGATATCATTCAGGAACGGCTGGAGAGAGAGTACAATTTGGATCTTGTGACGACGGCTCCGGGTGTTATCTATAAAGTATATAGGACAAGCGGAGAGATGATCGAGCTGACCAATCCCTCCAATTTGCCGGATCCCTCTGAGATCGACTATATGGAGGAACCCATTGTCAGTGCAGAGATCATGGTGACTACCGAGTTTATAGGTCCGATCATGCAGCTTTGTCAGGAGAGAAGAGGGCGGTATCTGGGGACGGAATATATCGAGACGACAAGAGCGCTGCTAAAATACGAACTGCCCCTCAACGAGATTATTTACGATTTCTTTGACGCCTTAAAATCCCGTTCCAGAGGTTATGCATCCTTTGATTATGATCTGAAGGGATATGAGACGTCAAAGCTTGTGAAGTTAGATATTCTGATCAATAAGGAGGAAGTGGATGCTCTTTCCTTTATCGTTCATGCGGACAGCGCCTATGAGAGAGGAAGGAAGATGTGCGAGAAGTTGAAAGAGGAGATCCCGAGACATCTCTTCGAGATTCCGATTCAGGCGGCGGTGGGCGGCAAAGTGATCGCCAGAGAGACCGTGAAAGCTATGCGTAAGGATGTGCTGGCAAAGTGTTACGGCGGCGATATCACGAGAAAGAAAAAGCTTTTGGAAAAGCAGAAAGAGGGAAAAAAGCGGATGCGTCAGGTGGGCAATGTGGAAATTCCGCAGAGCGCCTTCATGAGCGTGTTAAAGTTAGATACGAGGGATTGAACGTTTATGGCAGAAAAAATAAAAAAGCCCCTTGCGCTGTATGTCCATATTCCGTTTTGCGTGAGGAAATGTGATTACTGCGATTTTTTGTCAGCTCCGGCTTCGGAAGAAGCAAAGGAAAGCTATGTAAATTTGCTGTGCGAAGAAATAGAGAGTGAGGCCGTTCGCTATCCGGATTACCGGGCAGCGACGGTCTTTTTTGGCGGTGGAACACCGACGGTGTTAAAACCGGAGCAGCTAAAAAGGATATTATGTAAACTTTCTGAATGCTTTTTTTCAGCTCAGCAGGATGTTGGGGCGGAGATCACGCTGGAGTGCAATCCCGGAACGGTGACAAGGGAGGATCTCGGAAAACTGAGGGAGGCGGGCTTCAACAGGCTCAGCATCGGTCTGCAGTCAGCGCAGGATGAAGAACTGAAGCGGTTGGGCAGGATCCACACTTGGGGGGATTTTCTGGAAACCTTTGCGTTTGCCAGAGAAAACGGATTTCACAACATCAATGTGGATCTGATGTCCGCCCTGCCGGGACAGAGTATAAAAAGTTATGTAAACACACTTGAGAGGGTGACATCACTTAAACCGGAGCACATTTCAGCTTACAGCCTGATCATCGAGGAGGGAACGCCCTTTTATGAACGTTACGGCGAGGCGGACAGAGATCGGCAGAGGAATGGGGAGGATAAACAACATCTGCTTCCGGATGAGGAGGAAGAGCGGCGGATGTACGAACTGACACAGGAGATTTTGGAGCGGGAGGGGTATAGCCGATATGAGATATCCAATTACGCTCTTTCCGGCAGAGAATGCCGTCACAATATCGTCTATTGGAGGCGGGGGGAATATTTGGGTTTCGGATCGGGCGCGGCGTCTCTTATGGAAAACTGTCGTTTTGTGAGGGACGGGAAAATAGAGGGATATGAAAAGGGGCTTCGCCGGAATTTGCAGCAATTATCTTTATCCGACCGGATGGAGGAATTTATGTTTTTGGGCCTGCGGATGACGGCGGGAGTTTCGGTGCAGGAGTTTGAAAACTGTTTTCAAGTACCGATGGAGGAAATCTACGGGGAAGTTTTAGAAAAACTGGAGAAGAAAGGACTTCTTGCGCGGCAAGAGAGTCGGATTTTTTTGACGAAGCAGGGGATCGACGTCAGCAATCCGGTTCTTGCAGAGTTTTTGCTGTGAGGATGGGGCGCTGCAGAGGAATCAAGGAACAGCTTTTTCCCGTGCGGTTTTTCTGTAGTGTGAAGGTGTGCAGTCCATACTCTTTTTGAAGATCTTTCCGAAATAACTGGCGCCGAAAAATCCACAGGTGAGAGCAATATCCGTGATGGGGAGATCAGTCTCCTGCAACAGGGTTGCGGCCCGCCTGATGCGGTAATCCATCAGGTATCCGAAGGGGGATGTGTTCAGCATATCATGAAAGCAGCGCAGACATTCCCGCTCGCTGATATTTGCCGCCGCGGCAATCTGTTCCAAAGAGACTTTTTCACTGTAGTGGTCTCTGATGTAGAGCATCATCTTTTTTATTCTTTCTTCCCCTTGACTGTTTACGTTTTTTTTCACCGTGGTGATGGAGGAGACTTCCCGGCAGAGCAGACACCACATGGAGGAGAGATCGTTTCTCACCGTGAATTCATAACCGTATTCTCCCAGTTGTGCAGCGTCATAAGAATGGCAAAACAGCTCCAAAATCCGCCTCTGATTTGCGGCGGCCGGTTTAAAAACAGTGGCTTCCAGTTCCCTGCACTCTATGACAGGCTTGATATATTTTTCTTCAAAAACATTTTTATACCCGCCGGTGATGAGCTGTACATCAAAAAGCTGATTTAATACAAGAGGAGGTTCTCCGGGCAGCGGTTCCTTATAGTGCAGCATGTTGGAATTGATAAAGGCGCCCTCCCCTGTGTGGATATGAAAGGAGCGGCTGCTTGTATCGAGGCGGACGCCGCCTTGCATCACCCACATAAATTCTACATCCTGATGCCAGTGCCAAGGAGCAAAACCGCCCGGATGCAGGGACAGGTCTTCATAGCAGAACATATGTGCAAATCCTTCCACAGGGCGTTCCACATCTTCCTCCAGATTCTCATTTAGTCTCAGTCCGTATATCATTATATCGCCATCCCCCTTTTGATGTTGGCTATATAGTTTTAAAATTTGGCTATATATTGATTTTTTTAGAGTTATTCTTTCTATATAATTATATCATAAACAAAGTAAATGGCAACTTGATCAACTGAAAAAAATAAGTGATTGTGAAATTCTTTGCTTCTGCCGTTTTGCTGTGCAAAATATACGATCAAGACGTGCCTGCTTATTGATGCGTAATTCTGCACAGGCAATACTTCTAGAAAAAGGAGTTTCGCAAATACCTGGAAAAATGAAAAACAGAGAGGAGGAATTTCCATGAAAATTTATGACATCAGTGATACCCGTAAATTTTTTGAAAAACTGGACGCCTGTCAGGGAGAAATTGAGTTTGTGGATGAGCGGAGCGGTTTGAGAGAGCGTCTGGATGTGTCTGCTGGACGGAAATTTTATCCGTTTTCCACAGTGCGGGGCACGATCAGTGAGATTGAACTGATCTTCCACGACCATCAGGATTTCGACAGAATTTTCCGCTGGGTTCTGAATAAAGGGACTTTGGGATAGCGCTGCATTTTTAATACTTTCTTTTTGGGCGAGGGCGGCAGACAGTATCTGCCGCTCTTTCCTTTTTTCTTTTTAGGGCGGATAGGCACTTTGGAAAAGCATGGAATCATAAGATATAGAAAGCGCATCCGGAGGCTTTTCGTGAAAACATTCAGTAAACCATTAACACCAGAGGAGGAAGCGTATTATTTAAAGGCCTATCACGGCGGCGATGAAGGGGCGATGCGGGCGGCAAAGGATGTTTTAGTGGAACGGAATCTGAGACTGGTGGCCTATGTGCTGAAAAAGTATGCAGGCGCGCCGGAAGATATGGAAGATATGATTTCCTGTGGTACGATAGGGCTGATCAAAGCGGTGAATACCTATGTACCGGGGAAAGGAACAAGACTTGCCACTTATGCGGCGAAGTGCATTGAGAATGAAATACTGATGCTGCTGCGAGGGCATAAAAAAATAGCCAGAGAAGTATCCCTCTATGAGCCGATGGGAACAGATAAAGAAGGGAATGAGGTAAATCTTCTCGATCTCATAGAGTATGAACAGCCGGGAGCTTTGGAACAACTGGAAAACAGAGAGAGTATAGAAAGACTGCAGGGGATTCTGGGAAAAGTTTTGAGCAGGCGGGAGAGGGAAATCATCGCTTATCGTTACGGGTTGAAAACGGGCGAGGAGGTGACTCAGCGGGAAGTGGGGGAAATGATGGGGATTTCCAGAAGTTATGTAAGCCGGATTGAGAAGCGGGCGCTCTCAAAATTGAGGCTTGCGCTGGAAGAGAAGGCGGAAGCGTGAAATTTCCCTTGCAATTTCCAACGGAATCTTTTATAATGCAGATATCTGTTAAGCATATAAAAGATCTTGTTATCTTTCCCTGTGAAAAACAGGGATCACAGTTTATTTTCAATGAAGATTGTGTGACATAACTCCGAAGAACCGCACAGGAAAAGCACAGAGTGCGGAAAGGAAAATAATGTACAGTACGGTTATATCGGGAGGCATCCGCGGTATCTACAGCTATCTGGTGCAGGTGGAGGTAGATACGGCGCAGGGGCTTCCGGCTTTTGAAATGGTGGGTTATCTCGGCAGTGAGGTCAAGGAGGCGAAAGAACGTGTGCGGGTCGCCATGAAAAATGCCGGGTTTGGCTTGCCGGCGGGCAGGATCACAGTCAATATTTCGCCCGCGGATATCCCTAAGGAAGGAACGGCTTATGATCTGCCGGTGGCAGCGGCGATTCTGTGTTCTATAGGGGAAGTACCTAAGGAAAGTCTGGAAGGACTTTTGATGATCGGCGAATTAGGCCTAAACGGGGAACTGCGACCGGTGAAGGGAGTGCTGCCGATCGTGAGAAAAGCGAAAGCGGTGGGATTTGCGAGATGTATCGTGCCGAAAGAAAATGAGAGCGAGGGGGCGGTGGTGGAAGGGATCGACGTATATGCTCTCTCTGACCTGCGGGAAGCCGTAGGATTTTTGCGGCAGTATAAATCACCGCCCTGCGCGCCTTCGCGTGCGGATCTTGAAAAGATTTTTTCGGGGCGGCAGGAGGAGACGCCGGATTTTGAGAATATTCAGGGGCAGGAAACAGTGCGCAGGGCGGCTGAGATCGCGGCCGCCGGATTTCATCATCTTTTGATGGTAGGGCCGCCGGGCAGCGGAAAGACTATGATTGCCAGACGGATCCCTTCTATTTTGCCGCCCATGAGCATAGAGGAAAGTCTTGAGGTTTCCACGATCTATTCTGTGGCAGGTCTGCTAAAAGAAAAGCAGTCCCTTGTCTGCACACGGCCCTTTTTGAGTCCTCACCATACGATATCGGAATATGCTTTGGCGGGAGGCGGGAGAGTGCCGCGCCCGGGGGTTTTGAGCCTCAGTCATCGGGGCGTCCTGTTTTTAGATGAGCTGACGGAGTTTAAAAGGGCGACTCTTGAGATACTGCGTCAGCCTATGGAGGAGAGGACAGTGCAGATATCGAGAACCAGCGGAACATTTACCTATCCGGCGTCCTGTCTGATCGTGGGGGCGATGAACATCGCAACACCGAAATTGATACAATGGAAACTCACAAAATTGCTGGGAAACAAGGCATTTCAAGGTTTGGGCAGAGCGGCCTATTGGATTTTGGGGCAAATTGCGGTAATATTGAGACAGCCCCATTGGATATTCTGCACCTCTTTTTAACGATAGCAGGCAATCGTTAAATGGTTGGAGAAAGTCTGCTATATGGTGCAAGATGCTCTTGAGCCAGTATTTTCACACAGGAGATTATAATGATAACAACAGAAGAGCTAAAAAAGGTTGAAGGGAACTATTTTGAGGTATTGCAGACAGGGGCATTTGCGGTCACATTAAGGTCAAAGAACACAGGGCATTATTGGCACCTGATTGAGAGGGAGTATCCCACATTCCGGCATTTCATAATTTACCATAAGCATAATGCCTCTGATGAATATCATACCCAGGGGACAGCTAGTAATCTGACGGCGGCAGTGTCCGGGATTAAGTCGCATGATGAATTTCAGTTGAATGGGCGAAAGAAAGCCCGAAAGGGAGAGGGGAGAATATGAAACAGAAGATTTATTTTAGCATAGTTAATGTACGGAAGTATCTGAGGGTGGATAAGGTGACAGGAAAAAGTGAAATTGTGCCGGTTACGAATCGGAATGCCCTGACAGTAGAGCGTCATATGGAACTGCTCAATTTGAATGATGAAGAGCATATTTATTTGGAGTGCATAGAGGATAATTTTGAAAAACTATAGCATTGAGTCCGTTTTTTGGGACACACATTCTGCTATCCTTATCTTATAAAGAAAACCAACCTGGAGAAAGGAGCGGAAGGGTATGAGGATCATGAGCAGGAATTCATCTGATATGGTGTACCACAGGCCGGAGTGCCGGTATGCGGGAAAAATCCAGAAGAAGAACCGGATTAAGATGGAATGGGAGGATGCGGAATGGAAAGGGTACCGTCCATGTAAGTGCTGCGATGGCATTGAATTCCTCTATAAGCTGGAAAAAGACAGGATTGAGAGGTATGCAGGGCAGTCCAACATGGATGTGGATTTAAGAGATAAGAAGGTCTATGTGCGGACGGATGCCGGGTGCTGGAAGATCGTTTACAAGATCAGGGAACAAAAGTTTATCCTTCTCCACAGGAACTATGTGAACGGGAGAGTCTGCCTGGAAGATGTGGAAAAGGCACCATTCCACCGCCAAGGCGATATGGCGGAGGCTGGAAGCATCATGAAGTATCTGAAATACATAAAGGAGCATGATGAATTCAAACAGAGCGCACCGAAAGATTACCGGAAACTGCCGCAGGATACGGAACGGCAGAAACTGTATTACAGGACGGCGAAGAAGCGGGAGGAGAAACGCAGCGCCAAAAGGCTGGACAGCCTGTTCCTGATGATAGAAAAGAAGGAAGGGATAAAACAATTGTCCTGCTGCTAACGGGGAATTAAGACTTATCCCATGGGCGTGGGAGGTTTTCAAATAGAAGATTGGCTAATATGGAGGTAATGATGCAGGAACAGGATAAACGTGCCGTAGAATCCATGTGCAGGTGCGGGCTTGATATTGATGGGGTTATTGCTGTCTTCCCTACGTTTCCACGGGAAGACATTGTCCAGATATATGAATCAGCAAAGAAGAGGGATGGGGCTTCTGGCAGGGAAGCGGGCATAAGCGTCAACTGCTCATAACAATCCTGCAGATTTATGTGGGAAAAGGGCAGGGCTGAGCCGGTAATAGGAAGATACAGAAAGAGGAGACGGTAAAGATGTATGAGGGACTTACAGATATTTTAGGGGAACTTCCGCAGGGGGAATATGGGAGTTGGATCATTGACCATGAAAATGACGGGAGCCCGGAACATCCAATCCAGATGCCTTTTGTGTCGTATTCGGGACTCGTGAGGAAATTCATGGATGCAGTATTCGCATTTGAAAAGAACCATCCGGAATACGGCCTGAACCGATATAGGGATATTCTGGAACAAAACGGGATTAAATGGGGGAGCGTCTCCATGGATGCCGTGGATGTTTCCGGCAGGGATGGAATATGTGTCATGGCTCTCCTGCTGGGGGCAGTCAGGGCGGAGAGGTTCTGCGATGGGGCGCTGCTTGGCTTCTTCCAGAAAGGGAGCATACAGAGGTGGCTTGAGCGCCTGAAAGAGATTGACGGGGGCGTCACATGTACGAGCGATAAAATATTTGATTTAAGGAGGCTCCCGGCAATATTGGCAAAACCTAAGATGCTTATCGGCATAGAAAGGTATCGATTCATCATGGAGAAGGTGCGGCGGGTTGATGTATCCTTGGATGAAGGGTTCCAGAAGACATATGAAAACTTTTATACGCTCAGCAGGTACCCGAAGGAGTTCCGGCAGGATTATTTTGCGTATATGGAACGGTGTAAGGAGGCGGAGCTTTCGTTCGAAGAAGCACTGTCATATTTCCTGAAATACGGAACGCTGGAGGTTTCATTTTCGAGCAAGCTGGTACATACGCTTGATCCGGAGCAGCCGATATGGGACAAGAATGTCACGGACAGGCATTTTGGCTATAAGATACCAGCCTGTGGTACAAAAGACCGGGAAAAGAAGATACATGACCGCTATAAGCGGTACAAGAGGGATTTCCTTAATTATGTGGCATCTGATGATGGGAAGGCGGTCATCCGGGCATTTGATGAGACTTTCCCGGAAACAGGATTTACGGATTTGAAAAAAGTGGATTTTGTGCTTTGGCAGGATGTTGAGGAAGGAGAGCAGGGATAGCACTCCTGCAGGTTTGTGACGGCGATGTGGCACTGGCATCTATATTGCAAGCCTTATCATCCTATTGTATAATTTTCATATGGTTTATTGGTTGGGCAGTCTGTTTCTGAGGAGTGGAATTAATGGCAGAATTATTTGCATACAACGAAAAGGTCGAGACGATTTTTGACCTTATAGGCGACAGGGAAAATGATATAACCAAAAGCATAGCGTGGGCTTTTGTGAAATGCCCTAATCTGCTGGAGAAGGTCATTGAGCATCTGCTCCATGTAAGCGTGGATGCAGACAATGCCGTGATTCGATACCAGGAATTTGAAAAGGACGGGGGCATCACCGACCTGGAGATCACAGATAACCAAAAGTTCTATATTATCATCGAAGCAAAACGGGGGTGGATTCTTCCGGGAGAGTCACAGTTAAAACTTTATTCGAAAAGGGAGGGGTTCGTCAGAAGTCCTGCTAAAATGAAAGCAATTGTGTCCATGTCGGAATGCACGGAGATGTATGCAAAAAAGCGGCTGCCGATAATACCAGGAACTACGGTGCTTCACCTTCCGTGGATGGTGATATGTGACCTCGCAGGGGAACTGCGGATAAGGACTGCGGGCAAACAGAACTATATTCTTGGGGAATTAGAGAGGTATATTAAAAGAATAATGACTACACAGAATAAGGACACAAATTGGGTATATGTTGTATCGCTTGGCCTAGGTGAAGTGGAAATCGCAACAGCAGAAGGGAAAAAGGAAACTGCAGGAATCACATATGTGGATATTGTCAGGAAGTACAATAGGTACTGCTGCCCGGTCGGCGGTGGGAAAGGTGGGTGGCCTAAGGAGCCGCTGACGTATATTGCTTTCAGATATCACGGGAAGTTGCAATCAATCCATCATATAGAAAAATATACTGTTACGGATAACCTGCACCCGTTTGTCCCGGAAATACCGGACACAGAACTTTCAAGGACGCATTTTGTGTATGAGCTGGGACCGGCAATCATACCGCCAAAGGATATCCGCACAGGGGACAAAATTGTGATGTCGAACCGCGTATGGGCGCAGCTTGACACGCTCCTTACATCGGATACGATTACGGAAGCAATGGAGATTTCAAAGGCGAGGAATACATAAACAAGGGGTTAAGCAGAATAGATAATATCAATAAATATCAATTAGTATCTCTAAATCGCTTGAAAAGCATATAGGGGTGTGCTAGAATACAAAAGAAATTTTATGTCTTTTGAAAGTTGGAGAGAGTATAATGGGCGAAAGAATAGAAGATAGCTATATTAGTTTGGAGGATGCGGCTAAATACTTAAATATTAAGCCTGTGACTCTACGGAAATGGATAAGGCAGAAAACGGACATCCCAGCTCATCAGATAGGAAGATTATGGAAATTTAAAAAATCTGAACTTGATGAATGGGTGAATAGCGGGAAGAGTGCGATACAATAATGGCGAAGGAGACGGCTGCATAAGTCAACACAAAAATGAAGGTATTATCACTATTTAGCGGGGCTGGAGGGCTCGACTTGGGACTGATTCAGGCGGGCAATACTGTGGTCTGGGCGAATGATATAGATGAAAACGCGGTAAAGACATATAAAAGGAACATAGGAGAGCATATTGTCCTTGGTGACATTAAGAATATAGATATCAAAAAATTGCCGAAAGCTGATGTTGTGGTTGGTGGGTTTCCATGCCAAGGATTCAGTCAGGCAAATAGATTTAGGGTGCTTGATGATGAAAGGAACACCCTTTACAAATTTTTTTATGAGGTTATTCATGAAAAGCAGCCCAGATTCTTTATCGCAGAAAATGTGAAGGGCATATTATCACTAGGGAAGGGTGAAGCCATAAAGCAGATAATTTCCGACTTTGAGGAAGCTGGGTATTATACAGATATGCATTTGGTTAATATGGCTGATTATGGCGTACCAGAGACGAGGCAAAGGGTAATTATAATTGGACAGCACCATGATTTGGGAGACGAAAAATTGTTTAGGTTTCCGGCACCTACGCATGATAAGGAAGGAAAGGGTGGATTGAAAAAGTGGGTGAGTATTTCTGAAGCAATAGCCCATTTCCCTGATCCGGATATGCCTAATGCTGTGTTGAATCATGAGTATTCAAAGTATAAAGTTGAATACCGCAATTATACTGCTCATCGCCAGACAGATCCGGATAGACCATCCCCTACGATTCTTGCAAGGGGAAATGGCGGCGGAGGTGTTTGTGCAATACCTCATTATAACGGAAAAAGGCGGTTGACCGTCAGGGAGAGTGCAGCAGTGCAGACTTTTCCTGATACTTTTGAATTTTGCGGAGTCAGGGGTTCCTGTTACAGGCAGATAGGAAATGCGGTTCCAGTTTTATTTGCGCGTCTGCTGGGGGAAGAACTGATGAGGATTGAGAAGGAAGAAAGCCTATGAGAGTGGTGTCATTATTTAGTGGGGCTGGCGGATTAGATTTAGGATTCAAGATGGCGGGGCATGATGTTGTCTGGGCTAATGACCTATACGAGGATGCCGTCCATACATACCAAAAGAATATAGGGAACCATATTGTTTTGGAAGATGTGCGGAATATTTCCACAGATAAAATTCCTGATTGTGATATAGTTATTGGAGGTTTTCCCTGCCAGGGATTTTCTGTAGCCAATACCAAAAGGCACATTGCTGATGAAAGGAATGAATTATACAAACAATTAATCCGGGTAATCGAAGATAAGCGGCCGAAGTTCTTTCTGGCTGAGAATGTCAAAGGGTTAACGAACCTTGGCAAAGGAGAAGTGTTTAAAATGATACTTTCTGATTTCGAGAACTTGGGCTACAGGGTGCAGTATAAGATTTTAAATGCTGCGGATTATGGCGTGCCACAGACCAGATTGAGGGTTATTATCGTCGGTGTCCGCAGTGATCTTGATTGGGAATACGAATTCCCTAAAGCGACACACAGCCAGGATGGGAGAAATGGCCTCCCCGCTTGGGTAAGTGTTTCTGATGCATTAAAAGGGCTTCCAGATCCCGATAGCGAAAATAGCATACCAAACCATACCTATTCAAAATATAAGCTGAATATCAACGGATATATTGGGCATCGGCTCCTTGACCCGGATAAACCGGCACCTACGGTTACAGCGAGAGGGGATAACCGTGGAGGGGTGGTAATCCTTCCGCATCCTAATGGGCAGAGGAGGATGTCCTGCAGAGAACTTGCCTCAGTGCAGAGTTTTCCGGTAGATTATGAATTTACAGGGAATAATTCATCCATTTACAGACAGATAGGCAATGCCGTGCCTCCGCTCTTGGCATATACCGTTGCAAAACAGTTTAATGAATATATGGATAGTAAGGGGGAATAAGCAATGCTGCCAAAAGATTACATACCAGCGAAACCGTTCCCGGATTTTAAGTGGAAATGGGCAAGCCTACAATGTACGGAGAGACTAAACGACCCGGTTGTTTTGCTGGGCGTGTTGTTCCGCATGAGAAAGCTGGAATTACTTGGTCAAAATTTAAAATACAGTTCTCCTGAATTCGCGCAGGAAATGCAGGAACTTTCGAATGACATATCAGATTCGATAAAGGTAAATCTTGGAGGGCGAGTAGGAGAGCGTAACATCATAAGAAATAGCAGCCAATATTGGAGAGCGGTAGGTTTGATTCCGAATGATAGGTCCGGAAAAATTCAACTGACAGAATTTGGGCAGAAAGTCGCGGATCGTGATATTTCACAGACGGAGTTTGCGGCAATCACGATCCAGACATTTTGTCTGCCGAATCCAAGGATTCAAAGCCAGGAGGAATGCCAGAGGTGGTATGCTGCTGGAATTCTTCTGCACCCATTGAAACTGCTGTTGGAAATAACTTGCGAACTTACAAAACTGGATCAGCTACAGGGATACATTACCCCAGAAGAGCTTGTTCGGATAATTATCCCGTTGTCGGGTGCAAAGGCAGAGTTGAGGGACTATGTTGATTTTATTCTGCGATACCGTGCCGGGGAGATTAACCTCACGGAGTGGCCGGACTGTACGGAAGGCGCAAATGATTTTAGAATTGCAAGAGAGTATCTTTTATTTTTGAGTAATTATGGGTATTTTTGTAAAGCTGATGCCAGAAAACGGGAAGAGGAAGAGTATCACATTAATATAAATATTTTTGCTGAGATTGAAGAAATAATCCATGAACAGCCAAAAGATGAGTCTTTGTTGAAAGCCTTAGATCAGATACGTGCAAGCGAAGTGATTTCTGAAGTTGAACGAAAACGGATACAGACAAGAGCCGTAAGACCAAATCAGGCGGCTTTTCGGAAAGACGTCCTTAAAGCGTGTGAGAGATGTGTGATTACAAATGTCATGATGCCAGAGATATTGGAAGCGGCACACATTAAGCCATTCAAATATAATGGTGAAGACACTGTGGCTAATGGATTTGCCATGCGTGTCGATATTCACACTTTATTTGATGCGGGGCATCTTAGAATTTCCCCAGAAGGTGATATAGAATTGTCTAACCGCGCAAGGTTGGATTATGGTGCGAGCATTCCGCCACGCATTGTTATTCCTTCGTTCACAAACAGAGAGTTTTTGCGCTGGAGATGGGAGAATTATAACGGTCTTTGATGGCTGGGCAGAAAATTTACCAGCGCATATAAATTGTTGAAGTTATGGGGGTTATTATGAAGCAGGACAGATGGTTTTCTATAATTATGGCTGCGGCAATGCTGTGCATAGGATTGGTTAGCCTTTTTAATCCTATAGACTATATAAGGCACATAGCTGATGCAATAGTGCTTCCACTTTTTCTGTTTACAGTATTGGAAGTTGTGGGACATATCAGAAATTCGCTTTTTCAGAATCTTGATTTTGAGTTGACAAAAGCGACTATGGATGAAAAGTGGCGTAAAATCTTTTATGATAGGGCAAAGGATGGCGAGACAGAGGAGGATAGAAAAATTCAAAAAGAGTATGGCGACTTAGTAGACTATATTGTGCGGCTTACTAAGGTGAACGGAGTTTTTGAAAAGTGGTTTAAATTTTATAATGCAATTTATACACTATTTGGTGCATTTTTAGTGATATCTGCATTGCTCGCAAATTTAGAATGTGTGATTGCCATTTCAGAAAAAATAAATGTAACAGCGTTCACGCTGTTCACATTTGTAATATTCGTTAGTGAACCTTGGATTGTAGAGCATGTTTCTAATCAGTTAGGAAACACGGCTGTAAAGAAAACAAAAGAAAATTCTTGACAACAAGAACGTATGTTTGTATAATGGCGCTATTGCTACATTTTGGAGACAACCATGTGGAACATGGATTGGACGGTTTATTCCTTCACGGGTTTAATACCCCGCTGCTTGCAGCGTTCTGAAGGAAGAAGCCAGGGTCGGATACCCCGTAGCTTGCTGCGGGGCGGTTCATTTTTTCATGACTATCTGGTAGTAGGAGGTGGCGCATATACAATTTGAAGTCGGTTCAACAGCTTACATTGTTGAAAGCAATCGGATTGTTAGTGAAGTAACTGTAGTTAAGCGGAGCAGTGATTTTTACACAGTCCGGTTTGGTGTAAATGGTGGTATTCAAGTTAGGAGCAGCAGATTGTTTGCCAGCCAGGAAGATGCAAAAGCGAGTCTGGCAAAATACAAGAGAGACAAGAGCAGATACAGTTCCCCGTATGATTATTTGCATTGATGGGAGAGGATAAAACTTTTTTCAAAAAAGTAGGATAAAACTTTTTTCAAAAAAGTAATTGACATCTTCTCCCTTTTTTAGTATAGTGATATTAGCAAGTTAGCGAACAAGCAACCATGCTAAACTATTTAACGCCTGAAAATGAGAATATGAAGAGAAAAACGAAAAACAAAACGAAGAAGAGAGAAGAAAAGGTGAAGAGTATGATGTATGCGAATTTTGGAGAATTCATAAGTCAGAAGAGAGTCGAGAAACAGATTACATTGAGGAAGATGGCAGATATGCTTGGTGTATCCGCTCCGTTTTTAACAGATGTGGAAAAAGACAGACGCAACCCTTTTGACATGGAGAAACTTACTCAACTCGCAAAAATATTAGAGTTATCAAATGAAGAGCGTGAGCTTATGTTCAACTTGGCCGGTAAGAAACGGAATGCCGTGGCACCCGATCTTCCTGAATACATCATGGAGAGGGACTATGTCAGTGCTGCGCTGAGGACCGCCAGGGACTTGGATGCAGGAGAAGAAGAATGGAACCAGTTTGTTGAAGAACTGAGAAAGCGAAAGGGGTAAGAGCCTATATATGTATAGACCAGTTATAACAAGAAAAAAATCGGGAGCTCCGGTATTGAGCAGGAAAGAAATAGATTTGATCGGTGAGAATCTTGTCGGGGATTTTATGCCGGATGCTTTGGAAACCCCACAGGAGATTGATATTGATTCATTTGCGCAGAATTATCTTGGGATGGATCAGGACTTTCAATATTTATCGCATTGCGGAGTTTATCTTGGGATGACGGTTTTCAATGACACGGACAAAGTGCCGGTTTACGACCCGCAGCGAGAATGTGCAGATTATATCAGTGCAAAAGCCCATACCGTGATCATTGACAAGACTCTTTTAGCGGAGAACCAGGAACACCGGTACCGTTTTACCATGGGGCATGAGGCAAGCCACGAGTTCCTCCATAAAGAGTATTTTGCTTATGATCCTAATCAGATGACAATATTTGATTATATCGGGGAAACCCCGATACCAATGGTGCAGTGCCGGATAGACACAAAGAAAATGGATGCAAGGAATTCGGAAATATGGACAGACAAGGACTGGATGGAGTGGCAGGCGAATGCCTTATCTTCCGCAATCCTTATGCCTGTGTCAATGGTAAGGCAGGTTGCTGAAAGCGTAAAAACCACTAAGGCAATTTTCAGAAATTATATCACTGCGGCCAAGGTTTCAAATGTGTTTAATGTGTCTTTTGAAGCCGCATCATACCGGCTGAAGCAGCTTGGCTATATACCACAGGATGTCCAGATGAGCAGTGATGTGCTGAATATGATTGCCACACAGCTTTGCGTATGATTTCTGACAGGAAGTATGCGGATTGCCACAGTCCGCATATTTTTTTGCCCGAGCAGTTAGCAAGTTAGCGAACAAAATAACACAGAAATTATTTTAGAAAAGAAAGCATTTCAAAATAAAGTATATGAAAAAAATTCCAAAATATGAAAATAATTGCAGTGGACATGCATATAATAGAGCAAAGAAAAATGTCGAAAGCAGAGGTGTGTGCAGTATGGCGCAGGGTGTAGTACATAGATGTACTAGGGTATGCCCTTGGCATATAGCTTGAATGCCAGATATGATGGAGTGTTAACAATTTATATCTCAGAAATGTTAGCAGACGATATTTATTGTATCTATTGCTTACAGAACGGAATTTGATATAATGTTATCAACAGATATGAGAAACAAGCGATTGTTTACAGTTGCCTGTTTTAGTATCAAATAGCAATTGATAACAGGAGGTATACAGCATGGATGTTGGTTTGAATGTAGATTTTGACGGTAAGAAAAATATTGTGATGATGGGCGACATCATCAATGTATATCCGGTTGGCGGTATGGTTTGTGAGTACGCAAGACTTCGCCCCACAGAAATAAAGCCTCTCATCATGAAGAATCCCTATTTCCACGATACAGATTTGAATGGAAATGGCAGTCATGCTCTTATGAGTCTCTATGAAGTCTGTCTGGCAAAGTTTGGGGTAGTCACCGCAGTCATGATCCTCACAGATTTTTCTACTTTCATAGCTGATTTCATACGGGAAAATGAAGAGGAATTGAAAGGTCCTATTGCCCTGATGAATGGGGATAAGGACACAAGCCAGGTCAAATCCTTCATTTTGGAGAAAACAGGCTTTGATGAATTTGGTATCGGCACCATCGGTCAGACTTTGTTGTCTGCCTACGCTGCGTATGCAGACAGCTATGTGGCATTCAAGCACTCTTTTAATATGCTGGTATCCGGCGATGAATACGAAGAGGACCAGGTGATGGCATTCTGGGGGCTGTATGCGACTAATACAGATTTCCAGCACATTGATTTCCACATTATGTTTTTTGATGACTCGTTCCACTCCATCTACACGATTAAGTCATCCATATCGCTGATTTTGTTTGAGGCTGCCCATGCTATGGATGCCAATACAAAGTTTGTGGAGTGTAAGAATTGTGGAAACTACTTTGTGCCAGTGGGAAGATCTGATTCGGTGTACTGCGGATATCCTGCGCCCCAAGACGAAACAAAGGCATGCCGGGATGTAGGAGCCAATGCAACCAGAGTCAAAAAGATGAAGAATGATATCCTTACCAAAGAATACCGTAGACTGTATATGCGGCTAAAGATGGCGGTCAAACGCCACCCGGATGATATTGTATTGCGTGAGCGTCTCACGGAACTTACAGAAGGGATGAAGGTAAGAAAGAAACAGAAAGAGGACGGAACGGTTTCTGCGGATGGAATACTGGAGTGGCTCATTTCCTTTGATAACCATCTGAATGGAGACTGAGGAACGGAAATAGGGATTTTACGTTCCTCGCTAATATTGCCTTTTAGCGTTAGAATATCTCATAGAAAGGAGGCAGAATGCCATGAATGAAAATAAAGTCAGCCTGCAGACTATATACGATGAAATTATCCATCACTACAGTTGGGAAAATTATGAAGAAGCCAAGAAACGCTTGCTTCGTAAGAAATACTCTTTTTTGCAAAAGAAATTGGTACTATGTAACCCAGAGGATTTCAAAGAAAAAGGTGCTAATTATGTTCCTGCCAACGATGCCGCTATTATTCGGGAACTTTTGATTGAGGCGGTCAACGATAGCGAAGAGAGCATGGTTGTTGACTGGTTCAATGGAAAAATCGATACCAGAGATTCCCAAACTGCGGCGCTGCTATTCATGCAGCTTAAACCGCTTATCATGAAACCACTCATGATGGGGGAAACAGATGAGGTTACAATGGATGAATGGTTGAACACGGTCTCAGCAGCTATTAATTACAATACTGCCAGAAATACTCTTGCGCTAAAACGTAATCTGGAGAAGTTTCGCAATATATCACTTCCTCTGGATATGAACATAAGCTTTGGCGATGTAGTAGCCACATATGAGGATGGTTCTCGCGCCTATGGTTTGAAGGTAGAAAAACAACCGATTGAGATCAAGGGTAAGACCGTAGAGCAAATTTTAGATTCTGTGGTCACCCAGGACGATTACTTTTCCGTTCTTGAACAGATGCTTAAGATGTTCGAGGATCACGCCAAAGCCAAGGCACGGGAAAGCATCGAGTGGTATGCAGAAGCAAAGGATTTATTTGAGGCGGAGAAGGCAGATGATGCCTTTAAGCGTGATTCAATTGCATCCGAGTATGTTATTTGGTATCAAAGGATATCTGAATTTTTAGTTCAGAATCCAGAAATATGTAGCGAAATCGAAAAGGAAAAGAAAGCCACCGGTTTGGTAGAGTTCTTCCGAATGCAGGAACGGTAAAGCTGGAATTGAATGTGTTGGATACCTTTATGCTGGATGTTTTGACGGTGAGAATGCAGAAACAGGAGGTGTGTATATTATGGAAGGGCTAACCTATGCAAAACATGGACAAAAGAAGCCGCTAGGTCAGTTGGCAAAAATCAATGGGAAAAGGGCAGTTGCTTTTCTGGATCAGGATAGGCAAGTGAAGTCATATACTACAGTTGATGAAATTAATGACATGTTCTGTACCAAAGTTGATATTCCAGAATATGATTTAGATTTCTGATTATTTTACCATGATTAACGAAGGCGTGTAATCTGGTTGTCTTTTCAATAAATTACTGTTTTGTGCCGTTCGAAGGCGTAGCGAGCCAGACAGTATCCAAAAGATGGATGCTGTCTGGCTTTTTCTTGGCAGTAAATTTCCAATAAAATACCATTTAGAATTTAACGTAAAAATATAAAAATGCAGTGATTTATTAAATTTGGGTGAGCGTGGAAGAGGAAAAACCTCTGCTATGCTGAGTTGAAGATTTTGTAAACAAGCTTTTGATATACAGCATATTATATATTATCCCAATGAAAGAGCAAATTTGGAAGCTGTTAATGGTAAAAAAGTGAGTGATATTGCGGCGATATTGTGGCTATATTGCCAGAACAGATACGTTAAAACCTTGCGGATCAACGTTTTATGCGACATCCTTTCTATATAAAGCAATATGGTCAGTAAATAGGTAAGATTTTTCAAAATATAATTGAGTTTTTTATGAAAATAAAGTATTAATTAGTATCCCCTTTTTTCGGGGATAGTGGACTCATCAATTCTGCTGAAAATACAGTGTTGTTGATGTTCTTTTACTAGATAATATGCGGTTTATGCTTGGATAATGCATATCCAGATGCCTTTTTTCACATAGCGAATGGCAAAATTGTAAAATCTGCGGAAGGAAAAAGGAGAAATACATAGCATAAATCTTTGTGATTTGCCTTGTTTCGCACATGAGGTTGCTCATTATGTCATCCGCATATTGCGAAAATGAAGAAATTGTTCTGAAAAATCAGCAGAAAGCAGGAGTGCTGATAGATGCAGTTGCCTGTTTGATGATAAAGAAATAAAAAATTGTCATAGCCGAGGGAAGTACAACCAAGGCGAGGGATACATACATGAATCTGAAGAAAAGTATTTTTGCAGATTTATGTCGGTAGCCTTTGCTTCGTGCGTCCTTTCGGAGTCAAAGACAACCATATGAATTCCCTTGCCTTTCGGCTTTGAGAAAGGCAGGGGATTTTTTATGCGGTCACATAAAAGTAACTGGTGCGGCGGAGTTCATTGTATCTGTACGGTATGCCCCAGGAGCCGCGGGCCTCCTTTCCGGTCTTGAAACTCATTTAACCAATTTCAAGACTGGAGGGAATCTAAATGAAGATCAGATATGAATTTGCAGACGGAACTGTGTCGGAGGTCGAGGTGGAGGAATCCATCGGTGCCGTCATCATTGAGTCAAGGCGCGAGGAGGACAACCTTGCCCGGAAAGAACGCTACCACTGTTATTCGATGGATGCGGCGCAGTTCGAGGGTACGGAGTATGCAGACAATGAAACGCCGGAAGCACAGATGGAGCGTGAAATGGATGCGGAGCGTATCGCCCATGCATTGGACGGGCTGTCAGAAGTGCAGAGACGCAGGCTGCTGGGATTTGCGGAAGGGAAGTCCATGCGGGAGATTGCGCGGGAGGAAAAGGTACAGCACCGGGCAGTCGTGAAGTCCATCGAAGGGGCAAGAAAGATTTTTAAGAAAAATTATTAAATTCCTCAAATGGGGGAGCAGAACGGGTATCCAAAAGGGCTCCCAAATCTCCGTATAGTGAAAGGCAGCAAAAACGCCTTTCAGAAATGGAGGACATGGCATGGAACACACATTGCGGATCAGTGTTTCAAAAGAGCCGGTATCCGGCGGGATCGTGAGCTGCCGCCATATCTCCGTGAGGGAGCGCATCGCGCGCTTCCTCCTTGGGGAGAAACGGAGGCTGACCATCATCGTTCCGGGCGATTCCGTCCGGGAACTGGCAGTGAGTGAAATCATGGAAGGAGGAAATGTACATGGGAAAAGTGAAGTTACTGCTTGAGGTGATCGGTGACCTGCGTTCCCTTGCTGACAGCCTGCAGGCCGTTGCGGATGCAGTAGCCGATAACGGGGCTGCGGAAGCAGGGAAGACGGATGCAAAGGAGCCGGAGAAAGTGGGAAAGGCCGGGAAAGCGGCAAAGAAAGAGGAAGAGCCTGCGGTAAAGCAGGCGCAGGGGGAGAAGCCGCTGACACTGGAGGAAGTCCGGGCAGTGCTGGCAGAAAAATCCCGCGCAGGACACACGGCGGAGGTGCGGGAACTGCTGAATAAACATGGCGCGGATAAACTGTCAGGGATCGACCCGGCGGAGTATGCGGCGCTGCTTGCGGAAGCGGAGGTGCTGTGATGGGAAGACACGCCTTACTTTCCGCATCCTCCAGCCATAGGTGGATTGCCTGCCCGCCGTCTGCAAGGCTCTGCGAAAATTACGGGGATACGGGCAGCGAATATGCGCAGCAGGGGACGGATGCCCACAGCCTGTGCGAACACAAGCTGAAGCAGTCTCTCGGCATGGATACATCGGACCCGACAGCAGGGCTTTCCTTCTATGACGAGGAGATGGAAGAATGCGCCTGCGGATATGCGGAGTATGTCCTTTCGCTGGTGGAGGAGGCTAGGAAGTTTTGCAAAGACCCTGTCGTGCTGATCGAGCAGCGGCTGGACTTTTCCCGGTATGTGGAGGAAGGCTTCGGCACCGGCGACTGCGTGATTATTGCGGACGGGACGCTGTATATCATCGATTACAAGCACGGCAAGGGCGTGGAGGTTTCCGCAGAGGGTAATCCGCAGATGATGCTGTATGCCCTGGGTGCGCTGGAACTGTTTGACGGCATCTATGACATTAGCACTGTCCGCATGGCGATCTACCAGCCGCGCCGTGAGAACGTCAGCGTGTATGCCATGGCGAAGGATGACCTGCTCCGGTGGGCAGAGGGTGAGCTTGCCGAAAAGGCGAAGCTGGCCTATGCCGGGGAGGGAGAATTCCAGGCGGGGGAACACTGCCGGTTCTGCAAGGCAAAGGCGGTCTGTAGGAAGCGGGCGGAGTACAACCTGGAACTTGCCAGGTATGACTTTGAGATGCCCGCCACGCTGGAGGATGACGAGATCGCGGCGATCCTCGTGAAAGCGGATGAACTGGCGGCATGGGCGGCGGATGTGAAAGAGTTTGCATTGCAGCAGGCTTTGAGCGGCGTGAAGTATGCCGGATTTAAAGTTGTTGAGGGCCGCTCCAACCGGAAGTACACGGACGAGGATGCCGTTGCGGATACCGTGAAGAAGGCGGGCTTCGACCCGTATGAGCCGA
>ERZ777011.231-NODE-231-length-91022-cov-10.446678_pt1 | contig 91022 bp, 76 predicted proteins | sample MGYA00374964_ERZ777011 | MGnify/ENA primary metagenome ERZ777011 (study PRJEB29310, sample SAMD00008975) | mouse gut metagenome | study: EMG produced TPA metagenomics assembly of the Metagenome analysis of fecal microbiota from mouse which was promoted... | reverse complement strand
AATCCATCTCAAACTTTTTGGCCTGTGCTTTAACAGATATTATGAAACACCCTCTGAATCAAGGATTGTGAGTGGAATGCTAAAACGCCATTTGCAAACATAAGGCGTATCGTGCAGGAACGACCTGAGATTTTTAGGGTCAGGCCGGGCTTGTGGGCGCTGGAAAGTTTCCGTTATAAGTTAGAGGCCGAAGGAATTATTCCTCAGGAAAGAGTCGGTGGTGGAGCTGAAGACACGGTATTTTCACACGGTTATTATCAAGGGCTATTGATAGAGATTGGCCGCTTGCGTGATATGGAAACTTATGTTCCGGCTCAAGACCGGCATAGAAAATGTCTTGGACGCGACTTATGCGATATGGTGTCGTTAAGTCGGGTTCCACAATTCACTTATCAGAAGCTGGTGCACAAAATAGGCTCTGTCGATGTATTATGGTTCCAGCATAACTCTCTTGATCCGGAGCTTCTTATGCCAAAGGCTCTTTTTGAGGTAGAACATACTACAGATATACAAAACTCGCTGCTTAAATTTCAGGAGTTACGGTGGTTCTTCGTAAATATGTTTATCGTTGCAGACAACAAAAGAAGAACTGAGTTTGCAGAAAAGATGAAATATAGCGCCTTCTCCGAGCTGAGGAATAACAAGCGAGTTGAGTTCGTGTCGTACGATCAATTGGTGAGCCAGTATAATCTGGTGTCCGCGCAGCCGAGCGTCAGCTTGCTTTTATAGCAAAAAAGACCTTGCGCCGGTGTCGGGCAAGGTCTTTGGTCTTATTTTGAGAATCCTTATACGGTGAGGATTTCTTTTTCTTTGGCGGCGAATATGTCGTCGATTCTTTTGAGGTATTTGTCGTGTATCTTCTGGACGGTGGCTTCGGCGTCTTTCTCGATGTCTTCCGACATGCCTTGCTTGATGGCCTTCTTGAGTCCGTCGATGGCGTCGCGGCGGGCGTTGCGCACGGATACCTTTGCGTTCTCGGCCTCGGCCTTGCACTGCTTGACGAGCGCTTTGCGGCGGTCTTCGGTGAGCGGCGGTATCGACAGGCGGATAATCTCGCCGTTGTTTTCGGGAGTGATGCCTACCTCGGAGTTGATGATGGCTTTTTCAATGGCTTTGAACATCGCTTTTTCCCACGGTGTGATGGCGATGGTGCGGGCGTCGGGCACGGAGATGTTTGCCACGTTCGACACCGGCACCATGCTGCCGTAGTATTCCACCCGCACGCCGTCGAGGATTTTAGCGTTGGCTTTTCCGGCGCGTATGCGGGCGAGTGTTTCGTCGAGATATGCCACTGCCATTTCCATTTTTTCTTCGGCAGGGCCGATATAAGTCTTAGGGTCGGTCATATGTTATTTTAATTGTTAGAGGGTGTTTCATAATATCTGTTAAAGCACAGGTTGGTGTGTTTTTGTTTAAACTGTTCATTAAGAAGAGGGAGCATAGCGGTTGCTATGTGACCGATGAGTAATGGGCAGGTTAACAAAAAGACGCCAAGACGGCACCATTGTTAAACTTGCCCTCCACCGAATCATCGGATAATATCTGTCGAGGCGTCATCAAAGGCTTCGCCTCCAAAAATTTTGAATGTCTTTATCCCTTCGCCTCAGTTACATAGCTGCCGCTATGCTCCTTCGGCTCAGGTATAAATCCATTTCAAACTTTTTGGCCTGTGTTTTAACAGATATTATGAAACACCCTCTTAGTATACTACGGTGCCGATGGGCTCTCCGGCTATCACGCGGGCGAGGTTGCCGGGGGTGTCCATGTCGAAAACCACTATCTTCATGCCGTTTTCGCGGCAGAGGGTGGTGGCGGTGAGGTCCATTATCTTCAGCCCGCGGTTGTATATCTCGTCGTAGCTAATGGAGTCGAACTTGGTGGCCTCGGGGTCTTTTTCGGGGTCGGAGGTGTATATGCCGTCCACGCGTGTGCCCTTGAACATTGCTTCGGCCTTTATCTCCACGGCGCGCAGGGCGGCGGCGGTGTCGGTGGTGAAGAACGGGTTGCCGGTGCCTCCGGCTATGATGGCCACAGTGCCGTCGGAGAGGGTTTCGATGGCGCGCATGGGGCTGTACGGTTCGCCTACGGGGAACATGCCTATCGAGGTGAGCACCCGGGCGCGGCAGCCTGCCGCCTCGAGGGCGGAGCTGAGGGCGAGCGAGTTGATGACGGTGGCGAGCATTCCCATTTGGTCGCCTTTCACGCGGTCAAATCCTTTGGCCGCACCCGAAAGACCCCGGAATATGTTGCCGCCGCCTATCACTATACCTACTTCCACTCCGGCCTGCGCCAGGGCTGTAATCTGTTCGGCATACGAATTAAGACGGTCGGAGTCAATGCCGTAGCCTTGCGCTCCCATAAGGGATTCTCCGCTGAGTTTTAGGAGTATTCTGTGGTATCTGGGTTCCATAATTCAGGTTTTTGGCAAAGATAATGTTTTTACTCCGTACTGCCAAAAGCTATTTTCGGGTGGCTCTCAGGAAGAAGTACAGGTAAAGCACTGCCGCCACCAAGAGGCATACCGAGAAGCTGAGCACTATGCCGTAAAGACCGAGGCCGGCCGAAAAAGCCAGAAGGTAGGTGCAGGGGAGGCCTATCACGATGTAGCTTACGAACGCTATGTAAAGCATCGGCATCACGTGCGATGTGCCGCGCAGGGCGTTGGCGAAGCTTATCTGTGTGGCGTCGCCGAACTGGTATAGCACCAGCGGCACGATAAGCGTCACCGCGAGGCCTATCACGGCGGGGTCGGAGCTGAAAAGCCCCATTATGTGGCTGCCGCCGAGGGCGAACAATGCCGACACAAGCACCATCGTGGCAAGTATCAGGTGGTAGCCGCCCCACGCCGTGCGGCGCATCGCGGCCCTGTCGCCTGTGCCCGCAGTCTGGCTGAGCGGTATCGCCATGGCGGCGCCTATGCTGTAATAGATGCAGAATCCGAGCATGCCGCTGATAGCCACTATCTGGAATGCCGCGAGGGAAACGGCGCCTATCCAGCCGGCCATTATCGCCGAGCCGGAGAATGAGGCTGTTTCAAAGGTCATCTGCATCGATACCGGAAAGCCCGTTGCCGCCACGCGGCGGAACATGCCGTCCGACTTGTCGGCTTTGGCACGGAATCCGGCTATGTACGGTGCGCCGCGCCGTGTTCCGAAGAACACCCACAGTATCGCGCCCATACATATGAACCTGGCGGTGAGTGTGCTTATGCCCGCACCTGTGAGTCCGAGTTCGGGCATTCCCCAGTTGCCGTATATCAGCAGGTAGTTGCCGAATATGTTCACGGCGTTGGCCGCGAGCACTATCCATGTGGGCAGCGCTGTGTCGTTGCAGCCGAAGCTCCATTGGGCCAGTACGTTGAATATACATACCGGCAGCATGCCCGAAAGCACTATCAGGTAGTACGGCCTGATAAGCGGCATAAGCTCGTCGGGCTGGCCGAGTCGGTGGAGATTGAAGTATATGCCGAGCATTATCGATGCCACGGCTATGGTGAAAAGGGTGTTGACCCATATCCCCACGCGGACGGCACGCCCTATCCTGTCGGTTTCGCCACGGGCGTACATCGCTCCTATTATAGGTGTCAGCCCGTAGGTGAAGCCCACGCAGGCGAATATGGCGATGTTGAAGAAGTTGTTGACAAACGACGCCGAGGCGAGCGCCTCGGTGGAGTAATGCCCCACCATTATGTTGTCGGCGAAGCCCACGGCAATATTGCCAAGCTGGCCTAAAAAGAGGGGGAAGGCCAGCTTGGCGATAGAGCGGTATGTGGCGAAGTACTTCTTCAATGCAGGTGGTTAAGTGGTCAGGTGGTCAGGTGGTTAGTCGCGGTTGCCGCCGAAGATGCGGAGCAGGAAGAGGAACAGGTTGATGAAGTCGAGATAGAGTGTGAGAGCGCCTATGGTGGCGAGCTTGCCCACGGCTCCCTCGGGGGTGACCATTGCGAGGCGCTTTACCTGCTGGGTGTCCCAGGCGGTAAGGCCGATGAATATGAGCACGCCGGCGATAGACACTATCCAGTCGAGGGCGGAGCTTCGCATAAATATATTTACGAGCGAGGCTATCACAAGGCCTATGAGGGCGTAGAAGAGGAAGTTGCCGAACTTGGAGAGGTCGTTCGACGTGAAATAGCCGTACACGCTCATGGCGCCGAAAGTGGCGGCCGTGACAAAGAATGTCTTTACGATGGCGGCAGGGCTATAGGCATAGAATATGGTGCAAAGCGTCAAACCGTTGACCACGGCAAACAGGTAGAACAGCAGCGAGGCTGTGCTTGAGCTGAGGCGGTTGATGGCACCGGAAATGGCTATCACGAGGCCAAATTCGGCTGCGATAAGCACGAACATCATCCACGTGTGGGTGAACAGGAATGTCATATATGCCTGACTTGTGGCGGCGAGCCATGAGGTGACAGCCGTTACGAGCATGGCGAGGAACATTTTGAGGTATACTCGCTTCATGGTGCTGCTCACAGTCGAGGCGAGGGCGGCAGCATCGGGGTAGTTGCCCCCCGTAGGGCGGTAATCGTTGTTGTACATAGTTGTTAGTGTTGTTTTGAGGAGTTGTTTTTGTTACATTCGTTCCGGCACGTTGATGCCTAAAAGCGCCATCGACTTTTTGATTGTCTTGGCTGTGGCGTCGGAGATTGCCATTCGCAGCGAGCAGATGGCGCGGTCTTCTTCGCGGAGTATGGAACAGTCGTGGTAGAACTGGTTGTATTCTTTCACAAGGTCATAGCAGTAATTCGCAATCAGCGCCGGCGAGTAGTTGCGGCCTGCTTCGGCCACCACCTCGGGGAAGTCGGCCAGACGCTGTATCAGCGCTATTTCCTTCTCGTTGGGCACCACGGCCGAGTAGTCGAGATGCGCCATGCCGGCTTCTTCGCAGCGGCGCAGCACGGAGCGGATTCGGGCGTATGTGTACTGTATGAACGGGCCGGTGTTGCCGTTGAAGTCGATGCTCTCGCGCGGGTTGAAAGTCATGTTCTTGCGCGGGTCAACCTTCAGCAGGAAGTACTTGAGCGCTCCTTGGCCGACGGTTTCGGCCACGCTGTCGATTTCTTCCTGCGGCATGCCGTCGAGCTTGCCGAGCGACACAGCCACTTCGCGCGCCGTCGCTGTCATATCGGCCATAAGGTCGTCGGCGTCCACCACCGTGCCTTCGCGGCTTTTCATCTTGCCTTCGGGCAGTTCCACCATGCCGTAGCTGAAGTGCACAAGGTCCTTGCCCCAGCTGAAACCGAGGCGGTCGAGCAGCATCGACAGCACTTGGAAGTGGTAGTTCTGCTCGTTGCCCACCACGTATATCATCCGGTCGATGTCGTAGTCGTCGAAACGTTGCTTGGCGGTGCCGATGTCCTGCGTCATGTATACCGAGGTGCCGTCGGAGCGGAGCAACAGCTTTTCGTCGAGGCCGTCGGCGCTCAGGTCGGCCCATACAGAGCCGTCCTCGCGGCGGTAGAACACGCCTTTTTCGAGTCCTTCGAGCACTTTCTCCTTGCCGTCGAGGTATGTCTTCGACTCGTAGTATATCTTGTCGAATCCCACTCCCATGCGCTCGTAAGTCTGGTCGAAACCGGCATATACCCAGCTGTTCATCTTTTCCCAGAGGGCGCGTACTTCGGGGTCGCCTTCTTCCCACTTGCGGAGCATGGCGCGGGCGTCGGCCATGATGGTTGAGGCGGCCTCGGCTTCTTCCTTGCTCATGCCTTTGGCCTGCAGCTCGGCGAGCTCTTCCTTATAGTGCTTGTCGAAAGCCACGTAGCAGTCGCCTACGAGGTGGTCGCCCTTGGTGCCGGTGCTTTCGGGAGTGGCGCCGTCGAACCAGCGCTGCCATGCGAGCATCGACTTGCAGATGTGTATGCCTCGGTCGTTCACTATGTTGGTCTTTACCACGCGGTTGCCGCAGGCACCGAGTATGTTGGCGAGGCTTGAGCCGAGGAGTATGTTGCGCAGGTGGCCGAGGTGCAGCGGCTTGTTGGTGTTAGGCGAGGAGTACTCCACCATCACCAGGGAGCTGTCGGGGCCTGCCGCCTTGAAGCCGTAGTTCGGCTCCGACTCGATGGCGGCCAGCACGCTGTTCCAGAAAGTAGGCGTGATTACTAAGTTGAGGAAGCCTTTCACTACGTTGAAAGCGGCAACGGCAGGTTCGTTGTCCACCAGCCACTGTCCTATTTCGGCGCCTACGGCCTCGGGTGCCTTGCGGGCCGCCTTCACCCACGGGAATACCACGATGGTGAGATTGCCCTCGAATTCTTTGCGGGTTGCCTGAGGCGCTATGGCAGCCGGGTCGGCATCGATGCCGTATAGTTCTTTGACGGCCTTCGACGCGGCCTCGGATATGATTTTATCTATTGACATATTGGGGTTGCTAAGAAAGAAAAGTATGCGTTATAAACATATAAACAAACAATTACTCGTATTTGTCGCCGAATTTGAGGCGGGCATCGGTAACCATTCGTTTGATTTCCTGCTCGCGTGCCTTGGGGCATATCAGGAGCACGCCGTCGGCATCGGCCACGATGTAGTCCTCCAAGCCGTCGACCACCACGAGTTTCTCGCCGCGCACGGCAAAGATATTACCCGAGGAATTGTAGCTGAGCACGTTGCAGTTCTGCGTCACGTTGGTGTCGCTGTTCTTGGGCGACAGGTCGTAGAGCGCGCTCCACGTGCCGAGGTCGTTCCAGCCGAAAGTCACCGTTTCCACAAACACGTTGTCGGCCTTCTCCATCACCGAGAAGTCGATCGATATGCTCATACAGCCGGGATATGCGAGGTCGATAAATTCGCGTTCTTTGGCAGGATTGCGGTAAGTGGCAGGCTCGGCGGAGTCGAACACGGCGGCTATGTCGGGCACGTGGCGCCGTATTGCCCGCTGTATCGAGGCGGCGGTCCAGAGGAATATGCCCGAGTTCCAGAAAAACTCGCCCGTGGCCAGAAATACCTTGGCCAGTTCGAGATTAGGCTTCTCCGTGAAGGTTTTCACCTTGCTGAAATCGCCCTCCACCTGATCGCCTACCTGAATGTAGCCGTAGCCTGTTTCCGGGCGCGTGGGAGATATGCCCAGAGTGAGGAGCGCGTCGCGTGCCTCCACGAAGTCGAATCCGTCGAGCAGGCTGCGCGTGAACTCGGCCTCGCGTGTTATGAGATGGTCGGAGGGTGTCACCACGATTGACGCCTCGGGGTCGCGCGCGGCCACGTGCCACGCGGCCCACGCGATGCAGGGGGCGGTGTTTCGCCGTGCCGGCTCGAACAGAATCTGGTCGGCGGCGAGCTCCGGCAGCTGGGCGCGTACTTCGTCGGCATACCTCTCATTGGTCATGATGAGTATGTTGGAGTGCGGAACGAGGTCGCGTATGCGGTCGTAGCTCATCTGCAGGAGCGTGCGGCCGGTGCCGAGGAAGTCGATAAACTGCTTGGGCAGTCGCGCGCGGCTGTAAGGCCAGAATCGGCTTCCGATGCCTCCGCACATTATCACGCAGTAGCGGTGCTCTTTTTTATCCATGTCGGAAAACAGTGTTTTGGCGTTATTCCATAAGTTTGCGGTAGCGGCGGCGCGGCAGCTCTTTGCCTCCGTTCTGGCGCTTCTTGTATTCCTCGTAGTCGGAGTACGAGCCCTCGAAGAACACCACCTGCCCGTCGCCTTCGAACGACAGTATGTGGGTGCAGATGCGGTCGAGGAACCAGCGGTCGTGGCTTACCACCACGGCGCAGCCGGCGAAGTCTTCGAGACCCTCTTCGAGCGCGCGGAGGGTGTTCACGTCGATATCGTTGGTGGGTTCGTCAAGCAGCAGCACATTGCCCTCTTCTTTCAGGGCCATGGCGAGGTGCAGGCGGTTGCGTTCGCCGCCGGAGAGCACGCCTATCTTCTTTTCCTGGTCGGCGCCGGTGAAGTTGAAGCGCGACAGGTATGCGCGGGCGTTGACGTCGCGGCCTCCCATGCGGAAGCTTTCTACGCCCTGCGATATCACCTCGTACACGGAGCGGTCGGGCAGAAGGTCGTGGTGGGTCTGGTCGACATACGATACCTTTACGGTTTCGCCCACGTCGAAAGTGCCGTTGTCGGGCGTTTCCTGTCCCATTATCAGGCGGAAGAGGGTGGTCTTGCCTGCGCCGTTGGGGCCTATCACGCCCACGATGCCGGCGGGAGGCAGCGCGAACGACAGGTCGCTGAAAAGTGTCTTGGCGCCGTATGCCTTGGCAAGATGCGAGGCTTCGATTACCTTGTTGCCCAGACGGGGACCGTTCGGTATGTATATTTCGAGTCGTTCCTCGCGCTGGCGCTGGTCCTCGTTGAGGAGCTTGTCGTAGCTGTTCAGGCGCGCCTTTCCCTTTGCCTGACGGGCCTTGGGAGCCATGCGCACCCATTCAAGCTCGCGTTCGAGGGTCTTGCGGCGCTTCGAGGCCTGCTTTTCCTCCTGCTCGAGGCGTTTGGTCTTTTGTTCGAGCCAGCTTGAGTAGTTGCCCTTCCACGGAATGCCTTCGCCTCGGTCAAGCTCGAGAATCCAGCCTGCCACGTGGTCGAGGAAGTAGCGGTCGTGGGTGATGGCGATTACAGTGCCTGCATATTGGTTGAGATGCTGTTCGAGCCAGTCGATGGACTCGGCGTCGAGGTGGTTGGTGGGTTCGTCGAGCAGCAGCACGTCGGGCTGCTGTAGCAACAGGCGGCAGAGAGCCACGCGGCGGCGTTCGCCACCCGACAGTGTGGCTACTTTCTGGTCGTCGGGCGGGCACTGGAGGGCGTCCATGGCTCGTTCGAGGCGCGAGTCGATGTTCCACGCGTCGGCAGCGTCGAGAGCGTCCTGCAGCTCGGCCTGGCGTGCGATGAGGGCTTCCATCTTGTCGGGATCCTCGAGCACGTCGGGGTCGGCGAAGCTTTCGTTCACCTTGTCGAATTCCGCAAGCAGGTCCATGACGGGTTGCACGCCTTCGCGCACAATCTCTATCACGGTTTTCTCAGGGTCGAGCTTGGGGTCCTGCTCGAGGTAACCCACGCTGTAGCCCGGCGAGAATACTACCTCGCCCTGATATTCCTTGTCGATGCCCGCTATGATTTTGAGCAGCGAGGACTTGCCTGAGCCGTTAAGACCTATGATGCCTATTTTGGCGCCATAAAAAAACGACAGGTATATGTTTTTAAGCACTTGTTTCTGCGGCGGGTAAATCTTGCTCACGCCCACCATCGAGAATATTACTTTTTTATCGTCGGCCATTTTTTAGTTGTTTGTGTGGTTGTTAAACGCCCTGTCCTTATCAGTGTTTGCGCGGGGCGAAGCGGACGGGGTAGTCGGTCCGTACCTTGCCGGCAACGATGTCGGTAAGCTTGCGCTTGATAAGCTGCTTGCGTATGGGCGATATGTGGTCTATGAACAGTCGGCCTTCGAGGTGGTCGCACTCGTGCTGCACTATGCGGGCCAGGAAGCCGGATATCTCCTCCTGGTGGGGCTCAAGGTTCTCGTCGAGCCAGCGCAGCATTATATGCTCGGTGCGCGGCACCTTTTCCGACACGCCCGGCAGGCTGAGGCAGCCCTCGGAGCGCGATATGGTTTCGCCCTCGAGAATCTCTATTTCGGGATTTATCAATGCGAATTTGCGACCGGCGCATTCGGGAAAGCTGTCGGCCACGGGGTCGGCGTCGATTACCACGAGCCTTATGTTTTTGCCTATCTGGGGCGCGGCCAGCCCGACGCCTTCTGATTCGTACATGGCGTCGAACATCTGGGCCACAAGCTCTTTAAGGCCCTCGAAATCGGGCTTGAGCGGCTCCGAAATGGTGCGGAGCACAGGGTGGCCGTAGCAGTAAACGGGTAATTTCATATCTGGTTGTATTTTTTACTTTCGAGATAGTCGGTCAGTATTATGGTTGCCGAAATTTCATCGACAAGCGCCTTGTCGCGACGTGCCATTTTGGGCAGGCCGCCGTCGAGCATGGCCCGGTGTGCCAGTACCGAGGTAAAGCGTTCGTCGTAAAATTCCACCGGCATGTCGGGCACGGCCTTGCGCAGGCGAGCGAGCGCCGGGCCTATAAAGCGCTGGGATTCCGACGGGTTGCCGCGCATGTCGCGAGGTTCGCCCACGATGATGGCGTCGACGCTCTCGCGGGCGCAATATGCCGCCACGTATTCGGGAAGCGCCGATGTGGACACAGTGGTAAGCCCTCCGGCGATGATGCGCAGAGGGTCGGTCACGGCGATGCCGCAACGCTTGCGTCCGAAGTCAATGGCCATAAGTCGTCCCATATCTGAACTTTTGGCAAATATACGAAAAAAGCCCGACACAACCTAATGGCATAGGTGGGCAGGTGGTTAAGTGGTTAGGTGGGCAGGTGGTTAAGTGGGTAGGTGGTTAAGTGGGCAGGTGCTTGGGCGGGCAGAAAGTGAGTAGGAACGCGGCGTGCCGCGTTTTTCGTGCGCCGGCGCTATCCCTCTGTCGGCAGCCAGCGGTAGAGGCGGTCGGCGGGACGTATCTTTGCCGGCACGGCTATGGAGAAACTGTCGCCTTTGACGGCTTTTTCGACACTGCGGCCGTCTACCCGTATGTCCTCCACCTTTACCACGAGGGCTCCCGTGGTCGGCCCGGTGATTACTACCTCGTCGCCCACGCACAGCTCGGCAGCTTCCATAAGGAACTCGCCCACGCCGAGGCGGGAGAACCACTTGACGCCCTTGGCCGCGTACTGCTTTACCCGCGTGGCCGAGGAACCGTATTTGCCAGACCATTCGCCGAGCCGCTGCCCGAGGTAGTAGCCGTTCCAGAATCCGCGGTTGAAAATCATGGCAAGGCGTTCGTCCCAGCCGTTGACCTTTTCCTGTCCGTATGTGCCGTCGCATACCGCCTGCAGGGCTTCCGAGTAGCATTCCACGGCGGTCTTGACGTATTCAGGCCCGCGGGCGCGCCCCTCGATTTTGAAAACCCTCACGCCGGCTTCGGCCATGCGGTCGATAAAGTGTATGGTCTTGAGGTCTTTGGGCGACATTATATACTTGTTGTCGACATTTAGCTCATCGCCCGTCTCGAGGTCGGTCACGCCGTATCCCCGGCGGCATATCTGGGTGCAGGAGCCTCGGTTGGCGCTTGAGTTCATCTGGTGCAGACTGAGGTAGCACTTGCCCGACACAGCCATGCACAGCGCGCCGTGGCAGAACATTTCGAGCCTTACCCGCTGTCCCGACGGGCCGCATATGTCCTCGCGCTCTATGGCCTGCGATATGGCGGCCACCTGGTCGAGGTTCAGCTCGCGGGCCAGCACCATCACGTCGGCATATGCCGAATAGAAGCGCACGGCCTCGATATTCGATATGTTGCACTGGGTGGATATGTGTATCTCCACGCCGTGGCGGCGGCAGGCGGCGAATACGGCGAGGTCGGAGGCTATGACGGCGCTTATGCCTGCCTCGGCTGCCGCCGACACGATGGCGTCGACTTTTTCGAGGTCTTCGTCGTAGACTATGGTGTTGACCGTCAGGTATGTCTTTACTCCGTGGCCGGTGCAGGTGGCCGCTATGTCGCGAAGGTCGTCGAGGGTGAAGTTGGCACTGCTCTTGGAGCGCATGTTGAGTCCTTCCACGCCGAAGTACACGGCGTCGGCACCGGCGTTTATGGCGGCGCTGAGCGATTCGCGGCTGCCTACAGGAGCCATTATTTCAAAGTCGCTGCGTTTCATATATACATACAACAAATCATATCCCGCCCGGCTCTTGCGTCCTTTCGGGATATGATGATGGGTTTTGCTTCGTTTTTATTATTCCTGTCCTTCTGCTGCTGCGGGAAGCTCTGCCACTTCTTCGGCTGCTACTTCCTCAGCGGCCACCGGGGTAGCCACGGGAGTGTCGAACTGGCCGGCGGGAGCTGTGGCGGCAGGAGTGGCGGGAGCCACGGGCTGGGTGCGGAGCTGTGTGCCCTGCGATGCCTTGGGCATGGTGAATGCCGAGATGATGGAGAGCACTACAAGGCAGCTTACAAGCGTCCATGTGGCCTTTTCAAGGAAGGTGTTGGTCTGGCGGACGCCCATTACAGAGCTTGCCGCGCCGAACTGCGACGAGAGGCCTCCGCCTTTGGATTTCTGGATAAGGACAATGCCTATGAGCAGAATGGCTACAATAACTGTCAATACAATTATGACAACGTGCATATCGATATTAATTTTTTGAGTCGCCGTGTGACTGCGAAGCCTCTTTGCGGCGTTGGTTTATAATCAATTTTTGCAGGAAGCGCAATTGGTCTGCAAAGTAAGCGCTTTTTTTTGGAAATTTCAAGCGTAAGCCTGATATAATTTCGTGCGCGCGCTCATATCTGCCCTGTTTTATGAATATTCTGGCCAGACTTTCGCTCAGCAGGGAGTCGTCGGAGTGTTCCGGCCGGGGTATCGGGCTTTTTTCAGCTTCTTCGTCTGCTTGTGGCTCAGGTTCTTCCTCTTTGTGCGCGGCGGGGTGCTCGCGGAGTATGAAGGCGGCTATGCGGGCGTCCGGCGAGTCGGGGGCGTCGGTCGGCGCCTCGGGCAGGTTTTCCTGCTCCTCGCGGGCAAGCATCCCGGCATAGTCGGGTGCCGGATTGAATATCATTTTTTCAATCAGAGCTTCTTCTTCTGGAGTGCACGAGCCGTAAGTGCGTAGGAAGGTGTCGATTACGTCGGTGGTGTCCTGGGGCTGCGGCTCTGCTGCGGCAGGGTAGAAGTCGCGCCATTGGTCGCCGTATGCGGCGAAGGCGAGTGTGCGCTGCGACGACGCGGTGAGCGCCAGCCGTTGGCGCAGCGAGTCGGTGTCGTTGTCCGTGTGCCCGTCGCGTATCAGGGCGAGCGCGGGCACGGCAAAGTAGGGATATCGCGCGGCGGCATCGGCCAGCAGTGCCCGCGCGTCGTTGTCGAGCGCGTCCGGAGCCTTGTCGGCGAGCGACTGCAGGAGGTGTCCCAACTGTTGCGAGGAGTCCATTACCAGTTACCGAGGGTTGCGTTGAATATGAGGTCTACGAGTTCTTTCGATATCTCGTCGCAGAGCTGGTCCTGGACGTCGGTCAGCATCTCGGTGCTCGGAAAGTCGCGGTATGCGCTGAATGTCTGGTCGATGTCCTTGCCTTCCTGCTTGTTGTCGGTATATTTTACACGCACGGAAATCGTCAGGCGGGTATTGGTGGCATATCCGCTTTCGCCCACTGCCTGGGGCGAGAGGTTATAGCCTGTGATCTCGCCTTCGAGCTGTAGGTCGGAAGCGCCGTCGGTAACCTGCAGGCGCGTGTTGCGGTCGATATAGTTGCGCAGCTCGTTCTCGAACACCTGCTGCAGTGGCGGGTACACGAGGGCGGCGCGAATGGGGAAGTCGGATATGCTCACGGTCTTGTACACGGTGTAGTCGAGAGCCGAGCCGTTGAATTTGTAGCTTATCCGGCAGCCGGTGAAGGCAGTGGCGAGCAGCGCTATCAGCAGTATGGGGAGGCGCAGTCTATTCGAGGCCATATTCTTTGATTTTGCGGTAAAGGGTGCGTTCGGAAATCTGCAGTTCGGCAGCGGCGGCCTTGCGGTGGCCGCTGTTGCGCACAAGGGCGTCGCGTATGGCGCGCCGCTCCTTGTCCTGCATTGTTTCGGGTGTGTCGAGTACTTCGGCGTAAGGCACGTCGTTGCAGGGCTGCGGCGTGTCGGCGTCGTTGTCGGGCTTGCGGCTTATCACAAGCGATGTGGGATACTGGTTTTCGGCGGCTTCCTCTCTGATGGCGCGGGCCAGCAGGTGGGAGTTCTCGTGAGGCTTGGCGGGCTGATTTTCGAGCTTCTCCTGTAGCTGGTCGATGCGGCTTTGCAGGTTGAAAATCATGCCGAAAAGCATTTCGCGCTCGCGATCGTAGGAGTGCGCGCTCCCGCCTGCCACGGGCATGTAGCTCGTGTTCACGGCCGGCAGGTACCCTTTGAGGGTGTCGGCGTCTATTTCCTCGCCGGCCTCGAACAGCGCCATCTGCTCTACGACGTTCTTGAGCTGGCGCACATTGCCGGGCCAGCGGTAGCGGCGCATCAGCAGCTCGGCCTCTTCCGAGAAGCTTACGGGAGGCATCTTGTAGCGCTCGGCAAAGGCCGATGCGAACCGTCGCGCCAGCAGGCGTATGTCGCTGCCGCGGTCGCGCAGGGGAGGCACCTGGATCTGTATTGTCGACAGGCGGTAGTAGAGGTCTTCGCGGAAGCGCCCGTCGGCCACGGCGCGCACAAGGTCCACGTTGGTGGCCGCCACGATGCGTATGTTTGTCTTGCGCACTGTCGACGAGCCTACCCGCAGGTATTCGCCCGTTTCGAGCACTCGCAGCAGGCGTGCCTGCGTGGTGAGCGGCAGCTCTGCCACCTCGTCGAGGAAGATAGTGCCGCCGTCGGCCTCCTCGAAGTATCCCTTGCGGGAGTCCACAGCCCCGGTAAAGGCTCCCTTCTCGTGGCCGAACAGCTCGGAGTCGATGGTGCCCTCGGGAATTGCGCCGCAGTTCACGGCTATGTAGCGGGCGTGCTTGCGGGCGCTTGCCCCGTGGATAATCTGAGGAAAGAACTCCTTGCCCGCGCCGCTCTCGCCGGTGACGAGCACCGACAGGTCGATGGGCGCTACCTTGATGGCGCGCTCCACGGCCTCGCCAAGCGCCGGGGCGTTACCCACGATGCCGTAGCGTTGTTTGGCCTGCTGTACGGCAGGCGAAGCAGTATATTGTCGTTCATTTTCCATTTGCGATTGCAAATATACGCAAAAATACGTAATTTTACGGCCTGCTCATTTAGAGAACTTAAACGCCATGGAACAGCAGGATTACAACCGAATCATCGATGAACGTGCCGGAGCCGTGTTTGCGGCAATGGAGGGGCGGGTGTCGCCCGGCGATATGGAGCGAATAAAGGCGGCCTTCGAGCTGGCGCGCAGTGCTCATTCTTCGCAGAGGCGCAAAACCGGCGAGCCGTATATCCTGCACCCGATAGCGGTGGCTACCATAGCGGCTCAGGAGCTGTCGTTGGAAGCAAACCTTGTGATTGCGGCATTCCTCCACGACGTGGTGGAGGATACCGACTACACAATCGACGACATAAGGCAGCGCTTCGGCGACGACGTGGCATTCCTCGTGAGCGTGGTCACTAAGCAGAAAAAGGAAAAGTACGAAATGTCGCGGCAGCTCGACAACTTCAAGCAGATGCTCAACGCCGTGCAGTACGACATTCGCGCGATTCTGGTGAAGCTCGCCGACCGTCTGCACAATATGCGCACCCTGTCGAGCATGCGCCCCGACAAGCAGATGAAGATAGCCGGAGAAACCGACTATTTCTACGCCCCGCTGGCAAACCGCCTCGGCCTGTACCATGTCAAGACGGAACTGGAGAATCTTAGTTTCCGCTTCCGCTGCCCCAGGGAGTACGACGAGCTGGTGCGTCTTATCGAGGGCGACAGGCGCGCCCAGGCCGAGCGTCTGGAAGTGTTCTGCTCCGAAATACGCCAGACGCTCAAAGACAGCGGCATAAAGGCGCGGGTGTACATCGAGTACCGCCACCCCTACAGCGTGTGGCGGAAGATGCACAAGTTCGGCGACGATTTCAACCATCTCAAATACCGCCATTTCACAGAGATAGTGTTCGACACCCCGCAGGGAGTGAGCGAGAAGGACATGGCTCTGCACATATATTCCATTCTCACCGACCGCTTCAAGGAAAAGCCCGGGGGAATAACCAACTATATCGACTCCCCGAAGGAAAACGGCTACCAGAGCTTCCACGTGAAGCTACTCGCCGACTTCGGCCGGTGGCAGGAGGTGCACATCAGCAGCGAGCGGATGGTGCGCGACTCGCAGCTCGGCTGCATTGCCGACCGTTCCGACGACAATATCCGCCGGTGGATTGAAAAGTTCCGGGCAATACTGCGCGATATCGCCTACCACGGCCTCGACGGCAGCACGTTCCTCGAAAATGTCGCCACCACCTTCTACAACGACGACATTATGACCTTCACGCCCCACGGCAACCCCGTGGTGCTGCCCCAGAAAGCCACGGTGCTCGACTTCGCCTTCGAGGTCGATCCCGAACTGGGCCTGCACGCCAAGTACGCCCGGCTCAATAATTTCCTTGCCTCGGTGAAAGCGAAGCTCCACAGAGGCGACGTCGTGGAGATATTCACCGACGACGGCGTGCACCCGCAGCCCGACTGGCTCGACGCCGTGGTGACATACAAGGCCAAGAACGCCATAGAGGCATACCTTGCCTCGCTTCCTAAAAAAGAATACTGCCGCTGCCCCGAGTGCAACCCGATACCCTGCGAGGAAGTGATAGGCTTCCGAGAGGCCGACGGCTCAATAACGCTGCATAAGCGCGACTGCCCCGTGGCGATAAGGCTTGCCACGCAGCAGGGCGACGATATAGTGTCGGTCGACTTCGTTGCCGACGAAACCCTCTATCCGGTGAAGATCGACGTAACGGCGGTCGATCGCTACCACCTCTTTATCGACCTTGTAGACTGCATCACCAACGAGCTGAATCTCAACATCGACAGCTTCAATACCTCGGCGGTCGACTCCATAGTGAGCTGCAAGATAGCCTTCCGCGTCCATTCCGACGCCGAGTTGCAGACAGTGGTCCACCACATATCCGCCATCGCCGGCGTCGATACCGTCGCCTTCTGACCCGCGTTTTCGTCGGCAATTCGTTTAAGCGCTGCCGCTTACTCTGCGAGGAGGCGGGCTATGGCGGCGGGGTATAGGCGGTGCTCGGCGCTGTGTATAAGGGCTGTAAGTTCGTCGATGTCGCGCCCTTCGTAAGGCACGGCTTCCTGCGCTATGATGGCGCCGCCGTCGACGGTGCTGTCCACGCGGTGTATTGTCACGCCGTATACTTTCACGCCGTATTCGAAAGCATCGCGGATAGCGTGCGCCCCGGGGAATGCCGGCAGGAGCGCCGGGTGGATATTGATTATCCTGCCGGCATAGCGTCCGAGCAGTTCGTCGCCCACTATTCTCATATATCCTGCGAGGCATACCAGCGCTATTCCGAGGCGGTCGAGTTCGTCGGCTATCATTTTTTCGAAATCGCGCTTCGACCCGAAGTTGCGCGGACTAAATTCCAGAACGGGCACTCCGAGGCGCGCCGCCCGCTCGGTGACATAGGCACCGGGCCTGTCGCACACGCACAGCGCCACCTCGCAGCCGGGTATCAGCCCCGAGCGTGCAGCTGCTGTGATGGCCTCGAAGTTGGAGCCGTTGCCGCTGGCGAATACTGCTATCTTTTTCATTTCATAAACACGAAGTAGACGGCGGCTATGAGGCATACGAAGGCGGCAAAGTGGTTCCACTGCAAAGCCTCGCCCTTGAAGAATACCACGGTGAATACCGTGAAGATAATCAGGGTGATGGCTTCCTGTATGACCTTGAGCTGCATCAGGGAGAATGCGCCGCCGTTTCCGGCGAATCCGAGGCGGTTTGCGGGCACCTGGCAGCTGTATTCAGCCAAGGCGATGCCCCACGACAGCAGGATTACGGCATAAAGCGGCGTGTTGGAAGATATTATCTTCATCTGTTGCAGCTTGAGATGGCCGTACCATGCGAATGTCATGAAAATGTTCGATACTACCAACAGTACGATTGTGATAATGGCGTTTTTCATCGTGGTCTATGCTTGGGCGAGCGATTGCATTTCTACGAGTCGGCGGTAGAATCCTGCCGCGTCCGGGGCGAGGAGTTCGGCGTGTGTGCCGGCCTCTACGATGCGCCCTTCGTGGAGCACGCATATGAGGTCGGCATTGCGCACTGTGGAGAGGCGGTGCGCTATCACCAGGGTGGTGCGGCCTTTCATAAGGCGGTCGAGGGCCTGCTGCACAAGGGCCTCGCTCTCGCTGTCGAGGGCGGAGGTGGCCTCGTCGAGTATCAGCACCGATGGGTTTTTGAGTATGGCGCGGGCTATGGAGAGGCGTTGGCGCTGTCCTCCCGACAGGCGGCAGCCGCGGTCGCCGACAACGGTGTCGTATCCGTCGTCGGTGGCCATAATGAAGTCGTCGGCATTGGCTATGCGGGCGGCGGCGCGAACCTCGTCGAGCGTGGCCTCAGCCACGCCGAAGGCTATGTTGTTGAAAATGGTGTCGTTGAAGAGTATGGCCTCTTGGTTGACATTGCCCATCAGCGAGCGCAGGTCGTGCACCCGCAGGTCGCGGATATCAGTGCCGTCGATAAGTATCCGTCCCCGCGTGGGGTCGTAGAAGCGCGGTATGAGGTCGGCGAGGGTCGATTTGCCGGAACCGGACTGTCCTACGAGCGCCACGGTGGCTCCCGGCGCTATCTCGAGGTTGATGTCGCGGAGCACGTCGGTGTTGCCGTCGTAGCTGAAATCCACATTGTCGAAGCGTATGCCGGCGCCGCCTGCGGGCAGCGGCTTGGGCGAGGAGGGGTCGACGATGGGGTTGCGGGCATCGAGTATCTTGTCGACACGCTCCATCGACGCCAGTCCCTTCTGTATCGAATATACGGCTTTGGAGAGGTCCTTGGCCGGATTTATGATGCTGTAGAAGATTATCATATAGTAGATAAACTTCGGGGCGTCGAGGGCGGTGTGGCCGCCGAGTATGAGGCTGCCGCCGAACCATAGTATTATCGCTATGGCGGTGGTGCCGAGCAGTTCGCTCAGCGGGTGGGCGAGTGACTGGCGGCGTGCCACGGAGTTCGACAGGCGGTAGAACACCTGGTTTTCGGCGTGGAAGCGGCGGCGCACTTTTTCCTCGGCGTTGAAGGCCTTGACTATGCGCAGGCCGCCGAGGGTTTCCTCTATGGTCGACATCAGCACGCCCCACTGCGTCTGCCCCTCGAATGACGTGCGCTTGAGCTTGCGCCCGGCCTTGCCCATGGCCAGACCGGCTATGGGCAGGAGTATGAACACGAATATGGTGAGTTGCCACGATATGGCCACCATCATGGTGAGGCACACTATGATCATCACCGGGTTCTTGAAGAACATGTCGAGCGACGACATTATGGAAAACTCTATCTCGGCAACGTCGCCGCTCATACGCGCCATGACGTCGCCCTTGCGCTCGGAGGTGAAGAATCCGATGGGCAGCACTGTCACCTTGTCGAACATATAGTTGCGCAGGTCGCGGACAATGCCCGAGCGGAGCGGGATTATGAAGTAGGAGCTCAGGTATGTGGCGCCGGTCTTGAGCGCCGTCATCACCACGAGGGCGGCCGCCAGTAGCGCCAGGGTCACCGACGGGCCCCAGTCGACTACCGACTGCTGTATGTAGTAATAGAAGTTGTTGACAAGCACGTCCTTGACGTCGCCCGTGCCCATCGGCATATAGGAATACACCGTGTCGTTGATTTTGAATAGCATCTCCAGAATCGGGATTATCAGGGCGAAGGAGAATAGCGTGAGGAATGCCGCAAGTATGTTGAAGAGTATGTTGAGTGCCAGATACTTCTTGTACGGCGGCACAAAGCGGCGGAGTATTTTTATAAAGTCTTTCATAAATCAACTATTGGAGCGGGAACCGAGGCGGGCAGCTTGTCGGCGCCCAGACGCAGGCGGAGAGGGTCGGGATATAGATTGTTGGCGCGGCGCCCTATGTTCTTGGCAAAGCCGAGGGGGATTCCGTGCCATAGAGGTGTGAAATAGCCCTGAGGCAGGCCGTCGGGCACGTCGGGCAGCGATTCGCCGCGCAGGTATGCCAGAGCGGAGGCATAGTCGAGTTCTGCCGAGGGGAACGACCCTGCGGCGAGAACCGACGACATGGCGAGCATGTGAGTCGGGGCGAGCGAGCGCCCTTTCAGTTCGGCAGGGCGCAGGCCGATGCTCAGCGGGCGCACGGCGGCGGCAAGAGATGCCGCAAATTCGGCGTGTGCGCGTGGCACGAGGCTGTCGCCTGCCACGCAGAACCGCTCGGCGCTGTCTATGTGGTCTTTGGCAAATTCGGCCAGAGAGGGCATGGGGCGTTGCGCGTTAGTCCCTCGCTTTTTGGATGCCTTTTTGGAGCAAGCCTCCCCGTCGGGCTTGCGCAGCAGGGCCATGAAGAGGCCTTCGCCTCTCACGCGGCCCGGAAGGAAGCGGCAGCAGTGGGCGCCATCGCCGGGCAAGGCTCCGGGGAACAGCTCCATAGGCAGTGCGACAGGCTCGGCGCCGAGTTGTTCGGCCATATGGCGCGCCACGTCCTCGTCTTCGCGGCGGTTGAAGGTGCATGTGCTGTATATGAAGAAACCGCCGGGCTTGAGCGCCTTCCATAGGCTTTCGACAATGGAGCGCTGCATGGCCGCGCAGCTTTCTATCAGCGTCGGCGACCATTGCTCGACGGCCACCGGCTCTTTCCGCATCATGCCCTCGCCGGAGCAGGGTGCGTCGGCCGCGATGATGTCGAATGCCGACGGCAGGGCCGAGAAACGCTCTGCCGGCCCAACTGTCACGGCAACGCCCGGCGCGCCGTGCTTGGCGAGGTTCTCGGCCAGTATGGCGGCGCGGCGCGGGTCGGCCTCGTTGGCCACCACGTATGCATCCTTGCCGAGTGCCTCGATCGCTCCGATAGTCTTGCCGCCGGGAGCGGCGCAGGCGTCGAGATAGCGGAGGTCGTCGCGGGAGCCGAAGTGCCTGGCCCTCAGATATGCCGCGAGGGTGCCGACAGCCATCGAGGAGGCGTCCTGCACGTAGTAGGCGCCCGCGTGCCATGCCGGGTCGGCGGCGAAGAGGGGGCGCTCCGGCAGGTAGAAGCCGCCCGTGTGCCAAGGCACGGTGTCGGCGCCGGCGAGCGGCGCGGCGCCTTTGAGCGGGTTGGCGCGTGCCGACAGCGACGGCTCGCTCTCGCCGAGAGCGAGGGCAAGGCGTGCGGCCTCGGCGCTGCCTATGGCGTCGTCGAGCACGGCTCTGAAACCGTCTGGAAGGTTGCGGCTCATATGATTATACAACGGCTTATGCCGCGAAAAATTGTCGGGGCTTTCATCTACTTGCCGAACACTGCGCCGGGCAGATTGCGGCAGTTATATCGCGATGCCATAACCTCGCCGTAGGCTCCGGCTGTCCTGAATGCGAGCAGGTCGCCGCGGCGCGTTTCAGGCAGTGTTTCGCCGCTGCCGAAGCAGTCCGACGATTCGCAGATAGGCCCTACCACGTCGTATTTCTCTGTGCTTTCTGCTTTCGAGGTGATGTTCTGCACAAGATGGTGCGCGCCGTACAGGGCAGGACGTATAAGGTCGGTCATACCGGCATCTGCTATCACGAATTTGCGGTCAACGCCCTCTTTCACATACAGCACGCGGCTTATCAGCGAGCCGCATTGCGCCGTCACCGCTCGGCCGAGCTCGAAGTGCAGCGACTGGCCGGGGCGCAGCGCGAGGTGCTTGCGGAAAGTGCCGAAATACGACTCGAAATCAGGCACGGGGTTGGCATCGGGATTGTCGTAATCCACGCCGAGGCCTCCCCCCACGTTGATATACTCGAAGTCTATTCCTTGGTCGGCATATCGTTCCACAAGGGTGTTGACGCGCTCGCACAGAATCACGAAAGGCTCGTTGATGGTTATCTGCGAGCCGATATGGAAATGCAGCCCGGCGAGGTGCAGCCCCGTATGCCTCATGCAGAAAGCAATGGCGTCGTCGAGCATTTCGAGCGCTATGCCGAATTTGTTTTCCTCCAGCCCGGTGGTGATATAGTGGTGGGTGTGGGCGTCGATGTCGGGATTCACGCGCAGGGCGATATTGGCCGTCAGCCCGCGTGCCGATGCCAGTTCGTTGATGACCTCCAGTTCGGGAATGGACTCCACATTGAAGCAACCTATGCCCCGGTCGAGGGCGAAGTTTATCTCAGAATCGGTCTTGCCCACGCCGGCAAACACAATCTTGGCAGCCGGGAAACCGGCCTCCAGTGCCGCGCGTATCTCGCCGCCGCTCACGCAGTCGGCTCCGAGTCCGCGTCCGGCAATGAATTTGAGAATGGCAGGATTGCAGTTGGCTTTGACGGCATAATGCACGCAAAGTTCCTTTTCGGGGGCTGCCGAGCCGATGGCGTCCAGCGTCTTGGCAAGCAGCTCCATGTCGTAGTAATAGAAGGGAGTGGGAGTGTCGAGGAATGTCTGCAAGGGAAATCCTGTCATAAATCTAATCGTATATCGGTGATAACTATGCTGTGTGAAAACGGCCGCAATCCTGAAATCAAGGACCATAACCGCGAAAAATCCTGCAAAGTTACACAAAATATCCCAAACGCCCTCCCCGCTTGCTCACCCCTCTTCCAAAAACATCTCATATAGCGCTACAGGCCCGTAATGCCATAGCTTTGTTTCTTCGTTTTCAAGCAAGCGGTATGTGGCTGATTGATATATGTGGTTTAAGGCCTCTGTTATCGTCAAGCCGAATTCTGTGGCATACATAACAGCCATTTTGCTGACCTTTCCGGGTAGCAGAAGGTATAGGTTCTTTGAAGTAATCTTGCGCTCTGTCATTTCTCCACAATTTGTGCTTTAACAGATATTATTAAACACCCTCTAATACAAGTTCAAAATTACTAAATTTTATGGAAAAACACCCTCATATTATAGAGGTATCAGGAGTTTTTGGAGTGGGATTAGGGACAATTTGGTGAAATTGTGAGAAAAAATTGCAGGTCGGTGTAATTATCGGCCCCGTTGTGGCGTCTTATGGGTATCTGACACATACGTTTCAACCATCTACAGTCGTATAAAGACAATGATTATCACACTTCGAGATGTAAACAAGACTTATCCGGGCGTCGTGCCCCTCCATGTTCTAAAGGATATTAATCTTGAAATAGAGCGTGGCGAACTCGTGTCCATAATGGGTGCTTCCGGTTCGGGCAAGTCGACTTTGCTGAATATTTTGGGAATACTCGACAACTACGACAGCGGCGACTATCTCCTCGACGGCGTTGAGATAAAGAATCTCAGCGAGAACCGTGCCGCAGAGTTGCGCAACAGGCTGATAGGCTTCGTGTTCCAGTCGTTCAACCTTATAAACTACAAGAATGCCCTCGAGAATGTGGCCCTGCCGCTGTTTTATCAGGGGATAGGACGCCGCAAGCGCAACGCCATGGCAATGGAGCAGCTTGAGCGTATGGGGCTTGCCGACCGCGCCCACCACCTGCCGGGCGAGCTGTCGGGCGGCCAGAAGCAGCGTGTGGCCATAGCTCGCGCCCTTGTCACCAATCCGTCGATAATACTTGCCGACGAGCCTACCGGCGCGCTCGACAGCCATACTTCAAAGGAAGTGATGGAGGTGTTCCGCCGTCTTAATGCCGAGGGTATGACGATAGTGATTGTGACTCACGACCCCGGCGTGGGAGCGGCCACAAACAGGATAATCCGAATCGTTGACGGCGAAATAAACAACGACAATGTTTGACCTTGTAAGAGAAATCGGCCAGGCCCTGCGCAACAACCGCCTGCGCACCGTTCTCACGGGCATATCGGTGTCGTGGGGCATATTCATGCTCATAGTGCTGCTCGGGGCAAGCCGTGGCGTCACAAATTATTTCGAACACGCCATGAGCTCGCAGAGCAACAACGTGATAAGCTTCTGGAGCGGTGTCACCTCGATGCCCTACAAAGGATACAAGGACGGCCGGTATATCGGCCTTAAAAGCAGCGATATAGACGCCATACTCAACGACAATCCCGGCAAGGTGAGCAACGTGATAGCTTTCGCCAGTGTCGACACTGCCAGGATAAGCACCTCGCTCGATGTGCTTACCAACGGCTTCGAGGCCGTATACCCCGGGGCGCAGGCAACAAACGGAATAGAGATGAGCCACGGCCGCTTTATAAACGAACGCGACATTGCCGATGCCCGCCGCGTGATTGTGCTGGCGGCGAAAAACGCCCGCCTGCTGTTCGGCAGCGATTCCCTGGCCGTGGGCAAGACCGTGCAGAGCCTCGGGCTGGCATGGACGGTGGCAGGGGTCTACGACCACCGCTGGCGCTCGCAGAGCATGGTGCCGTACACTGCCTACAAGGCCGTTACCGGGAATACCGACGATGCATACGAGCTCGACGTCACCGTCGAAGGTCTTGAAACCGAGGCCGACGGCAAGGCTGCCGAGAAATCCATACGCACCACGCTCGCCCAGCGCCACGAGTTCCATCCCGACGACCCCAACGCAGTATGGGTGTGGAACAGTTTCACGAGCTACCTCACCAACAAGGCCGCAAACCGCTACCTCGAGCTGGCAGTGTGGGTGATAGGCATCTTCACGCTGCTGACGGGCATAGTGGGTGTGAGCAACATAATGTTTGTGTCGGTGCGCGAGCGTACCCACGAGATAGGCATCCGCCGTGCCATCGGCGCCAAGCCCCGCTCGGTACTTGCCCAGATTCTTGCGGAGAGTGTGGCCGTCACCGCTATCTTCGGCTACATAGGAATAGTGGCGGGAACATTCGTGCTTCAGATCATAGCCTCAGTGATAGGCGATGTGGAGGGCTTCAGGAATCCCACCGTGGATATGTCGATAGCCGTAAAGGTAACCGTGGCGCTGATAGTGGCCGGTGCCGTGGCCGGATTGTTCCCGGCTCTGAAAGCAATTAAGGTAAAACCCGTGGAAGCTCTCCGCGACGAATAGTCACAGCTATGAAAACATCGTTTTTCGACATAGAGAACTGGCGCGAGATAGTTGCCACGCTCTCCCGCAACAAGACCCGCACCTTCCTTACCGCCTTCGGTATCTTCTGGGGCACGGCGATGCTCGCCATGCTGTGGGGAGGAGCCTCCGGCTTTGAGGGAATCATGCGCCGCAATTTTGCAGGATTCGCCACCAATCTCGGCGGCTGTTTCTCCGGCACCCGCAGTATATCATACAAGGGTTTCAACAAAGGCTCCAGTTGGAGCCTGAACGAGCAGGACGTGGCTAACATACGCCGTATAGCCCCCTACATAGAGTCGTCCAGCGAGGTGAATATGGTCTCCGTCAGTGCCGCTTATGCCGACAAGAGCAAGCGCGGGCGCTGTCTGGGCATCGAGGCTACCTATTCCGACATTCTCATCACGGTGATATACGAAGGCCGCTTTATCAACGAGTCCGATGTCCGTTCGTCGGCCAAAGTGGTGGTGGTTGGCAAGAATATGGCCACGGAGCTTTTCGGCGAGGAATCGCCCATAGGCAAATATCTCAATCTGAACGGTATATACTTTCAGGTGGTAGGCGTAGCCGGGCAGCTCTCGCAGGCCTCGATTATGGGTCGCGTCGACGACAGCTTCATAGCCCCGGCGAGCACCATGCGTCGGGCCTTCAATCGCGGGACGGCCGTCGACGCCTTCATGTACACATCGCTGCCGGGCCATTCGCCCTCCGACAACGAGCCGTACATACGCCGAGCCATAGGCATAAACCACCCCATACACCCCGACGACGAGCGTGCTGTCAACTTAATGGATATTTCGGAGATGTTCGAGATGGTCGACAATCTGTTTTTCGGCATAAGCCTGCTGGCGCTGTTCGTGGGGCTTAGCTCGCTTATGGCCGGTGTGATAGGCGTGGGCAATATCATGTGGATCATCGTCAAGGAGCGTACCCACGAATTTGGCGTAAGGCGTGCCATCGGCGCCAAGCCTGCCGATATCACGGTACAGGTACTCTCCGAGAGCGTGCTGCTAACGCTCGTGGCCGGCATCTCAGGCGTATGCTTTGCCTCCTTGGTGCTCGGCGTGGCCGACAAGGCAACTTTCGACCCCAATCTCGGCGCCGCAGGCTTCCAGATAAATTTCGTAACGGCGATGGTGATAGTGGGCGCCTTCTTCGTGCTCGGCTCCGCCGCCGGCACGCTTCCGGCCATAAAGGCTATGCGCATCAAGCCAATAGAGGCTATCAGGGACAAATAAATAAACCATATACTTATGAAAAAATTCTTTCGCATTTTGCTTTGGACGGTGATAGGCCTCGTTTTTATAGGCACATTCGTCTACCTTTACAAAAATTCGCAGGACGAGGAGGTGCGTTACTCCACCGTTTCGCCCTCGCGAGCCACCATAGAGCGCACCACAGTGCTTACGGGCAAGATTGAGCCGCGCGACGAAATCGACATCAAGCCCCAGATATCGGGCATCATAAGCGAGATAGAGGTCGAGGCCGGCGACCGCGTGCAGGCCGGCGACGTGATAGCGCGTATCAAGGTCATACCCGAGGCGTCGCAGCTTTCGTCGGCGCAGGGACGCGTCAACGTGGCCGAAATCGACCTTGCCGACGCCGCCGTGAAGTTCGAGCGCGAGAAGGCCCTGTATGAGAAGAAGGTGATATCGCGCGAGGACTATGAGAACGCCGAGAAGACATACAATCGCGCAAAGGAGGAGCTGGCCGCCGCGAAGGACGCCTACCGAATTGTCCGCGAGGGTGTCTCGCAGTATAACGCCAAGGAGAGCAACACCCTGGTGAGGGCCACCATCACCGGCCTCGTGCTCGACGTGCCGGTAAAGGTGGGCAGCAGCGTCATTCAGGCCAACACTATGAACGACGGAACCACCATTGCCACCGTGGCCGATATGAACAACCTCATATTCAAAGGCAATGTCGATGAAACCGAGGTGGGACTACTCAGCGTGGGCATGCCCATGAGCATAACCATCGGCGCCCTCCCGGAGCAGACGCCTACCGCCGTGATAGAGTACATAGCGCCGAAAGGCACAGATACGAGTGGTGCCAACACCTTTGAAATCAAGGCGGCGCTGACCCTCGACAATGTTGATGCCGTGCGCGCCGGTTACAGCGCCAACGCCACGGTGAGCCTCGCCAAAGCCGCCGACGTGCTCACGGTGCCGGAGAGCGTGGTCGAATTTTCGGGCGACAGTACCTTTGTCTATGTTATGACCGACAGCCTGCCGCAGCAGCTCTTCGAGCGTCGCGCCGTGGCAACGGGTCTGAGCGACGGTATACGCGTGGAAGTGAAAGAAGGCCTCGACTCTGTGGCAGTGCTTCGTTCCGACAAAATCAAATAAAGGGTTTCTGCTATGATTAGACAATATATGACGGCAATGGCCCTCGCGGCCGTGGTAAGTGCCGGCGCAGTCGAGCCGTGGAGCCTCGACAGTTGCGTGAACTATGCCATAAGCCACAACATAACAGTGCAGTCGCGCATGCTTGAGGCCGAGGGTGGCCGGCTGTCTGTGACCGAGGCCAAGGACCGCTTCCTGCCCACGGTGAGCGGCTACGGCTCTCAGAGCTTCAGCTTCGGCCGAGGACTTACTGCCGAAAACACCTATGCCAACCGCAACACCTCGTCGTTCTCTGCCGGGGCGCAGCTGTCGCTGCCCATATTCCAGGGACTGGCAGGCGTGCGCCGGCTGGACTACGCCAAGGCCAGCCTCCGCGCCCTACTGGAGCAGACCGAGGCTGCCAAGGACGACGTGACGCTCAATGTCACAAGCCAGTACCTGCAAGCGCTGTACACGGCCGAGATGATGGCCGTGGCCCGCGAACGCCTCGCCATATCCACCTCGGAGCTGGCCCGCAGGCAGCAGTTGCTCGAGGCCGGCAAGATACCCGAACTTGATATCTACGAGGCGCGGTCGCAGGTGAGCCAGGACGAGCTAAACCTCGTCAACTGTGCCAACGACAGCATCATAGCCCTCCTCGACCTTGCCCAGATGCTGAACCTGCCTTCTGCCGAGGGTTTCGCCGTGCAGCCGCTGCCCGACTCGCAGATGCCGCTGCTGTCGCCCGACCAGGTGTGGGCAAACGCCGCCGAGCGCAACCACGCCCTGCGCGCCGGCGAGATGCAGGCCGAGGCTGCCGACAAGAACGTGGCGCTTGCCAAGACAGGATATATACCCACACTGTCGTTCAGCGCAGGCATAGGCTCCAACTACTACAAGACATCGGGCTTTCAGAACGAGGGCTTCGGCTCGCAGATGCGCCATAACTTCGCCAAGCAGATAGGCTTCTCGCTGTCTGTGCCGATTTTCGACGCCTTCGGCACGCGAAACAGCGTGCGGCGCGCCCGCGTGCAGGCACACACCACGCGCCTGCAGCTCGACGACAGCCGCCAGCGCCTATACAAGGCCATAATGCAGGCCTATACACAGGCTGTAGGTGCCGAGAAAAAACGCGATGCCGCAGCCGTGGCCGTCGAGTCGAGCCGCGCGGCATTCGAGGCTATGAAAGTGAAGTTCGACAACGGGCGTGCCAACGCCACCGAGTACGAGAAAACCCGCTCCGACTACACCGCGGCTCTCGCCCAGGCCGTCCAAGCCAAGTACGAAGCCATACTCCGCACCCGCATACTCCTTTTCTACAACAAATAAGCACCAATACCACGCCACTGCACGCCGCGCTCCCCGACCCGGGACGCGGCGTGCAGCGTTTTTCGCGCCGACGCGCCTCGTTACAATCCTGCCGCCTCCCTTCAGGCTCCCTCGCCTGCTTGGCCGCGATATATCGCCCTACTAGTTAATTATTGTTAAAAACTTTGAGGCTTATGCCATATTCCTTTAATTTGCAGTACGATTCATAAGCTGTAGCGACAGCCTCCATGTTTCGACTTATAGTTGAATGGCGGGAAAGCGCGGACCGGTGTCCGTGGCGTATCCGCCGAAAAGGTGTTATTGAAATTTTATCTTCTTCATTCAAACTTGGCCGTTAGAATTAGCAACGAAGATAGATTGGCAATAGCACCTGCACTGATAGCTATACCCGTATCCTCGCGAGAGGACAGTATACGTCTTATCGGTGTGGGGGCTGTTGTCTTATCCGTTGCTAAGGTAAGCCAAGACCTGAATGAAGGATAAGACCGACGTATAATCCTCACACCTTTTTTCATATCCAATCATTAAAAAAGCCACCCCGGGGATTGGGCGGCACAGTGCAACGGTATGAGAAAACTTCTACTCTTAATCACATTGCTAATCAGCGTGCTATGCGCTCGCGCCGAGCTATGGACCCCGGTCGGCCAAGCCCTCTGGCAAGAAGGTATGCTGTCGTCGCAACATTCTTCTTGGGACGGCCTATGCTGGATTGTGCCGGTGGAACAATCTGACGAACGCCCCGATGTGTTCAGAATGCAGCCTTATAGTAATCATTCCAATTCGGCTAATAATCAGTTTGGTTCTAAATGGGAATACAGCGATGTTTATATGTACATACATATCGAAGACTGCAACAAGATATGGGTGGAGCCATTCAGATATTATTATTATGATTATCTTGTAGGCTATAAATATTATGAGATAGCGCAGCGATGTGATGAAAACTCATACAATAGCGAGTATTATGGAAAAACATATGGTAATACCATCGAATTTCCTGTGGGTGCCTTTCAAGTCTATAATAGTGGCGACTTGACAAAGTATAGTGCCAAGGACCACCGAATAATTTTCCCTCCTAACATTCTCAAGTCATTGCCCGAAGTATTTGTGCCGATAGGAGAGGGAACTTGGACAGATCCGTTTTTTGAGAAAGGCGGAGAGATACCGGAGCCGTGGCAGGTGCAGTTTGAGAAAAGCATTGAGCGTCCCGGATATTACCGTGTTAGGCCGTATAAGAGTAAGGATGCTGTTGAATTTAATGGGTGGAGTGATCCTGTCGCAATAATTTTGAACGCAGAAAACCCGGCCAAAGTGTATTTCGAGCCATTTGAGTTGGATAAATACGGGTTCATTAGCCAAAAGGTGGAAACTGGTATGTATGGAGAACTTGAAGATGGGAAAATCATCATTCCCGGTCAGGCTTTGAAAATCAAAACGGAGTATGAGCCACAGGCTGTTCGTGACCTTATGATAGTTCTTCCTGATGGTTATACTGATACGCCTTCGGTGGCAGGAGTATTCTTTGGTATAACTGCATTTAATTACGAGCCACAGATTAGGCCTATCGAACTTATATCTTTGGAAAATAAGGCAAGTTTCAAAGAGTTTGTAAACAGTCAAAGCAAAGACGATGCCACATACCTTTATTATTCCACCGATCAGGCAATCAATGCTCTTTCGAATAATAAATATCCCGAAAATCTGGGCAGCGTTGCCTTGATTACCTTTACGGACGGAAATGACGACGGCTCTCTTGAAATGGTAGATCCTACATGGAATGACCATACGTATCAAAGATATTTGGCAAAGCGCATAAAGGAAACCAAAGTACAGAACATTCCTATAAATGCGTTTTCTATCGGTCTGAAAGGTAAGGACAATACAGACTTGGAAATGTTCAAGTCCAACCTTCAGGTTCTTGCATCATCCGATGATCAGGCTATGGAGGTCAATAATATGTCGGAGGTTGAGGCGACTATCAATGAAATTCTCGATAATCTCGAACGTTCGTGGGTCAACAAGAAGATAATGTGCAGCATAAACGTGCGAGCTACGGGCGACATTATCCGTTTTACCCTCGACAAGAGTTCTGAAGAGTTAAACGGCGACCCCGACAAGTCAGAGTTATGGATAGAGGGTACTTTCTCGCGTACTGACAATAGCCTTAACGATATAGTTTATCACGGACTTACGAGTACTTCCGGCAACAAGGTGGTATCTGAGAAGATAGAAATTGAAGAAGACGGCCGTGTTAAAGTAAAATATCGTTTTACGTTTGAAAACTTGCGTGACCTCGAAGGCAATGTATTCGAGCCCGGCAAAATAGCATTCTTTCATCGTACAAGTTCTACCGGCAAATGGCAGCCTCACACTGAATTTCGCGACGGCGAGGACTCTGGTACTGAAACATCGCGAACCTCGTCTGCCATTATGTTCGTAATGGACTGTTCCGACTCGCTCGGCGACGACTTCCCCGAACTGCAGCGCGTGGTAAACTCTCTGATCGACCGCCTTGTGCCGGAAGGAAGCTCCGGCATAGATACCCCCGAAATAATAGTTGACGACTCCGATGCCACGGTAGAGTACTACAACCTGCAGGGAATCAAGGTCGCCAATCCCGGTCCCGGCATATACATACGCCGTCAGGGACGCAACGTGTCAAAAATCCTGATACAATGAAAAACGCCACGTAGGGTCGCGATACATCGCGGCCCCGCCGAAAACACCCGCTGTTAGTGCGAGGAGGGAGGCTTGCCGCCTCGCTCCTCGCTTGTTTGAATGCGTGCCGGATTGCCGAGATTACCATGCGGAGGCGGGCGGCAATGGCCCGGCGGCTCTCGGGGCGGAGGCTGCGCCTATGTGGAGCGCCAGAGCGCGGCTCATCACGATATCGTCGTGGAAACCCGCCTTGGCGCCGTAGCTGCCGCCGGCCTGCTGCTCGTACACGCCGAGCTCGTCGCAGGCCATGACGTCGTGTTCTATATAGCCGCCGTCGCGCACCAGCTCTATCATAGCCGCTATGAGCATCGCCTTGGTGGCGCGGTTGGTGTGGAAGCCAACGCGGCTGCTGAGCGTGCCGCCGATGCTGTCGAAGCACTCGCGGCGGTACATATTGGGATACTCGTCGGCGAGGCGCGACAGTATGAACAGCCCCTCCGAGCCTGAGCGGGCGTACTCGTTCTCAAGTGTGTTGCTTTCCACAACCAGCAGCGCCATATTATAGTAGCGCCCTATGTCGGCAATCTTGCGGGCGAGAATGTCGTGGTCGATATGTCCGCGCCACTGCGCCGCCACTTCCGGCTTAGCGCCGGACTCGAACGCCAGCACCGATGCCACCGACCAGTCGCTTGAGTCCGAACGTCCGCCTATATCCACCCCCACGGTGTAGAACACTCCCCGCTGCGGGCGCTTCCACACTTTCAGGCAGCCCGTGCTGTCGGCGCGGAATACGCCGCCGGCCAACTCTCCCCTCTCGTAAGGAGCCGCGCACGACGCTCTCAGCCGGTCTACACCCTCCGGCGAGAACACGTTGGAGTTGGTGGCAATGAATGCCTCGAGGTCGGTGGTGGGGTATTCCACGTGCATCTTCTGCAAAGAGCCGTTCTCGAGTACCTTGAGGCGGTGCCAGTATATCTGGTCGAGGCTCAGCCCGGCATTCCACAGCCCGGTTTCGTACTCGTCGAGGGTGGAGGCGAGCAGTGCCGGATCGGGCGGCATGTAGCGGTTTATCTCTATCTCGTACCACGGTACGAACACGGCGTGTTTGTCGCCCCGCCCTTCCTTGCAGCGCATCCACTCGGTATGGAAGTAATTACCCATGCCGTTGGCTGTCGACTCCACCGCAATCAGCGACAGAGGTATGAGCGCCACCGCGCCGCAGACCGCGCGTATGAAGTCATCGGGCGAGCGCGTCGTCCCCGAGCGCCAGAAGGCTGTTTCGCTCAGGTGGGCCATGGCATAGTCGGCGCCGCGTATGGCGTCGGGGTTCTCGCTTGAGCCGAGCACCACCCGGCAGGAGCGCCCGTCGATTTCGTTGATATTTATGGAACTTTCAAAGCGTTTGAGAGCCGGGGTGCTGCCCTCGTCGCCTTCCCACAGCTCCTTGGGATACTGCGACAGCATGGCGCGGTATGCCCCGCGTATGCTCGCCGACGTGTCCTTGACGTGGGCGCATATAAGCGCGTGCCAGTTGCGGACAAGGCAGCACTGTATCCATGCCATGTACATCTGCACCAGCGTGCTTCCGCCCCATTGGCGCGCTTTGAGCAGTATCACGCGCAGAGGGCGCCCGGACGCACGGTCGGCCTCGAGCACGGCGGCGAGCCTGCGCTGCGGGGCGTTGAGCACGAAAGGCTCGAATGCTCCGCGCGTCTTGTGCTTTATGCGGGCGCATGTGGCGCACCAGTACTCGAAGTCGTGGCGGCACCGCAGCTTCTGCCACTCGGTGGCGTTGGCTCGCGCAGCCTTGTATGCAGGGTCGGCAAGCATCGCCTGTGGCACGCGCTGTCTGCGCGGGGAGCCTGGCGCCGCAACCTCCTTGCGCGGCCCTATGCAGCCAGTTCCGGCCACGGGGTCGTAAGGCGTGCGGGCGAGGTGGCGCCGTATGCTGTCGAGGCAGAGTATGAGGTCTGTCTTGCTCATTATGATACGTACAATCTGAATCCTGTGAATACGAAGTCGGCACCTGCGCTGCCCGCTATCCTCGCCGCTATGCTGCGTGCCGGGGCGCCTGCCGTGCGTGCCACCACGGGGCTGAGTATGTCGCCCTTGATTCTGAGCCGCACGTAGGGGCGCGCGGCCGTCCCGTTGTTGCTCACGGCGTCGAATGCCATCGTCATCGTGCTATCGATGGCGCGGATGTCCGTAACGGCAGCGTTGAGCACGAACGGGCGGCGGCTCTTCGGGCTTGCCGTGTCGGCGTAGGCCACGGTGTTGCGTTCGGCGGCATCTTCCATGCCGAGGCATACGATGCCTTGGGGAGATATGCCGTAGGCTTCGCCGTCGGCCGTCGCCGTGTCGGTGCATGCCACGTCGTAGCGGCTGTACATGCCGGCTTCGTGCCCGAGGCAGAATATGGCTGCCGTGCCGTTGGCCTTGAACGCCCAAAGCTCGCTATGCTCCGGGTCGTATGCCAAAGCCGAGTAGGGCCCCGGCAAGGCTATGGGGCGCACCTTGCCGGTGGCGTTTATGGCGGCGGGTACCGATGTGTCGGCTCCCGGGGTGCTCAGCAGGGCGTACACGGCCTCCGGCGTGGCGGCCATCGCGCTGCGGCGCCCTATGCCGCGGCTGTCGATTATTCGTGTGCTTATTTTGCCACCGCCCGAAGAGGCCACTACTGAGAATATCCCAGCACCCGTGCCTGCGAAAAAGCGCGAGCGGCCAAACTCCCACGACTGCCCCGTGCCGGGCATTGCCTGCAACGCCCGCACAGTTCCTCCGGGCATTGTTGCCGATGACAGTATGGCCAGAGGATTGTCAACCGGCGCTATCGCCACGGCGTCGTGGAAGGCGCAGTCGGCACTCTCTATGTCGACAATCTGTCCTGTTGATGCCTGCGCAAGCTCTATCGGCTTAAGATCCGGCGATATGTATACGGCCCGCAGGCCGCTTTCGTCGGGCCGGAGCGCGAACACCCCCTTGTAGAGCCTGCCGCCTTTCGACAGCAGTATCGTCATTTCGCTTGCGTCGGGAGCGGGATAGGACAGCACCGGGCCGAACTTGGCCGGACACAGCTCCGTGTGCTCCTCAAAGCGCCGCACACCCTTGCGTCCGTCGAATTTCACCACCGTCGTGGCGTGCCACGCCTCGTCGGTGCTCGCGCAGGCGAATGTCTGGAGCGGATAGCCCGGGTATCTGTGGGCTGTGATGCAGCCCCACGCGGTGGATACGCCGTCGGTGGCCGCGCACGATGCCGAGAAGGTGTGCGGAGCCGCCATCAGGGCTTCGCGGCATGCGGGCCGGACTACAGTCCGCCGCATCGCCTCCTCCAAGGCGCGGGAGTCGTCGCCCGGTTCTGCCGAGGCGGCCACGGCCGGACGCAGGGTTCGGGCTGTGGCTCCGAAAGGCGTGTTGACATATTCTATCCTATGCTCGAAAACGTCCATGCGGGCCACGGCGCGTGCAACGAACGATGATGCCGCCGCATCGTTGACTCCCGAAATCGCCCAGTGCGCTCCCGGCAGGCTCACGCGGGCAAACACTCCGGCTGCCGTGCGAGTGGTGTTTACCGTTGCCGCGCGCCCCGGGTGGTAGGGGTGGAACTGGGGGCTTGTGCTTATCTCGACGGCTGCAACGGCGCGGCATTGGCTGTCGGCGGCGGGTATGTCGATTACGGGGCGCCACGCCTTGGCCTGAATGGTGTAGGAATCGACGGTCTGTCCGTCGGCAGAACTTAGCTCCACGGAGTCGCCGCACTGAGTGCCTTCGGGCGGCATCAGCAGCACCGTCGGCGACTCGAACAGCACCCGGCCGCCGCTGTCGAGCAGCCTGTAGCGTGCCAGCACCGGCTGCACGAAGTAGCCCGCCGCGGCAGCGTCGGCACATAGCGAGCGGTATGCCTCCTCGAGGTCGCCCGCGAGCGCCGCGCGGTCGGCTGCCGACAGCTTGCGGTTGTCGCGATAGCTTTTCGACAGCGTTCTCGGCAGGACGGTGGCCGAAGCCACATTGCCGTTTTCAGCCCTCAGGCGTATCGGAGGGTATTCGTAGTTTACAGGATTGGCCTTTAGCGCTATACCGTCGCTGCTTACAATGTCGGCTCCAGCCGAAGTCATTACTAAGAGCTCGTCGGGCGACAGGCGGTGCAAGCACAGAGCCGTGCCCGACAGCCGTGCTTCCTGAACCACCGGGGCCTCACCGCCCAGAAGGGCGAGAGTCCTCTCGCGGGCGGCAGCCCTTGTCTGGCCTGTGCGGGCGAGCGGCGTCCACCCCGCGCTTCCGGGCAGCAGCCGCGGACGTCCCGCCGTGGTAAGCGCCATCAGGCCGTCGGCGCCGGTGGTCGGCCTAAGACCCTCCACGATGTGTCCCGGACGAGGCCTCAGACCGTCCACAAGCCTCGGTGCGATATATTCTGCTTTCTCCATAACTTTTTTATCGCAAAATTAACCTCGCTCTCCGCACCCTCGCCCCCAATCCGCCCCGGCCCGTCCTTTTAACACAGAGAGTATATCGTAAATTTACGTGAAATGCAGGGTCGCGATAAGCCTGCTCTGTGGCAGTATCGATGTCTGAGGTAGTCGCAGCTTATTTGCCGAGGAGTTCGCGGGGTGGCGATATGAGGTACAGGTGCTTCTTGGCGCGGGTCACGGCCGTGTACAGCCATCGGTAGAGGGTCATGCCGAGGGCGTCGGCGGGTATGTAGCTGAGGTCGACAAACACATTGTCCCACTGGCCGCCCTGGGCCTTGTGGCACGTCACGGCATAGGCGTATTTTACCTGCAGGGCGTTCCAGTAGGGGTCGGTGCGCAGCGAGGCGTAGCGGCGCTCCACCGGCAGGTCGCCGAAGCGGTCGTTGTCGGCCATTATGGCATAGTACATCTTTTCCCAGCCGTCGCGAGGTAGCACGGGGTATTCGGCGGCCAGAGTGTCGAGCATTATTTTGGTTTCAAATACCACCGGCTCGGTGTCGTCGGGCGCGTCGGCCGGTGGAGGGAAGGCGAGCCGCACGTCGGCGAAGCGCAGCCCGTAGCGAGCCTCGGTACCGTACACCTGCTCGACGGTAACGATGTCGCCGTTGGCCACAAATTCGATTCCGCGGGGCTTGGCGCCGGTGAAGTAGTGGTTGCGCGACACTATCAGCATGTCGCCTCGCGCAAGCTCCTCCTCGCGGTACAGCACCTGGCCGCGTATGCCGGCGTTGTACTCTGCGGCGCGGCGGTTGCTGCGGGTGATGAGTATCGAGTCGGCCACGCCGTTTTCCGCATTGTCGTATGCCCCGGTGAGTATTTCGGGCAGGTCCTCGCCTTCCACTATGGTCACGTCGTCGAATCCTGCCGTGCGCAGCTTGGGCACGGGGGGCGTAAGGCCTTTCGGTGTGGCCGCCACCAAGGCCATGGCGCGGCGCAGGCGCGTGGCGTTGAAGAGTATGCCTGAGTCTGCAGCCTGACGCGCCGTTTCGGTGAGTGTGGCAGATGTCACTTTCAGCCCGAGGCCGCGCAGCACGGCCGGATTCATCGCCGGCGAGCGCTCCTCGCCTACCGGCGGCAGCTGCGCGGTGTCGCCGATAAGTATCAGGCGGCAGTTGTAGCCCGAATACACATACTGGATAAGGTCGTCGAGCAGACTCGTGCCGCGCTCGTCGCAGGCGCCTATCATCGAGGCCTCGTCGACTATGAACACGGCGTCGCGGTGCTTGTTTTCGGCCGGCATCGGCGGCCCGCCGCGCTCGGCGTCGGCGCCGAATGCGTGGCGGTATATCTTGCGGTGTATGGTAAAGGCCGCGTGGCCGCCCGAGTTGGCTGAGAATACCTTCGCGGCGCGGCCTGTGGGCGCCATCAGTATGGCACGGCGCTTGCGGGCCTCGAGAGTGCGCACAAGCGCCCCGGTAAGCGAGGTCTTGCCTGTGCCGGCATAGCCGTTGAGCACGAACACCCGCTCCGGCTGCGGCGGGGCCGCGCAGAAACGGGCGAGCGCCGCCACCACCGCCACCTGCTGGTCGTTGGCGGTGTAGGGGAGGGCGGTGAGCACCTCGGCCGCAAATTCTTTATCATTCATCAAGGGTATAACGCGGCGGCAGGCGCTATGTTGTTTGGCTATTCGGAAATATTGACTAACTTTGCGCCCGGAAAATGGTACGCGTCCGGCGGAGGCCGGGCCAGGGAACGGGGTGAGAAACCCCGGCAGTACCCGCTGCTGTGATTCCCCGCTATGTTTGTAGCGTGTGTTTGCCGCACTCAGCCACTGGCCTTGGGGCCGGGAAGGCGCGGACAAACGGGATAAGCCAGAATACCTGCCGTTTTTCGTGTATTAGCATATAGATTCGCCCACGGGACTATGGAGAAATCTTGACTTGGCAGATTCGGCAGGCTCGCTACCTGCACGGTTTACTTTTGTTGATTGTATCATTGCTTCCCGGACGCGCCTGTATGCGGTGTGAACGGGATTTTAATTTCAACAAAAGTTATAATTATGAAAATCAACACAAAACATTTCTTGTCAGTGCTCGCGGTATGCTCGATGGGTTTCTTCGTGTCGTGTTCCGAGGACGAACCTGCCCGTATCGTGGCTTCCGACACTGAGAAAGTAAGCGAAACAGGCGTCGACGGCGGTGCCTACGCCGGATTCTACGTGCTCAACGAAGGCAATATGGGTTCCAACAAGTGCACCCTCGACTACTTCGACTATGCTACGGCCACATATATGCGCAACATATACGCCGAGCAGAACCCCGGCGTGGCGCTCGAACTCGGCGACACCGGCAACGACATCGCAGTTCACGGCGGACGCCTCTACATCGTGCTCAACGGCAGCCACAAGGTAGAAGTGCTCGATGCCCGCACGGCAAAACGCATCGGCCAGGTCGACATATCCTCGCCCCGCTATCTGGCATTCGACGGCGACAATGTGTATGTCAGCAGCTTCGTTGGAGGTGAAGGCAGCGGCAAGGACGAGCACGGCACCGTGGTGCGCTTCGATGCACGTTCGCTCGCGGTGACCGGCAAGGTGTCGGTAGGCCTCCAGCCGGAGGAAATGGTTGTTACCGGTGGCAAACTCTATGTTGCCAACTCCGGCCAGCTGTCTTCCAAGTACGACAACACCATATCGGTAATCGACCTCGCTTCCTTCAAGATGGAGCGTTCCATAGAGGCCGCCATCAATATGCACCACCTCGTTCTCGACCGGTTCGGCAACATGTGGGCATCATCGCGAGGCAACTATCAGGACATCTCGGCTTGCCTGATGCACATCACCAAGGACTCCGACGGCGCGTTCGGCAAGATAAGCACTATCGACTTCCCCTGCACCAACCTCGCGCTCGGCAGCAAGAACCTCTATTTCTATGGCACAACATACGATGCCTCGTGGAACGCCACCATCACATACGACTATCTTGAACCGACCGCAACAGGGTATACCGATTTCGAGAAAAACTTCATAACCGACGGTACCGAGAAGACCATAATGGCACCTTACGCGCTGGCTGTGCAGCCCTCCACAGGCGCATTCGTCATCACCGATGCCCGCAACTATACTTCGTCGGGCGAGCTGCGCTACTACAGTCCCGCAGGCAAGCTCCAGTGGACAGTCAAGACCGGCGACATACCCGGCCATATCGCATTCCTGCCCAAATAATCCAAGCGATTATTTGACCGGCACACGGGCGCTCCTTTTCGGGACGCCCGCTTTTTTTAGCCCTCTCAGCAAAAATATTCAAAATTTGTAGAAGTCCTATTCGCCGCAAATTTGCGGTGAATAGGGGCGTTTTTCGCCGCAGATAGAAAAATCATGTGTGGATTGGCAAAAATAAGGGGAAAATAATTTGGATAACTAAAATAATAGTTGCATCTTTGCGCTGTGTAACTAATATAATAGTTTATGGCAAGACCAAAGAGCAACGACAAGCACCTTAGTGAACGAGAGGCGCAGCTGATGTCCTTGTTGTGGAATCGCGGACCATTGTTTGTGAGGGAGATGCTTGAGTGCTTCCCCGATCCGAGGCCGCATTTCAACACAGTGTCTACCACTGTCCGCAATCTTGAAGAAAAAGGCTATGTGGGCCACGAGGTTGTAGGTGGTTCATACAAATACTATGCGATAGCCTGTGCCGACGATTTCGCCAAGCGCAGCCTCGGGCAGATTGTGAGGAACTATTTCAGCAACTCGTATGCCAAGGTGGTGTCTGCATTGGTTGAGGAAGAAAAGATCTCCGTCGACGAATTGCAGGAGATCATAGATATGATAAACAAGCAAAACCGAAAATGACATGGGTGCTCTGATCGCTTATACCGTCAAGGCAGGGCTGATGCTGCTTGTGGGCTACTTCGCCTATAAGCTCTTGCTGGCCAATGAGAACCAACCCGGCTTCAACCGCTTTGTGCTGTTGGCTATTTATTGCCTTTCGCTTGTTCTGCCTTTGTTTGACTGGCCGGCTATCGGTGCGGCTGTTCCGGGAAATATCTCTATCGGCCGACTCGAAAGCAGCATATCGGCGGTTGGCGATTTAGGGAGTGCCTCTTTCGGCTGGATAGTCCTCGCGGTCTGGATTTATGCCGTTGGGGCGATTGTGGCCGTTGTTGCGTCGCTGCTTGCTTTTGCGAGGCTTTGGGCTGTATTGCTTGGCGCCGAACGCATTTCGGCAGGGCCATATACATTGGCTCTTGTAAAGAATAAGGCATTGGCGCCTTTCAGCTGGTTAAAGTATATAGCTATGACGCGCGACGACATCGAGAGCTGCGGTAGTCTTGTCATAGCCCACGAAAGCGCCCACCTCCGTGGCCTCCATTGGGTCGATCTGCTTGTGGCCCAGATTGTGTGCATAGTCTTTTGGTACAATCCTGCTTCGTGGCTGATGCGCGACGAGTTGCGCTGCGTCCACGAGTACCAAGCCGATGAAAAAGTGCTGGCTTCAGGAATAGAAGCCCGGCAATACCAGATACTACTAATAAAAAAGGCTGTTGGCCGGAAAATGCCATCTCTCGCCAACAGCCTGAACCACAGTAAACTTAAAAAACGTATTACTATGATGTGTAATTCCAAGACAAGCAAGCTGCGCCGACTGCGTGCGCTTGCAGTGGTGCCGGCACTCGGTGCGGCACTCTCAGTGGTCAACATTCCGGCGGTGGCCTCTACCGTGTCTGAGCTCGGCAGCAGTCCCGCCACAGTTTCCACAGGCAAAAGTAGTGAAAAAAGTGTAGCCGCGCAAGCCGCGCCTGCGGCGCAGAATAGCGGTGCGGTACCGTCCTTTCCCGGAGGCGAAGATAAGCTCTACAAGTTCCTGATTGACAACATACACTATCCTGCTGAGGCTGTCAAAAGCGGTGCTCAGGGTCGTGTCGTGGTTCAGTTTGAAGTCGAGAGCGACGGCTCGCTGGGCAATATCACCGTGATAAAAAGCGTGTCGCCCGAGCTTGATGCTGAGGCTATTGCAACGATAAAGAAGATGCCCAAGTGGATTCCTGCCACCATAGATGGCAAGGCCGTTAAAAGCACGATGTCCATTCCGATCACGTTCAAAAGCAAGTAGAAACTATGCATAAACAGCGAGCCTGCCCCGCGCTTTCACGCGGGCAGGCTCGCAATTATACCACCGAAACGCAATAAAAATCAGCAGAATAGATAGACAATGAAGACATAGGTTATAGCTCTCGCCGGTATGGCCGGTGCTTTTGTCGGACTGGCAGTAGCAGGAAAAATTGCCTCATAAACTGCCTCCCGCCCGACGCCACCTGCTCTCCGTCGCCTCGGCTATGGCAACCGGCTGCGCCCTCGCCCTGCTTGCCCTCGCCTGCTTTTAGCGATTCCGTGTTGAACACAAATTTCGCTATTTCGTTTTTTTTCGTTACATTTGCAGGACGAATCAAACTGCAATTCAGCATTATACGTTTGATAAGTATAAGCACACACAGCCGATGACGAATTTTGAAAGTAAGAAACTCACCGAATTAGTACTGTATATACTTGGCAAGACTGGCGGAGTTGACTTTTACCATGCGTTTAAGATTCTCTATTTTGCTGAGATGAAGCATCTTGCGAAATGGGGTAGTAGTATGGTGCCTGATGAGTTTTGTGCATTGAAATACGGTCCTGTTCCAACAAGGCTGTACGATGCTGTGAAAGAGATTGGTCAGCCAAGGATAGCTCTTGCCGCGGAACTGGCTCAGGTTATCCAATATGCAGGAGAGGACGCGCCCAATGTCCTCCTGCCTAAACGAGTGTCCGATTTAAGATTCTTGTCAAAATCAGAAATAGAAGCATTGGACAGTGCCATTGAGGAAAACGAAACACTTTCATTCGGTCAACTTATGAGAAAATCGCATGACCGCGCGTGGGACGAGGCTAATCGGAGAGTTAACGGTTCAAATATTATTTCGCCTATCTCAATGGCAAAGGTACTCAATGCGGATGATGCAATGATTGAATATATTGAGGAGCAAATGCAGATTGAATCTGCCTTGAAATGATGAAAATTTCGGACGCTCTTAATGAAAACGAGCTTTCCCGGCTTGCTGCCAGGACAGTGAAAGTAGGAGATGTCTATGAAATTACTATGGCTGAAGCCAATGGAATAAAGCCTAAGGATGGAGATAAATTTCGAAATAAATATTTCATAGTCCTTGGTTTCGACTCTTGTGGTATCGCATATGGAGGTGTTATCATAAATTCCCAAATAAACAAGAATCTTCCGGCGCACCTCAAAATGTATCATATGCCGATTAAACAGTCGAAATACCCGTTTCTTAGATATGATTCATTTGTTGATTGTGTGCAACTCAAGATGGCTTATCCTCAAAAATTCGACGAATGGAGCTTTCTCGGCGTAATTGACGATTACGATGTAGAGTTAATTATTGGCACAATCAAGGAAAGTCCGCGTGAGAGCGTGGAACACCTTGCCCAGTACGGCCTATAAGAGGGTTGGCGGAGGCGGGGAGTGCTGTGTTTTTTGGATTTCGTAAAGCCGGATGCGAATATGCTTTTGGTTTTTTGGAGGAAATTTCGGAGTTAGAAGAATTTTTATTATTTTTGGCGCGAGAATCGGAAAACGATTCTCGCTCACACATTATTAATTCTTGTTATGGACTTGCACGAACCCGTCCGGGTGCCCGACACCGAGCTTCCGGAGAAAACTCTCAACGATGCGCCGGCGGCTGCTGCCGACGACGCTGTTAACGCTCCCGCTACCGAGGCTGTGGCCGAACCAGAAGCCGAAATGGAGGTAGAACTTATCATGGCAGAGGGCGAGCAGGAGGCCGAAGAGGCCGAAAGCCTGCGCGTCGACACTGCCGAAACCTTGCTTGAGGCCGCAGAGGCTTTGCTGGCATCTGATGCTGCCGAAATATCAGCCGATGACATACGGCGTCTGCGCCAGCGGTTCAGCATGCTCCATAAACCGGCCACAGAAGATGCCGCAGAAGGCGGCGAGGCCGAAAAAACATTCGAACCCGACGAAACCGCCGTGCGCTTTGCCGAGGCAATAGAGCGCCTTCGCGCCAAGAAGGCCGAGTGGACTGCCGCCCAGGAAGCCCTGCGCGCCGCCAACCTTGAACGCAAAAACGCCATCATAGCCGAGATAATAGCGCTGGCTGATGATACCGACAATGTAAACCGCACATTCCCCCGCTACCGCGAGCTGCAGGACGAGTTTAACGCCGTCGGCGAGGTAGACCCCACCGAGGATACCGCCGTGTGGAAGCGCTATCAGGAGGCCCGCGAGCGCTATTCCGACAACCTCAAGATAAACAAGGAACTGCGCGACTACGATTTCAAGAAGAATCTCGCCGAGAAAGAAGTGCTTCTGGCCGAGGCTATTGGCCTTGCCGAATCGGAAGACGTAATCGCCGCCTACCGCCGTTTGCAGGACTTGCACAACAAGTGGCGCCAGATCGGACCGGTAGCCAAAGAGCTGCGCGACGATATCTGGAACCGTTTCCGCGACGCCTCTGCCGAGGTAAACAAGCGCTATCAGGCATACTTCGAGGCCCGCAAGGCCCGCGAGGCCGAGAACGAGGCTGCCAAGACCGCTCTCTGCGAGCGTATCGAGGCTCTTGACTACGGCTCGCTCAAGACATTTGCCGCGTGGGACGATATGACCAAGACCATAATCGCCTTGCAGGAAGAGTGGCGTACTCTCGGATTCGCTTCCAAGAAGATGAACCGCTCGCTGTTTGGCCGTTTCCGCCAGTGCTGCGACGCATTCTTTGCCGCCAAGGCAGAGTTTTACCGCAACACCCGCGAGGAACTGTCATCGAACCTCGCCCGCAAGCAGCAGCTTGTGGAGCAGGCCGAGGCTCTCAAGGACAGCACCGACTGGCGCGCCTCCACCGAGCGCTTCGTGGCTATGCAGAAAGAGTGGAAGACCATCGGTGCCATTCCAAAAAAATACTCCGACGCCCTGTGGCGCCGCTTCACCGCTGCCTGCGACTTCTTCTTCGACCAGAAAAAGAAAGCCGGTTCGGGCACGCGCCAGGTAGAGAGCGCCAATCTCAAGACCAAGCGCGAAATCATAGGCCGCCTTGAAGCTCTGCGCACGGAGGCTCCCGATAAGGACGCCGCTCTCAAGCAGATGCGCGAGCTGCAGAAGCAGTGGAACGAAACCGGCCATGTGCCCTTCCGCGAGAAAGACAAGCTCTACGAGGCATACCGCTCGGCCCTCGATGCCGTGCGCGACCATTTCGCCATTGCCGAAAGCCGGGCTCGCCGCGACCGTTTCGAGGCCGCTGTAAGCCAGCTTGAAGGCGATGCCGACAAGCTATATCGCGAACGCGAGCGCATGGTGCGCGCACTCGACTCGCGCCGTGCCGAACTGCGCACTTATGAGAACAATCTTGGCTTCCTGTCGTCGAAATCGAAGTCGGGCGACTCGCTCGTGCGCGACATGAGCCGCCGCATAGAGCGCCTCAAAGCCGATATCGCCGAAATACAGGACAAAATACGCCTGCTCGACGAAAAACTGGCATAAGGCCCTCAGGCAAGCCCTGCACTTGGATAATGCTTACCATATACAAGGCTTCCGCAGGCTCGGGTAAGACATACACCCTTGCCTATGAATACATAAAGCTCCTGCTCGGCATCAAACTTGACGATGCCGGCGGGAGCTATGTGCTTAACAGCCCTAAGTATGCCCCCTCGGGTGTGCGCCGCAGCAACCGTCACCGCGCCATACTGGCCATAACCTTTACCAACGCGGCAACCGAGGAGATGAAAAGCCGAATCGTGCGCGAGGTCGACCGGCTGGCAGGCGACGGCCGCGCCGACTACCGCGAGAGGTTGTGCGCAGAGTTCGGCTGCACTTCCGACGAACTGCGGCAGGCAGCGGGAGCGGCGCTCGGCGAGATGCTCTACGACTATGGCAACTTCAATGTCAGCACCATCGACTCGTTTTTCCAGACGGTGCTGCGCACTTTCTCGCGCGAGGTCGACCACCAGGGCGACTATGAGCTGAGCCTCGACCTGCGCGACATCGTTGCCCAAAGCATATCGCTGATGCTCGACGAGCTGAACTATGCCCGTCCGGCCGACGCCCGGCGCCTTACCGAGTGGATACGCTCCTATGCATTCACGCGCCTCGGCGAGGGCGGCAGCTACAACTTTTTCAACCGCTCCGGCAACATTCTCACACGCCTTGCGCGCTCGGTGGCCGACGCCCTCGGCGACGAAACGTATACCCGAGGTGCCGACGCCCTGAGGGAATACTGCGCCGACCCTTCTCGGATAGCCGCCTTCGACAGCGCTCTTGCCGGGCAGGCCGACAGGCTCGATGCCGATGTCGCTGCCGCTGCGGCGCGCTTTGCCTCCCATATGGAGAGTGCGGGCATACCGGCCGATGTGTACAACAAAACCGTGCGGGCACGTGTCGAGAAGGCCATAGCCGACGCCTCTTCGCTCCGTCCCAAGGACTTGGAGGCCGCCGCCATACAGAAACTTCTCGGTTCGCCAGGCATCGACGACCTCTTCCTCAAAACCAAGAAAAAGGCCTATGCCCACTTCGGTGCCGAGCTTGACACAGCCGTGGAGCTTGCCGCCGCCTTTGCCGCCACGGCCTGCGGCTGCGTGGCGCGCCGTGGCGTGCTCGCCGCCGTGCGATGCTCGCTGCCGTTGCTCGAGTTTATAGGCATGGCCGAAAAATACCTGCAGGCGTTCCTCAAAGACAGCAATCTCGTGCTGATATCCGACACCGGCGACCTCCTGCGGCGTATAATCAGCGATGCCGAGATGCCCTTCATATACGAACGCCTCGGCATGAAGCTCGACAGCCTGCTTATCGACGAGTTTCAGGACACCTCCCACCTCCAGTGGCACAACCTGCGCCCCCTGGTGGCCAACAGCATAGCCGAAGGCCACGACTGCCTCATAATCGGCGACGAGAAGCAGGCAATCTACCGCTTCAGAAATTCCGACAGCGCCCTGCTGGGCCATATCGTGGGCGAGCGCGACTTCCCCGCCTCGCACACGCTGCGCGGCACAGACCCCGCCGACAATACCAACTACCGCAGCGCCGGGGCGATAGTGCGGTTCAACAACAGCCTGTTCAGGCGCATGGCTCGGCTTCGCGGTGCCGACAGCTACGGCAACGTTGTGCAGACACCATCGCGGCAGAAGGCCGACACTCCGGCCTATATCCGCCTGAAATTCGTCGATACCGAGGCCGACGGCATACAGGAGCAGGTATTCGCCGAAATGGCAAGAGAGATACTGCGGCAGCACGATGCCGGCTATCGCTGGCGCGACATTCTCATACTCACCCGCGAACGCAAGGAGGCCAAGGCCGCTGCCGAGTACCTTATAGCCCACCACCCCGAGATACGCCTGCTCTCGAGCGAGGCGCTGATGCTCAACAGCTCGGGCGCCGTGCGGTCGATAATCGGCATGCTCAAGCTCGTCGAGCGCTCCTATGCGTCGCCCTCCGAGGCTTCGCGCGCGCCGGAGGCTCCCAAGTATGCCTCGCAGTCCGACATCGTGATGATGATAAGCCGCTTCGATTACTTCCGGGGCGAGGGCTGCGAGCCGGAGGAAGCCCTCGAGCTGGCCCTTGGCGACGCTTCCGAGGCGTCGGGCGCCCTCGGCAGGCAGGTGATGGACATACGCGCCGGGAATCCGGCCAACCTTGTGGCGCTGATAGAGGCCATAATAGCCTGCAAGATACCCGAGCACCAGCGCGAGGCCGAGTATGCCTACATAGCCGCTCTGCAGGATATAGCCGTGAAGCACTGCGACGGCCCCGACCCGTCGCTGGCTACCTTTTTGGCCGATTATGACCGCAATGTCGAGCGGTGGTCTATCAAGGCGGCGGCCAATCTCGACGCCGTGGAGATAATGACGGTGCATAAGTCGAAGGGACTCGAACGTGCCTGCGTCCATATGCCGGCAGCCGACTGGAAGCTGCGCCGCACCACCGACGAGATGTGGATTCCTGTCGGCGACGGCGCTTTCGACGGCATCGACGACTCCGTGGTGCCTCCGCTGCTGCGTGTCACCGTGTCGACTTCCGACGTGCTCAAAACTCCCGGCATTTCGCCATTCGCCGACTTTTTGGCGGACAACGACCGTGCCATTGATGCCGACAACCTCAACCTTGCCTACGTGGCATATACCCGCGCCTCGCGCGAGCTGTGCGTATATTCGGGTCGCAAGGCCATGGGCACGTGGCTTGCCGAGGCTTTCGAGTCGGGAGGCGATGCCGAGGAGTCGTCAAATCCGTCGCTGATGCCTCTGGGCGACTTCTACAGCATTGAGGACGGCCTGTTTGCCTACGGCTACCCGACCGTGCCGGAGGAAAAAGAGGAAGAAAAGAGCCTTGCCGATGCTGCCGGGGCATACAGGGTGTCGTTCCGCGACGACACCCGCGAGCTTACCGCCATCGACGACATACTTGCCGGCGACGGCCTCGACATAGGCGGCGAGGAAGAGAAAGAGATAAGCGACAGCGCTCCCGCCGGCGGCCTCATGGCCGAGGCCGCAAGGCGCGGCAACGACCTCCACACGGTGCTTGCCTCCATGCGCACCATCGGCGAACTGGAGGCCTCGGTGGCGCGGCTGGCAGCGCGGCTGTCGCTCCCGGCGGCTGTGGCAGCGGAATACCGCGCCGAGCTTGAGGCCGCGTTCGAGGCCGGAGGCGAGCAGGCCAGAGCGTGGTTCGACCCTGTGAACAAGGTCTATGCCGAGCGTTCCATCTATGTGCCGGAAACCGGCGAGTCGTTCCGCCCCGACCGCGTGGTGGTAAGTCCCGACGGAGGTGTGACGGTTGTCGACTACAAGTTCACCACCGAACCGAGGACGTCGCACAGGCGGCAGGTGGAGGTATACCTCGGCCTTATGCGCCGTCTTGGCCGCAAGGAAGTGGCGGGCTATCTGTGGTATCCCTTGCTCGGAAAGATAATAAAAGTATGATATTTGCCGTTGATATAATAATGCACCAACTACAAAATATGAAAAGAACCATTCTCAGCACCATCGCAGCACTTGCAGTGGCACTCGCCGCCCCCGAGGCGTCAGCCTGCACGAGCCTTATTGCCGCTCCCGGCGCTACCGCCGACGGCAGCTCTATCATAACATATGCCGCCGACAGCCACACGCTCTACGGCGAGCTGTACCGCCAGCCGGCCGCCGACCACGCCGCAGGCACCATGCGACCGGTGGTGGAATGGGACACCGGCAAGCTCCTTGGCGAGATTCCCGAGGCACCCCACACATATGCCACCATCGGCAATATGAACGAGCATGGCCTCACCATAGCCGAGAGCACCTGGGGCGGTCGCCCCGAGCTTGAAGGCAGCGGCATAATCGACTACGGCTCGCTGATATACATCACCCTGCAGCGCGCCAAGACAGCCCGCGAGGCCATCGACGTGATGACGGGCCTTGTGCGCGACTACGGCTATGCCTCCTCGGGCGAGTCGTTCTCCATAGCCGATGCCGACGAGGTGTGGGTGATGGAGCTTATCGGCAAGGGAAAGGCCGACAAGGGCGCCGTGTGGGTTGCCCGCCGCGTTCCCGAAGGCTACATAAGCGGCCATGCCAACCACGCACGCATACACAAATTCCCTCTCAAGGATAAGAACACCATCTATTCGCCCGATGTTATCGATTTCGCCCGCAAGCAGGGATATTTCAGCGGCAAGGACAAGGACTTCGACTTCTCGCTGGCATATGCCGTGACCGATGCAGGAGCGCTCCGAGGCTGCGACGCCCGCGTGTGGGCATATTTCCGCCGTTTCGCCCCGCAGGCCGAGATCGACGCCTACATACCGTGGATAATGGAAGGCAAGGGCGAGCCCATGCCGCTGTGGGTAAAGCCTGTGAAGCCTCTTACGGCCAACGACCTCAAGAGCATGATGCGCGACCACTTTGAAGGTACGCACCTCGATATGACCAAGGATATCGGCGCAGGCCCGTTTGAATGCCCCTACCGCTGGCGTCCTATGGGATACACTGTTGACGGACAGGAGTACACCCACGAGCGCGCCATTGCCACCCAGCAGACAGGATTCTCTTTCGTGGCAGATATGAACAAGGCCCGCCACGACGCCATGCGCGGCATACTGTGGTTCGGAGTCGACGACGCCAACACCTGCGTGTACCTGCCGGTGTTCAACAGCACCGACACCGTTCCCCGTGCCCTCGACGGCCATGCCGACCTCTACACACTGTCGTGGGACGCAATGTTCTGGGTCAACAACTATGTGGCCAACCAGGCATACAACCGCTACTCGCAGATGATACCCGACATACGCCGCGTGCAGGGCGCTCTCGAGCAGCAGATAGGTGACGACGTGGCCAAGGCTGCCGCAGAAGGCGCCTCGCAGGACGCTCTGCGCCAGCTTACCATGCACTGGGCTTCAAAGGCAACTGCCGACTACAAGCAGCTCGGCGACTACCTCTTTGTGAAGTATCTCGACGGAAACATCAAGAAAGAAGCTGACGGCAAGTTCGCCCGCACTGCCGACGGAATGCCCGAGCAGCCGGTGTTCGGAGGCTACAACGAACGCTACTTCCGCTCCATAGTGGAAGACGCCGGCGAACGACTGAAAGTTCCCGAAATAAAACTTTGATGCGCCATGCAAGGTTATGCTTAAGTGCGCATTTTATTAACAGAACATATTACAACCGATATGAAGATAGAAAACGGAAAATACTTTGAAATAAGCTATAAGCTCTACCGCGTGAACAAGGACGGCAGCGAAACTCTCGTGCACGAAGTTACTGCCGACGATCCCGACCGTGCCGTTGCCGGCCTTACCCTCGGATTCGTGGAGGCTCTCGAAGAAGAGCTTCAGGGCAAGGAGAAGGGCTACAAATTCGACTTCTATGCCGAGCCTGAAAAAGGCTTCGGCCCCTACTCGGAGGAAGAGGTCTACACCATTCCCCGCGACCACTTCCTTGTCGACGGCAAGTTCGACGAGGAAATGTTCACTCCCGGCGCGCTGATACCGCTTATGACGCCCGACGGCTACCGCATCGACGGCACCGTGGTGCGCCTTACCCCCGACGCCGTGGTGCTCGATCTCAACCACCCGCTGGCAAAAGACCGCGTGCGCTTTGTGGGCGAGGTAGGCGAGGTGCGCGAGGCAACTCCCGAAGAACTCTCGCCCAAGGCCGGCTGCGGTTGCGGCTGTGGCTGCGGCGACCATGACGGAGGCTGCGGCGACCACGAAGGCGGTTGCTGCGGCGGTGGCAACGGTTGCGGAGGCTGCTGATGATACAGGCATGGAACATACACAAAACCTTCGGCTCGCTCGAGGTGCTCAAAGGCATCGACATCGATATCGAGCCGGGGCGCGTCACAGCCATTGTCGGGCCGAGCGGGGCGGGTAAAACCACATTGCTCCAGATTCTGGGCACGCTGTCGTCGGCCGATGCCGGCGGCGTGCTGCGCTACGACGGTGCTGACCTTACGGCGCTGTCCGACAGCAAACTGTCGCGATTCCGCAACTCCAACATCGGTTTTGTGTTCCAGTTCCACCGCCTTCTGCCGGAGTTCACGCTGATAGAGAATGTGGCCATGCCGGCCCTCATCGGAGGGGCGTCGCGGCAGGAGGCCTTTGCCAAGGCCCGCGCGCTGTTGGGCAGGCTGCATCTCGAAGGGCGCGACAGCCACAGGCCGTCCGAGCTGTCGGGAGGCGAGTGCCAGCGGGCCGCCGTGGCCCGTGCGCTTGTCAACGACCCGAAGATAGTCTTTGCCGACGAGCCTTCGGGCAGCCTCGACCTTCAGAACCGTGCCGAGCTTCACCGCCTCTTCTTCCGCCTGCGCGACGAGCTTGGTGCCACATTCGCCATCGTGACGCACGACGACAATCTTGCCGCCGATGCCGACACAGTGGTGCGCATGGCCGACGGCAGGATAATATCGACAATTAACCAATCTACAAAATAAAAACAGCAAGAAGATGTTCAAATCATTAATCTCAATCGTGGCTGCTGCCACTGCAATGTTCGCATTCACCGCTTGTAACAGCTCGGACGACAGCGATACCGGCAACCAGTACGCCGACATCGTGACTCTCGAATCGACCGCGCCCACCGGCTCGGTGATGACTTTCCGCGAGAAAGACGACTCCCCTCTGATCACTCTTACCACCACACAGGCATTCTCTACCGAGATATTCACTCCCGGCACCCGAATACTGGCCATCTACCACCCCGAGTCGAACAAGCGTGGCGAAAGCGGCCCTGTGACGGTGGCTGCCGCCAGCCCCACCCTCGGCAAAGGCTCGGCTCCCGTGCCCGCAGTGGTCGACACCCTCGACAACTGGGCTTCCGACAGAATCGTGATGCCCGGAACGTCGGTATGGCGTTCGGGATACTATCTCAACATGGCATTTCAGGCAATATCCACGGCCACTCCCAAAAAATTCTATGTATATGTCGATGAAAAGACCGTCGACAGCGAATACCCCGAACTTCACGTTGTGTTCAAGTCGGGCAACAGCAGCTCGATGTACAACTTCGCGTTCTATGCCTCGTACAACATCGCCAGCCTGTGGAACCGTCCGGGCGTGAACGGCGTCAAGGTATACTACTTCAACGACGGAGCCATGATGCCCTCGTGCGTCACCATAGACAAGACAAGCGAAATAACCCCTTCACCTAATCCTGATAAATAAACCATAATGGAAAAGAAACAAGAAATCAAAATAGAGCTGCCCCCCGAAATCGGCGGCGGCCAGTACTCCAACCTCGCCCTGATATCGCACGGCCCGAACGAGTTTTTCCTCGATTTCATCAGCCTTGCGCCCAATCTGCCGCAGGCACGCGTGCTCAGCCGCATCGTAATGGCTCCTGAAAATGCCAAGACGCTGCTTTTCGCCCTCCGCGACAATGTGGCCAAGTATGAGCAGACTTTCGGCGAGATACAGCGCAAGACGCCCCAGACACCTCCCAAGGGCGGTATTCCGAATCCTTTCGAAGCATAATCAACAAGCGATGAAAGCCCACAACTTACTTATTTATAACTCGCTGTCGCGCCAGAAAGAGGCATTCAAGCCGCTTAACGAACCTTTTGTGGGTATGTACGTTTGCGGTCCCACCGTGTACGGCGACGGCCATCTGGGCCATGCCCGTCCGGCGATAACTTTCGACATTGTGTACCGCTATCTTACCCATCTGGGCTACAAGGTGCGCTATGTGCGCAATATCACCGACGTGGGGCATCTTGAACACGATGCCGACGAAGGCGAGGACAAGATCGCCAAGAAGGCGCGTCTGGAGCAGCTTGAGCCTATGGAGGTGGTGCAGCACTATCTGCTGCGCTATCACAAGGCGATGGAAGCCCTCGGCGTGCTGCCGCCCTCGATAGAGCCGCATGCCTCGGGCCATATCATAGAGCAGATAGAGTATATCAAGAAGATTCTTGACAGCGGTTATGCCTATGAGAGCTGCGGGTCGGTGTACTTCGATGTGCCCAAGTTCAATGCCGATTTCGGCTACGGACGCCTGTCGGGCCGCAATATCGACGAGCTTCTTTCAACTACCCGCGCACTCGACGGGCAGGAGGAGAAGCGCAATCCCGCCGACTTCGCTTTGTGGAAGAAGGCCGCGCCGGAGCATATAATGCACTGGCCTTCGCCATGGAGCGAGGGATTCCCCGGCTGGCATCTGGAGTGTTCGACCATGAGCGAGAAGTATCTCGGACGCCAGTTCGACATACACGGCGGCGGCATGGACCTCAAGTTCCCGCACCACGATTGCGAGATAGCCCAGTCGGTTGCTCACAACGGCAGCCACTCGGTGCGCTACTGGATGCACAACAACATGATTACCATCAACGGCAAGAAGATGGGTAAGTCGCTGGGTAACTTCATAACGCTCGACGAGTTCTTTACCGGCTCCCATCCGCTGTTGGAGCAGGCATACTCGCCGATGACCATACGCTTCTTCATTCTTCAGGCGCACTATCGCGGCACTGTCGATTTCAGCAACGAGGCCCTGCAGGGTGCCGAGAAGGCGCTCGGGCGCCTGCTCGACGGGTACCGCCGCCTCAAGGAGCTGAAGCCGGCAGAGGTGTCGACGGTAGATGTGTCCGGGCTTGAGGGGCGTGCATACGAGGCTCTCGACGATGATTTCAACACGCCTGTGCTTATAGGCGTGCTGTTCGACGCCGTGCGCATCGTCAACCAGGTCAACGACCACAACGCAAGCGCTACCGAGGCCGACCTCGAAACGCTGCGCCGCTTCTTCGACACCTTTATGGTGGAGATTCTCGGCATCAGCCCCGAGGGCGTGGCCGATGGAGGAGCCGATGCCACCCGCCCCTACGAACAGGCGGTAGACCTGCTGCTCCAGATACGCTCAGAGGCAAAGGCCCGCAAGGACTGGAGCACTTCCGACCTGATTCGCGACCGCCTCGCAGAGCTTGGCTTCTCTGTGAAGGACACCAAGGATGGTGTGGAGTGGTCGCTGAAATAGCCGCAGATTATTCCACATACACAAAACCCGCCGATGCACGAGCAGCCTTGTGCATCGGCGGGGTTTTATTTGGTGCGATGTGGCTTGCATATGGTTATATATCGTTATTCTGCTGTTTTTGGGCAGGTTAACGATGTTTGTTGGCTGTTTTTGGCTGATAATGTGGGCTAAATGGCTAATAACAGTTGGATAATACAATAAAATCCATATATTTGTGCAATCACAAAAGGTAGTCTAATACTGCTATGTATTTGCTGCTGTGCTAAATAATTTTTGCTTATGGGAAAAGTTTTACTAAAATTTGTCGCAGCCGCTGCAGCGGCTGTCTTCTGTGTCAACGGCGTTGCCGCCGCTAACACAGTGTTTTCAGAGGATTTCGCCACGGAGGACGCATTCAATAAGTGGAGCGTCGTCGATGCCAACAACGACGGTAAGTCCTTTAAATTCGAGGCTTCAGATAGCAGACCGAGCAATGTGTTCTACGGTTATTCGGCGGCAAACGATGCCGACGACTGGCTGATTTCCCCCGCCATAAAAATCGAGAAGGCCGGCAGCTATGTGGTGCGCTACGAGTTTTCGGGAAGTTCGTACAAGGAAGAACTCGATGTGTGGTGCGGTGATGCCCGGAGCGTCGAGGGTATGAAGACCAAGAAAGCCGAACATCGCAACATAGTCGACAAAAAGGAGGGCGGATATTTCCTGCTCGACCTTAAGGCAGGCGATTTCTTTATCGGTTTCCATGCCGTGACACCCAAGAACCGCTACAATCTGTATGTGTGCAATGTGGTGGTGGAAGAGGTGTCGAACCCTGTCGACCTTCGTGTGTCCGAGATAATATCGCCTGTCGAGGGCGAGGGCCTTGGCTCTGAAACGGTGAAGGTGCGCGTGCAGAACGACGGCCTTGTCGATGTGGATAATTTCGCGGTAGCATACTCTATCGACGGTGGCGAGGCTGTGAAAGAAGACGTGGCAAAGGTCCTCAAGGCGGGCGAGAGCTACGAGCATACGTTCAAGACCCCTGCCGATCTTTCGATTTCGCGCCATAACTATGTGGTTAAGGCGTGGACCGAGCATGCCGACGATGTGCTCACTGCCAACGATGCCGCTGAGGCCACTGTGAAGCATATCGGCCCGGCACAGGTTCCCTATTCGATGGGCTTCGAGCTTGACGAGGATATTTCGATGTTCAAGTTCGTCAACAACAACAATGACGACGGAGAGTGGTCGCGCTATACAAACGGCTTTTGGGACAAGTATTCCCGCACCGGCGACTGCTGTCTGGCCTACAACTACGATTCCAATAACAACGCCGACGACTGGTGCATACTTGAGCCTGTCAGCATGGAGGCCGGCTACCATGTGCTGAAATTCTGGTATTCGGCTACAGACGGGCACCCCGAGCGTATGAAGGTTTGCTACGGAACATCGCAGGACCCCGCGGCGATGACCAATGTGCTTATCGAGCTTGACCCTGTTGTAAACTCCAAGTATCAGGAGGCCATAGCCATATTCAACGTTGCCGAGGCCGGAAACATATGTATCGGCTTCTATTGCTTCAGCAATAAAAATGAGAATTGGCTGCTTGTCGACGACCTGACTATCGACCGTATATCGGACACGTCGCTCGACCTTATTGCGGGCGATATCTCGTCGCCGGTGGAATACCTGCGCGGCGCCAACTCGCTCGACCTCGAGTTCGAGCTTCGCAACGTGGGCATAATCTCGGCTGATGCGACGGTGAACGTGTATGTCGACGGCGCGAAGGCCACTTCTTTCGCAGTGACAGTGGCCGGACAGGAAATCAAGAAGGTAACAAAGCCCGGTGTGTTCGACGGCCTTGCCGAAGGCTCCCACGCTGTAAAGGTGGAAGTAGTGTGCGACAAGGACAATAATGCTGCCAACAACGTGGTTGAAAAGACTGTCGTGGTGCTCGGCAGCCCTGTGGCACATTGGGACTTCGAGGATCAGAAACTGCCCGGTGAGTTCACATTCCGAGTAGAGGATATCGGCGTGATTCACCCCGACGCGGGAGCAGAGTTCAACGAGGACGGCTTCGGCCTCTTCAAGGTAAGCCATGCGCTGCTTGGCAAGTATGCTCTTGCAACTGCCACATGGTTTACTGAGGATGATGTGCGTGCCGACCGTTACATCGTGATGCCCAAAGTGCGTGTCACCGGCGAGAACGCATATTTTGCATGGAATGCCAACTCTTATAATCCCTCATTCCCCGAGAAGTACGAAGTAAAGGTATCGGACAAGGAAGACAAGTGGAGCAACTATGATACAGAGCTGGCCGTAGACCGGGAGCCGGAGTTTGTGCAGAGCCGAGGTATAGACCTTGGCAAGTATAAGGACAAGGACGTCTATGTGGCCATCAATGTGAAGAGTCTGCCTGGTGAAGCGCTTCTGCTCGACAATCTCGGTTTCTATGGCGATGTGGAGCTGCTTACGAGCGGTATTTCGACAGTGAAGCCCGGCGACGGCGTTTGCCCGATGTGGATTGACGGCGATATGATCAGAACCGACGGCACTGTCGAGGCAATCGAGGTTTACGATGTGCGCGGCGTGCGCGTGGCTGCCGGTGGCGAAGGCGTCGATGTGTCGTCGCTCGAGCGCGGTGTGTATATAGCCCGTGGCACTACCGCCTCAGGCCCGGTACAGATAAAGTTCGCTAAGTAATAGTTCAAAAATATATGTCAAAGGCGCGGAAATTTCGGTTTTCGCGCCTTTGACATATATTTTTGAACGCGTGCGGCAACTTTTATCGACTTATTCGTATTTTTGCAGTATGTTTGAGCTTATAAAGAACTTTCTTGCAGAGAATATACACTCTCAGTACTCTGATGCGCTTATCGACATTGTGCTCGTGCTTTTTATCGCGGCTGTGTCTGTGGCGGTGTTCTATGCGTCGCGTTTCGTCCTTGGCTGGGTGGAACGTCACATAGTGCTGCGCACTGCCACGACATGGGATGACGACCTGCTCAATCCCCGCTTTCTTTCGGCGGTGTCGCAGCTTGCCCCGGCGCTTGTGGTGCGGTGGATGCTGCCCGGCTTCTTCGGCGTGAGCGCCGCATCGTTCCATTGGTTGGGCGTGTTGACATCGCTCTACATCGTGGCTTCTGTGGTGTATATCGTCGTGGTGCTTATCAATAATCTTTTCAGCGCCTTCGAGCGGCGTCCGAAGCTCAAGGAGTATGCCGTGCGCAGTTTCAGGCAGACGCTCATACTGATAGTGGTGCTGGTGGGTACGGTGATTGGCATAGGCATACTCATAGGACGCAATCCTTTGGGCATTCTCACGGCTTTCGGAGCCACTGCGGGTATACTTATGCTGGTGTTCAAGGACACTATTCTTGGCTTTGTGGCCTCGGTGCAGCTCACGGCCAACAATATGCTCAGGCGCGGCGACTGGATAGTGAGCGAGCGCCACGGAGCCAACGGCGAGGTGCTCGACATCACGCTTACTACTGTGAAAATCCGCAATTGGGATAATTCGGTATCGACAATACCGCCGTACTCTCTTGTGTCGGATTCTTTCCGCAATTATCAGCCGATGCGCGCCAGCGGCGGGCGGCGAGTGGAGCGCTCGGTGTTTATCGATGTGAACTCGGTGCGTTTCTGCTCCGATACCGAGCTTGCCGGGCTTGAGCGCCTTGGCTGGCTCGACGGGCTTACGGTAGGCGAGGCCGGCAGGACGGTGAACCTGAACCTGCTCCGGCGCTACTTGGAGCGCTATCTTGCCACGCACCCGGCGCTGAACCATGATATGATGTCGATGGTGCGGCAGATGGAGCCTACGCCGTCGGGGCTGCCCTTGCAGCTGTATTTCTTTACCAAAACAACCGAGTGGAAAGAGTTCGAGCAGCTGCAGAGCGATATTTTCGACCACGTGTATGCCACGGTGCAGCTGTTCGGCCTCCGCATATTTCAGACGCCTGCAGGCGCCGACCTGCGGCAGCTTTAAGGCCCCCAAAGACCTTAAAACCCCTAAGGACTTTAAAGTCTTTAGGGGCCTTAGAGGTTTTATGTTACCGGGAATTATTCGGCAACCACTTCAAATGCTACCTGAGCGGTAACTTCTTTGTGGAGGCGGATTGTGGCGGTGTATTCGCCTACTTCCTTCACGGGTTCGATGTCGATGAGCTTGCGGTCAACGTTGTGGCCGAGCTTTTCGAGAGCTTCTGCAATCTGGAGGCTGTTTACAGAGCCGAAGATTGTGCCTGTGGCGCTTGTCTTGGCACCGATGGTGAGCTTAACGTCTGCGATGGCAGCAGCGAGAGCTTCGGCGTCGGCTTTGATCTTGGCGAGCTTGTGGGCACGCTGGCGCTGGTTTTCGGCGAGCACCTTAAGAGCCGAGGGAGTAGCGATAACGGCTTTTCCGAAGGGAATGAGGTAGTTGCGGCCGTAACCACTTTTTACTTCTACTACGTCGTCCTTGTATCCAAGGCCGCTGACGTCTTCTTTAAGAATGATTTTCATTGTAGAGCCTGGCTTTAAGGGTTATTTCATCAAGTCGGTTACATAGGGAAGCAGGGCCAGATGGCGGGCGCGCTTAACGGCCTGAGCCACGCGACGCTGGAACTTCAGCGAAGTGCCGGTGATGCGGCGGGGGAGGATTTTGCCCTGTTCGTTGAGGAATTTTTTGAGGAATTCCGGATCTTTGTAGTCGATGAAGTTGATGCCGAATTTCTTAAAGCGGCAGTATTTTTTCTTTTTTACGTCTACCGACATAGGAGTGAGGTAGCGTATTTCGGATTGCTGTGCCATTGTTTAGTCCTCCTTGGTTTCTACGGTTTGTGCTTGGGGTTGTGCGGCACGGCGTGCGCGACGCTTGGCGGCGTACTGTGCTGCATACTTGTCCTGACGGAAGGTGAGCCAACGGAGAACGCGCTCGTCGCGGCGGTATGCTGTTTCGAGCTTGCGGATGAGCTGGGGATCAGCTTCGAATTCGATGAGGCTGTAAAAGCCGGTCGATTTCTTCTGGATGGGGTAAGCGAGCTTGCGCAGGCCCCATTCCTCGGTGTTTACTATGGTAGCGCCGTTGTCGGTGAGTACCTTAGCAAACTTTTCTACCGCTTCCTTCATCTGAGCGTCAGACAAAACGGGAGTTAAAATGAAAACGGTTTCGTACTGCATTTGGGGTTGATAATTAATTGTTTGAGTGGAAAGGATAGTTCTTTCCGGCTGCAAAGGTAGCAATTTTTTTCCACCCGGCAAAATTTTGAGAGAATGATACTTGCCAAAAATTGCGGGCTACTTGTAGGCTTCGGCGGCTTCGCGGATGGCGTAGAACATGCGGCGGTCGGCTTCGGTTAGCTGCCGGCCTCGACGTGCCATCATGCGGGAGGCTATGTCGAAGAATTTTGTCATCGACACTTCGGTGTATCCAGCCGTCGAGCCTTCACTGAAGGAGGCCACGAAGTTGCGCGGGAAGCCCGAGCCGTGGATATTGACGCCTACTCCGAGCACGGTGGCGGTGTTTATCATCGTGTTTATGCCGGTCTTTGAATGGTCGCCCATTATGAGGCCGCAGAACTGGAGGTCGGTGCGCAGGAATCGCCCCGAGGGGTAGTTCCAGAGGCGGATTGGGGTGTAGTCGTTTTTGAGGTTGGAGGCCACGGTGCCTGCTCCGATGTTGCACCATTCGCCTATGACGGCGTTGCCGAGGAAGCCGTCGTGGGCTTTGTTGGAGTATCCTTGGAATACCACGTTGTTCAGCTCGCCGCCTACCTTGCAGTGCGGGCCTATGGTTGTCGAACCGTATATTTTGGTGCCCATGTTGACCACCGAGTGCTCGCACACGGCTATGGGGCCGCGCAGCATGGAGCCTTCCATCACTTCGGCGTGCGCGCCGATGTATATGGGGCCTTGGGTGGTGTTGAGGAATGCGCCTTCGACGGTGGCTCCTTCGCCGATGTATATCAGCGAGGGGTCGCCGATGACGGTGTTGGTGGGGCTTAGCGGCTGCGAGGGGTGGCAGGCCATGCGGGCGAAGTCGGCTTTTATAGCCACGCCGTTGAGCAGGAATATGTCGTAGAGGTGGTCGACGGCCTGCACGTCGGAGCAGGCTTCGACGGTGGTGTCGGGGCTGTGGCGGTAGGCTATGACGCGGCCTTTGCTTTCGAGGCGCTGGCCGGGCTGCAGGGCGGCAGCCTGTGCGGCTATCTGGGACGTGGGCAGTATATTGCCGGCAATGAAAAGGGTGTCGCTGTCGGGCTGTGCGGCGGGATATAGGTCCCGGAGGTATGGCGTGCTTACGTCCCAGGTGTATTCGCCGGGCAGGATTGCCTGCCATTTTTCGGCTATAGTGTCGATGCCCACGCGTAGTGCGCCGCATGGGCGGGTGTATGTGAGGGGGAGGAGTTCGTCGTGTACGGGTTCGTATATGGTTACTTTCTGCATCTGTGTCGGTTATGCGGGTACGTGGCGCAAAATTACCATTTTTGGCGGTCTTGCACAAGGTTAAGAGTATGTTTACTTTTAACTCTATGAAATCTTTAGAAGCTTTTTCGGTCTGTTTCAAGCTTTCATTCAGTCGTTATGGAACCCCATAAGTCCTTCATTCAATCTCAAAACATACTCGAAAAATCATTCTAAATCTTAACATAAGCCAAAAGTAAACATACTCTAAAAGGTTCTTGTTGGCGTTTTGGGGGATTGCCGCCCTTTGTCGGAGGCGATATTTGCATTAAAAAAAACTATGGAAGCAAATACGATAAAGTTGATTGCGAGTGCCATGGCCGGTATGCTCGCTGCGTTTCTGGCTCCGCTGGCGCCATACGCTTTGTTATGCACTGTGATGGTGCTTGCCGATGTGGTGTCGGCCTGGCAGCTCGGACGCCGTATGCGGCGTAAGGGTGTTGCCTCGGCTGCCGGGCGGCTGTCGTCGCGCCGCTTTGGCCGCGTTGTTGGCACGCTTGCCAAGTGCTACGGCGCGCTGGCGCTGGCGGCTCTGATGCAGAAGTACGTGGTGGAGGGTATGGTGGAAGGCTTCGACGCCGTGCGCGGCCTAACGGGGCTGATATGTTTCTGGCAGCTTATGTCGATACTGGAGAATGAATCGACCTGCTCAGATGCGCGCTGGGCGAAGGTGGCGCGGCGTTATCTCGCCGATAAGGCGAAGAGGCATTTTAATGAGGAATGAGGAATTAGGAATGAGGAGTTAGGAATGGGGAATGGGGAATGGGGAATGGGGAATTTTTTTAGGAGGTGGCTTGCTCGAGTTCGGCGAGGATTTGGGAGAGTTCGTCTTCGGTGCGTGTGAGGCGCGAGCGGCAGTCGCGCAGGAGTTCGGCAGCGCGGCGTGTGCGTTCGGCCAGTGTGTCGACATCGCAGTTCTCGGCTCTGAGCTGGGTGAGTATTTTTTCGAGTTCGGCGAGTGCCTGGGCGTATGTGGTGTCGGTATTGGCCATTTTTTATTCTATTGACTGTGTGATGGTGGATATGATGTCGGGCCCGGAGGCGAAGGTGGTGGTGATGGTGTCGCCCGGTCTGAGGGCGGAGCTGTCGGTCACGGCGCGTCCTGAGGCACGGGTTATGGAGTAGCCCCGGCGCAGGGTTGCTTCGGGGGCGAGGGTGTCGAGGAGCAGTCCGAGGGAGTCGAGCCGGTCGCGGCTGCGCGCCAGATGGCTGCGCACGGCGCTCGCTATGGCTGCCGGTATTTCGGGGCCTATGCGGCGCTTGTTGCTTTCGAGGACGTTGCGTGCGAGTGCGGGCAGGAGTCCTTGGTAGTATGCCAGTTGCTGGCGCTGTCCGGCCACGCGTGCCGACACTGTTTGGAGTATTTCGTTGCCGAGGGTTTTGAGGCGGTCGTATGCGGCGTTGGCGCGTGCTATGAGTGCCTCTGCTGCCGCCGTTGGGGTTTTGACGTGGGTGTTGGCAACGTAGTCGAGCACTGTTATGTCGCGCTCGTGGCCTATGCCGACTATCACCGGCAGGGGGAACTGGGCCACGTGGAAGGCAAGGGAGTAGTCGTCGAAGGAGGCGAGGTCGCTCACGGCTCCGCCGCCGCGTATTATCACCACGCAGTCGAAGTCATCGACGCGCTCCATCACTGCTTCGAGGGCGGCTATGACGCTCGGTACGGTGCGTTCGCCCTGCAGTGTTGCTTCAAAGAGGGTTGTGGCGAAGCGCAGGCGCGCGGGGTTGCCGTGGAGGTGCTTCACGAAGTCGCCGTATCCGGCAGCACCACGTGCCGACACCACTGCCACGCGGGCCGGCACTGCTGGCCATTGCAGGGTGCGGTTGAGGTCGAATACGCCTTCGGCCTGTAGCCGGCGTATGATTTCGTTGCGGCGCCGGGCGAGGTCGCCCACGGTGTAGTCGGGGTTGATGTCGGTGATTATGAGCGAGAGGCCGTAGACGGCGTGAAATCCGACGTTGACACGCGCCATTATCTTCATGTCGGACCGCAGGCGTGTGCCTGTGGCGGCATGGAACATGGCTCCGAGCCGCGCGAAGGCCGATGCCCATATGGCGGCGCGGCATTTTGCGAGGGGCGCTCCCGTTTTTTCGTCTTTCTGCAGCAGCTCCATATAGCAGTGGCCTCCGGAGGTGCGGACGTCGGAGGTTTCGGCGGTTATCCACACGCCTTGGAGGTCGCGCGCCACGGCTATGGCGTTGGTTATGCGCCTGTTCAGCTCGTAGAGGCTTATGGGGCTGTCGGTCATTTGCTGACGGGGGTGAATTTTTTAGGAGAGTATTTCATTTTGAGGACGGGGCGCATGAGGGCGAGGCCGTCGGGATGGTCGCTTTCGGCGTAGTATGCCGGCGTGGTGTTTGTGAACACGAATATGCGCTCGTCGGGCTTGTACTCGGCGCGTACGAAGATGAATAGCGGCATGTCGGCCGTTCGGGCTTCTTTGCTCCGTCCGGGTTCCACGAAGTCGGCCTTGCCGGGCATGGCGGGGCCTTTGGCGTCGCTCCAGTCGGAGGCGTGGTAGTACCGTATGGAGCTGTCGGCTATTGGCGTCAGCACTGTTTCCACGATTGCCACTATGGTGTCGGAGCGTCCCGGAAGCATCACGAGCTGCATCGACGAGTCACGGCCTATCTGCACGTCGACGGCATCGTCGGCAAGTGCCGTGATGCGCGATTTGCCGTCGAGGGTGTTGGCCGAGTAGGTCGGCAGTCCGCTACGGAAGTAGTCGAGCATGTCGAGGCGCGTGTTGGCCGCCAGTGTCGGTATTACGGCCGCGGGAGCCGCCGCGAACAGGTCGGCGGCGGTTCTTGCGGCTGCAGGTATGAATGCGGCTGTGGCCGTTATTGCGGCAATCAGTGATTTTATCATTTGCGTGGTTTGCGTTCTTTCTTTTTCGTTTTGCGCTCGGAGGTATGGGCGTAGTCGCGCTCGGCGTCGGCGATTTCGCTGTATACCTGCTTGCCGAAGAACATCAGTCCTTTCAGGGCGGCCACCACGCGCTTGGCGTCGCCTTTCTTGACGTCGAAGAGCGAGTATCCGGGCAGGAGGTCGATGCGGCCCACGTCGACGCGCTTTCCGTCGACGTTCTTGTTGAGCATGTCGATGAGGTTGCCGGCGAAGAACCCGTCGGCCTTGCCGAGGTTTATGTATACGCGGGCCATTCCGCGCTCGGCGGTCCGGCGGTCTTTTTCCTTGTCGGAGCGGGGACCTTTCTCGGCACGCTCCTTGCGGTCTTTCTTGGAAGGTTTTTCGTCGATGAAGTCGATGTTGGGCGCGTCTTTGTAGTAGTCGAGCAGTCGGTTGAATTCAAGCGAGAGCACGCGTTTGAGAAGGTCTTCGGTCGACAGCCACGACAGCTTGCGGAGCACTCCGGGGAGGTAGTGGTTGATTTCATCCTCGTTCACTTCCACGCGTTCGAGGCGGTCGGCGAGGTTGTAGAGCTGCTTCTCGATGATGTGCTGCGGGGTGGGCACTTCCTTGCGCTCGAAGGTCTTGCCGATTATGCGCTCTATTTCGCGCAGTTTGCCTTTCTCGCGGGAGTGGATTATGGCTATGGACACGCCTGTCTTGCCGGCGCGGCCTGTGCGGCCCGAGCGGTGGGTGTACACGGCGGTGTCGTCGGGGAGTCCGTAGTTTATCACGTGGGTGAGGTCGTCGACGTCGAGTCCTCGGGCGGCAACGTCGGTGGCCACGAGCATGCGAATCACGCCGTCGCGGAATTTCTTCATCACGATGTCGCGCTGCTGCTGGCTGAGGTCGCCGTGGAGCGCGTCGGCGTTATATCCGTCGGCTATTAGCTGGTCGGCAATCTCCTGGGTGTCGCGGCGCGTGCGGCAGAACACTATGGCGTATATGTTCGGGGAGTTGTCGGCGATTCGTTTCAGGGCGAGGTATTTGTCGCGCGCGTTCACCATATAGTACACGTGGCGCACGTTCTTGGCGCCTTCGTTGCGGGTGCCTATCACTATCTCCTCGGGCTGGTGCATGAAGCGCTTGGCTATCTTTGCCACCTCGTTGGGCATGGTTGCCGAGAAGAGGAGCATCTTGCGGTTGTCGGGCACGTGGGCGAGGATGTCGTTGATGGAATCGACAAAGCCCATGTTCAGCATCTCGTCGGCTTCGTCGAGTACGACGGTGTGCACGTCGTCGAGCTTTACGACGCCTCGGTTTATGAGGTCGATCAGTCGGCCGGGCGTGGCCACTATTATCTGCACGCCCTTTCGCAGGGCGCGTATCTGGCTCTCGATGCTTGAGCCGCCGTATACGGGCAGCACTTCAAGCTCAGGCACGTATTTTGAAAAGTCGGCCATGTCGCCGGCTATCTGGAGGCAAAGCTCGCGTGTGGGTGCAAGCACGAGGGCCTGCGGCACTCTGCGAGCTATGTCGACGCGCTGTATCAGCGGCAGTCCGTAGGCCGCTGTCTTTCCTGTGCCTGTCTGGGCGAGAGCCACGAGGTCGTGGTCGCCGCCAAGCAGCACGGGTATCACCTTTTCCTGTACCGGCATCGGATTCTCGAAGCCCATTTCGGCTATGCCGCGCAGCAGGTCGGGGCGCACGCCTAATTCCTCAAATGTTGTCATTCTGTATAGTTGTCTTTTTATGAATCTACAAAGTTAATGATATAAGCCGGATTTGCAACTATGAAATCCGGCGAAATAGAAAATGCTGTTATATTAACAAAGTATCGGACGTAATTCTTGCGGCGCGCATAAAAAAAGGGATGTTTCACAACGTCCCTTTTCCAATTAAACCTTTATCTTAATCTAATACTATGAAAAACACTTGCAAAAATATTGTAAATTACTCAAAATGCAATAGCTTTTTTGAAATTTTAATTAATAAATGGGGTGGGTAAACATTTATTAACATATTGATGCGAAGTGCGCATTGTTTGTGTGGCTTTAAATGCCTGTGCATTCAATGTATCAGTCGGTTTCGAAGCGGTCGCCGGCAAGTTTCATGTTGTTTTCGCGCACGAAGGCAAGTATCTCTTCGCGCACGGGAGACGGGTCGATGTCGGTTTCTATCCGCTTCAGGGCGTTGAATACCGATGTCGAGCACTGGTATATGTGGCGGTAGGCTTTGGCGATGTCGTCGATCTGCTGCTCGGTGAATCCGCAGTGTTTCTGCATCACTATGGAGTTGACGCCGTAGTAGCTCACGGGGTTGTGGGCCATGATTACGAACGGTGGCACGTTGGAGCTTATGCGCGTTCCGCCCTTTATGAGCACGTACTTGCCTATGCGGCTTTTTTCGTGGACTACTACCGCCGATGACAGAATCGAGCCTTCGTCGATAAACACGTCGCCGGCCACGCTGACGCTGTTTCCGATTACGCAGCGGCCCGCGATGCGGCTGTCATGGCCTATGTGGCTGTCGGCGCACACGAGGCAGTCGGGGCCTATGTATGTGCCTCCGTGGGAGTATATGCCCCGGTTTACAATCACGTGTTCGCGAATTATGGTGTTGTCGCCTATCTCGCAGTATGATGGGTTGCCTTTCCAGCGGAAGTCCTGCGGGTCGGCTCCCACAATGGCGCCTTGGTATACTTTGACGTTCTTGCCGAGTGTGGCGCCGTGCACTATGCTGGCGTAGGGCATGATTTCACAGCCGTCGCCAATCACGGTATCGGCATCTACGTATGCGAATGGGTGGATGGTTACGTTCTGCCCTAACTTGGCGGCAGGGTCTACGTGAGCTAAAGGACTTATCATAGTTTTTCAGGGTGAAGAAAGTTATGGTAGCAAATTTAATTAAATTTCTTATAGACTAACAAGCGGGGAGGCAAAATATTCCACAATTTAATAAAAGAAGCCAAAAAAGGCCCGCGCCGGTGCCGGTGCGGGCCTTTTGGGGTTATACGGTGTGTCAGCGTCCTCCGCCGAGGGCCTGATAGAGGTTTATCACGGCGTTGGCGCGTGCCAGCTCGGTGTTTATCTGTCCGATCTGTGCCTGCAGCAGTCCCTGCTGGGCCGTGAGCACTTCGAGATAGTTCGTCGTGCCGGTGGAGTAGAGCATGAGGTCGCGGGTGTATTCTACCGATTTTTCAAGGTCGGCCACCTGCTTTTCGAGGAGTCCGCTCTTCTCGATGCTTTTCTCATACACGGTGAGTGCGTCGCTCACTTCGGCTGCTGCCGAGAGGAGGGTGTACTCGAAGTTGTTCATGGCCTGCTGCTGCTGTGCTTTGGCACCTTGCAGACGGGCGATGTTCTGTCCGCGCGAGAAGAGCGGCGCCACAAGCGAGCCTGCGAGCTGGTAGAACCAGTCGCCGGGGTTCTTCACCATCGAGCCGAGCAGGTTGGTGAATCCGCCGTTGGCCATGATTGTGAGGCCGGGGTAGAAGGCGGCTCTTGCCGAGTTGGTGCTGTAGTATGCGGCGGCGAGGCTCTGCTCGGCGGCCTGCACGTCGGGGCGGCAGGCAAGCTCCACCATGGGGACGCCGGCGCGTATGAGCTGTGGCACCTGAAGGTCTACCTTGTCGGCCACTGCCCATTCCTGCGGCATGGTGTTGAGGAGCAGCGACATGGTGTTGTTGAGCTTGTCGAGCGACGATTCGAGGTCGGTAATAGATCCGAGAATGCTGTAGTAGTTTGCCGACGACTGTACGACGGCGGCCTCTGTGACGCCGCGTCCGGCCTCCTTGAGGTCGCGCATGGTGTTGACGGTTTCCTTCCACAGCTCGGAGGTGGTGCGCGACAGGGCGAGCTGGCTGCGGACGGCGGCTATGGAGTAGTAGGTCGAAGCCACGGCCGATATTATCTGGCTGCGGACGGCCTGGGCGTATGCCTCGCTGCGGTAGAGGGCAGCCTGCGCGCCGCGCTTGCTGTTGAGAATCTTGCCGAAGATGTCGATTTCCCAGCTTAGCTGCGCGGGCAGGGTGTAGGTCCAGCTGAGGTCGCTGCCGGCGTAGGACGCTCCCGCGCCGTTGGGCGAGAGGGCGAGCGACGGCAGGTAGCTCAGGCGGGCGCCTCTGAGGTTGGCGCGGGCTATGTCGACGTTGAGCTGGGCGTTGCGCAGGTCGTTGTTGTTGACCAGCGCCTGCTTGATGAGCGAGGCCAGCATCGGGTCGGTGAACACGTCCTCCCACAGCAGGTTGCCGAATGCCGCCGAGTCGGCTGGCATCTCGCGAGCCTCGGCGTATGCCTTGGTGAGGGCTGTCGATGTGGGTGTTTCGTATTTTTTGTATATGTGGCAGCTGCTGAATGCCGCTGTGAGTGCCAGCGCCATGGCCACACGTGTGATATAGCTTGTTTTCATTGCTTTCGGATTTACTTGGCGTACTGCTCTATTTCGTTTTCGATTGTGCCGCCCTTTTCCTGGTTGCGCCATTCGATGGGCTTCACTTTTTCCTGTATGATCTGGAACACGATGAAGAGCGCCGGCACTACGAATATCTGGCATATCATGCCGAGGAGCATACCGCCTACAGAGCCTGCGCCGAGGGCGCGGTTTCCGTTGGCGCCCACGCCGCTGGCGAACATCATGGGCAGGAGGCCGATAACCATTGCGAGAGAGGTCATGAGGATGGGTCGTAGACGGGCGCCGGCACCGGCGATTGCGGCGTTGAATATGCTCATGCCCGTCTGGCGGCGTTCGAGGGCGAACTCGACGATGAGGATGGCGTTCTTGGCCAGCAGGCCTATAAGCATGATGAGGGCAATCTGGAGGTAGATGTTATTGGATATGCCGAACATGCGGGCGAACACGAAGGCGCCGGCCAGACCGAACGGAACGGAGAGGATTACCGAGAAGGGCAGCAGGTAGCTTTCGTACTGGGCCGAGAGCAGCAGGTAGACGAACAGGAGGCAGAGGCCGAAAATCATGGCTGTGGCGTTGCTGCTGCCGCTGCCTGCTTCCTCGCGGGTCATGCCGGCGTATTCGTAAGCGTAGCCGGGGGGCAGGGTCTGCGCTGCCACGCGCTCGATTGCCGCGATAGCCTCGCCGGAGGAGAATCCGGGGTTAGGCGTACCGGTGACGGATATGGAGGTGAACATGTTGAAGCGGTTCATAAGGTCGGGACCGTACACGCGGGTGAGCTTCACGAAGTTCGATATCGAGGCCATTTCGTTGCCGTTGCGCACCTTGATGCTGTTGAGCGTTTCGGGGTTCACGCGGGCTTCGGGTGCGGCCTGCATCATCACGCGGTAGATTTTGCCGAAGCGGTTGAAGTTCGACACATACATGCCGCCGTAGTATCCCTGGAGCGTCTGCAGTATGGTGGCGGGGCTGATGCCTGCCTTCTTGGCCTTGGCGGCGTCGATGTCGATCATATACTGCGGGAAGGAGGGATTGAAGGTGGTGTATGCCGCCTGAATCTCGGGCTGCTGGTTGAGCTGGGCAAGGAAGCCCTGCACCACGCCGAAGAACTGGTTGATGTCGCCGCCGGTGCGGTCCTGCATCTTCATTTCAAAACCGTTGGTGGCGGAGTAGCCCGAAATCATAGGCGGCGCGAAAATCATCACGCGGCCGTCGCGCACGTGCTGCGACGTGAGGTAGTAGAGCTGCTTGATGATGTTTTCGGCGCTTTGCGACTCGTCGCGTTCGCTCCAGTCCTTAAGCTTGATGATGAATGCGCCGTAGGTGGGGCCTTCTCCGGCGATAAAGCTGTAGCCGTTGATGGCCTGGCGCACCAGGATGCCGGGAATCTGCGCGGCGAGCGAGTCGATCTGCTCCATTACCTCGGCAGTGCGTTCCTGCGAGGAGCCTGCGGGCATATCGACCATGGCGAAGATTGTGCCGGTGTCCTCGTTGGGCACGAGGGCCGACGGGGTGGTGGCCATAAGCCATACGAGAATGCCGATAGCGGCAACCACGCTTGCAAACGAGGTTATCTTGTGCTTTGCAAACCACGACGCGCCTTTTTTGTAGCCGCCCAGCAGTTTGCCGAAGTTCTTCTCGAAGGAGCGGTGGAAGCGCTTGCCGAAGAGGCCGAGGACGGCCACGACGGCCACAGCCCATGCCACGCAGCTCAGCAGAACGTTGTGGAAGCTGTACCAGCCCAGAACCATGAAGGTGATAGTGGCTACGAGCAGCGCGAAGGTGATAAGGGGGTGTATGTCGAGTGCGAAACGGCGCTTGGCCTGCTCTTTCATCGCTTGGCCGGTAGCCTTGTAGGCGGCGCCGAGGCGTTCGCGCAGGCTTGCCTCAGGCTCTCCTTCGGCCTTGTGGGGCTTGAGGAAGATGGCGCACAGGGCCGGCGAAAGGGTGAGGGCGTTGACAGCCGAGAAGCCGATGGAGATGGCCATCGTGATACCGAACTGGCGGTAGAACACGCCGGCGGTACCGGGCATGAATGACACGGGGATAAACACGAGCATCATTACCAGCGTGATGGAGATAAGCGCTCCGGCAATCTCGCCCATGGCGTCGATGGAGGCGCGGCGCGAGCTGGTGTAGCCCTGGTCGAGCTTGGCGTGGACCGCCTCGACCACCACAATGGCGTCGTCGACCACGATGGCGATGGCAAGCACGAGGGCGGAGAGGGTGATCAGGTTGATAGAGAAGCCGATGAGGTTCATCACGAAGAACGTGCCGATAAGGGCCACGGGTATCGCGATGGCAGGGATAAGGGTGGAGCGGATATCCTGAAGGAACACGTACACCACGAAGAACACAAGGATGAATGCCTCGATAAGCGTGTGGATCACGGTGTTGATCGACGCATAGAGGAAGTCGTTGTTGTTCATCGGTATCTGTATCTCACAGCCTTCGGGTATGCCGGATTCGAGTTTGTCGCATAGCGCGAGGCAGTCCTCGATAATCTTTGTGGCGTTGGAGCCGGGGGTCTGGAAGATAATGGCCATAGATGCCAGATGGCCGTTGGCCTTGTTGGAGAAGCCGTATGTCACGCGGCCAAGCTCGATTTCGGCAACGTCCTTGAGGTACAGCACCTCGCCGTTGGCTCCGGTGCGCACCACGATGTCGCCGAACTGTTCGGGGGTGGTGAGTCGTCCTCGGTAGCGCATGGTGTATTGGAACGACTGGTCGCCCTGCTCGCCGAATGAACCCGGCGCTGCCTCGATGTTTTGCTCGGCAAGGGCTGCCGATATGTCGGCAGGCATCAGGTGGTACTGGCTCATTACCTCGGGCTTCAGCCATATACGCATGGAGTAGTCGGCGCCGAACGACATCACGTCGCCCACGCCCTCTACGCGCTGAAGCTCGGGAATAATGTTGATTTTCATATAGTTGTCAAGGAACTCCGGGGTGTACTTCGGCGTCGACGTCGTGTCAACGAGGGCTACGCCGAGAAGCATCGAGGTCTGACGCTTGCGGGTTCCGACACCTACCTGGTTTACTTCCGAGGGAAGGAGGTTGGCGGCTTTTGCCACACGGTTCTGCACGTCGACGGCTGCCATGTTGGGGTCGAAGCCTTGCTCGAAGTACACGTTGATGGTGGCGGAGCCGGTGTTGGTGGCCGTCGACTCCATATATGTCATACCCTCGGCGCCGTTGATGGATTCTTCGAGGGGGGCGATTACGGAGTTCAGCACGGCGGAGGCGTTAGCACCGCTGTATGTTGTGCTTACCGATATTGTGGGAGGTGCTATGTCGGGGTACTGGGTCACCGGGAGTGCGGCCAGACCGATAAGGCCGAGCAGCACGATAAAAATCGAGATTACCGTCGACAGCACCGGGCGGTTAATGAATCTATCGAGTTTCATTCCTTATATATGAATGTTAGTTGGTTGTAAAAACCGCCGTGCTTACTGTGCGGCGGGGGCTGCGGGGCTTTTGGGCGTGATTACTGTGCCGGGGCGTACCACTGTGCCCACACCTTCGATAACCACGCGGTCGCCGGCGTTGAGGCCGGAGGTTACCACGAAGTTCTTGCCGTCGTTGTAGGGCGACACTGTGATCTGTGTGCCTACGGCGGCGTTGGAGTCGTTGAGGGTGTATACGTAGCGGAGGTCCTGAACCTCGTATGTCGCTTTCTGGGGAATTACCAGCGCGCCCTCGCTTTTGCGGGGTATGATTATCTGGCCGGTATTGCCGCTGCGGAGCATGCCGCTGGGGTTGTCGAAGAGGGCGCGTGCCGACGCGGCGCCGGTGGAGTTGTCGATTACGCCCGACACTGTTGCCACCTTGCCTTCATAGGGGTAGATTGTGCCGTCGGCAAGCTCGAGCTTTACTTCGGGCATCGAGCCGATCTGCTGGGCTATGGAGCTGTTGCCGCCGTCGGTGAGGCCGAGGAGGTCTTTTTCGGTGAGCGAGAAGTAGGCATACACCTGGCTGTTGTCGCTGATGGTGGTGAGGGGCTGTGCCGACGAGGGAGATGCCAGCGAGCCTTCGCGGTTGGGTATCACGCCTACCACGCCGTCGCTCGGAGCGGTAACAACTGTGTATGCGAGGTTCTTGCGGGCGGTGGTGAGGGCGGCGTTGGCTTGCGCGAGAGCTGCCTTGGCCTGTGCGAGCTGGTTGGCGGCCATCTGCCACTCCGTTTCGCTGATTATGTTCTTGTCAAGAAGCATGCGCTTGTTCTGCTCGGTGATTTCGGCAGTCGAAACGGCGCTTTTGGCCGAGTTGACATTGGCTGCGGCTTGGTCTACCGCTGCTTGGAACTGAACTTGGTCGAGGGTGAAGAGAGTCTGGCCGCGGCGCACTGCCTGGCCTTCGTCGACGTGTACTTTGGTGATGAATCCCGTTACCTGCGGGCGGATATCGATGTCGGTCTTGCCTTTGATGGAAGCCGGATAGCGGCTCTGAAATTCAGCTGTGCCGGGTTCTACGGTGATTACGGCGATTTCGGGAGGGGCGCCTGCTCCCTGCTGTGTCTGCGAAGTGCCTCCGCAGGAGCTTACGAGTGCCAGAAGAGCCATGCCGGCGGCTGCTACTGTCAATGTCAACGCTTTAATTTTCATATTGTGTCTATTGGATTGATTGCGTACGGTTATGTTATACAGCATAAAAACGCTGCAAAATTACTAAATAAATAAGTGTAGAAAATTTCCCTTTCGACCATAAAGCTGGTCAAAAGGGAAATTCTGCCGTTAAATAATGCTAACTATCGGGAGATTATATCGCTTAGAGGGTGTCGGCAGCCTTGTCGTTGCGTTCCTCTATGAATGACGAGAAAGAGTCGAAAAGGTCGGCGAGCGCCACCGTGGCGTTTCTGAGCTGGCTTTCGTATAGCTCTGAGCCTCTTGCGCCTGTGAGGCCCTTGCCTAATAGGGCCTCGCTCACGCCCGACACGTCCTCGAAGAGCTTCATCTGTAGCTGCAGGAGCTGGTATGCGCCAGTGCTGGAGGTGTTGGTCACGACCTGCGAGGGCATCTGGGCGCCGCGGCCTGTGACGGGGATAACGCCATCGGGCTGCGCCCAGCGCTCGCTGATGTCGCGCCAGTCGATGTCGGCAGGCTTTTGGTCGAGCGGGAAGAGAAGCACGCCTTTTGCCGATGTGGCCATTATATGGTCGATTTGCACCATGAGGCGGTTTATGGCTTTCTGCTGGTCTATCACGTCTTCCACGAAGGAGTGTATCTCGCCGTCGGTGAGGGGGTAGAACTTTACGGCGAAGGGGTGCGAGCGGTGGGCGTAGGGAGAGTCGTACTCGGAGAGAACCGTGCCGTCCGGGGCGAGCCAGCGGCAGTGCCAGGCGAAGGAGCGGCTGGCGCAGTCGGGGTCGGCGTCCTTGCGGGCGTCGAAGCTCCATACCTCTATAACCCGGAAGCGGTTCGGGTCGGCGCTGCGGTAGAAGTTGCCTCCGCCGTCGAGAGCCTCGCCTATGGTCATGTCGGGCATGTCGGGGGTGCTTTCGGGAGAATAGAGGTGTCGCAGTTCTTCTTCGCGGGCTGTCTTGCCGCCTGCGAAGCGGTTGACGAGTTCGGGAAAGGTCATGTCGTGGAGCATGCCTATAAGCTCGATATCCCAGCCGCGAGGGTCGCAGAACTTGTTGGCGAAGAAGGCTCTGGGGTCTACGTTGTCGATCCACACCCCGTCGCCTCTGAACCGTGGCTCGGCCACGATGCGCTGTATGGCGCAGCCCGATATGAGATATTCCTCGATAAGGCGGCTGTCCAGCTCGGCGAGGGCGTTCCTTTTGGCGAGCTTGCCTATGTGCGGGCCGGCATACACGGCCGCTTCTGCGCAGCGGGTGCGGTATCGGCCTACTATGTTTTTTACGAGCTGTCGTATAAGGTTGTTGGTGACGGGTCTTTTGCCGGAGAGGCGTATCAGGCGGTCTTCGCGCATGAGCCGTCCCTCGGCATCTTCCACGATGTCGCTCCATTGGTCGCCGTAGGTGAAGCGCTTGTAGCGCTCGCGCCTTGCTCGGAAGCGGGCTCCGGCAAGCCACGCTCGGTATGCGGTGTCAATCATTGGTTCTCGGTTTTTCTATTATGGGGACTTTAAGGGCCTTAGAAGGTGGGGGAGGGCGGCTTCGTCGAGTATGTAGAGGTCGGGGCCGGGGTCGGTGGCGGCGTTTACCGCCGTTATCGCTGAGCCGGCAGGCCACGCCATTATCGATGGCGAGCCTCCGTCGGTGCGGCCGGGCAGTTCTACCGCCACGGGGTTGGCGGGCGTGGCAGCGGCGTAGGGGTTCGACCGGGCGCGTATTGTGGCTTCGGCCTGCCCGGGCGGGAGTACCGCGCAGGGGCGCAGCCACCCGCCAAGACGCACCTCGAACACCCGGCGGCAGTTTGCCGGAGTGTTTATTATGGAGGCTCCCTGCGCGGTGCCGAGGCTGCATTGCGAGGCTATGTTGCCCGGGGCGAGCAGGTGCGGGGGCGCTGTGTCGATGAGTTCGAGGTAGCGCTGCCGTATGTCGCGTTCGAGATAGGCGTCGAGGTCGATGCCCGTGGTGCTTTCCACGCTTGCGCCGTTCAGGGTATAATCAAAGCCGTCGGCTATGCGGCGGCTTTTGATTATCTGGTCTTTGGTGAGTGTGATTTTCATTCGGATTGCTCTTCGGTCTGTCCGATTACTCGTATATGGGCCGCCGGGTATCGCAGTACGAGGCACGAGGCTTCGGTGAGAACCACGGCGTCGGTGTTGCGCTGGCCGGAGCGGCGCAGGTCGAGGGTTTCGGCCTGGAAAGGCACGTGGACGTATTTGGTCATATAGTCTGGGTCGAGCACGAAGCCGTCGTTGGCGTGTCCGCACTGGTCGAATACCTCGGAGTGCAGCAGGTAGAGCGAGCCGAAGTTGGAGCGTATTTCCTTGAACTCTATGCCCCATTTGGTGAAGGTGTCGCCGGCGCTTACCGTCTTGGTGTACTGCAGCTTGCTGAGGGCTTCCACAAGGCCGGTGCCGGCAATGAGTATCTTTCGCTTCGATCCGCTGTTGCCGGTGAAGGCGGCGCTGCACAGGTCGATGAGGTCGGCTTCGGTGAGTTTGCCCAGCGGCATGGTGTGGGAGCGTGCCGCCTGCTGCCATATGCCTCCGGTGAAATATACGTGTTCGTTCTTGGCGGCGTCGAAGAGGCGTGCGCGCTTGCCGAATATGAAATTCTTTTCCATACCGAGGCGCATGTCGATGATTGCGGCCTCTTCCTGGTCGGAGAAGTTCCAGCCCACTTCTTTCTCGGCTATCTTGGCGAGGGTGCTTTGTTCTACCTGCATCTTGAAAATCTGGCAGTGGTTGGAGTCCTTCTGGGGGAGGGCGGCGAACTGCGCCGTCTGCACGTCGAGCTCGGTGGCGGCGCGTCCCATTCGCACCAGGCGCGTCCCTGCCGGCAGCGCGGGCATATTGATTGACATACCTGTCATTCCCTTCACGGGCAGGCCGTTGACGGGCGCTACTTCGATGCCTCCCGTGGTGGGCCGGTCGAGGACGTAGAGCACCAGGGGGCCGCCGGGTGTGCCGTCGTCGTTGTATCCGTTGATTTCCGGCACGAGGATTGTTTCAGAAGCCTCGAATATTGTGTCGTCGGCAGTCTTTACAACGTGGGAGAACAGCGAGTCCGACTTTTTTGCGCCCGCACCGCCGGGGGCGTTTTCGGTTATGGAGCTTTCGGTCTTCTTGGTGTCGACGGAGTAGTATTCCACGGTCATTGAGCCTGAGCGGCGGGAGCGTCCGCAGCGCGACAGCTGGTCGATGGGCGTCGACATAGGCCGTACTTTCACTATGCGGTCGTCGATGCTGTTGCGGAGCAGTTCGGGAGAGTTTGCGGAGATGGTTTCTGTGGTGGTAATCATATTTTTAGGTTGTTAAGTGGTTAGGTGATTAGGTGGGTAAGTGGGGAGGTGGATAGGTTTGCTGCTTATGTGTCCCAGAAGCTGCGGGGTATGGCCGAGAGGAAGGAGGGGAATGAGGGCTTTTCGGGCTGATTGCCCGCCGGGGTGGAGTAGAGGGGGCGCTTTTCAGGCTCTGGTTCAGGCTCTGGATCGGGCTCAGGCTGTGGCTCGGGGCTTGCTGATGGCCCGGACCCGGGTTGCAGCAAGGTGGCTATCAGTTCGTTCGGGTCGCCTCCCGAGGCTATGGCGGCAAGCACGTGGGCTGTTTCTGCGTTTGTCCTGATTGCGGCGAGCAGGACCTCGCTGTCGTCGATGGGTGGTGGGGTTATTTCCGGCATTGTGCTGTGGTTTTTGATTACGATGCAAAGTTAGGCTCGGGCCGGGGCCGGGTCTGTGCCATTATGCCGCAGACGGTCGTTTAACAAATCGAGACGCCGCCGGAACATAGCGGCGCCCCGCTTGTTATGAATGTATTACCAAGCATATAATCCTGTGTCTGCCCGCGCCGTACTTACCGCTGTCTCCAAAGTGACCCGCATACTCGTGGTGCTTGCCTCCGCCTTGTTGGTGGCGGCCATATCTGTCGATGCTTTTGCCACCGACGGCGATATCCTGCTCCGAGGATTCTACCGCAGCGTCCAGTTGCCTGTGTGCGTGGTGTTTCTCATCGGCTTTTTTGCTGATATGTACGTGTCGCCGAGGCGTGCGAGGTATTTTTTCAGCCACCTGATAATACTTGTGCTGTCTATTCCCTATACCGCCATCGTGGGCGCAGCGGGGGTAAAGTTCGGAGCCACGGCTTCCTATGTAATCCACTTTGTGCCTACCGTCAGGGCCGTTATGGCGCTTGTGGTGCTTGTGGTGTTCATATCCAAAAACAGGCTCGTGGGTTTTTTCCTGTCCTATGTGCTGATATTGGCGCTGATGGTATATTTTTCGTCGCTGATATTCTTTCTCTACGAGGGCGCCGGGGCGAATCCCCACGTGGTGTCGTACTGGACCGCCCTGTGGTGGTGTGTCCTTCAGGCTACCACGCTGGGTGCGAGCTTCTATGCCTGCACCACCGTGGGCAAGGCCGTGGCGATGGCGCTTTCCGCCACAGGGGTCATGATGTTCCCGGTGTTCACGGTCTACTTTACGGGCGTGGTGCGCAAGTACCTCGATTCATACAAAAAAAAGTAGTATATTTGCAAATTGAACCATCAGCGCCTCCAAGGCGTTATAGGGTGGAACTTTCTGCTTATGTACTACGTAACGAAACGACTCGAAATATCGGCGGCACACCGCCTCGACCTATCGTATGAGAGCAAGTGCACCTCTATGCACGGCCACAACTGGATTATCACTGTGCACTGCCGTGCCGAGGAGCTTAATGCCGACGGCATGGTGGTGGACTTCACCGACATAAAGCGCACCGTGCTCGGAGCGCTCGACCACCGCTGCCTCAACGACATTCTGCCGTTCAACCCCACAGCCGAAAACATAGCACGCTGGATATGCGACAACGTGGAGCACTGCTACCGTGTCGATGTCCGCGAAAGCGAAGGCAACACAGCAAGTTATGAAAAAGACCTATAGAGTAAACGAGATATTCTACTCGCTTCAGGGCGAGGGGTATTACACAGGTACTCCGGCGGTGTTCCTGCGCTTTTCGGGCTGCAACCGCGCATGCTCTTTCTGCGACACCGATTTTGCGGCATTCACCGAGATGACTGCCGAGGAGATAGCCGCCAGATGTGCCGGATTTCCGGCGCGACACCTCGTTGTGACTGGCGGAGAGCCGCTTATGCAGCTCGACAGCGACCTGCTCCGCCTGCTCAAACTGCACCACTTCTATGTGCAGGTAGAAACGAACGGATCCCTGCCGGTGCCTCCCGAGGTCGACTGGGTGACATGCTCGCCCAAGGCCGCGCCGTGGGCCGTGAACCGTGTGGACGAGCTGAAGGTGGTCTACGAGGGCAACGATGTGGAAGAAACTGCCGCGCTGTTCGGCTGCCCGCTGCGCTTCTTGCAGCCTTGCTCGGGCAAGAACACGGCCGAAACCGTGGCATACATAATGGAGCACCCTCTGTGGCGGCTATCGTTGCAGACGCATAAACTTATCGACATAAGGTGATACGCGGCGTACTCGCATTCCTGCTCTGTCTGCTTGCTATGCCGGCGGCATCGGCCTCCGAGGCCGATACCACGGTGTATTTCCTCAACATAGCCCCCGGCGCGCAGATATACGAGCTTGAGGGACACTCGGCTATCGCCGTCGATATCAAGGGGCAGCAGCCAAGGGTGTACAACTTCGGAGTGTTCGATTTCGACGCGCCCAACTTCGTGTACCGCTTCGTGAAAGGCGAAACCGACTATATGGCCGTGTGCCAGCCGATGGAGCCTTTTGTGCGTTACTACCGCTCCTGCGGCCGTAAAATCAGTGCCCACGAGCTCGCGCTCGACCCGGCGCAGAAAAGACGTCTTCTCGACTTGCTCGAAACCAACGTCCTGCCTCAGAACAGGACATACCGCTATAATTACGTCAAGGACAACTGCGCCACGCGCCCGCTGCGTGCCGTCGAGCTTGCGCTTGGCGACTCTATAATCCTCGGCCCGGCGCCTTTCGAGGCCAATTCATTCCCCCGCTACACGTTCCGCAACATAATGCGGCACTACCACGCCAACTATCCGTGGTACCAGTTCGGCATCGACCTCGCCCTTGGCCCGGGCATCGACTACGAGCTGTCGCGCCGCGAGATGGCCTTCGCGCCTGCCGAACTCGACGGCATGCTGCCCGCGGCCAAGGCCGGAGGAAAGCCAGTGGTGCGAAAGTCCTTTGTGCTAAGCGGCTACGACGTGTCCGACCCGCGAGAGGCTCCCACGCCGTGGTATGCCGCCCCGGGATTTGTGTGCTGGGCGTTTTTCGCGTTCACGCTCGTGCTGACCCTGCGCGACATAAGGCGTCGCAAGGTCACGCGCTGGTTCGACTGCGCCTACTTCGCCCTGCTCGGCCTTACCGGCTGCCTGCTGGCATTCCTCATATTCGTGTCGGTACACGAGGCCACCTCGCCCAACTGGCTCTTCGCGTGGCTGAATCCGCTTTGCCTCATACCTGCCGTGTTTATATGGATAAAAAAGGCGAAAGCGTTCCTTATGTGCTACCAAATCACTAACTTTGCAGTCTTGTTGGCATTATGTGCCTGCTGGTACTTTCTGCCGCAGTCGGCAAACCCGGCTTTCGCCCCGCTGATAGGGGCAGAAATGCTGCGTTCGTTCAGTTATATCCTAATATCCCGCTATAAGAAGTGAATCATCTTACCCGGCTTAGAATCGTAATATCCCTCGTGGCGTCTGTGGCGTCGCTGAGTCTTGGCGCGGCCTCGCCCGCACCGGCAAAACTGCTGGTGGGCATCGTGGTCGACGGCCTCGACGGCGATTGCCTCGACCTGCTGCGCCAGCAGCTCGGCCGGGGAGGCTTCCGCCTGCTTCAGGAGCGCGGGGTAGTCATCCCCGAAGCCGACTACGGCACATACCTCGATGCGGCTGCGGCAACCTCGACGGTTGTCACCGGGGCAGCCCCGTCGGTCAGCGGCGTGGGAGCAGCCGAGATTTTCGACCGCAACACCCTGCGGTGCGTGCCGGTGTACTCCGACCCTGCCGTTATCGGAAACTACACCAACGCCGCATATTCGCCTGCCGCCCTGCGAGTAAGCACCGTCGCCGACGAGGCCCGCATAGCCTCCGGCGGCACCAATGTGGTTTATGCCGTGGCTCCAGACCCTGCCGGAGCGCTTGCCCTCGCAGGCCATGCCGCCAATGCCGCCATATGGATCGATGCCAAGACAGGTAACTGGGCATCGTCGACCTTCTACAAGGACATGCCCGTGACAGTGGCCACGCGCAACAGGCTCTCGCCACTGTCCTCGCGTCTGGACACCATGAGCTGGACGCCGCTCCTCGACCCTGCCGACTATCCGGGGCTTCCCGACCATCTGTCGCGCTACCCCTTCCGCCACGTGTTCCCTCGGGCACGCGCCGAGCGGCTTGACATGTTTGCCAACTCGCCGCTCGTAAACACCGAGGTAAGCGCCGTTGCCACAGACCTGATTAACAACCTGAAGGTTGGCTCGCACCCCGGCGTTACCGATGTGCTCAACATAGGCTACACCCTCGAGCCGTACCGCTATGGCAAGAATCCCGACAACCGTCCGGAACAACTTGACGCCTACATAAGGCTCGACCGCGACCTTGAGAAGCTTTTCGCCACCATCGACAGGCGCGTGGGCTTGGACAGCACCGTGGTGGTGCTCGCATCGACACCACGACGCCCGCGCGGACGCCGCGACGACGACAGGTGGGCCATTCCCTACGGCGAGTTCTCCACCCGCAAGGCGGCATCGCTGCTCAATATATACCTGATGGCCATATATGGCAACGGCGACTTTGTGTCGGCCTACCATAACGGCCGTTTCTTCCTCAACCACAAGTTTATAAAGGAACGCTCGCTCGATTTGCGGGCTGTGCGTGCCGAGGCTGCCGACTTCCTTACGAGAATGACGGGCGTCGACCGTGTGTACACCATCGACGACATACTCGCAGGCCGCGCCGGCGAACACCCTGAGGCTCTGCGGCGCAACACCGTGAAGGAAAGCGCGGGCGACCTCCTTATCGACATAACTCCCGGATTTGAGATTGTCGACGATTACAACACGCTGGTGGCTCCGGGCGAGAACCTGCCCGGCATGGTGTACCGTATGGCGCCTGCCACAGCCCCGGCATACATCATGGCACCGTCGCTGGCTCCGCAGACTATCGGACAGCCTGTCGACGTGCGCGCCATAGCCCCCACGGTGGCGCGAATACTGCGCATACGCTCGCCTAACGGCGCCTCGGTGGCGCCACTGTCGTTGGAAAAACGCTGAGCGCCGAATCCCGCTTACAGCCGGCCATATTCTGCCGGCAGTGTTTTTTCATTATCCATAAAAAAGATCATCACACAATATGTCATTTACTTCCGTTCTTAAAAAGATATTTGGCGACAAGTCGCTCCGCGACATGAAAGCCATACAGCCTATGCTGAAGGCTATCAAAGCCGAAATACCCCGCGTGGAAGCTCTGTCGCTCGACGAGCTGCGCGCCGAAATCGACACCGTTCGCGCAGAGATTGCGCAGTCGGTATCGGACGACACCAAGGCTGTCGAAAAACTCCGCGAAGAGGTCGAAACACTGCCCTTCGACAAGCGTCAGCCCCTCTGGGACAAGATAGACGAGCACGAAAAGAAAATCCTCGAAATCCTCGACGAGCAGCTCAGGAACCATCTTCCGGTGGTATTTGCCGTGGTGCGTGAAACAGCCCGCCGCTTCGCCGAAAACGATACAATCACCGTCAAGGCTACCGAGTTCGACCGCGAGCTCGCAGGCCAGGGCCGCGAGTTCGTCAGCATCGACGGCGAGAACGCCATATGGAAAAACCGCTGGATGGCCGGCGGCAACGAAATCAAGTGGGACATGGCCCACTACGAAGTACAGCTTATCGGCGGTATCATCCTCTTCGAGGGCAAAATTGCCGAAATGGCTACCGGCGAGGGCAAGACCCTCGTGGCCACGCTGCCTGTGTTCCTGCGCTCGCTGTCGGGACGCGGCGTGCACGTGGTGACGGTCAACGACTACCTCGCCAAGCGCGACTCCGAGTGGATGGGGCCGTTGTACATGTTCCACGGAGCAAGCGTGGACTGCATCGACAAGCACCAGCCCAACACCCCCGAACGTCGCCGCGCTTATGAATGCGACATCACATACGGCACCAACAACGAGTTCGGCTTCGACTACCTCCGCGACAATATGGCGATGGAGCCGGGCGACCTCGTGCAGCGCAAGCACTACTATGCTATTGTCGACGAGGTTGACTCCGTGCTTATCGACGACGCGCGTACACCGCTTATCATATCAGGCCCCGTGCCCAAGGGCGACGACCAGCTTTTCGACATCTACAAGGCGAATGTGGAGAAAGTGGTGCGCGCCCAGCAGCGCCTCGTCACATCTATCCTCGCCGAAGCGAAGACCAAGCTTGCCTCGCCCGACAAGGAAGTGCAGAAAGAGGGCGACCTGCTGCTGTTCCGTGCCTTCAAGGGCCTGCCTAAGAACGGCGCCCTGATTCGCTTCCTCAGTCAGGAAGGCATGCGCAAGCGCCTGCTCGAAACAGAAGGACACTACCTTCAGGACAATGCCCGCGAGATGCCCGTGGTGACCGACCCCCTCTATTTCGTGATCGATGAGAAAAACCGCTCTGTGGAGCTTACCGACAAGGGTATCGACGAACTTACCGGCCACGCGCAGGATCCCCAGTTCTTCGTGCTGCCCGACATCGCCGCGCAGCTCTCCGAGCTCGAACACATACCCGACCTCGCCGAGCGCCAGAACCGCAAGGACGAGCTGATGGCCAACTATGCCGTCAAGTCGGAGCGCGTCCACACCGTCAACCAGCTTCTTAAGGCATACACGCTTTTCGAGCGCGATATAGAGTATGTGGTCGACGACAACAAGGTGAAAATCGTCGACGAGCAGACAGGCCGTATCATGGAAGGCCGCCGCTACAGCGACGGTCTGCACCAGGCCATCGAGGCCAAGGAAGGTGTTAAAGTCGAGGCTGCCACACAGACATTCGCCACAATCACGCTTCAGAACTACTTCCGTATGTACCACAAACTGGCCGGTATGACCGGTACTGCCGAAACAGAGGCAGGCGAATTGTGGGACATCTACAAGCTCGACGTCGTGACTATCCCCACCAACCGCCCCATAGCGCGTATGGATATGAACGACCGCGTGTACCGCACCAAGAAAGAAAAATACAAGGCCGTTATCGCCGAGATAGAGCAGCTTGTGAAGGCCGGACGCCCCGTGCTCGTGGGTACGACCTCGGTTGAAATATCCGAGTTGCTCTCGCGTATGCTCGACATACAGAAAATACCCCACCAGGTGCTCAACGCCAAGCTCCACCAGCGCGAGGCCGAGGTTGTGGCGCTTGCAGGCCGCAAAGGCTGTGTAACCATCGCCACCAATATGGCCGGTCGTGGTACCGACATCAAGCTTACCCCCGAGGTTCGCGAGGCAGGCGGCCTCGCAATCATAGGCACCGAGCGCCACGAGTCGCGCCGCGTCGACCGTCAGCTCCGAGGCCGTTCGGGCCGTCAGGGCGATCCCGGTTCGTCGGTATTCTTCGTGTCGTTTGAAGACCCCTTGATGCGTATGTTCGCCACCGACAAAGTGGTGCGCATGCTCGACACCCTCGGCTTCAAGGAAGACGAGATGATACAGGACCGCATGGTTACCAACGCTATCGAGAAGGCCCAGAAGCGCGTCGAGGAAAACAACTTCGGTATCCGTAAGCGCCTGCTCGAGTTCGACGACGTGATGAACAAGCAGCGTACCTACATCTACGAGCGTCGCCGCCACGCCGTGCTTGGCGAGCGCATAGGCGTGGATATCGTCAACATGCTTTATGATACCGTCGAGAACATAATTCTCAACTTCGAGAACCCCCAGCAGTATCCCGACCTCTGCACCGAGATTTTCCGCGTGCTTGCCATTGAGGCGCCGTTCACAGAGCAGGAATACGCCTCGCTCGACAAGGAAGAAAAAATCAACCGCCTCCACGAGGCCGCAGTGGCCGCCCTCGACCGCAAGAGCGACCATATTCGCGAGGTGGCCATACCCGTCATAAACCAGATGGCCGAGAACACCGACTACGACGGTCTTATCCTCGTGCCTATCACCGACGGCAAGCGTGTGTTCAATATCCGCACCGACCTGCGCACTGCCGTCCGCACCGAATGCCGCTCCATTATCAAGGAATGGCACAAGGCTCTTATGCTCGTCACTATCGACGAACTGTGGAAGGAACACCTCCGCGAGCTCGACCAGCTGCGCCAGAGCGTGCAGAATGCCGCATACGAGCAGAAAGACCCTTTGGTGATTTACAAGGTAGAGTCGTTCCACCTCTTCGAGAACATGCTATCCAATCTCAATGTCAAGGCTGTGTCGGCTCTTATGCGCGGGCAGATACACATGCGCCGTCAGGAGCCTGTCGACCCTGCCCTGGGTATGACAAAGCCCGAAGAGCGCCAGCCCGATGTGAAGGAAACGCGTGCCGAAGCCCACGTTAAGTATAACTACAAGGCCACCAAGGCCGAACTTCCCGGCGAGGCCGAAACACGGGAGGCAGCAAGCGCGCCTCAGGGCGAGAAGCAGCGTCCGATGCCGGCCAAGGCAGCGCCCCGCATAGGCCGCAACGATCCCTGCCCGTGCGGTTCGGGCAAGAAGTACAAAAACTGCCACGGCAAGGGACTCTGATTCCACTGCCGACCATAAAAATAGGCTGCACTTCGCTGTGCGGCCTATTTTTGTATCTGTGTCATGCTCTCAAGATAACGCTCGCCGCGTTTTCTTAATCGCTCGCGGCATAAATGCCAAAGCGGCAACGCCTCCCGGTGTCGCCGCTTTGGTAATAAACCAATCATTATCACATTTCTTGCAATGGAAAAAGTAATTTCGCTATGTACTATATAAACGCACCTCGGGTTGTTTTGTTCGTACTTAGGCATAAAAAAATATTGAAGAACCGCCCGTTCTTCAATATTTGGTTCATACTCAATGATTTGCGATGATGAATTTTTATTTCAAAAAGAGTTTTATGCGCGTCGGGCCTGCGATGAGTATGTATGCTCCCGATGTCGGAGCCTGCATCGTTTCTCCTTCGCTGGCAGTGGCGGCGACACGTCCTGCAAGGTCGTACAGCACGGCTGTGCCCGGGCACTTGGCCACTGTTATGCTGAGGCCGTCGGTGGTGATTTGGCATTCCGCGCTTGTTTCAACGAGGTTTTCGAGCGCTGACAGGCCTGTTTTTACCGATATTTCGTTTGACGGAGAGGAGATTTCCCATTCGTCGCCGGTGTGCACAGTGTAGTGGTATGTGGTTTGTGGTTCGAGTCCTGTTATGACTGCCGACGAGCTGCTGCCGACGTAATGCAGGCGGTAGCCGGGCAGGTAGGAGGGGGCGCCGGTAGCGTCTTTGGTGTAGACCGATATGTAGTAAGAGGCTTCGGGAGTGCTTTGCCACCGGGCGGTAAAGGCATCGCTGCTTGTTGATGATGCTTCGAGAGCCGTGGGAGGCTGCAAGGCATCGCGACCCCCGCATACCTTGAACGTTATCAGGCCGTTTGCCTCGCTTATTTCTGTGAGAGGTATGCCGAGGGCTGTGCCTGCGGCTGTGCGCATGGAGGGCTTGGTGTCATCGGTAAAGGAGCGTATGCCGCGCGTGCCGGGGAAGGTGTCGCCGGCGCGTGACAGCTCAGTCTGGGTGCCGTCGGCTTCCTCGATGTCGACATACTGGTGCGAGGGGCGGTTGTTGACGGTGTTGAAATTCCACACATTAGGGTCGTATTCGACGTGCCACACAAGCATGCCGTGCCCAGGTATATAGGCGTCCCAGCCGGTTTTCTGGCGGTTCTCAAAGAGAAAGAACTCGTTGGGACTGTCTGTGCGCACTATTCCGGCCTTGTTTTCGGAGATAGGCGGCAGGGTGGCGTTGACAGCTTTCTTAATCTCTGTAGGCTGCAGCCATCCGAGGGCGGCGCGCTCGAATGCCGAGTAGTACGGGGGCGTGCAGCCGTCGTTGTTGTACGGGCCGTAGTCGAGCGCCGACCATTCGCCGGGCGTGAAACTTGAGGTGTATGAGGTTGAGTAAAGGTCGGGCAGTCCCATCACATGCGAGAACTCGTGGATAAAGGTGCCCACGCCGTCGGGGCGCTTGCCTGTCCACTCGTTTGTGCAGGCGTAGCGGTCGAGCTGCACGCCGTCGAAGAAATGGTTGCCTACATAGCTTACGTTGTATGAGTGCGGCCATACGGTGTTAGGCCCTCCGCCGGAAGCCTCGCCCATGCCTGCGTAGAACACGAACACATTGTCGATTCTGCCGTCGCCGTTGGTATCGTATTGTGCGAAGTCTATTTCGTCGTCAAGCAGCCTGCAGGCGTCTATAATCATCTGCTCCGGCCTGAGGTCGTCGCCGTAGCTGTTGTTCCCTCCGTAATATTTCTGTGCCTCAGGCAGGGTGACGGGCCCGTAGAGGTCGAATTCCGGCTCGAACAGCCCTCCCGAATTTTCACTGAAGTAATCGAGCGCCGAGCCTGTGGCTCCGAAGTCTTTGAATCCCTTCTCGGTGAGCATGCGGTGGAAATAATCGTGGGGATTCTCGACGCTCATCTTCACGTCGGAGTACTCTACCAGTATCACTACCGCCTTCGGCTTGCCTGTTACGGGGTAGTCGGATCCGGGGAACAAGCCGGGAAGCGCGGAGCCTTCGGCGGCGCGCGATGCCTGTGTTTTCAGGCGTGAAGCCTGCGCTCGGAGCATAGGCGATGCCTTGCGACGCAGCTCTATGGCCTTGCCGAGCATTTCGATATCGGCAGGCTGTGCTTCGGAGATGTCCGAGCCGGTGTAGCGCTTGGCGGAGCATCTCAGCTCGCCATCTGGCATGACGTCGGCATAGTATAGCATGCCGTTGCTTGTAATCAGGGGCTTGCCGTCGATTCCGAGGTATATGTGGCCGTATTCATCGCCGATAAGGCGCGCCTCCACGGTGCTTCCGTCGGCTTGGACTATGGTTTGTATTCCGGGTTTTGCCGGAATGGCGAATGCCGGTGTGGCGGCTATGGAGAGTATGGCGGCTGCGATACTTCCGCCTATTATACGTCTGAGCATATGATTCGGTTTAGCGGAATTATGGGTATATGCAAGTAATACGTCAAACACCTTCTGAAATGGCCGCTATCAGCGGTCGCGGAAGGTTACCAGGCGGTTGTACACGAAGTTTGCGAGCGTGTACACGACATTGCCCAGCAGTGTGGCTATGCCGTAGCCTGATATGACGATGCCGAAAAAGCGGAAGTCGAAGTCGCCGAAATCGGACTGTGTGAGCATCCATACCAGCACGAACTGCAAGGCGTAGCATATGCCGAAGCCTACAAGGAAGCGCACCGCCTCGCGGCGATAGCTGCCCTTGGAGTGGAATGTCCACTGCTTGTTGCAGAAAAAGGAGTTGGTGACCCCGGCTATGTAGCCCAGCGCGTTGCTCACATATAGATTCCACCCGAGCATCGACTTGCACAGGTAGATGACGCCGAGCGTGACAAGGGTGTTGAGCACGCCCACAATGCAGTATTTGATGAATTGTGCGGCTTTTTCGGAGCGGCTTTCGGCAGGGGTTGTGCTCATTTGGCGGTGTCGTTATCGGTTTCGTGCGGGAGGTCTTTTTCGGGAACTTTGAGTATGGGCAGCGACCAGTCGAAATGCACGGCTGCTATTCGCAGCCCTATCACGGCCACGGCGCATGCCGACTGCGGTATCACCTGCGGAATGCCCGGTATGAAGTCGACGAGCCAGTATACCACGCCTCCGGCAAGGCAGGCTGTGGCGTAGATGTCTTTCTTGAAAAAGAGCGGGGCTTCGTTGATGAGTATGTCGCGGGTCACGCCGCCGAAAGAGCCGGTGATTATGCCCATCACTATGGCCACCCACGCCGGGTAGCCTGAGGCAAAGCTTTTTTCGATGCCGACCACCACGAAGAGAGCGAGGCCGATGGCATCGAAGATAAAGAGCGTGCGCATGCCTCCCACGAGCGCCCTGCGGAACACTATCACAGCCACAAGGGATATGAATGTTACCAGCAGGAACATAGAGTTCTGCATCCAGAACACCGGCGTGGCAAGGAGCACGTCGCGCAGTGTGCCGCCTCCGATGGCGGTGACGAGTCCTACGACGTAGGCGCCGAACCAGTCGAAACGCTTGGCTGCAGCCAGGCGTATGCCCGATATTGCGAAGGCTATGGTGCCTACTACTTCGATTGTGAAAATGAAAAGGTTACTTTCGTCCATAGTCTATTCCGGCTTGGCGAGCGCGCGGGCCTTTGCGGCGGCTCGGGCGCTTTTTGCTGTCTGGCGTTCAAAATGTCGGCAGAGGTCGGAGAGGAAACAGGAGTCGCATTCGGGCTTGCGTGCCTTGCACACATAGCGCCCGTGCAGTATGAGCCAGTGGTGGGCCTTGGCGATTTTTTCTTCAGGGATATGGCGTACGAGCTGGCGCTCCGTGGCCAGAGGCGAGCTGCTCGAGGTGGTGAGGCCCAGACGCTCGGCCACGCGGAACACGTGGGTGTCGACAGCCATCGCCGGGCGGTCGTACACTACCGAGAGTATCACATTGGCCGTCTTGCGTCCGACGCCGGGCAGGCTCATGAGGCTGTCGATATCGTCGGGGACATTGCCTCCGAACTCGGCGAGGAGCTTGCAGGCCATATTCTTGAGAGCCTTGGTCTTGTTGTTGGGGTACGAGCACGATTTTATAAGCTCGAAGATATCGGCCAAATCAGCCCCGGCAAGGGACTTGGCGTCAGGATATGCCTCGAACAGCGCCGGCGTGATTAGGTTCACCCGCTTGTCGGTACACTGGGCCGACAGTATTACCGCCACGAGCAGCTGGAACGGGTCGGAGTAGTGCAGTTCGGTTTTCGGAGCCGGCATTTCGGCCTCGAAGCGCTCTACAATGGCCTTGTATCGGTCCTGTTGTTTCATAGGCGGAATCGCTCCAGTATTAATTGTGTGAGGTAAATGCCCGATGCGCAGGCGAGTATGCTGCCTGTCACAGAGATGCCGCCGTAAAGCAGCGCTTCGGCCGCGCGGCCGTCTTTGAGCAGCAGCACTGTGTCGAGGGAGAATGCCGAGAAAGTGGTGAAGCCACCGAGGAAGCCCCCGACGAACAGCCCGTTGGCCCAGCGGCCTGCGTTGAAGTGCGTGAGCAGCACCCACGCAATGCCGATGGCCAGACTGCCTGCTATGTTTATGGCAAGGGTGAGGTAGAATCTGTCGGTCTGTACGGAGGCGATGTTCTGAATGAGGTAGCGTGATATCGAACCACACATACCCCCGAGTCCTACAAGCCCGATTATCGCTACCGGCGCCATACGATAGTTTAGTGGGCTGAGGTAAATTCTTCGAGGAAGCGCACGTCGTTCTCGGAGAACATACGCAGGTCTTTCACCTGGTACTTGAGGTTGGTGATACGCTCTATGCCCATGCCCAGAGCGAAGCCTGTGTATTCCTTGGAGTTGATGCCGCACGATTCAAGCACGTTGGGATCGACCATGCCGCAGCCGAGTATCTCCACCCAGCCGGTACCCTTGCAGAAGGAGCAGCCTTTGCCGCCGCAGAGATTGCAGCTTATGTCCATTTCGGCCGAAGGTTCTGTGAAGGGGAAGTAGCTCGGGCGCAGGCGTATTTCTGTCTGCGGGCCGAACATTTCGCGGGCGAAGTAGAGCAGGGTCTGGCGGAGGTCGGCGAAAGTTACGTTGCGGTCAACGTACAGCGCTTCCACCTGGTGGAAGAAGCAGTGCGCGCGGGCGGATATGGCCTCGTTGCGGTACACGCGTCCCGGGCAGATGATGCGGATAGGCGGTTTCTGCGAGGTCATCACGCGTGTCTGCACCGACGATGTGTGGGTGCGCAGAAGCACGTCGGGGTTGCGGCCGATAAAGAAAGTGTCCTGCATGTCGCGTGCGGGGTGGTCGGCCGGGAAATTAAGGCTTTCAAACACGTGCCAGTCGTCCTCTATCTCGGGGCCTTCGGCGATGGTGAAGCCGAGGCGGCGGAATATGTCGATAATCTGCTCGCGTACAAGCGACAGCGGGTGGCGGGTGCCTGTGCGCAGCGGGGCTGCCGTGCGGGTGAGGTCGGGAGCGTCGCTCTTGGCGGCGCCTGCTGCCGATGCCTCGCGCAGGGCGTTGATGGTGTCGGTGGCGTAATTTTTCAGTTCGTTGAGAGCCTGTCCGATTTCGCGTTTTTGCTCGGCGGGAACGTTGCGAAAATCGTTCATAAGGGCGGAGATAGCGCCCTTCTTGCTTAAGTATTTGATGCGCAGCGCTTCAACGTCTGCGGCGGCGCCTTCCGAGGCGATAGCCGCGAGTTCGGCGCGGATAGCGTTTATCTTGTCTATCATGTTTTTGCTATATTTTGCGCAAAATTACAAATTAGCGGCCGCAAAAACAAATTTAAGTGATTCGGCCACAAAGCCGCCGCATCAAAATTTTATCACCTACTTAACTTATTGATATTCAAATAGCGCACACAAAGCAATCCGCAAAGCGAACAATCATTGATTATCAGCTCATTGGCATACCAAGCGGGTACCCACCGCAAGATATATTCGGACTAAAGCTTTATACCTTCTTCGGTGCTGTTGAGTACTTTTTCGAGCCTGATTTTGCGCTTGGCATTCTTGCGGAAAGAGTAGCGGAGAATTATGAACGGACGCGGACTCATATATTTGTTTTTTGTATCCATAACTTCGTAGAAGGCATCGGTCGAGGTAATGGTGCGCGTCCTGTAGGTGCCGGTAAAATTCTGCATGCACAGGCCTACATAGAAGTTGTCTGTAATGTTATAGTTTATTTGGAAATTTGCGCCCCAAGGCTTGAAGAATTTATCATAACTGATTTTCTGTATGTCGGCAGTCTGGTAATATAAGTTCAAGAGAAACAGGAACTTCTTGACAGTAAGATTGAACGACGGGTTTATGAAAAACATATTATGTTTGCCGTGGGTCTGATCTTTGAAATAGTTCGCATACCATCCGGCTGTCAAGGTAAACCGGCCATTTTTGATTCGATAGTTTGCACTTGCCGAAGCGAGTACCTGCGAGAAATGTTCGGCATTACCATATGTGGACACAAGCACGCCATTATCATCGACATAGGATTTCGCAGAGAGCATATTGTTGATACGCTTGTAGTAAACTTGTGCTTGAATAAACCATTTCTTTTTGGTAAAGCTATAAACAAGAGGCACATAGTGCATTGTCTGCGGTTTGAGCCTCGGATTGCCTATTACTTTATACAGCGGGTCGGCCGACGTGTTTATGGGATTTAGCTGCCTGATGCTCGCAGCATCATTGGTAAGCTGGTATTTGAGCGACACGGAGTGTGCGTCGTTGGGCTGCCATACCAGATCCATTATTATGCGTGGCAGAAAGTAGTTTTTACTGAAGTCGCCCTGTTTTAGCCACATGGCGTTAAGGCCTACAGAGGGCGTCACCCAAAGCTTCTTCCAAAGCTTGGTTCCCCATTGCGCATATACATATTGGCTGATATTCCTGTTCCTATACAGCGAAGCCGGGTCGGTAATCTGGTGCAGGCGGTCGAATGTCATAGACGTGTGCGCCCCGAATCCGTAAGAACCGTAATAGCTGTATATATGGTTGAAATCGAGTTGAAGCTGTCCGGAATGACGCATGTTCCGCATCTGCTGCATATACATATCATCGAACGAGCCGTCTTCCTCCGTGGAGTATGTGTCGGTTCTGTCGTTGTCAAAGTTGTTTTTATTATAATTGTATGCCAGCCGTGCCTCAAACTCTTTTTTGTCGCTGAAAGCGTGCTTGTAGTAAGCGCTGGCTGTGGCTATCACACTGCGCGTACGGCTCTTTGAATCGAAGTCGTACGGCACGTCATCGATGAGTCCCAGTCCGCTGCCCCTTACCTTCGACAGAGTGGACTTGGTATAACCTTGAACAGCAAAATAATCTTTTTCAGAAGGGTTTGCCTTGAGGAGCAGCTCGCCCAGCCAGCCTCTGCTGTTACCTCTTGATGTAGAGTTATAATGCTGCGTATAATCGGAAAATTCTCGATATACGGACTTCGCAAAATCCTGATTGTATTGGTAGTCCAACGACGTGCGGCCATAAAGGCTGTATTTAGGGTTGCCAATCTCAAAATATCCCACCCCGAAACCGTAATATAGCGGTAGTTCATGCCGGGTGGAGAGCTCGTACCAGACATATGGAGATTCTTTCTTGCGTACTTTTATATTGAGTATGGCGGTGACTCCCTCGTTGATATACCGTGCAGGCGGATCGGTGATAAGCTCCACCGATTCTATTTCTGCCGGGTCGATGGGGTTGATGCCGGTATTGACGCGATTGCCGTTGACAAGAATCAATGGAGTCTTGCCATTGAGCGTTTTTACCGAAGATGTCGACGGATTGACTTCGAGCGCCGGGACTTCCATCAGGGCATAGAACGGGTTCTTGAGCTTGCGGGCTTTCTCCGACAGATAAAAGACATGGCCGTAAGCCGTACGTGTAACCACGTCGCTGCGGCTGCCTTCGACGCTTATCTCCTTAAGAGCGATAGCTTTCTGCGGCTTGAGGTAGACATCGAGTACCTTGAAGGCCGAAATAGTTACCGTGTCGCGATATAACTCATAGCCGAAAGCATCAACCTCCACTGTGTATTTGCCATTAACCACACCGCCGATAAAAGCACAGCCGCAATCCATCGGAGCGCCGTACTTCACTTGGCCATCCAAAACAAGGCTTACATAGGCATCGTCGACGCAGGCACTGTCGGTCGCGCTGTAAACCTGACCCACAAAATTCGATGTGTCCTGCGCAGCCCCCGATACCGCGCCCAGCAACATTATCAAGCTCAGTATTATGTTTTTCATATATGCCTGCCGTTTAGTTCATTTAACGATAGATTATACTTGAATAGATACATAAGGTATTTTATGACTCTCGTTATTTTGCAAATGTAATTTTATTATTACTGTCCGCTAAACTTTTTTAGTAGCGGTTGAAAATTAGGGCTGA
>ERZ777011.230-NODE-230-length-91064-cov-20.701227_pt1 | contig 91064 bp, 61 predicted proteins | sample MGYA00374964_ERZ777011 | MGnify/ENA primary metagenome ERZ777011 (study PRJEB29310, sample SAMD00008975) | mouse gut metagenome | study: EMG produced TPA metagenomics assembly of the Metagenome analysis of fecal microbiota from mouse which was promoted... | reverse complement strand
CCAGGGCCTCCGCCCCGCGTCCCTTCCGGAAAGCGGGTGCAAAATTACGCATTCCTGCACTCACCTCCAAATTTTTCGAGCACTTTTTTTCAGCCAATTTCCGCAACCATCAAACGAAAAACACACCAAACAGCCACATAACCCACTGCAATACAGTATATTGCGACAGAATGGCAATGCCGATTTTTTTTGTGGGAATTTTATCACAAAAACATACATAGCCAACAAGACAGGCCTCACTACACACCGGTTTATCCTATATTTTCAATAATTTTAAAATTTCTCCAACACGTTTTTTCTGTAACTTTGCAGAAATCTCCGCCCCAAAAAGCGACACTGAAAACATAAAAACAGCATGAAAGTCATAAATTTCGCCCAGCAGCACTCGCTGATCAGCCAATACATGTCGGAACTACGCAACGTAGACACACAAAAAGACATGCTCCGTTTCCGCCGTAACCTTGAACGGATAGGAGAAATAATGGCCTACGAGATAAGCAAGACGCTCGACTATAAAACCGTAGACACAACCACACCTCTGGCCATAGCCCAAAGCGACATAATATCAACACCACTGGTGCTAGCCACCATATTCCGCGCCGGAGTACCATTCCATCAAGGATTCCTTAATTATTTCGACCACGCGGAGAACGCATTCGTATCAGCCTATCGTAAATACAAGGAGAAAGAGAACTTCGATGTATGCATCGAATATCTCGCCTCGCCTCGCATTGACGGCAAAACTCTGATTCTCGCCGATCCGATGCTTGCAACCGGCGCATCTATGGAACTTAGCTACCGCGCATTGCTCACCAAAGGGACACCGGCACACATCCATGTAGCCTCAGTGATAGCCTCACAACAAGCCGTAGATTATGTCGCCGACCACTTCCCTGCCGACAGCACCACAATATGGATTGGAGCAGTAGACCCCGAAATCAACTCCCATTCCTACATTGTCCCTGGCTTAGGCGATGCCGGAGACCTCGCCTACGGCATAAAAGAATAAGAAAGTTGCCCCATTGCCCGACCCACGGCTGCAATTCGATTGTTAAAAGATATAGGAGAGGGAGACATGCCACCAGGCCGCTCCCTCCTTTCTTACTATTATATCTATAACGAAAAAAACGATATATCCCGACGATGGAAAACCTACTCAGAAAAATGGCGCTGGCCTACCATAGCGACCCGCGTCCCGGAAAACTCGAAGTAATACCCACCAAGCCTTATAACTCGCCCGCCGACCTGGCGCTGGCCTATTCCCCTGGAGTGGCCTACCCCTGCCTCGAAATAAAAGACAACCCCATGAAAGTGTGGGCCTACACCAATAAGTCGAACCTCGTGGCCGTAATCTCCAACGGCACAGCAGTGCTCGGCCTCGGCGACATAGGTGCAAGCGCAGGGAAACCGGTAATGGAAGGGAAAGCCTTGCTGTTCAAGATATTCGCTGGAATCGACTGCTTCGATATAGAAATAAATGAAAAAGACCCTGCCAAGTTCGTCGAAATCGTCAAAGCGCTCACCCCAACCTTCGGAGGCATAAACCTTGAAGACATAAAATCGCCCGAATGCTTCGAAATCGAGCGCCGCCTTAAAGAAGAGTGCGACATACCGGTGATGCACGACGACCAGCACGGCACCGCCATAATCTCAGGCGCCGCCATGCTAAACGCCATAGAAATACAGCAGAAAAACATCGCCGACATCCGCCTCGTTGTCAATGGGGCAGGGGCCGCCGCCATATCATGCACCCGCCTTTACTGCGCCCTCGGAGTAAGACCTGAAAACATCGTAATGTGCGATTCCAAAGGGGTAATACGCGCCGACCGCCCGGGCCTAAGCTCCCAGAAGAAAGAATTCGCCACCTCCCGCGACATCCACACCCTTGAAGAAGCCCTCGCAGGAGCCGACCTTTTCCTCGGCCTGTCAGTCAAAGATGTGGTCACTGCCGACATGCTCCGCTCAATGGCCGACCGGCCGATAGTTTTCGCCCTCGCTAACCCCGACCCCGAAATCGACCACGACACCGCCATGGCATCGCGCAACGACCTGATTTTCGCCACCGGACGCTCCGACTACCCCAACCAGATCAACAACGTGCTCGGCTTCCCCTACATCTTCCGCGGAGCCCTCGACTGCGGCGCATCGGCCATCAATGAACCAATGAAACTCGCCGCTACCCACGCCATCGCACGCCTTACCCGCCTGCCCGTGCCGGAAGAAGTCAAAAACGCCTACAACGACCCCACCATGGCATTCGGACGCAACTACATCCTGCCCAAACCCATGGATCCGCGTCTGTTAGGTGAAGTAGCACCCGCCGTAGCCCGCGCAGCCATCGAAAGCGGGGTAAGCCGCCGCCCCATCACTGACTGGCAGAAATACACCGACTTCCTCGCCCAGCTCTCTCACCAATGCAGCGACGGAGTCTGCTACTCCCAGCTCCTCAACTCCCGCGAAACCCTCGAGCGCATCGCCGCCCGCCTCGGCTACCACCTCACCTGACCCCATCCCCCCACCCACATCTAAGAGATTGTCTAAAACTTAAAAGTGCATCAAAGGCACCTGCCATCGGCTCGGTGCCTTTGATGCGTATCAATTCAGAAACAGGCAATATAATCAATACCGTACATTAACCCCCTGCTTCTCAACCGCCAGCTTCGCCCTGCGGTTGAGAAGCAGGGGGTGGTTGGCGTCGATATGCCCCACGGGCAGGTTCATGGCCACGGGAAAACGGTAGTCTTTGACAAACGACGATATCATTTTCTCCATGCTATGCCAGTCAGCGCTCGGGCGGTAGTCGGTAAACTGCCCCACCATCAGGCCGCCCAGCCGGTCGAACACACCGCGCAGGCGCAGCTGCCACAGAATCCGCTCCACCTTATAAATCGGCTCGGCGATATCCTCGATAAACAGGATGCATCCATCCTCAACCGGATCAAACGGCGTGCCAATCAGACCACCCATCACAGCCAAATTCCCCCCGACAATCTTGCCTTCGGCCACACCCTCGCGGTTAAATCCATCTGCTGCACACTCAAGTCCGGCATCACCCCCACGAAGAATCTTTATCTCGGTGCGGTAAAACGGGAATTCCTCCCCCATTCCGATATATTTCGCCATCGCCCCATGCATCGACACCACTCCGTGCTTCCACCACAAAGCATGCAGGGCTGTTATGTCGCTGAAGCCCACGAGCCATTTGTCAAAACACCGGTCGGGCAACCGGTCAAGCTCATCAAGCAGATGCACAGCGCCATAACCGCCACGCGAACACAAAATGCATCTCACCGTGTCATCCTCCATCGCACGGCGCATATCCTCTAACCTCTCCTCACGGCTACCGCTGAACGAACCGCACACCCCTTTGGCATGAGGCATCACAACCACCTCAAGCTCCTCCCGTTGAAGCTGCCCCACGGCAGCATCAATCAAACCTGGTTCAATCTTCGAAGCGGGCGACACAATCGCCACCTTATCGCCGCGCCGAAGCGACGGCGGCATCCTCATCTCTCCATTGCCCATTATCAGCATACCGGTAAATCTTCAAACACTCACAACAACCTTCACCCCCGATTCACGCTCTACCTTTTCGCCGATTCGCTGCAGCTCTTCAGCATCGATTTTCTCCAACCCTTTGGCTGGGGTAGGCCGGTCAAGCGAATAAAGCATCACCTCCTTGGGGCATATCGCCTTATAAGCCTCGACCAACGCCACGACCTCCTCGTCGGTCGTATTATCAAGCCTAATGCCATCAACCACCCCGCGCAGCATCATCGTCTGTATAATCCCCTGACCCTTAAACCGCTTCAGCAACTCAACCGTCCCGGCTACAGAAAATCCGGGGCGGTTAGGACGGTCTAACACTTTCACGGTCTCGTCCAATGCCGAATCGAGTTTCAGGATATTGTTATCAACTTTCATCAACGCCTTGGCAACTTCCTCACGGTCAATCATCGTGGAATTTGTCAGCACGCTGACCTTCGCATTGGGGAAATAGAGATCGCGCAACTCAATCGTGTCATCGACAACCCCGGCGAACTCCGGATGAAGCGTAGGCTCTCCGTTACCTGAAAAAGTGATTACATCCAGCCCCGTCCCGGCGGCTTGCATCTCTGCCAGCTTTGCTTCGAGCTGTCTCCTGACTATATCCCGTTTGGGCAATCCCGACCTCCCAGGCCCCTGGGCATTGAAACCGGCCTCACAATACAGGCAGTCAAACGAACACACTTTCCCGTCAGACGGCATCAGGTTAACCCCCAGCGAAGTTCCCAACCGCCTCGAATGTATCGGCCCGAAAATCGTTGAGTGGAACATTACCCTCTGCATCTCCCCATCCTTCTTCATTGCGTCGTTATCCATCTTTGTTTTCCTAAAGAGTGAAGAGGGTATGCCCCGGCCAACAAGCCTGAACACACCCTCATGCATATTTCCATTTTCTACGGCAAAATGACACAAACCGACATGTCACCGGCCGCAATCACACCGTCAGAATCTCTTTCTCCTTGGCGGCAAACAGGTCGTCGATCTGTTTGAGATATTTGTCATGGAGTTTCTGGACTGAACCCTCGGCATCTTTCTCAACATCTTCAGGCATACCCTGCTTGATAGCCTTCTTCAGCCCCTCGATGGCATCGCGGCGGGCATTGCGCACGCTCACCTTTGCCTGCTCGGCCTCAGCTTTCGACTGCTTCACAAGCTGTTTGCGGCGCTCCTCGGTCAACGGGGGAATCGACAGGCGGATAACCTCACCGTTATTCTCAGGCGTTATGCCAAGCTCCGAATTGATAATCGCCTTTTCAATCTCCTTGAACATCGATTTTTCCCAGGGGGTAATAGCGATAGTGCGCGCATCTGGCACCGATATGTTGGCGACATTTGAAATCGGGGCTGCCGACCCATAATAATTAACTTTCACACCGTCGAGAATCTTCGGGTTAGCCTTTCCTGCACGGATATGGGCCAACGACTCGTCGAGATAGGCAACCGCCATCTCCATTTTCTCTTCAGCGGGCCCGAGATAGGTTTTCGGATCTGTCATATATCTTAAATATTTTAATTTCGTTCAAATAGAGGAAGCATCACGATAGGTTTCACACAAATGCATCAATACACCAAAGTGCCGATATTTTCCCCTTCCAGCACCTTGTGCAGATTTCCGGGAGTATCCATGTCAAACACAACTATCGGCAGACGGTTCTCCTTACACAGCGCCGTAGCCGTCAGATCCATCACCTTAAGCCCGCGGGTATACACCTCATCATACGATATTTCGCTGAACTTCGTAGCCGTAGGGTCTTTTTCCGGGTCTGCGGTATAGATTCCGTCAACGCGTGTCCCTTTCAGCATCACATCGGCTTCAACCTCTACACCCCGGAGCGCGGCCCCGGTGTCGGTAGTGAAAAACGGATTACCGGTTCCACCCGAAAGGATGGCCACCTCCCCGTTTTCCATAGCTTCGATAGCGCGCCACTTGCTGTAATACTCCCCTATAGGATACATGTTTAGCGCCGTGAACACGCGCGCCTTCTGCCCTATGGCTGTCAAAGCCGAACTCAGGGCAAGAGAATTGATAACAGTGGCAAGCATACCCATCTGGTCACCTTTCACCCGGTCGAACCCCTTGGCTGCGCCCTGCATTCCGCGGAAAATATTGCCACCTCCGATGACTATAGCCACCTGCACGCCACTTTCGGCGGCCTCCTTAATTTGGCGGGCATATTCACCAAGACGCACCGGATCAATTCCGTAATGCTGTTCCCCCATGAGCGATTCGCCGCTCAACTTCAGAAGAACCCTGTTATATTTCGTTCTCATAAAGAATCTTCAGATTAGTTTCCACAAATATACACACAATTTCCCGCTCACCAAAATCCGGCATCTCATTTTCTCTTCCACCATCACACTCCATCAGCCAGGTAACGGCATAAAAAGCCGGAAAACCGTCAAAGTCTGACACTCCGACAAGCCTACGGCCTTCAATAATCCATTTTATGCGTCTTATCTCACCACTTTCTCCACCCTCTGTGTTCCGTCGGATAAGCGGTCAACCCTGATGCAGAATCCCACGCCGTCGCTCATGCGTTGCCCTGAGAACACCGTTGACTTTGTCGATTCTCAGTGCCAAAGAGTGACTTCCGAGTGCCGACAGCGGCTCAAAAAGCAGTCTCACCTGCGCCTTATTCACCAAATCCGGCTTTACCGGCTCTACAAAATCCATATGCCCCGAACCGGCATAGCCGTCGGCCGAATATGAACAATCCACCGACGTAACTGCCGTTTCGGAGAGGTTCCAGACATTCACCGGGAGCGGATATCATCCCGAACCCCTCACAGGCTCGTTTCTCGAGGAAATCGCCTGAATCCGCCCCGTAAAACAACTTTATCCTCCAAATTTAACCTGCGTGGAGCCATGCCACACCGCCACCGCGCCTTCGTGCACGCCTTAACATCCGCCCTTTAATATTTTTTCATTAAATATATTAAAACCCGTCATGGAATTTGGCTAACTTTGTTGTTCGTTTAAACGTTAACAATAATGGCGCTATCCCGCCAATGCACATAAAAACTAAAAAACATAGTGATGGATAACAACCAAAACAACTCTCTCGACCGCATAAGCTATGCTCTCGGACTGAGCATGGGCCACAACTTCCGTGCTTCCGGCATAAACGAAATCAACATACAGGACTTCGCCGACGCCGTAGCCTCCGTTTTCTACGGTTCAAAGCCCAAAATGACAATCGACGAAGCCAAAGCCGAGATTCAGGCATATTTCACCGAACTCGAAAAGAAACAGCGCGCACAAGCCGACGAACTCGCCAAACAGAACCAGGCCATCGGCGAAGCCTTCCTGGCCGAGAACGGCAAACGCGAAGGAGTGCTGACCCTCCCCTCCGGATTGCAATATGAAGTCCTCACCAGGGGCGAAGGCCCCAAACCTGAAGCATCCGACCAGGTGGAAGTGCACTACACCGGCAAACTCATCGACGGCACAGTGTTTGACTCATCAGTCGACCGCGGTATGCCCGCAACATTCGGTGTGACACAGGTAATCCCAGGATGGGTTGAAGCCCTCCAGCTCATGAACGCCGGTTCCAAATGGCGTCTATACATCCCCTCCAACCTCGCCTACGGCCCCAACGGCGCCCCCGGCAGCCCGATAGGCCCCAACGCAACCCTGATTTTCGACGTTGAGCTACTCAAAGTCATAGGCAAATAATGACACCCATCCGATTTGCACCGGCCATAATCGCCGCCACGCTCTGCGGCATGGCGGCAACCGCCACACCCGCAGAGCAGCAAACCGCCACGGCCGAAAATCCAGCGGCGGCAGTCAGCGCCGACTCGTGCGCTGCTGCATTCGCCACCATCATGGCGCAATACCTGCGGCCTGAAATCGACAAGCAGTTTCCCGCCGACACCGCCGCCATAAGTGAATTCACCCGGGGGGTAGCCCACGCCTTCGACGTCAAAAACCTCAAAGCCCCCTTCTTCCTCGGTGCGCGCAACGGATTCGCACTCATCGACCGCGTTGAGGCAATGGCAGACATGGGCTATCCAATCACCCCGCAGAACTTCTGCGAAGCCCTCGCCCCGGCGCTGAAAGGCGCTGCAATGGGCTTCGACACCGAATCAGCCGACCGCTACCTGCGTGATGCCATGGAGCGAATAAACCCCATGCCCGAGCCTGTGGCACTCTCCCCCGAATCGCAGCAGCAATTCCTCCAGGAGCAGGTAAAACGACCCGCAGTCGAAATGATGCCTTCAGGCCTCCTGTTTGAAATCATCACGGAAGGAGAAGGCCCACATCCGGCCGACACCGACATCGTGAAAGTAACCTACACCGGACGCCTCTCCGACGGCACGGTGTTCGATTCCTCCGACCGCCCCGTGCAGTTCCCCGTAAACCGCCTCGTGCCCGGATTCACCGAAGGCCTCAAACTCATGAAACCAGGCGGGGAATACCGCATATTCATCCCACCGGCTTTAGGCTACGGCGACAAAGGCGCTTCCGGCATAATCCCCCCAGGGGCAGTGCTCGACTTCACCGTCAAGCTACTGGAGATATTGCCCCGGCCAACCGGCAACCCAACTGAATAAACCATTCAAAATCATAAACTATAATTACAACCAACTGAAATGAAAAAATTTATTTTCGCACTCTCCGCCGCAGCGCTCATGGCCTCAGGCCTCGCTTCTTGCGGCAACGGCGCTGCTTCAAACGCCACTGAAAAAGAAAAAGCACTCGGCGACTCTGTTGCCGTTGCACTCGGCGAATTCGCCGGCGCACAGTCAGCGTCAAACTACATGCGCCTTAAAGAAATGCAGCCCGAAACTGCAGCCAAATTCAACAAAGACGCCTTCCTGCGCGGCCTTCAGGATGTTCTCAATGCCGACACCACCCAAATGGCCTACTACCAAGGTCTGCAGATGGGCCTCCAGCTCGTGCAGCCCATCATCGGCATCAACAACGAGGCTAAAATCCCCGTCAACAAAGACAAAGTTCTCGCAGCCTTCAAAGCCATCTACAAACAGGATTCAATCAGCGACCTCAACCTCTACTACGCTCACTATCAGAACCAGATGAACGCAGTACAGGAAATCATGAAAGCCCGCGAAGACTCCATAAAAGCAAACTCACCCGAAGCCAAGCAGAACCTCGAGGAAGGACAGGCCTACATCGACAAAATGGTCGCTGAAGGCTACACCCTCGCTCCCTCAGGCATCGCCTACAAAATCGACAACCCCGGCACCGAGCCGAAAGTTGCCGAAAGCGACCTCGTAATGGTTCAATACGACGGTAAAAACATCAAAGGAGAAACCTTCGACACCAACAAAGACAACGTACGCCCAATGCGTGCCAACGGCTTCGTGCCAGGCTTCAAAGAAGCCCTCTCAATGCTCGGTAAAGGCGGCAAAATGACAGTAGTCATCCCCGCAAGCCAAGCTTACGGCACCGACGGCGCAGGCGAAAAAATCGGCCCCAACCAGGCTTTAGTATTCGACATCGAAGTGCTCGACATCAATCCCGAATCAAAATAAACCCACCCTCACACAACCATAAACGGCGCCGCGCAAACTAATGCGCGGCGCCGTTTCGCATCCACCCCACTTACCTGCAATTAATGACATTATTCAGAATACTTATTTTTTCACAACTATTGAAAATTAAACATTTTAATTTTATCTTTGCAAGAACACTATTTCGAATTTTTATTAACCTCAAAACTAAGAGCTATGAGACCTTATTTCTATCCTATTCTTGCTGCATTATTGTGCTTTTATTGCACAGATGCCATTGATGATTTTAACAATCAAACCAATCCATCCAATTCCCAAAATACTTCTTATAACCATATTTCTGAAGCACAGTCATTAAATATTGCGGAATCGTTTTGGGGGGTAATCAAAAAGCCCGTTCTAAATCTGCAACACCAACAGTTTGTTACGTATTAAAAAATACGACTCTCTCACGTCACATTAACAACCTATCCGATACACTCTCATATTTGAAGCTGGCAGTTACGACTTCTCAGGTATAACATACTTCGCCATTAAACGCCACTTAATTATGGAATAATTTCCCATCAAAACATATTTAGCATTATACGACATGAAAAAGCCATTACTCCTTGCAATCGCCGCACTGCTTTCACTCAACTGCGCGGCAGTGAACTATTTCCAGGATGGGATGAAATGGGAATATAAGAAACACCATGGCATACCCCCTAAGCCAGGTGAAGCCGACCTTCAGCCATATCTTATCACACAATATCTTGAAGGAACAGCCTTCATGGCCGGTAAAGATTGTCTGAAACTTTACAGCGTTGTGACCGATGACCAACAACACCAGCCATTCCTGCTGACATACATCCACACCGACGGCGACAAAGTTTATTTCCTTTCAATGAAACCTGATGCCGATCCGGAAACAGGTGAATGGCTGCTGCTGTTCGATTTCGGGCTGCAACCTGGAGAAAGCACCTCCGTGGGTCATCTGTTCTGGGATAATGCGGAGACCAATCAAAAAGCCATACAAGTAACATGCACAGCTGTCACACAGGAACAATCATCAGATGGGGGCATAATCACCCGGATGTCAATGTCTGAAAAAGGCTCAGAAGGCGAATGGATTGCCGGAATCGGCTGCACGTGGGGATACACATGCAACGGCGCGTGGGGACTCGACGGCGTAGGTGGTGCCACCCTGTTGAAAGCATCGCACAACGGAGAAATCCTCTACCAAGCCGCAACCGCCGGAATCAATGGCGCCACGGCAGACATCCCAGCCGCTTCCGACGCGCCATGCTACAAAACCGACGGTACCCCTTTCACCCCTGCAGATAAAGGAATCTGCATCCAAAACGGCACAAAACGCATAGTCCGTTGACCGCCTGATAAAAAGAAAGTGCAGTTCAAAATCCGGCATCATTTATAACATCCGCATCCCCTCAAAGGTTTCACATACCGGAAGCACCAAACAGATTACCGCCACGCAGAAGCCGTTGTTTATCAACAAGACGGACATGCCGCGTGGCGGTTTAAGATGAGGTCAACCTTAGGTAAACCGATGATAGGGGGGGCGATTGAATCAAATGATGATCAGCGGACTACAACCTTGCAGGGGACACACCCTGCGGCAGCCAGTAGATAGAGGCCGGGAGCTACCGAAAGCTCTGCCGGTGCCGAGGGGTTAAGTTCCACAACGCTGATGAGCTTGCCGTCGGCACTACTGACCGTAACAGAGCCTCCACAAGAAGCACTTACCCTCATAGAACCATTCCCGGAAAACACATGGATGCTGTTAGCGTTGCCGTCGGCATCAACAACATCCACGCCAGACTGGGCTGGTTTGACAGTCATGAAATTCAAGCTCTGCGCCTGGTTAGGAATATTCACACCATCCTGTTGCATCGGAGAATAAATTTCAAGGCTCGATTTCATCATCTTACCCTCATGGTGGGCGGCAATCTCCTGCGCATTCATCCCTGAGCGCCAGAAAGCAATCTCACCGAAATCGCGGCTCACCGATTTGTTGTCGGCATCGCCGAACACCACTTCGCCCAATGTCAGACGCTCGGCAACCGAACCGGCCTCAACCCCGTCGATATACAACGCGGTATAGCCACGGGCATGGTAATGCGTTAAAGCCACATCGTGCCACTGGCCGTCGACAAGCGCCACCGAGGTAGTAAAGTCATCTTTCAGAGGGGAATCGTATGTTATGGTGCCGTCGGCATTGACCGTCAGCGCTCCGCGATACTGTTTGCGGCTGCCATGCTCGAATGTCAACAAACGTCCGGCGGCATCCCCTTTCACGCGCATATTGATGGTGAATGGATGCACCGTCCCTTCATGATTCAAACTGATAGTAGTGCCATTACCCACTGCCATCGATTTCGTAAGGTCACGCTGCGGATGTTTCTTCCCTTCAACAAGCGCATCGAACAGAGACGGAACGATAGCGTACATGAACTCCCGATGCCCCTGCACATTCGGGTGGGCCACGTCGGCGATATAACCTGCCGACCATTTGCCAGTGCCGTCGTCGATAGCACCAAGAACATTGACAGACGGCACGTCCCATTCATGTATGAGCATGTTCATCTGTTTCACCCATCCGTAGTCTTCGTCGTTATAGTCGCCACGTGTGTAGTTGTTGACAACCACAGGGGTCTTACCGTCACGGCGGATATCTTCAATCAACCGCAACATATTGTCGCGGAATCCATTGAAAACCCCTTGCGGATTCGCTGAGCCGTGAATACCCTCGTTGCCAAGCGACAGGCCGATCATCACGAATGCGCCACCATCGCGCAACATATCGTCATAGCGGTCGATAAGATGTCTGGTAGTGTTTCCACCTATCGACACCCCTGAGGTGTAGAACGGATAGCTGCTGTCGCCGTCCGTAGTGCGTTTCTTCAACTGTTCACCAAAGAGGTATGCATATCCCCTGAAATTATCAGCTCCCTGGCCGTTGGCAACCGACGACCCGAACACCGACACACGATAGGGGGCTTCCTCAGGTTCAATTGAGAAAACACCCTGGCGCATATCGACACTGATGTCGTATTTACCCGGATTCAGGCGGATATTCTCCCCCTCATAGCCCTGCGACAGCATAACAACCTTGTCGGTTTGCGCCACTCGTTTGACAGCCAGTGCATCATCGCCATTGAAAGCGAAATAGATATAACGGCCTATATATTCATTGCCACCGGCACGGGTCAGCTCCACATTGCTGCTCCAGATGCCGTTCCCTGCATAACCCAAAGCGACACCATCCTGGGCAACAGACCCCTTCACTGCCAGCGACTCCAACGGCAGAACCTCAACCTGACCCGCGCGAGTGTCTACTGTCAGCCTGACAACCTGCTCAGAAGCAACAGAGAACAGCCCGCCGTCAACCTCGACTGTGCCCGGCTCATTTCCGGCGCCGAATACCACGGTTTCATCCCCGGTTGTCAAACCCCTGAACGAGTATGTGCCTGGAATCAGACGCAGATAACCGGCAAATTTCCCGGTCAGCATACCCGTAGGGCTGACAAGATTCATCGCCACATTTTCTCCACCCTCTACGGCAGAACCAGTCACGGCAAGTGCCTTGACAGCCATCACCGGCTTCGGCTCCTCTTTAGGCTCGAACTCCTCAAGTTTCAAAACATTCAGGTGCGATAACCCCGTTTTGCGCTCGATTGTGAATGTCAGCTTACCGTTGGCATCCGGAAATATATAATCGCTCACCGCAACATTACGGATATTGCCATGAACATCTTTCCCCTCACTGTCGCGGCCGCCGATGCAACGGCCTGAAAAATCCTGGCGTGCACGCCACGAGGTGATGCCGTTAAGGCTGAAATATGCCCAACGGTCGCCCGTCTCATTAGTGATGCGGCAACCGAAAGCGTGCACGCGGTAGGCCTTCTTCGGGTCAACCCCAATGAACTCTATATTGACCGTGGCCTGATGGTTCTCCACATAGAAATAATCTTCCGTGGCAGTGGCGATCGCAAGGTCGCGCAAGTTTTCGACCGTAGGATTTTCCAACCCTCCGGCAGCGGCAGTACCGTTTGTTTTCAGGTTATCCAGGTTCTTGGCAGTGATGCCGGAAACCTCGTTGCGCGAGTTAACAAGCGGCCATTCGGAATTGGCCGGTATATTGTCATTATGAGTGCTGTAGATATTGTTCCAGTAATTCCCGTTTACGTCGGCGCCCTCGGTTTTGTGGCCATGCTTGCGATATTCAGGAATCTCGCCGAAATCGACATACATCGTCTGTGTCAGGGTATATGCATCGTCTGGACGGGGTTCATCATCACGCTCCTCGATTTTCATAGCATTGATATGGCACATGTTCTGCACCCTGCGGATAGTGAAAGTGATACATCCGTTCTCATCGGGGAAAATAGGGTCGCTCACAGCCAGATTATTGTTATTGCCATTATACCCGTCGGCGCCACACCCTTCTCCCGACATCTGATGGTCGGCATCCCAGCGGTTCATTCCGCGGAACTCATAATTGCCTATGCGTGTCTGGTTATTGGCACGGCTTCCGAAAGCATAGAAACGGTAACTTTTCTCCTTGTCAAGTCCTCTGAATGTGAAGCAGTTGTAATCCTGGAAATCCTCCATAAACAGATAATCCATCGTGGCAGTGTTCACGGCAAGCTCTCCGAGGAAATCAGCCGACGGATCGGTGAGGCCTCCTGCGGCAGCCGACCCGTTGGTCATGAAACGGTGGTTCAGGAGGATGTTGTAGCCTGTAGGCACATTGGCGCTGTTAACGAGATTGACTGTCGTGCCGGGGTAGACATAATTGTTGCCTGAGCTTTTCATATTATTCCACCAGTTCCCGTTGACATCCGCACCCTCGGTGGTTTCACCCCTGTAAGCTCCGGTATTATTGGGATTTACATCGCCGAAGTCGATAAACATCGTCTGGCACACATCGGCAAAAACAAACGGGGCGGAGGATAAAGCCGCCGCCCCGATAATAAGTTGCAAGAATTTATTCATGTTAGGTTTATGGTTAGCTTTGGGAATTCCCTTATGCAAAATTAGGAAAAGAAAACATGAGGCACACGTAAATTCCGTCTCTTAATATAGTATTTTTGTCTACCTTCGCAGGTTTTATGCTTTCTGACACAGCATTTCCCGCTCTCCGCCACCACTCCTAACGCTTGGCAAAGAAATTGTCTACGCGGTCGGGCGACAGCATCTGCCACAGAGAAGCCACAGTCCAGCCGGGGGCGAATATGTCGTTGTAGAAGCCCTTGCCGTTGCGTCCGTAGTCCCAAGTGGTGTGTTGCACCACCTCGGGATAGAAACCGGCTTTGGCAATATCGAACATATTGTTCTCCTTAGGCAACAGCTGGAGCATCGAGCTACGGATCACTTCAGAGAATCCCGCGAAACGCGGTTCGTTATAATGTGCCGACAGTTTGTCGAGCACCGTTGCGAACTCGAAGATGAACACGTCAATATGATTGTTTTCAACCGACACATTGCCCCACCCGCGCGAGCGGAAACCGACATCGCCGAGCATCTGGCCGGGAGCAAAAGGCACATCCCACATATAATACCACGACAGGCAGAAATAGGCCGATTTGCGGCACAAATCCATGTAATGCTCCCTTTCTTTACCCTTGGTCACATAAGTGAGATAATGCATCGCGGTTGAAGCGTATAGCGATGCCTCCTTATCTTCGCAGTTGGCATCGAGTGTCGAAGAGAAATAGTCAGCTTTGTCAATCAGTTCATGTTCGAGATAACCGGCAGTGCGCCGTGCGCTTTCCAGATAGCGTTTGTCTTTGAAATAGCTGTAAGCCATTACAAGCGGCAGGGTCGCCGACGGTGTGCTACCGCCCGACCGGTCAACAATCTCTCCCGATCCCTTGAACTTACGGGGAAAACTGCCATCGGCATCTTGAAGCGACAGAATCCTGTCGAGCACAGACTTCATCTTCGCCTCCCACTGCGGGTGTCGGTTGCCAAGACGGCGCTCTGTATCGAGATAGTTCAAGATAGCGAAAACACCCTCCGACTGGCGGCGGATGCTCATCACATCAGTCTCCCAGCCGCGTTCCATATGCATCGCTTCACGGAAATACCCTTCGGGGGTAAACCCGTGTTCAAGCGTGCTTTCAAAAATGGCATTCGCCTTCTCAACCAAATCCTTGTCGGCTTGTTTGCGGCCATGCTCCAACGCATTGTAGGCATTGAGTAGCACACGGCCCACGAATCCGACCTCATAATCACCGGTGTTATTGCAATCATCGGTGCGCAATCCGGCGCCAGAGAAATATTTCAAATCATATTTGTCGACATAGCTCTCGCGGAAATAATTAGCCAGGCAACTTTTAGCCCCGTCCCCGTCAACAACATCCGACACTTTTTCCGGTGCGAAAGTATCGTAGGAATAGTTCCACACATCGGCCACGAAATCAGAGTAATCATCTGCCTGAAACTCACGCAACTGCCAGCTGATGGTGCGCTTCTCCCCTTTTTCTATGGTTTCAAACGTGCGGATCGGGTCGATAAGCGTCAGCTTGCGTATATACCGCTTGGGAGCTTCTATGTAGGGATAACCGAACTCCAACGCAGCCATACCACCCTCATTCCTAAAGCCGGTGAAACCCACCGAAGTGTGAGCGGGAAGAATCACATCGCCCGACTGGTTCTGCACAATGCAGTCGGCGCAGTCACTGCCGGTGCGCACCACAGTGCAGGCACGTTTTGTGGCAGGGTCATAGATACCGGTCAAAGGGGTGCTCAGACGGTCTTCACGCACGACCCAGCTATCGGATGTGCGGAATGACGGGGCATTCTCTGGCGACCTAAGATTGTGGTGATACCAGAATCCAGGCATATAAAACTCACACGCCTCATGCCGCGTACCATTCATAACGCTGGTCTCGGCAATATTGAAACGGCATTTTTCAGTAGCCTCAACCGTCAGGGTCAGGTCGGTCGTGCCGTCGGCTTTTCTGACCGCCGTGCGGGTGATTTTCAGTGGCAATGAGCTGTTGTCGGCAGTAATCATACGCCCGGCTCCTGCATCCTTTAGCTCGTAACTGCATGTAGCCCCACCCGGTTGTTTCAGAAGCAACCGCGTTGAAGCGTCAGCTCCAAAAGGCATGAAGGTGGCAAGCGCCGCCAGCGAGGCGGCGCAAGTATTTAATAATCTGGTCATAATTATAGTCTGGCGGTTTATTTGTTAAGGCTTTCGCAGACAGCACGGTTCGCGCGGGCAACACGGTCTTCATCAACCTTGATCACCTTGCGGTCGTAGGTCATAAGCCCGTTCACCTCCATCTCAACATCAGTGGTCTGTGTGTAGACAGCGCCGGTGAAACCGGCTTTAGCCAGGCGTGCCAGCTCATTAGCATATTCAACATATTTGTCGGTAACCTCACCGGGGCTTTTAAACTGGATATAGCCCCAGTTGCGGTCTGGAGTCCATATATGACCGTCAACTACCATGCCTATGCCGCCATATTCACCCAGTACATTAGCCCGCTGGCCATCATAGAGATACATCTCCGGGCCGGGATAGTTGTGCAGGTCAAGAATATCACCGCATGTATAGAAATTGCCTCCCGAAGCCGGATTCACCAGACGAGACGGGTCGTAGGCCTTCGTCCACGCAGTGATTTCCGGGGTCTTGAACTGCCCCCACGCCTCATTGAAAGGAATCCAGGTGGAGATGCAAGGATAGTTATACAGACAATCCATTATCTCCTTCCATTCACGGCGGTAAGTAGCCTCGCTTTCAGGCGAGCGTTGTTTCTCGATACCGTCGAAATAGCGGCGGTTCTGCCATTCGGGGCCGTTGTCGCCACTGGGCATATCCTGCCAAACAATGATTCCTTTGCGGTCGCAATAGGTATACCATGTTGCAGGTTCAACCTTGATATGCTTACGGATCATATTGAAACCCCAATCCTTTGTCTTGTCAACATCATAGACCATAGCCTCATAAGAGGGGGCCGTGTAAAGCCCGTCGGGCCACCAGCCCTGGTCGAGCGGGCCGAACTGGAACAGGTCTTTGTTGTTAAGCTGAAGGCGAACAATGCCATCGGCATCCCGTTTTGTCGAGAACTTACGCATGGCGGCATAACTCTTCACTTTGTCTACCGCTTTACCGTTATCGTAGAGCGTCACTTCAAGATCGTAGAGATTAGGAGAATCGGGCGACCACAGTTTCGCACCATCAGGCATGGCAATCACCACCGACTCACCATTGATGCTCTTGCCTGAACCAACCTCGCGGCCATTGTCGAACACCTTAGCTTCTACCAATAATACGCCACCGGTATGAGAAGCCTCACCACCTACAGTCAGCGTATTGGCATCGATGTCTGACTGGATGCGCAATCCGGTGATATGGCTCTTGGCAACAGGTTCGAGCCAAACAGTCTGCCAGATACCGGTCACAGGGGTGTACCATATCCCCTCCGGGCGTTCAACCTGCTTTCCTCGCGGCTGGTAGCCACGGTCGGTCGGATCCCACACCCTAACCTTCAACACATTATCACCCTTTGCGGCAAGCGCCTGTGTGACATTGATGCTGAAGGGGGTGAAACCGCCCTTGTGGGCGCCCACCTTCACATCGTTAACCCACACGTCACACTGCCAGTCAACGGCGCCGAAATTCAGCATCACGTCTTTCCCTTTCCATGACGAAGGCACAGTGAAAGAGCGTTCATACCACAACGCCTGGTCGGCGCCTACGGTCTTACCGACCCCCGACAGGCTCGATTCAACAGCGAAAGGCACAAGAATCTCCCCGTCCCATTTCTTTGGATTGTTTTCCCCCGCCGGCACAATGGCATACTGCCACAGGCCGTTCAGGTTTTTCCAGTCGCTACGTTCCATAATCGGACGCGGGTATTCACCCCACACGTTTTCAACATCGATAGTCTCCGCCCAAGGGGTCTTGATGCGGTCGCCCGCAGGCTGCCATCCCCAAGATGCCAGCGCCATAGCTGCAAATGCAGCCGCAAGAATGCTTCTATATTTCATACTCAAATCGGTTTATTCTCAACACAATCTCCCTCTACACCCCAAAACAAAACATCCCCTCACTTCTCCACAATCTTCCCTTCAAGCATCATCACATCACTTTCGATGCGCTTGTCACCCTCATATTTGGCGCAGGTAATCAGAAGCCAGACTGTCTCGTTATCATAGAGGAAGAATGAATTGTAGTAAGCACCGGTGCCGGCCGGCAGAGGCGAACTTCCGCTCAGCGGCAGACGTGAATACTTGAAATTATGACCCGTGTTGTCGGCCATCATCACCTGCGGGCGGTTGGTCTGCCACACAGCGCCGGTCTGATTGGTATGGGCCATTATCAGGAACTCACCCGTCGGAAGCTGAATCATGTAAGGCGCTCCGGCATATTTGTTCAGACCGGTGTGCCAGCGGTTTTCGTCGTTAACCTCGTCCCATTCAGAAGTGTCCCATTCTCCGTCGAGCGGACGGTGAACAAGCGAAGGAGCGATATTGCCGTTGACGCTCTCCTCGATGAAAAGAACACCCTTGTTACCCTGCATGACAACCGCCACCGGCATACCGTCGCGGGCTCCGGGCTTGAAGCTTGCACGCTTGTATGTTGTCCAGGTTTCACCGTTGTCAGTCGAGCGGGTGCTGAGAATTTCCTGTTTCATATTATTACGCTCGGTATCCCACCATTTTGCTTCCGACGACACCAACAGTTCTAATTCGCCGTTAGGAAGCTGCACAACCTGGGGTTCCCAAGTGCGGCCGCGACCAACGATAATCGGGTCACCCCATGTCTCGCCACCGTCTTTAGATATGCAAGCCAGCACCTTGCTGTTCTGGTTCCCCTCAGGATTTCCGTTAGCAACCACGGTCAGGATAATCCAGCCGTTCTGTAATTTGGTCATTTCAGGGTTGCAGATACGGTAGTAATTGCAACCATGGAAAGCAGTCCCGATACTGTAGATTGTCACAGGATCAGTCCAGGTCTTACCATTGTCGTAGCTTTTCCGGAGATATGAATTCTGCCAATGGTCAGTCGAGCCACCGTGATATGTCAGGAGAATCTTATTTTCATCAACACGGCACATGCGGGGATATTCAACCTGCAGCACCTCCGGAGTCAGATTCACAAGTTTTTTAGTTCTATCCCACTCAACCGTATGGCTTACAGGTTTAACTGTGTTGTCAACCGGAAAAGAGGAATAATCACTCCAGGTCTTCACAGTCTTCTCTATTTCCTGCATATCGCCGTCAATTTTCGCCTTGGCCACAGCGATATATTCAGTTCCCGGTGCCAGCCCTGTAATCTTGGCGGAACGGTATTTTCCCGAACCCGCCCTGTGGGTGCTATATTTCTTAAGAGAATTGCGGTCTTTACCAAACCAGAATTCAACCTCGGTAGTTCCGCTTACCCCGGGAAGAGTGAAGGGAACCTCCACACAATCCTTCTCGATAACCCAGTCTTCCGTATCCCATGCAATACCCTCTATGGTAGTGGCAAGTTTCCCCGCGCCGAAAATAACCGAACCGTCGGCGGTTGCGAAATACGGTCTTATGGAATATTGCGTTGCCGGTTGAAGCCCTTTACACTCGATTGTAAACGCATCGCCCTCGGGCAGCGCATCGCCCACCTTTATGCGCGGTATAGCCGAATATGTGCGCCCTGTGCCCTGTATTAGAGCCGCATAGCCATATTCAACCACATCCGCCCCTTTGAAATCGAAGTTTGAAATCTCCAATTCTGCGCTGTTGCTCCCCAACGTCACCACGTTGGCATCGAAACTTACAGGCCTCACCTCTCTCTCCTTAATTATCGCCGGACAGGCAGGGTCACCTTTCACCACCGCGCGGCAAAGCATCGGGGCGGTCACTTTAAACGTGTATGTAGGACCGGTGGCACCATTGACATCAGTCCATGTCGCGCCATTGTCGGTTGAAATCTGCCAGGTTATGTCGCCATAGTTATCGGCCGTCCACTCAAGGTCGAGAGTAACATTCTGGTTGGCACGGGCATAGCTCACCATGCGCTCAGCCCACACCATCAGCGGCATAGCAGCCATGGCCAAGATGGCCGGTATATATCGTAGTTTCATTATAGTCGGAATTTATGAAAATGATTGTTAGGCAGTTACTGTCCTACCCGGGAATTTTAACGCTTAATCAGGCGATAGACCGCCTTAGCGCCATCGGCCGATGCCAGAGTGAGGATATATTCCCCTTGGGGCAAAGCCGAATAATCAGCATCTGTAATGTGCTGGCCGCCGATGCTCTCCACAACAGAAACCAAACGTCCGGCCATATCAACAGCAGCGATGCGCACTGCGTTGAACCCTTCTATATAGACAACCCCGGAAGTCGGATTCGGACCGATATGAAGCGTGGCTATCTCCGCACCGTCAATTGATGCCGAAGTAAGGTTGAATTCAACAGTCTGCAGACAATCACACCCGTCGGTTATGTCGAGCATATACACTCCGGGAGTTTCCGCCATACAGGTCGATTCCGTGCCGAGTTCTTTCCCCTGCGGTGTGTACCAGCGGTAGGTATAAACCCCGCTGCCACCTGTGACAACTACATTGCCGCCCAGCAGCACACCGCCACCCTCTTCAGGCATGGCAATCTCAACTTTTGAAGTAGACACCTCAAACAGAGGATTCTGCTCAACGGGCATCCTGACAATCGCCTGGGCGGCACATCCCAGCGCGACCGCTACCGACAACACCCCTGCGGTAAGTATTCTTTTCATCTTGTTTTATCTATGATTGGTTATGAATGGTGTGAAAAGTGGCCGGGACACCACAAGTAGCGCCCGGCCACCATTAGTTTTGCCAAAATTAAGCAACTCAGACAATTTTTGCAAGTCGTAAGTCGCAAATCGCAAGCCTTAAGTCATAAGTTACAAGTTACAAATCTTCCAACTTATGACTTGCGACTTCTCGCTTCTTACTTCTTATCTAACCACCTTGTTCACGGCTACATTACCGTCGGCATAGATGGTCTTCTCGATAACCACACCTTCGGCAGCGGCGGCGACGCGGCGACCGGACATGTCGTAGTATTCGGTTGCAACAACCTCGGCATTGCCGTTGGCAAGCACACCCTGGATGCCGGCACCGGCACCTACGCGGAAGTCATTACCTTTGGTGAATTTCGAGCCTTCCAGACCGGCATTAACAGTCTGCACACCCCATTCGTAGTCGCCGTCGGGCATACCGACCAGAAGCAGGTTCTTGTTCATGAACGCGCGGCCCTGGGCCAGAGTGGTGCGAACACCATCTTTGTCGCCGCCAACGAAAGCGGGAACACCGGTATAGTATTTCTTCGAGCCCTTGTCGTAGATATAATACTCATAAGTAACGTTAGGCTGCGAGGTGGCGGCCGCAGTCCATTCAAGTGCAACATTACCAGATTCGTCAACAGTAGCCTTAGCAGATGCAGGAGCGTCGGGGCGGGCAGCCTTCTGGTTGGGGTTCACAGAGAACATAATCATGCGGCCCGTCTTGAATTCGCTTCCTTCATCGTCGCTGTAGTACGTGTTGTCCCAGCTTTGGCCGAAAAAGCCGTAGTGGCGTTCACCGGAAACCCCGTTTTCAGTGAAGAACACACCGGTCTCCGAAGAACCAGGAACACGCTCGAAATTGGCGAAACTTCCATTTTCATTGGGGAAGAACCATCCTGCCTGGGTGTTGCCCGAGTTATCAAGCATGGTTGTGCACCATCCGGGAATAAACAGGTCATACAAGCCATTACCGTTATAGTCGATGGCACGTGTGCCGTTCTGGTCGTTAAGAGGGCGGATATCTTTGTGATAGAAAGCCTGCTGTGAAGATATATCGTTATATGACACCGATTTGTCGCCTGCAATCTTTCCCTGCAGAAGCTGCCAGTTATAAGAGAATTCTTCAGGCCCCCATGCTGAACCGTCTTTAGGAGATTCGCCACCTACAAAGATGTCAGGCACACCATCGTTATTGAAGTCAGCCACATGGATGTCGCCATGGCCGTAATAATGCGACACACCGTCGCCCAGACCGAGGTCATACAATTGTGTTTCAGGATAGGAATCAGCCCCCAGATTCAGGCAGGCTGCGAAATAACGGCCTACAGGAGCCCCGTTTTTAACCGGACGGAAATCGTCGCCGTTATCAACGTTGCCCTGCGCCAGGAAGTCGCAGTAACCGTCGTTATTGAGGTCGGCAGCCTTCAGAATCGAGAGAGCGAACTCATAGTTGGTCTCACCGTCGCTCGACAGAAGGTGGTGGTTAGTCAGAGTGAAGTTGAAGTCTCCGTTATTGATGAGCACACCGGTATAATCCTTGCGGCCATCATCATAAGCCTTGTAGCCGAGAGCCACGATATCCATGCGGCCGTCGCTGTTGAAATCGCCGAAATCAACACATTTCGGGTCGAACATCTCAAGTGTGCTACCCTCTTCATCTACTACAGTAATGGGCTGGTGGCGGAATGTGCCGTCGCCGTTGTTGAGATACAGACCAAACTGGGTTGTGTCAACACCATTACGTGCTTCACCCGATACGAAGAAATCTGTCAGGCCGTCACCGTCCCAGTCGGTAACTGCGAAATAAGGCTTATTGGCGAAATAATAGGGGAACTCTGAAATATCATACGACTTTGTTGCAGGATTCCAAACCATCTGGAAAGTGTTGAATTTAATCTGCGTTTCATTGCCTTCGGCATCTTCAATCAGACGGCCGCTGGTCTGCTCGCGCACTTCTCCGGAATAAATGAGGTCGAGAATACCGTCATTGTTGATGTCAATCTCACAATGACCTGAATAGATAAGCGCATGGGTCAGATCCTGCTTGTCAACCGTGATGGCTGCGCTCGCCGATGCAACCGTAGCAGCTCCGAGAAGTAAAGATAGATATTTCTTCATGGATGTAATAGGTTAAATTATTAATTAGTAATGGTTTATTATAACATTCTCCTTTAATGGCGGCACGTAGGAGAGGGGTTGGCAAAGCGCCGCCGCCCGGCGCCTTGCCAATTTCAGACCTCAAACAATAAATTATACTCTCATTAGATTGCACCTCTGTGCAGGGATGCACCCCGGTGAATCCGCTTTTACGCCGCTACATTATATTATTCAAACCGAGGCTTGGTCCAACCCGACTTAACCGTCACGGTGTTCACAAACCATCCGTCCTCACCCATTTCCAGCGGGCTAACAAACAGCGGCTGGCGCAGGAATCCGCTCGGCAGTTTATCCTGACCGGCACGGGTGGCATTGTAGGCGATGTAGTATTTGCCGTTATCACTGGCAAACACATGCATCGGGTTGCAGGGCGAAACATACTCAGAGCCACTTTCTACCAACAGGTCGCCCATCGAAGCGCCGTCGGTCAGTTCAACACCGGCATGGTCTTTATAAGGGCCGGTGAGGGCATCGGCATGTGCATAGCGGATTTCAGTGCGGTCGCCATTGCGGACCGTGCCGAACAGATAGAAATTCTTGGCATCGGTGCGCATAAGGGTGATCTCAGAGAAACCGGCAGCGGCCACCTTCGTAGCCTTCCCCTTCATTGTGGGTGTCTGGCCACGGCGCAGATTAAGCTGCTGGATATACGAGCCGCTCTCTGTGGTATAGCCCAACACGAAATTAACATTGGCAATCACTGTCAGCGAAGGTGCAGTAAGCGTTGTGACTCCCAGGTCTTCAGCCGAAAGGAATTTGCCCATATCGGCATACGGGCCACGGCCCGACGAAGACGCAGTGGCAGCTCCTATGGCATTGTCTTTACCGGTACTGTAGACCATCCAGTAGTTTGCCCCCGCAACAGTCTTGGCAAAATCCGCACTAACTTTGGTTATCGGCGCGGTAATCCATTGCGGACGGCTTCCGGCAACCACAGTCGGGTTTCCATCTTCATCAGGTTCGCCGGGCTGGTCGAGGGTAAAAGACATCTGGGGGTTGTTGGCCCAGTCCATCAGGTTGCTCGACTGGAGCGTGGGGCAGCAATAGTCAACACCTGCAGCCCACTGCGTCTCAGAAGAGATGGCCACAAAGCTCGATGCGGCTTTGAACACAGTGCCCCCGGCCAACGACGGCTCCCACACCGGGTTGCGGTAGGAGGTGTTCTGAGGGTTCTCGCTTCCGGTCCACTCGAATTCCCCTTCACCGTCGCCGTCGGTGTCGGCGCAGCCGGTGGTGGTAGCCATGGCGGCTGCGCAGGCAAAAAACGCGATATATTTGAAACAGTTTTTCATCGTTTTCTTAAAATCGTGGTTAAGTTGGTGAATATTTACAACTTATGCATAATCCCAATCAATAGCCCGGGTGCTGCGTCAGACCTGGGAATAGAGAAATCTCATGTTCGGGGATGGCGTAGAGATGCGTTTGCCCTACTTTATAGGTGAGGAAGTCGGGGTCGCGCTCTGCAATCTTGTTCACACCTTCCTGGGTATGGATGTCGCCCCAGCGGTCAAGGTCGTTCCAACGGGTGCATTCGCCGCAAAGCTCAACCAGGCGGTCGTGGCGCAACTGCTCCTTAATGCTCTCATAGTCGTTAAACTGCGTTGCTTTAAGCTCAGGCATATTAACGCGGCGGCGCACTTTGTTCATATATTCCACCGCATCGGCGCGGTTGCCGTCGAGTTCGTTAATCACCTCGGCATACATCAGATAGACATCAGCCAAACGAAGCAGACGGAAGTTCGTGCCCGATGAATAATCCTCAGGAAGGTTGTCAGTGTCAACGCTGGTGTATTTGCGCCAGTAGCACTCTTTCGGGCCGTTGTCGCCACCGATAGCCGAACCCCACTCGGCCAAAGTCTTGCCATAATAGTTGGTATTGTCTGTCGGGTCTACCCAAGTAAGGGTATAACGCTTGCGCATGTCAGGGTTGCCGTCTTTGTCGCGTTCTTTGTCGAACTCCTGCAGCATCCAGCCGCGCGCCGAACCGTCGTCCCAGGCGCCTTCTCCCGACGAAAGATACAATCCGAGGAATTTAGGGCGCTGCATACCAACCTCTTTACCATCGACCAGACCGTTCTTGAAGTTGATTTCCACCAGCGACTCTACATTATTCTCATTCGATTCGGTGAAATTGTCGAGCCAGTTGTTCACAAGGTCATAGATGCCGAGTTTGAAAATCTCATCCATGTTCTTTTTGGCAGCTTCCCACCACTGGCGGGCCTCACCGGAGCGGTTCTCCCATGGACGCTTGCATATCCCGGCAATCTGCATGTTGCAGCGGGCCATCATGCCAAGGGCGCCGCCGCATGTGGGACGGCCGGCTTCAGATGCGGGCCATTTCTCAGGCAGTATTTTCGACGCTGCATCGAAATCGGCCAAAGCCTGCTTCCACAAGGCCTCCTGGCCGATGATTTCACCATCTGATATCGACGACACCTGGCGGGGATATTTGCCATATGTCCCGGCCATGTACCAGAACCCGAGGCCGCGCAGGAAATATGCCTGTCCGAGGATACCGTCGGCGGTCTCTTTCGACATAACCGAATATCCGTGGTCGTTGACATTATCCACAACCTGGTTAACATAATATATCATCTGCGAAACCTCTTTCCAAGGCAGGTTAACCGACTCGTTGCTTTCATAGGTGTAGCTGCTCATCTTGAAGTTGGCTACCGCCTGGAACTCCATGTTGGGCGAGGTGCTGTAGCCCTCGTCGCCGCGCAGAACCATCAATATGTGGAACCAGCGGCTGAAAACGCCCGGGCGGCGCAAAGTGGCATAACCCGCATACAACCCCTGCTGGAACTGCTCCTCTGTCTGCCAGAAGGTGTCGCTGGTCTCTTGGTTGGGGTCTGTCAGGGTCAGCCAGTCGTCGCTGCACGATGCCGCTGCGGTTGCAAGCATCAGCCCTGCCATAAACTTTATGATTGTTGTTTTCATGACTTTCATTGAGTGTAATCAAGGTTAGAATGAAACTTGCAGACCCACGCTGAACTGGCGGGCATTGGGGAAATGGCCTCCGTCGATACCCTGCGAGAACACACCGCCAACGATATCAGGATCATAGCCTTTATACTTTGTTATTGTCCAGAGGTTCTGGCCGCTGACATACACCCTGAGTTTCTCCACATAGAACTTGCGGGTGATGTTCTGGGGCACAGTATAACCCAGCTGCAGGTTTTTCAGGCGCAGGAACGAGCCGTCTTCGATAAAGCGGTCAGACGCCATGGTGTTGTCGGTTGCGTTGGCATACATGCGCGGATACTCGGTCGAGGGGTTGTCCCAGGTCCATGGGCGCGCCTCGGCGGGAATATTGTCGACCTTGAACTGCAGACACGAAACCCACACGTTGTTGTAGATTTTGTTGCCGTAGCGTGAAGTCCAGAACATGTTGAAGTCGATACCTTTCCATTCTGCGGTGAAATTCAGTCCGGCCTCGAATTTCGGAAGCGGGCTCCCGACCCAGTCGCGGTCATCGTCGTTGATTTTGCCGTCGCCGTTGACATCGATATAGCGGACATCGCCGGGTTGTGCGTTAGGCTGCAGAATCTTCACTGTGCCGTCGGGCAGTGTGGTGGTATGGGCATAAACCTCATCCATCGACTGGAAGATGCCTCCGAAACGGCGGGCGTAGAATTCCGATATTGAACGTCCCTCCTCAGTACGGCAGATACCATCCTGATAGAAGCTCTCGCCGAGGGTGATGACTTTGTTGCGCACAGTCGACAGGTTAGCGCTTACAGAATAGCTGAAGTCGCCCACACGGTCGCGCCAGCCAATCATGATTTCAACGCCACGGTTGCGCATCTTGCCGTAGTTGGTCCACAGATAATCCGTACCGGTGGCCCAGGCGGTCTTGATATTATAGAGCAGATCTGATGAAACGGCGTTATACCAGTCGAATGAACCGTACAGGCGGCTGTTGAACAGATCGAAATCAATACCGACGTTAGTTGTGGTCTTGGTCTCCCACCCGAGGTTGACATTCACGCGTGAGCTTTGGGTGGCTCCAGGATGGAGTGTCTCGTTACCCGAAGGGCCAAACACCGCATTGAATCCTTCATAAGGGCCTGTATGGTTAATTGACGGAATGTAGGAATAGTTGCCCAGCGCCTGCATGTCACCGATTTTACCCCAGCTTCCACGGATTTTCACGTTGTTGACAACATCGCGCAGCGGTTCCCAGAACGCTTCTTCCGACGGGCGCCATCCCAGCGAGAACGACGGGAAGTTTCCGCGCCGTTTGTTCGGGCCGAATTTCGAGCATCCGTCTGAACGGAAGTTGAACTGGAAGTAGTAGCGGTTGTCGTAGTTATAGTCAACGCGGGCAAGGATAGAGGTCATGCGGCGCTCCTGGCGCGAACCGTGCATGTTGTTCTGTTCCCCTACCAGGTCAATCTGGGCGAGATTATCCACTTTCTGGTTATAACCTTCCGCCTCGAGATAATGCCAGTTAACATCCTCCATGGTGTAACCCAACAGGGCGGTGATGTTGTTTTTGGCGATAGACTGGCTGTAAGTCAGGGTATTCTCGATAATGAGGCTGTAGCGGGAATCGCGGATATCGTTGAGCTTGTTCTCATAGCGCTGCTCACCTGAAGCCATACGCAGGGTGTAGCCATGGTCAAGGCGCTTCATACGGCCCCACCAGGCGTCAAGACCTATGTTGAAGCGGTATTTGAAATACTTGAACAGGTTCAGCTCGGCAAAGACGTTGCCTATGATGCGGTCGTTGACGCTCTCATTGTCATAACGCTCCTGCAGACCGACCGGGTTAGAGATATACGTCGGGAAGAAAGAACTTCCATAGCCATAGCCACCTTTGCCTGAGGGTTCGTCGGGGTCGCGCACAGGAATCACCGACGGGGTTGTCAGCGCATCCCAGAATGGCGAAGCTATATAGTCGTCGCTCTTGGTGTGCTGGTAAGTGAAGTTCTCACCAACGGTCAGCGCGCGGTAGGTGGCGTCGTTGTTGAAGCGCACGGTGAAACGCTGGTATTCCGGACCTTTAACAACACCGGTCTGCTGCATGTAGCCTGCGCTGAGAGAGGTGTGGAGGTTCTCCGTGCCCTGTGTATACACCAGGTTATAATCCTGCGTCACTCCGTTCTGATACACGGCTTTCTGCCAGTCGGTGTCAGGCAGGATTGTTCCCGGCTCTATGCTGGCCGCCGGCCAGTTAGCCCCGGCATTGAGATAGCCCTGCTCGTTATAATACATGAACTCTTTGCCCCGCATCATCTTGATTGTTTTGGGCATCTGTGATATCGACACATTGGCGCTCACATCGAGTGTCGGCTTACCGGCTTTACCCTTCTTGGTGGTGATGAGAATCACACCGTTTGCACCTCGCGCGCCATAGATGGCGGCGGCAGATGCGTCTTTGAGCACCTGCATACTCTCGATTTCATTAGGGTTGAGGTTGTTGGCATCGTTGACAATCATGCCGTCGATAACGTAGAGCGGGCCTACATTGGAGAAAGACCCCACACCGCGCACACGGATTGAAGCCATGGCGCCCGGCTGGGATGATGTGCCCACCGACACACCGCCGACCTGCCCCTGCAGCATCGAAGCGATGTCGGTGGCCGGCATCTTGCGGGCCTTGTCCATGTCGACAACAGCGACCGAACCGGTCAGGTCAGCTTTCTTCTGAGTGCCGTAACCGATGACGACAACCTGGTCAAGCATCACGGATTCCTCGGCAAGCACAACGTTAATCTGGCTGCGCCCGTCGATTTTAACATCGCGGGAGCCGTAGCCGATATAGGAAAATGTAAGAGTGCCGTCGGCTGGCGCGCTTATCGCAAAAGCGCCGTCAACATCAGTGGCCGTGGCCGCCGAACCTCCTTTAAGAACCACCGACACTCCGATCAGAGGCTCGTTGGCATCATCTGTCACCGTGCCGCTCACCTTCAGTAGCTCTGCGGCAGATGCCGAAAGCCCCATGGCAAACAGCAGCAATGCTATGAATGCCGCTTTGTGATAACGATAGATTTTCACGTCTGTAAAGGAATTAGATTTATGTTAAACTAGTTTCAGAGTAATGGCTGTGACCCCGCTGTGGATGTAGGCTGCGGGCGTTGGTTTTGTAGCGGCAAAATTAGCCACACGCGCCACCGGAGAGTGGAAAAATCCTCCCGTTTTGTTGGAAAAATATCCTCTATGTTGCAAAACATAAAACGGCAACATTATGGATTTCAAAATGTTGCCGTAAATGGAGATATTTTCATCAATTATTGGGAGCCGATTTGCGGTCGGTGCGCGAAATATAGTCTTTCGGCGACATACCGAACTGCTTCTGGAAACATTTTGTGAAGTAGCCGGGCGACGAAAAGCCCACCATATAGCACACTTCGCTCACTATCGTATGCCCCTCGTTGAAAAGCTGGGCAGCCCGTTTCAGCCGCTCCATCTTGATATAGTCGTTGGGATTGAGGTCGAGCAGACCTTTGATTTTGCGGTAAAATGTTGTGCGGCTCATCCCCATGGCGGCAATGACATCTTCCATCGAATATTCCGGATTGCTGAAATTGGCCTGGATGATTTCGTTGATACGACGCAGGAAGTCCTCATCCACCTTGCTCAGCCCATTCCCGGCAACCTTGGCCAATGGCATATTTTCCAGACGCGCACGCATCCGCTCGCGGTTACGCAGCAACGTCGAGATATTGGCCAAAAGATATTCTATGGCGAAAGGTTTCTCAATATATGCGTCAGCCCCGAACTCAAGCCCCGACAGTTTATCTTCCATACGGGTCTTGGCTGTTAGAAGTATAACGGGTATATGGCTGTAGCTGACATCAGATTTCAGACGCCTGACAAACTCGAATCCGTCCATCACCGGCATCATAACATCGCTCACAATCACCTCGACATACTGGTTGGCCAGCAGATCGAGGGCCGATTGGCCGTCTGAGGCCTTGAACACATTGTAGTTATGGGCAATCAGCTTCTTCTCAAGGAAATCGAGCATCTCGGCATTGTCATCGACCAAAAGGATATTCACCCTCCCTTCGTTGCGCTTTAGCACATGCTCCAGATCGTCTGGCGCAGCCTCAGCCACCGGTTCCTCACTGTTGCCGAGCGGTATGGCCAGCGTAAAGATATTCTCCTCTGTAGAAGCATCCATCACCAGTGTGCCGCCATGCATCTGCGCGAGATTCCTGGCATATGCAAGCCCTATACCCGTGCCTGGTGAGCCGTTTTCCTCTTTCTCAAGACGTGAGAAAAGAGTGAAAATCTCCTCCCGTTTCTCCGGCGCCACAATCACCCCATCGTTGGCAATAGTGAACTGGAAGCTGTCGGCATCGGCCGTCAGTGCCATCCTGATATAGCTGCGGCCATACTTTATGGCATTCGTCACCAGATTACTCAGAATCTTGGTCAACGCTTCGCTGTCGACCACTGCAGCCACAGGAGTCTCCGGAAGCGACACCTCAAGGGTCTTGCCGGAACTCTCAATAGTTGGTTTGAACCTGGGGACAATATCCTCTATGACCGCCTTCACATCACACTTATTCTTATGTATCTGGAACTTGCCGCTCTCCATCTTGCGGAAATCAAGCAGCTGGTTGACCAACAGCAGCAAACGGTCAACATTGAGGTTGATCACATCGAGGTTTTCAATCGCTTCATGGTCGTTTTTCAACGAGGGGCTGCGGAAAACACAGTCCAATGGCGCTTTAATCAGGGTGAGTGGAGTGCGGATTTCATGGGCGACATTGGTGAAGAAGCGGATTTTAGAATCATACGACTCCCGCTCCTTCTCCTGTTTGTATTTTTCCATGTCGCGCTGGTTTCTTTGGCGTGAATTGCGGCGGTAGCGCCTTAATGCAAACCACACAATCCCTGCGGTCATAACGAAATAGAGCGCCAGTGCCAGACCGGAACGGTAGAACGGGGCAGCGATATTGATGGTCAGCTCCATCATACGCCCTGCATCGGGGTCATGCTCATCATAGGTTGCCACCTTCAGATGGTACGTGCCTGAATCCAGGTTGGAATAGGCAAGCATGGCATCGGCCAGTGTGGAATAGAGCCACTCCTTGTCGAAACCCTCAAGTTTGTAGCGTATCCGTTGCAGACCGGGAGAGCTGAAATTCAAGGTCACTATTTTAAGGGCGAAACTGTTCTGGTTGCTCGAAAGATTGATTTCATCAGTCATGGAGATACTCCGCGACAACGGCGACCCTTCATCGGCCGGCCTTACCAGACGCCCGTGAAGATAAAACTCCGACACAAACGGCACCTCCTGCGGGGCGGAAAACGCAAAACGCAGAGGCTCGAACTCAACAAGCCCCTCGATGGTGCCGAACCATAGCTTGCCGTCGGCGGTGCGAAGCGACGAACTGTAGTTGAACTGATTGGTGGGCAACCCGTCGGCAGTTGTGAACCGTCTCAGACTGCCGTTCTTAGAATCAAGACAATAAAGCCCCTGGCTGGTCGTAATCCAATAACGACCGTTTTCATCGTCGGCAACCTGATAGACCAGGCTTCCGATGCGGTCTACACCCATGAACCTCCGGTCGAAACGCCCCGATGTGCCACGGCTTACGCACACCCCGTTCTGGGTCATGATCCACACATTATGGCGCATATCCTCGTAAAGTCCGTGCACCATGTTGCTCGGCAGTGATTCCGGATCGGAAGGGTCATTCTGGAAACACTGCCACCGCGACTCTCCGGCACGCCGCAGATAAAGCCCGTTGCTATATGACGCAGCCCACATATTGCCCTGCGCATCCTCTATTATATCATAGATGAAAACATGGCGCAGGTCATCGATACTCTCAAACCTATCGGCGTCACGGTCATAACGTTGCAGCCCAGACATCGTGGCCAGGAACATCTCGCCATGCACCGTGCGGATGATTGAAAACACATAATCACTCGCCAGCCCGCAATTGCTTTCAGACCGGTACGTTTTTACCCCCCCCCTGTTCAAATCTTTAATTTTCAACCCATTGGCAAACGTGCCGACCCAAAGGTCGCTCCCGTCGATACAAAGTCCGTGGATATTGGTGTCGCCGATTCCTGCCAGTTCGGAAAAACGGCCCGTCGACGGATCAAACACCGAAAGCCCGTTATCTTCCGTACCGATATAAATAATCCCGGCGCTGTCGGCACACATCTCCCTTACCCTTTCACCGCGCAACGACGCCCCTCGGTTCCCGCAATAATATTTGTCAAACTGCAGTTGGCAGATATTAAGATAATCGACCCCACCGAAATACGACCCTGCCCATATCCCTCCGTCACGGTCGGTCATTAAGGAATAGATGGCATTGTCGGAAATGGAGTATTTGTCGAAATAATTGTGGGTCAGATGATGGAGGAGAGTATGCGATCTGATGTCATAGACATATATGCCGCTTTCCGTGCCGATCCACAGCTCAGTATTTCCGTGGAACATGAACTTACGGATATATGGCACAGAACCGTTCTCATCGGTGAGAAACACAGCCGAACACTTCCCGTTATGGATATCAATCGACCACAGGCCGGAATCATCTGTGGCCAGATACACTTTGTCGCCCAAGGTGGCTATTTCAGTCACTATGGCCGCATCAAACCCATATTCGCCATCCCTGACATCAAACTTCTTGAATGTTTTGAAATTATCATCCGAATAAAACACCCCGCTGCCGAAAGTGCCTATCCAAACCCTCCCATCCGGCTCATAAGCGATACGGTTGACCATACCCGCCTGCGGATGTTTGATGTTATGCAGCGCCGTCAGTGTCATGGCGCTTTTATCGTAGGAATACACCCCGTCGTTGTCAACCGTCAGCACTACATTTCCTGCCGGATTTCCCGTAATCTGGAGCACCTGGTTGTCAATGGTATGGCCGTCGGGGGTAGTGATGGTAAACCACCGCAAGGTCTCGTCGGTCGGATTATATATGCAAGCGCCTTGATGCGTACCCACCCACAAAAGCCCCTCACCGTCTTCATAAAGCGCCGTCACATGGCTGCACTTTTTCTCACCTTCGGCGTTTATCACCTTGAAGTCCAAACCGTCGAAACGGTTCAGGCCATATTTGGTGCCGCACCACACAAAACCCTGCCTGTCTTGCAGCAGACAGTTCACAGTGTTCTGCGACAGCCCGTTTTTAATGTCGTAATGGTCGAAATAAACATTGCGCAGAGGTGCAGCTGAGGCCACCGCACCAACCGCCGCCACAGCAACCAGGACCAGCAGGCTTCTTAAAACCGATTTGATGAATCTGCGCAACATAACCAGATACAGCCCTCCGGAAAAATCAACGTTCCATCGAAGTCGGGCCGTCAACGCTTAACACACCGTCGCCATCAATCAAAACCTTGTCGATAAACACCACACGGGCATCAGGATTGCTCTTCATGCGGCCATGGTAGACCGTGTAGAGCTCCCCGTCAGGCAAACGGAGCACCATGTTGTGGCCCGTGCCCATCACATCGCCGCCCCGGCTTACATTCTCTTGGATAACCGGATTCGATGCCGCCTTCTCAAACGGTCCCAGCGGTTCTTCAGAGGTAGCATATCCAACGGCATAATGGCCGCCGCCGAAGAAATTGGCGGAATACATCATATAGTAGCGGTCGCCATGGCGGAAGATATACGACCCCTCGGTCCAGCGGCGGTTAGCCTCACCCGAAGTCGCCGAGCGGCTCTCCCATTCAGCCTGGCTGTCGGCAAGCGTCGTCGGAGGTGCCAACAAGAGCACCGGCTCACCTATAATACCCGAAAAATCAGGCTTCAGCTCAACGCCATAAATCCAGCTCTCCTCAATGCAGTCGAACTTACCCTCTTTCTTCAGCTTGTCGGCAATCTCGCTCTCCACGGGATGTTTATAGCAGCAACGGGAGAAATAGAGATAGCATTTGCCCGAAGCATCGTCAAACAACACATTGGCGTCAATCACAGGATAAGGAGCCTCAAACACCGGACGGTTATAGAGGTCTTTAAACGGCCCGGCCGGTGAATCGGCAACTGCCACCCCGATGCGGAAATTCTCCTCCTCGGCAGTCGGGTTATTGCGGGAGTTCGAGCTGTAAAACATATAATATTTTCCGTTACGCTCATAAACCTCAGGCGCCCAGAAACAGTCAACATTCCACTGCCCCTCATCGCCACCCTTGTAGACCTGCCCGCAAGGCTTCCACTCCGCAAGGTCATCCGACACGAAAGCCTCGAAACCGTCGGCCAGCGAAGTGCCATACATATAATAGCGCCCGTCGGAGGCATGTAGCAGGAACGGATCCCCCAGCTTCATCGGCAGCGGGTTCTGCGGCAGCACCACCGCCACCGTATCTTCAGCCGACTCTTCCGAACTCCCTTTGACACAACCATTCTTCTTCCCTCCGCACGACACCATCGCAAACACAACCGCCAGGCATCCTGTGCCAACGGTCAGCCTCTTCAAAAAAGAACCTTTCATTTTCATGATTTAAATCTAAAGCAATACCAACCCATCCACACACCTGCAAAATTAGTAAAATCCTCCCGCCCCGCATAGCAATTTCGTCCCGTTTCATAGCACACCAGTCTCAGGCCATAAAAGCCATAACGGCTATCAAAGCTGTTATAGCCTGGTTCCGTTCAGCGCACCGCCACCTTGGTGCCGTGGCCGTTGACGGTCACGACATAGAAGCCGGGAGCGACGGGGAAGGTGACCAGGGAGCTGCCGGTGGTGTGGGCAAGAACTTTGCCGTCGGCAGTGTAGAGAGCCACCTCCATCCCTTCGCAGTTGCGCACTGAAATCAGACCGGGAGAGGTCGCCACTTCAAACGGCGCTCCGGGTTCAACCACCTGCAAACCAGCAGGATTGATTCTCAACGGGTCGGAAAGAGCCGATTCACCGGCGGCATAAACTGCTGAAACCGCATATTCGTAGTTCTTGCCGAAATCTGCAACTTTGTCGTTGAAACTCATTGAGGCCAACGGGCTACTGTTAAGCCTCACTTTATCGCGATAGACGTTATAACCTTTTATTTCAGGCTCATCGGCTTGTGCATTTTCGGAAATATAACTTATGTCGTCGAGAAACAGGGCGGTAGCAGTCTGCTTGGAATAGTTAGAAGCGCCCGTGTCTGCCAACGCCGCTCCATTCGCCATCATAACAGGCAACACCATATCGGTGTGTGCGGCGCAATATGCAGAAGTCTACGACATTTGCGGGCGTTGCATAACACTTTTGCCCAATGGCACAAACGCCACCCTCCCGGATGGCATCTATATCCTACGCGCAGACAACGGCCAAGTCATGAAAATCAGCATTCATTCCTGACCCTTCTGCCCCTCGTTGGTGCGCGGGCGGGGAGTGCGTCTCCCTTTCGGTGATTTCGGAGCGCTCCCTGCCGCTTTGCCAGCATTGCGGGTGTTTTTCGGTGCATTCCCCTGCTTTCCTCCTTTTCCACGATGCTGCCATCCTCCCCGACGGCACGGAGCCTGAGGCTTGTCAGAGGCTTTCCCTACCGTTTCCGGAAGAGGGTCTTTGCGGATCTCCTTTTTCAGGAACCTCTCTATCTGGCGGAATTTCACACCGTCGCGGTCAGAAACAAGCGTGACTGCCATCCCTCCGGCATTGGCGCGGGCGGTACGGCCCACGCGGTGCACATAATCCTCAGCACACCTCGGCACATCATAGTTGACCACCATCGATATGTCTTCGATGTCGATACCTCTCTGCACAATGTCGGTAGCCACCAGAACATCGATGCGCCCCGCCTTGAACCCGAGCATAACATCGTCGCGCTGCTGCTGTTCGAGATCGGAATGCATTTCCCCCACCTTAAGCCCGTGTCGGCGCAAAGTGCGCGCAAGGTCTTTCACTTTCAGCTTTGAAGCCGCAAAAACTATCACTCTCTGCGAGCGCACATTGCGGAGAAGATGCTCCAACAACGCAGTTTTCTGCCCTTCGCCGCACATATAGGCAGATTGCTCGATTTTCTCTGCCGGGCGTGACACCGCGATTTTCACCTCGGCCGGATTACTGAGGATATCTTTTGCGAGTTTCTTGATTTTCGGAGGCATGGTTGCCGAAAACATCAGTGTCTGCCTCTCCGTTGGCAGATGCTTGACAATCTGCATTATGTCATCATAAAAGCCCATGTCGAGCATACGGTCGGCTTCGTCGAGGATGAAAAACGACACTTTCGACAAATCAACCGCTCCGCCGGCCAGATGTGCCAGCAGTCGCCCCGGAGTGGCGATAACCACATCAGCTCCGGTTTTAAGCCCATGCTGCTGGCGCCCGAATTCCTCACCGGTCCCCCCTCCATACACTGCGATGCTGCTAACAGGCATGTAGTAGGCGAACCCCTCCATCTGTCGGTCAATCTGCTGGGCGAGTTCCCGCGTGGGAGCCATGACAATGCAGTTGATGGCATCCTGCGGATATCCCCCGTAAGTAATCATGTCTATTACCGGAAGCAGATAGGCGGCAGTCTTGCCCGTGCCGGTCTGCGCCACGGCTATGAGGTCGCGCCCCTCAAGAGCAAGCGGAATGGCCTGCTCCTGAATCGGGGTGCATTGGTCAAATCGCATGTCATAAAGGGCATCAAGCAGGTCATCGCTTAAATCAAGGTCTTCAAATCGCATGTGGGTCAGATGATGAGATATGTTATAGGCCACAAAATTACGAAATAATTACTAATTTTGTGGCCTATAAACAATCAGCTGCCTCAATAACTTGCAGGCAACCACCCTGCATCCTACGCCAATGGAACCGACAACAATCCGAAGCCACGCACGCGTCGACGTGGCCGATGTGCTCCGCGGCCTCGCCGTCATGGGCATCATCCTGCTCCACTCTATAGAGCATTTCAACTTTTATTCCTTCCCCGACACATCGGCCCAAAGCGGATGGCTCAATTTCACCGACCGTGCCATCTGGGACGGACTGTTTTTCCTGCTCGGCGGCAAAGCCTATGCGATATTCGCACTGCTGTTCGGTTTCAGCTTCTTCATCCAGCACGACAACCAGCGGATGCGCGGACACGACTTCCGCCTCCGGTTCTGCTGGCGCCTTCTGCTGCTGTTCATCATAGGAAATTTCAACGCTTGTTTCTTCACCGCAGAAATCCTGGTGATGTATTCACTCATAGGGCTTGTGCTGGTGGCCACATGCCGCCTCTCAAACCGCACACTCATCATCCTGTCGGCCATATGCCTTATTCAGCCGGTGGCGCTCTACAACGTGGTTCGGGCGGCAGCCGACCCTGCCTACATAACTCCCGCCATACCCACCGGCGATTATTGGGCGGCGGCATTCCGGATGCAATCCTCAGGCACTTTCCTGCAGACCGTTAAGGTCAACCTCGTCGAGGGGCAGCTCGCAAGCCTGGCATGGGCTTGGGACCACGGACGTATCTTCCAGACCGCCGGGCTCTTCATTCTCGGAATGCTCATCGGGCGCCAGGGATGGCTGCTGAAAAACTCGCTTCCCGCCTGGGGGCGCGTTCTTGCCATTTCGCTCATGGCATTCTTCCCGCTCCACGGCCTCAACACCATGCTTCCCGGCTTCATCACAAACCCCAACGTGATGCGGCCGCTCGGCATCATCCTCTCGTCGCTGGCTAACTTCGCTTTCATGCTCATACTGGTGTCGGGGGTGCTACACGGCTACTACCTCTCCCCACGCCTGAGCCGCATGATGTCGGCACTCATCCCCTACGGGCGCATGAGCATGACCAACTACGTCACCCAAAGCATCATAGGTTCATTCCTTTTCTACAACTGGGGGCTGGGGCTGCACGCCCACCTCGGCATAACAGCCAGCGTAGTAGTCGGCTTCACAGTCTTCCTGTTGCAATGGTCGTTCTGCCGATTCTGGATAAGCCGCCACTCCCACGGGCCGATGGAATACCTCTGGAAACGCGCCACTTGGCTCGGAGCCTGACACACACATTCATAAAACGGCCACGGAAATTCAAATATCAGGAATTTCCGTGGCCGTTTTTATGACTTACTGATTAATCAAATCGGGCGGAGGGAGATGGCGTAGCCGCCGCCGGGCGCAGCTTTGAGCTTCAGGCGGGTTTTGCTGTCGACCTTCTTGCGGGTTATGACATAGGCCTGCGGATTTGTCTGATAATGAGCATCGGGGGCATCGGCATAAATCACAGCCTCATATTTGCGCCCTTTGTCAAGGAAATCAAGGGGGAGCACAGATTCATGCCCGTTCTCATTGGCGGTGCATCCAACAAACCAGTCATCTTTCCCTTTGGCTTTGCGGGCGGCAACGATATAACGCCCGGGCTCAGCTTCAAGATAACGGCTGTCGTCCCAATCAACCGCAACATCCTTTATGAACTGGAAAGCGTCAAGAAAACGGTTATACACTTCCGGCACATCAGCGGCCATCTGCAGGGGACTATACATAGTCACATACAACGCCAGCTGACGGGCAAGGGTGCTGTTGACATGACCTATGCTATTGGGATTCACCTTCTGCATATCCATCTCAAAGATGCCGGGCGTATAGTCCATCGGGCCACCCTGCAGACGGGTGAAAGGCAACACGGTGGTGTGGAACGGCTTGTTTCCGGCAAACGATTCATATTCGGTGCCACGAGCCGATTCGTTGCCGATCAGGTTTGGATAGGTGCGGCACAGACCAGTCGGACGCACTGCCTCGTGGGCATTGACCATTATTTTATGCTTGGCTGCCTCGGTCACGGCATACAGGTAGTGGTTGTTACACCACTGCCCGTAGTGATGCTCACCACGAGGAATCATGTTGCCGACATAACCGCTCTTGACCGAATTGTAGCCATATTTATTCATAAATTCATAGGCCTGCTTCATATGGCGCTCATAGTTGCGCACCGACCCTGAGGTCTCATGGTGCATCATCAGGCGAACCCCTTTTGAATGGGCATACTCGTTTAGCATGTCAACATCAAAATCGGGGTAAGGGGTAACGAAGTCAAACACATAATCCTTAGAGTTGCCGAACCAGTCTTCCCATCCTACATTCCATCCCTCAACCAGCACCTGGTCGAAACCATGCTCAGCCGCGAAGTCGATATATTTCTTCACGTTGTCGTTATTGGCCGGATGCTGCCCGTGGGGTTTGGTATTGGAATAGTCAAGGTCATTGAGTTTCACCGAAGGGAGATCCCAGGTGTATGACCACTGTTTGCCATGACCAATCATCTCCCACCACACACCGACATATTTCACCGGTTTGATCCACGACGTGTCGTCGTAGGCACAAGGCTCATTGAGATTAAGGATAAGATTCGACGAAAGCATGTCGCGGGCATCATCGCTAACCATCACAGTGCGCCATGGCGTATGGGCCGGAGCCTGCATGTAGGCCTTATTCCCCTTGGCATCGGGAGTAAGCCACGACTCAAACACCATGTTCTTGTCGTCGAGATTGAGATGCATGCACGAATAGTCAACCAATGCAGCCTCATGAAGGTTGATATACAGCCCATCGTCGGTCTTCATCTGGAGCGAAGTCTGCACCCCGGTCGGAGAAAACTGAGTCTGCGAAGCATTATCTGAGATAGCCCCCTTCATCAGCTTCCTGATTTCAGACAGGCGCGATTCCGTGTAGTCATATTCCTGGGTATCATAGTCGCCCGCAATCCACCAGGCCGTGTGGTCGCCTGTCATCGCAAACTGCGAACGCTCCTCCTTGACCACGAAATAAACCAGATTTTTCTGCTGCGGGAACTCATAGCGGAAACCCATTCCGTCGTCGTAGACCCGGAAACGGATATTCATCAGCCGGTCAGTTGCAGTCTGCTTCATCTCCACAAGCATCTCGTTGTAATGGTTACGTATGTCGCGGGTCTCACCCCACACCGGTTGCCAGGTCTCATCGAACTCTGAAGTCTTGGCATCTGTCACCTCGAAACCGTCCATCAGGTTGTCGGCATTGACAAGCTCAAGCCCCAGTTTCGACGGGTTGACAACAGCTTTCCCTTTATACGAAACCGAATATGTGGGCACACCAGCCTGAGTATCAAAGCTGACTTTGACATTCCCTCCGGGCGATGAAACCTCGGCACCTTGCGCCGGCATCATCGCCATCATCATAGCGGCCAAAGATGCCGCGCCTAAAAAATCTGATTTTCTCATTGTTTAAAACAAAAAATATATATTACCTGTTTTGGAAATTCAAGTTAGTTGACCAATCATACATTTCTGACTAACACGCCTTTAGCACCCCTATCATTTCGACAATCTAACGATTTTGCATCCGTGGGGAGCAATGTTGGCTGTCAAAGCCGATGCTACGCCCTCGTCGGTGTGGCTCCAAAGGTCGCGCACGTTCATCTCTCCGCTGATACCGAGATCTTCGAAATTCACTGTGACAGTCTGCTGGCTGTCGTCGCGGTTAAACACACCTACCACATAATCGCCGTTTGACATCTGTCCGTACCATACACGATTATTACTGCTGAGCAGGTTATCGCTCAACGGCTTCCCAACAAAACGGTCGGCATTTAGAGCCAACAGCTCATCATTAATATAAAATTTCAGATTATCGCCTATATTGTGGTATTGGTCGGCAACAGTGACCGGGCCGCCTGCCATAAGCTGCAATGACACCGCAGTCTGCTTCTCATCGTCAGTGGCGAATGTGTTCAATCTAATAAAATCTCCGTCGAGAATAACCTTGTCACGGCCGGCGATATGCGACCAATATAGAAATCCGTCGAACTGGTTCATGCAGTTGGGCCAGTTGGCATACACCTTGCCCTTATCCTGGGCAGAGCAGTGCCACCATCCGCCACCTGCCGTGTCGGCAACAATGCGGACCATATTGCCATAGCGGGCTTCAAGCACTGCATCATCATAGAGATGAGGCATGACCAAAGAAGTGAATATGCCATATTTCTTGGCCGATTCAGCAATATAACATAATGCACGCGCATAAGATTCACGGCCATAGCCATGGCCTACGACTCCCATGTTACGGTCTTTGCCGTCTTCATACCACGACAGGAAGTCCATGCGGATATAATCAACGCCCAATTCAGCATAATGCTTGAAAAAACCATCGATATATTCACGTGTGCCGGGATTCTCGGCCACAGTCCAGTTAAACCACTTGTTTTCGGCCGAAGGGTTGATAATCGGAGTTTTATGATTATAATAAAGCTGTCCGAATGTATAATCGGTGCCTTCAACCTTGGTCTCATTGGGGCCATGAATCCACAACGGATTGTCATATACCCCGACCTTAAGCCCTTTGGCCTTACACTTGGCCACCAGGGCTTTCAGTTCCATCGAACCATAGTGGGTCATATAGCCTGATGCATCATTGGCAAGCATCGGTATGAATCCGTCAGTGCAGACCATGTCGTAGCCGTGAGGTTTGAGCTCAGTGGCAACCCAATCGATAATCTTGTCCCACTCTTCGGGGGTGATATCGATTTTTTCATTGGGCACACCTTGCTGCTCAAGTTCATAGCAATACTCATACACACTCCAGTACATCGGAGCCTTGTAGGTGTGGATTCCTTCAATTTGAGGCAGCTCAGGCAGCTCATATTTAGGCGGATAGCGCATTTCGACTTCGTTGTCGCATGAGCCAAGCATCGCTGCCACTGCCAGTGCGGCGGTTATCATTGCTTTATTGGTTATATTGTTCATGATATGTGTCTTATTTGAAAATATATTTTGGTTGGGAGAATCAGCCGACCTTAACGGCCTCTATTGTGCGCTCACTCAGGTTGAACGTTATGCGGTAACGCCCGGCGGCAGTCACCTGCCATTTGTCATCGGGAGAAGTGGTATAGACAAATCCCGGTTCGGCAACTCCGTCGGCCGAAATAGCGCATCCGTCGGTGGCAGGGCGCAGGAACGGACAAGAGAATGTGCCATCGCGTTCGGTGCACGCTTTCATCGAACCCTCCACAAGCTCACCTTCCCATGTGAATATGTATTTGTTGTCGGGGTCAACCGTGAATTCCGAAGCATTATCCATGCTCCATCCGCCCGGAGTGGCATCTCCGATCATAAACAGTGTCTCGGTCTCTATCGGGTCATTCCCCACCACAATCTCTTTGAGGAACTCGGCCTTCACAGTCCAGTGCTCCAGGTCGAAAGTCAGTCGGTATTCGCCATGGTCGGCCACCTTCCATTTGTTGTCAGGCCCCGTGGTGTAGACGAAATCCTCAACTTCAACGCCATTTTTGTCAATCCGGCAATCGGCGTTCTGAGGGCGCACGAACTCCACATCCCAACTGCCGGTTATGGCACAAGCCTTCATTTCTCCAGGCTTCAGCTCCCCTTCATACACATATACATAAGCCGACTTTTTCACACATGCCGTTGGCGCGTCTATATTCCAGCCGTTAGGGGTGGCATCACCCACGATATAGAGATTTTCAGCCTCGATAGGGGTGACATCGGGCTTTTGAAGCTCCCCGGTAAACACCGAGCTGAAAGTCCAGTTTCGCAGGTTGAAGGTCAGTTTGTATTGCCCCGCCTCGGTAACACGCCATTTGTCGTCGGGATCACCTGCGTGCATGGCAAACTCCTTGTCGGTTATCGGTTCTTTGCCGATTTCCTCCCCATTGATTACAGGGCGGATAAACGCCGCATCCCAGCTGCCAGTGGTGAGACACGCTTTCATCTCACCCTTATTAAGCATCCCTTCCCACATGAAGACCAGGGGGTCTGCTTCCGAGGGGGTGAATTCCGTCGGGCTGTCGATGCTCCAACCGTTAGGAGTGGCATCACCCACGATATAGAATGTGGAGGTTTTGATGGGAAGATTCCCGTCAATCACTATATAGTCGCGCTCCTCGTCGCAGCCGGTCATGGCAAACGCCATAACCGTGGCCGCAACTGCGGAATATATTTTATTGAATTTCATGGAAATTTACTGTTTATTGTCGATTCATGTTTTGATTCATGGCTCATCTGCAAATCCCTGCGCATTATTTGTTGTAGCCGGGATTCTGCTCCAGGTTGGGATTGGAGTTGAGGATGGGGCGCATGATCGGGAATATCTCTGTGTGGCGGCCGGCATCGGGAGTCTTATCCCACCATGTGCCAGAGGAGAACTTGCCGAAGCGGATCAGGTCGATACGGCGCCGGCTTTCGGCAAAGAACTCACGCCCCCATTCGGCCAGCATCTCATTCTCATCGAGCTGGGCCTTCCCTTCAGGGCTGTAAAGCACCTCTTCGAGATTCTCGGCAGGATAATTGCGGCGGCGCACACTGTTGAGCAGTTTGGCGGCATCGCCTTTCTGACCTTTACGCAGTTTGCACTCGGCCAGCGAGTAGATGATCTCAGGCAGACGGATTTCTGTGTAGTCACTTTCCATCTGATGGGGGTCTTCGTCGCTGTAGAAAGGATATTTCGCGAAATGCCAGCCTGAATTGTGGTCGCCGTTACGCAGGTTGCTGTTCTTGTCGGCAGGCCAGCGGTTCGGCTCCAGACCCTGGAAGTTGCCAACGGCATCGCGTATATAGAGGTCATAGGGCTGCTCCGGAGCGCGCACACGTTTCGTTGCCCCGTTCTCATCAACATATTCGAGATAACCGAACAGGAACATCCCCTCGCGGGTGCTGCCGCCAAGATTGCGATAGAGTTTCATGCGCTCGTCGCCCGGATATTTGCGGAAATTCTGCACCGGCATCCCCAGCTCGTAAGTATAGAGGTTGCCGTCAAGGTCATAGCTCGGCGATGCGGCATATTTAGTGTTATGGTCGCCACCTTTGGCTTTCTCGTCGCCGAAATAATAGCGGGCGCGTGCAGGCACCGTCCACCAGTAGGTGTCGCCCTGGTAATGCCAGAAGGAATAACCCTGCGATGCTGGGAATCCGAAAATGACCTCGTCGCACTCGTCGTTGTTCCAGTCGAAGGGCGCATCCCAGCGCGATGCCACCTCATATGCGCCGTAATCGCCGCGAAGGATAGCCTCGGCCACCGTGGCACAATCGCTATAACGGTCTTCTCCCACATACACTCCTGCATTGAGATAAAGCCTCACAAGCAGGGCGGCAGCCCCGGCCTGGGTCCATTGCCCCTGCAGGTTTGCGCCTGAACCGAGAGCGGTTTTCTTGGCCAGCAACGGCAGGCAATCTTTAAGTTCATCCTCGATGAATTTAAAAATCACCTTAGGCTCAACCTGTTTTTCAGTATTGAGGCTCACATCGTTGAAACTTACTGCGAGAGGGATATTGCGGAAACCGTCCAGCAACCGCAGATAGAACCACGCACGCAATGCCCGGCACTGTGTCTTGAGGTTGTTGAACTCCGTCTCGGAGAAGCCGAACTGGTCGGGCGACAATTTTGCCAGGTCTTCAATCACATAGTTACATTGCATGATTCCCTGGAAACATCCGTTCCACTCGGTCTGTGCGTCGCCGCCATCCTCCACGTTCCATTCATGGTAGTGGAGGCGGCGCCATTTGCCGCCGTCGTCCCACCATCCGTCGCGTGTGGGGGTAATCAGCTGGTCGGCCGAAAGCTCGTTGAGCACATGGCGGCTCTGGATGCTCCAGAACGCATGTTCAAACGGGCGGAAAACCGCGCGGATCACATCGTTTTTCGTATTATAGTAGTTCTGCGTGCCGACCTGGTCATAGAGAGTCTCGTCGAGGTCGGTGCAAGCAGCCAGCGTCATCAGACCTATAGACGCAGCGGCTATATATTTCATTAGTTTCATTGTGAAAAATCTTTTTTGAATTGACACCTGTGATTAGAAATCCAACTGCAGCCCTACGATAAACTGGCGTGTAGAAGGATAATATGTTCTTGACCCCTGGCCTCCGGGGGTCAAGCCGTTGACCTGATAGGTCGACGGATCGACTCCTGTGAAACGGGTTATGGTGAACACATTCTTAACCGTGCCGTAAACGCGGATTTTATCGAGGAAACGCACCTTCGGCATTGGCAACGTGTAGCCTAAAGTAATCATGTCGAGTTTGAAATAGTCGCCACGCTCCAGGAAATAGTCGCAAGCCACCGGGTTAGCCGTGGGGGCGATGCCGAAGTTCTTGCCGTAAGCCTTTTTCAGGCGGTTGCCGGTGAAGTTGCGTGTGCCGTAGTAGAAATCGTGGATGTTGAAAATGTCAAACCCGAAAGCACCACGGAAAAACAGCGCAAGGTCGAAGTTGCGGTAACGGAAATTATGGGTGGTTGAAAGGGTGAATTTAGGCATACCGTTACCCACAACCTGACGGTCTTCGTCGGTTGCCTGCGACGCGCGGATTATGTCGCCGTCGTGGTCATAGACCAGCCACTCCCCTTCAGGGGTGAAACCGGCATACTTCCACATGTAGAAATTACCAAGCGATTTCCCTTTCTCAATCCGCTGCAGGTTATAGTAGGGATAGGGGTCTTCTGTGCCGCATTCGTTATAGAAATCCTGCCCGATATATTCCGAATTGCTGAAGTCGACGAACTTGTTGCTCATAGCCGTCCCCACAAAATTCATGGTGTAGGAGAAATCGCGCGTGTCGACAGCGTTGAATGTGATGTCGAACTCAAATCCGGTGTTTTTCATCGTGCCCACATTCACGTATGTCTCGTCGAACAGATACGGAGGTACCGACACCTTATAGTTGCCCAACAAATCCTGCTGGCGGCGGTTGAAATAGTTGAGCGAACCATAGAGGCGGTTGTTGAACATCGAGAAGTCCAGGCCCACGTTCCAGTTCTTACCTTTCTCCCAATGCAGGTCAGGATTGACGTTTTTAGACGGGCCCCATACCTGGAAATATTTCCCATTATAGTAATAATAGCCGAAGCCTGTCATAGTGTTGAGCGACAAGTAGCTGCCAAAATCCTGATTACCCGTCACACCGTAGTCGGCGCGGATTTTAAGATCGTTTATCCACTCCGCCCCCTTCATGAACTCCTCTTCCGAAATGCGCCACCCGGCAGAAACCGCAGGGAAGTTACCCCACTTGTGATTGGCACCGAATTTCGACGAACCCTCATGGCGCAACGACGCCGTCAGAAGATATTTACCGTCGAAATCATAGCTCACGCGGCCGAAAAACGCAATAAGTTTGGCATCGTTCTTATAGCTGCCCATAAGCACTTCACCCTCCTCTTTGGCAAGATCTCCTGACCCGATATTGTCGGCTCCGAGACCGTCGTTGGGGAAATCCTTGTTCTCGACATTGAAGCCGGAATATTGCGAATACTGGTAGGAGTAGCCCGCCATAGCCTTGATGTTGTGTTTCTTGATGCTGATATTATAATTGGCCAGCCACTCGAGGATATACTGGCGCTCTTTAGAATAAGAGCGGCTACCTTCGCCGTCATATCCGCTGTTAATGGCCAAAGTGCTGGTCGACGGGCGGAACCACGTGTTGTTGTTGCTATACTGGTGATCGGCGAAAGTCACCTGTGTCGACAGGTTCTGGCTATATTTCGCGTTGGGCATGAACAGCGGAAGCAGATTGAGCTTGAGAGTTCCGTCCCAGTCGAGCAGCTTAGTGTCGGCATGGTCTTTCTCAAGTTTCATCAGCTCGACAGGGTTACTGCCCACAACCTGCCCCTGGAAATTATAATAGCTGTTGGGATTCTCCGGATTCATAATCGGAGTGGTGGGGTTTGCCTCGATGGCATTGCGGAAAACACTCCAGTCGGCATTGTCGCGATAAATTATACGGGGGGCGATGTTGGCAGATATGGTGAAGAGGCCACCTTTGGTGGTGTGGCTCACCGAAGCACGGGCGCCATATTCCTCACGATGGGAGCGCAGGTCGATACCGTTGGCGTTCCGGTAGTCGGCGCTGACGCGGTAGTTGCTCTTTTCGTTGCCGCCGCTGAGCGTCAGTGTGTGGCGCATAGTAAATCCCGTGCGGGTAACCGCATCGAGCCAATCTTCGTTGCCACCAAGGTCAACACCTGTGTCGCCCCAGCCGAGGCGCACGTCGCGATAGTCCTGGGCACTCATCATGTCAAGTTCTTTCTTAACCTTGTCCCAAGCGAATGTGCCCGAATAAGAGGCATGGGTCTGGCCGTCTTTGCTCCCCTTTTTAGTTGTTACAAGAATCACACCGTTTGACCCCCGTGTGCCATAGATGGCTGAAGCAGCACCGTCCTTAAGAATATCAAACGATGCGATGTCGTTAGGATTGATATTGGTCAGGTTGCCGCCAGGAACCCCGTCAACAACAATCAGCGGACCGAGACCGGCAGAACGCGACGACACGCCTCGAATCTGTATGCTTGCCTGGTTGTTGGGGTCGCCTGCTCCGGTATTGGTTATCGACACTCCCGGCACTTTGCCCTGAATCATCATAGATGGGTCGAGAGAGCTGACCGACAGGAAATCCTTTTCGCCCACATGTGATATGGCCGACGTAAGTTCTTTTTTATCCATTGTGCCATAACCGATGACCACAACCTCATCGAGCACTGCGCTATTTTCCTGCAAAACCACATCGATAGTGGCGCGCCCGTCAACGGCCACTGTCTGGGTTGTGAACCCTATATAGGAAAACCGAAGTTTCCCTTTAGAATCAACGCTTACAACGTAGTTGCCGTCGACATCGGTGGTCGTTCCACCCTGCGAATCAACCGCCACCACACTGGCGCCTATAACCGGCTCGCCTGAAGCGTCGGTAACAGTGCCCGACACATTGATCTGCTGTGCCATGGCAGCAAACGATGACAGCAGGAGCGCCGCAAGCGCTATCGGCCGCATGAGAGCATGTGCTGTTGGTAATTTCATGATGTTATTTTTGATTTATGGTTAAGATTCCGTTTTGCCAATCTGTTTGTCGGACACACAAGAATGCATTGCTTCTCCATTGTTTTCATCTGCAAATATATGCCATTAAGAATGTTATAAAATGCCGTTGTAGCCAAAAGGTAGTCAAATGCCATGTTTTATAACCGATATATCATTAAATGTCAAACGGTTATAATGCAAATTCTAATCCTAAAAAGTAGACGTTACCACACCCTGTCACATCAGGGTTTATGCATTATCAGGTATCTCTGAGCGACCAATCCGCTGCACTTCTTCCTCTAACATATTGCGGTCGCAGGCGGCCTTGTTACGCAGTTTTGTGCGATAGTTGTAGATAGTGGTGACGCTGTAGCGAAGGAACTGGGCAATCTTCACACTGTCGGTAATACCAAGCCTTATAAGGGCGAAAATGCGCAGCTCTGTGTTGAGATGCCCCGTCTTTTTGGGTAGGACCTCCTCGCCCGGACGTAACAGGGCATTGAAATCATCCACAAACGTCGGAAACAGCTTCAGGAATGTGTTATCAAAATTGTCGTAGAACGACTTAAGTTCTTCATCTACCGTTGTGCTCGACTTGAGAGTCTTGGTGAGTTGTTCTATTTTTCCTGCACTTAACAGCTTTCCAAGCGATTTTCGGTAAGAATCGAGCTTCTCGATATAAACCAGACACTGATCCATGTAGCGGCCTATGTATTCCTCTTTCAGATAGGAGTTTTCGGCTATGACACGGTTAGCCTCGCATAATTCCTCATTCGAGGATCTAAGCTCCCCATTAAGCCGGCGGAGCATCGCGTTGGCTTTCTCCACCTCCTTACGTGCAGCCGCAGTTTTGCGCATCGCTTTGAACATGTGGAAGATAGCATAAAGCAACATCAACGCCAACAGGCTGATTACTATCACCGACCAGCGCAAATGGCCTTTCTGTTTCTGGATTGAGGCCAGATACATGTCGTTGACCAGCGGATAGATTTCATTGATTTCCAACACCCGCAACTGCGCCTTGCACTTTGCGGCATCATCCATGGATATGCCGAGAAACTGGTGGGCGGTCTCCACATCCCCCTCCTGATAAAGCATCACAGCCAGCATACGCAACGACAGATACTCTCGCACAGCCGACCGCAAATCATCTATAGATGATATTATGAGCTGCTCTTTTCGGCGGTCGCTGTCGCCAAGCATCTTATATGATTCAGATAGGGTGTAGGCACACATGGCCATATCGTGGGTGGTGAGCGAGCATGTGCCCATAATCTCTTCCATCACGGCAATCGCCTCTTGGGGACGTCCGGTGTTGTTTAGCTTATCGGCCATGTTAATTGAATAGCCCAATGTGCCGGGAGTGTTGCAGGCTATAACAGAATCACGATACTGCATGGTCAGCGAATCATAGCGTTGCCGGTCTGCTTCCCTGACCGAATATGCCGCCATAAGCCCGTAGACCGTGCGGCGGATATGATAATAGAACTGGTGCAGATATTCCGGCTGCGAACCGCAGTCGATTGAGTCAAGGATTTCGAGAGCCTCTTTATACATGCCGGTGCGGGCAAGGATATTGGCCGTGTTCATCCGCGCATTGGCAATCATCCATGAAGTGCCTATCCGCCGGGCAATCAGTTCGCGCAGACGGCAAATCGAAAAAGCCGAGTCGGTATTATATGGGCTATATTCATCAAGCAACTGACCCAGGGCATGGAAACGCGAGGTGTCATCGCGGGCGCTTAGATATTCATTACGCAACTCAAGCAGCCGGTTTTCTTTCTGCTGTTGGTATAAATCACGGTTTGCAATGGTCTGGTGGAGCACTCCCATCAACGAATCCACACGAACATCAGCCCTTGCCACAGCAACACAGCCGCAGCAAAAACTGAAAAATGCCGCCAGCAGCACTTTCAACCCTGTTAATATGCACCGTGAATCCGCTATCATCACAGCAAATATACGGATATTCCTCTATTTATACACAAATTTACTCCCCATAAGACCACACAAACGCTTAACTTTGCAAAAACTAACCGCCAATCATAACCAACCATGAAAAAGCTGACAGCTATCACATTGTGTGCCGTAGCAATAACTGCGGCATCTGCCCGTGAGGGCAACATCCCGAATCCAATCCTACAAAATGTGGCCGACATCGGGGTGATGAAACACAACGGAAAATATTATCTCGGAGGATGCCGAACCGACGGCGATTTCTACATATCGTCTGACCTGGTAAACTGGAGCAAGCCCATCCATGTCATAGATATGGATAACGACTGGATCAAAGGCTCGGGATGCGACAACCGGCAGATTCATGCCAACGACATGATGTACCACAACGGAACTGTCCATGCCTACTGGTCGGTAAACTACTGGGGGCACGACCGCCACGCAGTCCATGTGGTTCATTCCGAGGCAACCGACCCGATGGGGCCATATGAAGAACCCGTCAAAGACCGGTGGATGGATAACCGCATCGACCCGAAAGTGTTCCGTGATGACAACGGCGACCTCTACATGTATATGGTGCGCTTCACCGACGGCAACACCATATGGGCGCGCAAAATGAAAAACTACCGTGAATTCGACAATGAATTTCTCTGTCAGTTCGCCTCTCTCCCCAACACCTGGGAGCGGATGGACAATGCCGTGGCCGAAGGCCCGTGGGTAATGAAATACCACGGCAAGTATTACATGATGTATAACGCCAACCACACAGGCGGCGAATGGGGTAACTACCAGCTCGGGGTGGCCCAGGCCGATAGCCCCATGGGCTTCAACAACGGCAACAAATATAGCCATCCCGTTGTGCTGTCGAACCAGAAGGCTCTCGAAGACAACTATGTCGACATTCTGCGCTACGGAACAGGCTCATACGACCCCATGTTTGCCTACACAACCTCAACCCCGCCCGACAGCTGGAATAAACCCGGCTTCAACGACGACGCATGGCAGAAAGGCTCGGGAGGATTCACCGGCCGCCACATTAAAGGCTCAACCACCTACCGGCAAGGCACAATCTGGAACACTCCCGGAATATGGCTACGTAAACATTTCAAAGCCACCGGGAGCAACCGTAATTACGCGCTGCGTCTTACTCATAACGGCGACATACGCGTCTACATCAACGGCAAACAAATCTACGACCGACAAGGGAAAGGCTACAATATCGTAAACCTCACCAAACAACAGGCCAAAGAAATCGCCAACGGCGACAACCTGATTGCAGTTGAATGCTTCGACAGCGGAAAACGCGGTGGATATGTCAATGTGGAACTCTTCGACATGGCCGACACAACAGCCGACCCCGAAATCGTATGGACTCCCGGACAGCCCAACATACTGCGCGGCCCCAACGGCCTGGAATGGTGGCTGATATATATGGCCAACGACAACGCCACATCGCGCAGCCAATATATCGACCGTGTGCATTTCTTCGGCGATAAAATGTGGGTCGACGGCATATCACACAGCAACAACTCCGGATTCCACCCCACACCGGCGCAACCGGCCTACGGCGATGTGTTCGACACCGACATAGACCTGTCGAAATGGAACAATCTCGACACCGATGCCTGGAAAGTGGCCGACGGTGAACTGCGCATTGCTGCCGACGGATATCGCGAAGCTACTCTGGCCCCCTCATTGGCTGCCCCCTCATATCTTTGGGAAGCAAATATGAAAGCCACCGACGGAACGGGCATATACGCAATCTACATCGACAAAAACAACTATGTGAAAATCAGCCTCAACCGTCCGCGCAGCGCATGGGAAATAGAAGAATGCGTAAACGGCACACGCACAACAAAACCTGCACCGTTATATGACGATTTCCGTTGGAACGTCTACCACCAGATTCGCGCCGAGCGCGACGGAGGCGACATTGCCATCTCTATCGACGAAATGCGGCACCCGGAAATCTTCACCACCACCCTCACCGGCCCCGCCGTGCCTGGCATTTATGCTTCTGACCCCGGAACCGCATTCGACGGCCTCATCTACACCATCGGCTTCGACGACGGCAACGACCGCATGAACAACTGGCAGATCGCCCAAGGCTCGATGACACCTACACAACGCGGTGCAACCACCTCCGGCAACCTCAAGGCATTCAAAGGCAAACCGGCAACCGCCTATGAGTTCACAACACAGATTTCATCGCTCGGCAACGATGCCGTGGCCGGAATATACCCGCTTTACATCAACGACAAGAACTACATCTCGGCTACACTCGACTCGCCCCGTCGGTGTCTGACCGTCAAAACCGTCAAAAACGGCAAAGCCATCGACACCCGCGACATTCCGCTCGACAGGATGGCCACCCACTATGCCGACATGAAATTCACCGACTCATATGAAAAAGGCTATCTGTTCGACGAACCGGTGACTTTCGACGCAATATGGCTCAAACGCTACGACGTAAGCAACCGCAATATATTTGTCGACAACCGTTTCGACAAAGAGACACCGACTGTCAGCGGACGCGAGGTGTTTGTCGACAACATGTTCTCACTGCTTGACCCGGCATATCTCAAAGCCGACGGTTCCTGGGGAGAAATCCCGACAGCCGATACCGGGGTGGCTTCACATCCGGCCTATAGCGAAACCCGCTTCACCCCCATTACAGCGAAACAACTGCGGTTCATCAACCGCAATCCCGATGACGGCGGCCACCACATCTACGACATACGGGTGCATGAGCTTTGGAAAGACAGCTACAATCTCCGTGCAGTGCGGGAAGGCGATACACTCCACCTGCTTGTCGATGGACGCGAGACAGCCACACTTCCCGCCTTGAAAGCCCCATCCACAATCGGCCTTTTAACCACAGCCGGGACACCGGAATATCACGGCACTCTCTACTATCACAAATAACCCCTCTCCATACAGCCGTAACGAAAATCCGAGCTGTCCATTCCCACCACGGCGTTGTGTCAAAATTCGACCAACGCCTTTTTGGCATCCGGATGGAGAGGGTGCTGTCAGAATGGTTCAGATGGTAGGAGCCTGAGGGTGAGGGTGAAGGGAGTTGACTAAGGTCAATGACCGAACCCGAAGCCCTCGGGCGACGACCCAGATGAGCCATTATGACACACCCTCGTGTCACTATCACCAATTAAACCACATCCCAACTAACCCGGTCTCACTACGTTCTTTTAAATGTTTTGAAGAACCTACATCTGTTCCGGCAGCATTCCTAAACAGGAATACATAACCGACCCACTGATAAATGCTCTGAAGCGCGTCGCAATGCCTTTTAGTGACATCACCTCGGAGGATTGAGCAGGCGGGCGCCTTCGGGCCATGGATCGGTCACTTCTACAGGGAACGGCATCAGGGAGAGGAGGCCGGTGAGGGTCGCCACAGCCGAGACGCGTGCACGGCGCACATAACCACGGGAATAAACCATGGCTTCATAACGGCGCGCCTGACGGCGGCGAAGGGCGTTTTCCTCGCGTGAGGTCATTTTGCCAAGGCCAAGAAGGGTATCGTCCCAACTGTCGATAACCTCATAGGAACCTGTGGCAGTGGACTCGCGCACCTCCACTGTCTCCGGAGGAAGCACAACAACCAGAGTGTCGCCACGCTGCTTAAACTCAAGCCGCTCCAGGTCGAAGCCCACACGCCCTGTGATACGGCTTTTTGCAAAAAGCCATTTGCCATTAATCGAATCTTTCAATGCCACTTCATCAACGATTTCCAACGTGCACAGTTTCACCATATCCCTGATATCGTTAATCTGCGCTTCCCCAACTTTTGCCGTAGAACCTGTGCGGTGGCCATGCCATAAAGCCACACCAGCCGCAACCCCTGCCAACAGCGCCAGAACCGTTACTATTTTTATTATGCTCTTCATACTGCTCCATGCAAATTATACTGACCTTACTATCATTCATTCCCTTACCGAAACCTCACATTCATATCCCCGCCCCCGGAGCAAGGCTGTGAAAAAGCCTACGGCCTTGGCTCGTGCCTGCTCCGTAAGCATCCGTCGGTATTCATCATTCCCTTCCACCTCTTTCTTCAGCGACGCGTTCATCAGCTCTTTAAGCTGCGACCGCTCCCGGGGCGAAACATCACTCCTCAGGCCACTCACCCGGTAATGCTCCTCAACAACCTCCATGTCACGCCCAACGAACCGTGTGCGCACAGGGGGCAGAACCAACTTGGCAAACCTGCCGCGCCCATCGACAGCCACATCCGCAGCCGTCAGTTCCGACAAATCCATATATGCCTCCAGATAAGTGTTATAGGAATAAACAGCCACACGCTTCCCTATTTTCAGACTATTTACAACAGCAGCCACCCCCGTAGCCCCTTCGTCGCTGATTTCACCGACCTTGTTAAGCGACATTTCTGCCAGCACAAGGCTCTGCATGTCGCGCAACTCAGAAAACAGCCTTAACTCCTGCCGACGAGGCTGCACCGCATACCACACCCCTGCGGCCAATGCCGCAACTGCAACAGCCACAATGATCCATATATACAGGTTTTTCCTTTTCATAGTCATACAAACAGAATAATCATCTTATTTTTGACTTTCCTCCATCAAAAAAGATTAATCCATAAAGCGAATCTGCAACCCCGCCCCCGGACGTCCTCACACAAGCGTATGCGTTCCTAAGTTAGCGCAGCCGTTATCCATATAACCGGCTACGGTTTATAGCCTTACTTTAAACATAAAATCTGATGCTTTTACCGACCGCCAGCAGAAACAATCTCATACACAAGACCTTTATTTAACAGAATCAGGCCAACGGAAGCATTTCCGTTGGCCTGATTCTGTTAAATAAAGGTTAACCGGTTATCAATGCACATGGAGCTTGACCACATTGCGGCCGGCTGCCACGATATAGATACCGCTATCGACACCGATACGTGTCACCCCGGATGCAATGCCGTTGAAAAGAGTCCTGCCATCGGGGGCAGTAACCGTCACCACTCTCCCTTCGGCTCCTTCAACAACTATTTCATGCCCTTCGGCACGGATAGACAGCGACGACAAGCTGGCTGTGTCGAGGCCAGAAAGATCAAGGGTAACAATATCAGAGGGGGCAGACTCCCCTTCACCCCATACCACGGTTGCCATATAGCTGTTTTTAGCGGCAAGAGGGGTGATGTCGGTGAATGCCGTGGTCTGCAAAGGATCCGTATTAAGCCGCTGGCCGTTGCGGTATACATTATATCCCTTGAATTCCAGCGAAAGGCGCTCTGCCCCGGCAGGGATATAGGTCACATCGTCAACAAACAGCATAAAACAGTTGTCAGAAACGCATCTGATTGCAAAATACTCAGCCCCATCCGGGAGTTCGGCGCTGAAACGTTGCCAGCTATTCGCTGACACTGTTTGAGAAGCGATTTTAACAAAATCATCAACCTCAGTGCCACCTTTGGAATAAAGCATCTCAAACATTTCGGGGTATTCCGGATCATAGCAGCGGGCAAAGAAGCTGACAGTCTGTGCCGAACCGTTAAGACGGGGCGAAATCATCCAGTCATCGACTTTCGTGACAGTTCCGTAAACCCACATTGAACACATCATTTTGCTACCGGTATTAGCAGCGAAGGTGTTGTCGTATTCACTGCCGTCCATTACAAAGAATGGCACAGGCTGCTCATATACCCCAGGCAGGTCGATGCCGGAGATGCCGCCGGCTGGCAGCTTGTCGCAGTCGAGCAACGTCCAGTCTCCAACCCCGGTATAAGCCAGGTTATCATAATCCTCAAAACTTTCGGTAATAGTTTCAAAAGGCATATTGTCGAAATCCGGACCTATCCATTCAAGCTTGACACCATCTTCCGATTCAGACGCCGTGAGAGCCGTGACTCCCGGATAAGCCGGGAACTTGACATTAACCGTAACCGCTCCTGAACGGTTATCGCTCCTGTCGCCATCGGCAGCATAATCCACCTCGAAGAAATATTCAGCTGTCTCGCTCACAACAGAACCAATCACATCGGTCAGGCTCACTGAAACACGTTTCCCTGCGGCAACCTCCGGCCCGTCGACCGAAGATACCAGCTCATTGTTGCGGTAGAGATTGACTTTATATCCTGTCGCACTGCTCAAGCCTATATTTTCCAACGATGCAGTAAGTGTCAGTTCTTCGTTGCTGACAGCTGATTTTGGCGCAGACAATCTGCCAGCGCAAAGGTTATTGTCGAGAGTCTCACGAAGGCGGATATCATCGAAAAGGGTCATGTTATAGTTGCCGGTTATCCCCTTCAGAGCTATGCGGATTGTTTTGCCCGCATATTTGTCGAGAGGCACAGACACACGTTCCCAACCGTCGAATCCTCCGGCCACAAACGTTTTTTCTGTCTTGAACCCGTCGCCTGAATCAATCCGTATTTCAAACGAATTCTCCCCGTCTTCAAAATAATAGACATACATCGACATCTGCGGATTCCTGCATCCTGCCGGTATGGCTATCTTACCGGAATAGAACACTGCCGCATCAGGATAATAGGACGACGTGAAGGCCAACATAACTCCGTCGCCGTCGACAGACTGTATCTCCACATCTTCCGAAGTCACCAGCTCCCAGAAAGCAGTGCTGATAGACGAATCCTTGCCTGTTGCCCATATATGGTTAACCGACATTCCGGCAAATGACTCACCAAACGGCAGACCGTAAGGCTGCCCGACCGGATACATTTCCGTTACCGCCGGTTCACCCATTAAATCGCCGACAGTTGCAACAACGGCATATTGTGTAAACATCTGGTCGTCGTCATCATCAAGTGGATAATCCGTATATGTGCATCCGGTAAGACCAGATTTGATAACCTTCTCCGACTGTCCCATATATCTTACGATTGAATATGTCACATTTCCCTGGGGGATAAGCCGGCCACGCACATCGACCGTCACCGCATCCCAGTCAAGAGTCACAGAGCCTTCACCGGAACCTTTCCTGATTATGAGATTCTGAGGGGCAACAGGCGCATCATTTCCGACATAGGCTGTTGCCGTAGCTTCAAGTCCACGTATATCACCGGCATATGCAGCCACCGTATATGTATGCTCGCCGTTAGTGGCATTGTTGTCAGTATAGCTGACCGGTTGACCGGGCGTGGCCTCAAGGTTGGTAAGGAATTTGCCATCGCGCAGAAGCTCAACTTTCGAGATGGCTTCCAATTCACGTCGGGCCACATCGGTTGCCGGGGCGGTAAACGTCACCACCGCTTTCGGAACGCCACCCTCGTCGGGTGTAACAACCAGGTCGGTTACAGCCGAAGGAGACGAGGCATCGATAGGCGCCAGAATCTCAACATTGTCAACATAGAGATAATATCTGTATTTCTCGCTGCAGCCATGAATACCGAAATAATATTCACCTGAGGTTTCAGGCGCGAACACTCCGTTGAGCTGCATGGCCCCTTCCGGTATGGCAATCTCGGTAGGAGCAACAATCTGTGTGGTCATTGCCTCTGCCGTGGGGGCGGCACCTGCATAAGCCGCCACCCGTTCCGGATATGAAGGATTGTAGCAGCTCGCTTCAAAAGCCAGTATATATGCTTTGCCGGCTTCGAGCTTTGCCGGTGGAAGAATCAGCCAGTCGTCGGCATCCTCATAGAGGTTATACTCTAACCTCACCTGGCCGCTGAACCATTCCCACTCAGTGTTGTCGTTATTGGCATCGATAATCGTGTAGGGGAACAGCGACGCCTGGGTGTCGAAAGTATCAGTGAACGGAGGCACAATCGGCCCGAGCGGGTATTTGTTCGACAAAGCAGCCGCCGAACTCTTCCCTTCGTAAACGGCAACCACCGAATAATAGTAGTCAACCCTCTCGTCCGGACGGCTAACGGCATCTGTCAGCGATGTAGCCTTCTCTCCGGTTGACACAACCTTACCTTCAGGCATACGGGTCACTGTATAGGTCACTTTCTCAGGCTCGAAATAGGCATTATGCGCCGGGCCCGCAGGCTGCCACTCAACGGTGAAATTGCCGTCGGCATATGTCAGGGTAACATTCCGCACCGCTGCCGGCACATCCTTTCCAATCCATTTATCGGCCTTGGCCACAGGGCTTTGACCGGAGGCATTAGATGCAAACACACTGACAGTATAGGCTCCTGCAGCGGCTACACTTAACTGAGCCGACACCTCTGCGCCATATGACGCATTTCCGGTCGCGGCAGTTTCACCGTTAAGCTTGATAATCCAGCCGATAGAGCCTGAAGCCTGTTCTCCGTTGAAAGTTGTCGATGGCATGGTGAATTTGACATCACCGGTAAGGCTGTCGTCATTAAATTCAAGTTTGACATCTTTAACCGCGGCCGGGGCTTGGTCAGCCGCCAATGGCACATCAACATACATCCCCACAAGCTGTTCGCCACCAGGCAGGTCATAGAGTTTAGTGGCGGTGGCAGTGGCGGTATCGATTTTATAAAGCACATTCTCATGATCGGTGCACAGGGCGAAATACATTGCTCCTGTAACAGGGTCAATCGCACCGGATGTAAGATAACGGTTTTTAAGCCCCGTATCGCCGATAACCGAATAAAAACCCGTCTGCTTGTCAACCTTCAGCAGGTTACCCGTACTCGACAGGGCATACAGCTGGCCGCCGCCGTCGATTGCCACAGCCGCCCAGCGTGAGTCGGTGCCACGCCCGAGGTCTTTTATCATGGTGACCTGGCCGTTGTCGACATTCAATGACCCGAACACATAGCTCTGGAGCTTCATATCCATGAATGCGCCATAGACATTGCCGGTATTCAGGTCATATGCCATGTCAAGAGCCTGGAAATCATCGGTGCCATAATATACTGATTCACATTTCCATGTCTGGGTATTGAAAATCGTATAGCTAACAACTCGCATCTCGTATTCCGTGGTGGTATTGGCAGAGAAATATTTGTTTCCGGCATACGTTGCTCCGGAAATGGCATACCACTCATCGCCTCCTATAGCCACAGGAACCGGTGCCTCAGGCACACAATCGGTAGGGAATTCATAGAGACCGTAACTGGCAACACTATTATCCCATGTCCTCGAGAATAGCACTGCCGCCCTGATGGGGGAGGTCTGTCCAGCTGCACGGCGCACCTTAACCGAATTCAACGCCTGTCCGAAATTGTGCTGGCGGCTGAAGGCCGATGCCGAATGTGAAGGCTTAAGCCCCGGCCATTCAAAAACATCACCACTGCGGGGTGTCACATGCTTCACACCGCTCCGATCGGCCGCATGTTGGTTGTGAGCCTTTTCTGCAAGCCCATAACCTGAAGTCGATGCTGCTGTCAACGAAAGGCCTACCGTCAACGCCAGCGAGAATGTAATACTTCTAATCATATGATTAAATGATAAGTGATTGGTTTCTGTTAAATCTCTCAGAGACTGTCTAAGAGGGTGTTTGAATTTAACACCTTCTCAGTCAGCGGGCGGCAATCTTTGCCACATCGCCGTCGACGTAAACCATGTAGATTCCGGCCGATGGGAGTTCCACCGACATCAACGGCGTTGTTTCCGCTGCAAGGGTCACACCTGAAGCGCTTACCACCATTACCGCAACCGGCCTCGGCGACTCAACCCTCAGTGAAGTGCCATTGATTCTTACACGCGCACCACCAGTCTCAAGCACATCGGCCAACCCGCTTCCGGGCACTGAAACATTAAATGTCACAATACCGTCGGAGGTCTCGGCAATGTCGCTTATGGCAAGTTTGCGTTTACGTCCCGACCACGGGCGCAGCGACGGGGTGGTGTCATCGTTGATTTCTGTCACTCCGGCATCACCTGGAAATGAATCACCTCCGCGTGTTGCCTCCGTAGGCATTGCGTCGGCCTCTTCAAGGTCAACATATTGGTGATTGTCGTCATCGTTGACGATATTGTCTTTCCATATCCTGTCGAGATAGTCTATATGCCAGACCAGCATACCATGCCCGGGGATATACGCGTCCCAGCCGGTCTGCTGGCGGTTTTCAAGCAGGAAAAATTCCCCCTCGTCATATGCCGGTATGATTGCCCCGTCGTTTTCTGAAATCTGGTTGAGCGTCACCTCACATGAGCCACTGATTATCTGCGGTTCAATCCATCCGAGGGCATAACGCTCGAATATGGAGTAACCGGCAGGAGTCTTTTCATCGTTGTTATATGATCCGTGATCCATAAGTGTATAATCGCCGGGCGAGAACACTGCGGGGTTGTAGTTGACAGAATAAAGGTCGGGAAGCCCCAGCACATGCGAGAATTCATGGCAGAAAGTGCCGATACCGCATGTGTGGTTATCCACCCATTCGTTGGTGCAGGCATATGAGCTCAAAACCACATTGTCAAACTCATAGACCTTACCTGTGGTGAAATCGGATATTTTCGACGAGTGCGGCCATATGGAGTTGGCGCCTCCACCCGTGGCTTCACCCTTGCCTGCATAAAACACGAACACGTTGTCGATAACTCCGTCGCCATCGCGGTCATATTCAGAAAAATCAATCTCGCTGTCGAGCAAACTACATGCCTCTATAACCATCTCGTGAGGCCGCATGTCTTGCCCGAAATCATCATTTGCCCCGTAATAGCCCATCGACTGCGACAGCATTACCGGCCCGTAGACATCAAACTCAGGAGCGAATACTCCCGAAGAATTGTCAATGAAATATTGGCGGGCGCTCCCGTTAGCCCCGCCGATATTATATCCGTCGCTATTGAGCATCCGGTCGAAATAAACCTGGGCATCTTCTGTGAAAAATTCAACATTACTGAATTCCACCAGCAACACCAACGCTTTCTGCTCTCCTTTGGCCGGAAAGGCTGTTCCCGGAAAAAGGCCGTAATTGCGTGGAGACGCCATTTTACGGCGGCCGCCGTTTTCAAGCTTCACCGCAGATTTAAAAATAGCATCAGTAACAGCAGGTGCATCAACTCCGGCAAGCAGCCGGTGCGTTTCAGCTGAACGAAGTTCCACATCACGCGCCTCTATGCCGGAACTGCATACACGGCCATCCACTCCCTCCATTGCATAATAAAACACATCATCGTCATTAATGAGCGGATAACCGTCGGCTGTCATGTAGCAATGAGCTTTTTCATCGCCTATCAGCCTAACTTTCAATGCTGTTCCGTCTGGCTGAATAAATTCCATAACACCTTGACGCGCTTTCACGGCACGGGCATAGAAACATCCCGACAGCACTGAGACAGCAACAACTGCTGCCACAAAAAAAACTCTCTTCATCTTTTTCTGGTGTGTAAGCTAAATTCGCAAGAACTATCTGTTGACAAATTTGCGAATATTAAACGCAAATAAAAAATTCCAAAACCTCATTTAACGTAGATTAACAGCAAAATTCCATCGCTCACCATAATATGATGACAACTTGCTCGAATAACCCACTAAAACCTATCGATCTTTTCTTAAAGAGGGCCTCGCACATCCGGAATCTCATGATTGCGACCTGGTCACTCCAACGTTATCGAGCGCGTATCGACCCCTTGAGCTGACCAAACGCCATAACCGCCGGCCACATTACCGGGGAGCGAGCCGGGGCTGCCTACAAACACAGAGCCAGAGACCAACGACGCGTTATCATAAGCCCGCCAAAAACGGAAAACGCTTTCACTTACACGCTCCAGACGCACATCCACCGTGCTACCAACAGCAAAATGAGGAGAGAAATCTTTATCATCGAAACTCCTGCGTCCCCGGTAAACAGGCACTTCTACCATTTCTCCGGGACTGGCCACCTCTAACGCCCCTAACATTGACGGATAAAAGCGGCTGTCAACGCCTGCCTCCCGTACTGACACATGATAGTAAGCCGGGCAGTCTTCAGGCGCAATGAAACGCAATGTCACAGCCCTCATCCCTCCGGCATCTTCCACCGGACGGCTGTCAATAGCGGTTATCCGCGTCGGAGATGGCATCGTAACCGAAGAGCTAACTGTTTGCCCCCGGTATTCGGCAGTCAATGTATAACTCCGACCCGGCACACCTTTCATCTCGAAATTATAATATCTGAAAGGGGGGAAGATGCCGCTTTCCATTCTTCCCGTCATCACCACCTCACGCTCTCCGTCGCTTAGTTTCACAACACCCCATCTGACAATGTTCGACGCTGTTTCACCCTCCTCACCATCCGGCACAGCCGACATGGTGAGCAGCACTTCGGGATAGCCGCCACTGTTTATCCATCCCTCCACCACAAGCCGTGGCTCTACCGATTCCGCATCCTCATCATCACACCCCGACAAAACCGAAGACGTTATTGCCGATACCAACAGAATATGAAATGCAACTATTTTTGTCTTCATAATGCCTTTGCTCAAAAACTGATGGTATAACTCAACGAGGGGAGCAACCGATAGAGCGAACTGATATCACGCCGGTTGTAACGACCCGTCTCAACATCGACAGTAAAAGTCCGCATCTCGACATTCCGGCGCCCGTAGACGTTCATTACCGACAGGTTCACTTTATGGGTCAACGGCCAATGGCCGCCGCTATGAAACTCATAATCAGCGCTAAGGTCAAGGCGGTGATAAACCGGCAGTTGCGCCGAATTTCTCGGCCCGTATTCCATCATCAGCCTTTCCCCGATGAAATAAATCGCCGTCACCGGGGTATAAGGACGCCCGGAGGCAAGGTTCATAACACCTGAAACGCTCCATCCCCGCCCTATATGCCATGTGGCAGATGCCGTGGCCGTATGGTCAAGCGCATATGTGGCCGGAAAAGATTGCCCTGAAGCAAACCGCCTGCGGCTGTGACAGTAGCCATATGATGCCATAGCTTCAACTTTACCGGTCAGAATCCTGGCAAGGATATTAAAGCCGGAACTGTAGCCATGCGCCACCTTCACATAGTCTTCCGACCTGTAGCCCGGACTGATTATATCGAGCACCGCCCCCAGGTATTCGGGTTCATTACTGACCTGTTTATAATAGGCATCAACGCTGACAGCCAGCCATGGTGAGAAACGGTGCGATGCAGCCACAACGGTGTTAAGGCTCTGCTGAACCGGAGCCCTACTTCCGGCAGGAAGTTTGAAATTCGACGACATCCCCATCTCGGAAAAACCGACCTGGTGCAGATGCTGGTGATACCGGCCGAAATGCGTGGTGACGTTTCCTTTGCGCCAACGGAATGTGGCACTGATTCTCGGGTCTACATCAAACGCCCTGTATCCATCCATACCGGCATATCCGGTAACTTCCGCGCCGGCTGTCAAACGCCAGCGCCACCGGGGGGAATAAACGGCTTCGCCCCACAGCTTCGCCGAAGTGGCATTGACCATATCGGCAGGTTTGCTGCGGCCCGGGCCGAATCCGGTCAGGTCGATCCGCTGCGGTGTGGCGATATAATGCCTGAAACCATACCCGGCACTGACATCAAGGGTCTTGGCAACTTCACTGAATCCAAACACACCCCGCGCCCCGAGTTCCCTGATAGAAGTAGGGGCTTTAAGCCGCACCGACTGCATGTCGAGCGCAAGTGTGTTTTCAAAACCCGTATAATAAACCATATTCACGGCATCAAAACGTTCCGCCTCATGCCGCCACTCGATTCCGCCAAGCAGATTGCGCCATCTAAGACCTGTTACCAGTGAAAAGTCATGGTCGGTATACTCCACTCGGTCGGCATTATGATGGAAACTTGCCGTCAGCCTGTCGCGTTGCGACAGCTTTATTGCTACCACAGCATCGGCATCATTGAAGCCGTAACCGGCTCGCATATGACCGTCATCAAGCATCCCCGAATAAATTGCGTCGATATAGCTCACACGCCCGGAGGCTGCAACCGACACACAGCTGCCCACTGGCAAACTGACGTAGGCTGATGATGCCGTCATACCCGCATTAACCTCGGCTTCCAACCGGCTGCGACGCGCAACCGACGAGGAGAGACCTACCGTGCCTCCGGCAACATCCGACATTCCCGCCCCGTGGATGCTCTTCCCAACCTTTACCATATCGTAGAGACGCGGGCTGAACACCGAATAAATCCCGCCGAAATGATAGGGGAAATGCACCGGGATGCCATTAAGGCGGTATTCATTCTGCGAATAACCCATGCCGTCGATAGCTGCCCCGGCTGAATAATCGCTTGCAACCGTAACACCGGGCATCATCTGCATGAACCGCAACGCATCGGCCTCACCCAACACACGGGGTGCATGGGCCAGACTCGCGCTGCCGAAGGTCACGGCACCGTCCATACCCACCCTCGTGCGTTCAGGTAGTCCGATGGTGACATTAACCTCTCCGAGCGCCACGGTATCGGCCATAGCATATGATTGATGCGGAGCGGCGGCATATGCCGTCGCCCCGCATGTTATCATGGCCTGTAGCGCCAATGGCGCTGCAAGGCTGAGAAAAACCTTTAATGACGATAATTCAGCCAATATCCTTCGTAAGCATATATGATGTTTCTCAGCGGCGTGTCGAGACCCATGAAATTATTGCCACCGAAATAGCCTTCCATGCTGGTGGTAGACCCGTCGGCAAACAATAATACCGGTTCATTATACCACTCCCACCAGGAATAGTATTCATTTTCTTCCACGTCAAAATACGGCTTGTAGTCCACCTCGGCCGAGCTGTTGGCAGAACCCGCCAGGTAAAGTTTCACATCAACCAGCTCTTTGATTACTTCGGCCTGTTTCTGGCAATCACGGCGGGCGGCTTCCTTGTCACTGTATTCATCGCAATCGAAATATTTCTCCGATTCAGCCATCAGACGGCCGAAACCGGTGATAGTGCCGGCAACGCGAATTTTGCCAAGAACGTCTGAATCGGTTTTCCCGTCGATAAACATCTTCTCGGCCTGTGCCACATCGAATTCATACCATACTTCCTCATAAACATTGCCATAACCATCTTCATAGTGTTCTTTTTCCTCTTTGAAAAGGTTCTTGATGGCATTGCGGTCAACCATGTTGCGGCCATTGACGGTGGCTGTTGACCTTGCTACCTGACGGCCGGCATAGAAGGCATAGGTTTCTGTCCTGATACTGTTATTGTCGCCTTTGGTAGAAGATTTTAAATTCACGTTGACAAGAGAAGCGTTGAAATCCACATTGATTGTGTGGGCATTGAAATCGAGGTTGCTCTCAACAACCGCGTTTACAAGCTCTGTGCCGCCATTGTTGAGGATAAGTGTGGCCTTGCGGGGAACCTCCACGCGGATTCCACCCTCCTGCTCGCCCCATGTGCCCCCTTCGCCGAAGGCTTTCACTTCAACGGTGTTACCGTTGCAGGGGAACTTAAAGACAACATCCTTGCTGTTGCCGGTTTTCACCCAGATGCCGTCTCCGTAAGAGTCGCGGCCAGGCTCATATATACCCGAGAAACGGGCAACATTGAGCACTTCATTCATTGCACGTGACATCGCTGCAATATCTCCTTTGGCAGCTTTGCCCAATGCACGCATCATATGGCGCAACGGATTGTGGCGTCTGGCTTTGTAATAATCGTCGTCATCACCTTCCAGAGCATCGAGGTTCCACTCGGCAGGGGCCTCATATTCACCGTAGTTTTCATTCCAGTAACCTACGATACGCACCAAAGTCTCATGGTCGGAGGGCTGCACGATGCTAAGGAGTTCAATGGCCGTATCTTCAAGATATCCTTTGGCAGCTGCGGGATCCATTGCATCCACATCGGGATTCGGCTCAGGTGTAGGCCTCTGATCCGGATCAACGATTTCGCTGCCGCCTCCGGGTTCTTCATCATCGCCGCCGCAGGCGGTGAACGTAAATGCCACAGCGCAGACTGCGGCGACTCTCATAAAATTCTTCAGAATTTTCATAGCAGGTTTTTATAATTGGTTTATTTGTGAATCTTTTCCATAGCAGCGCCGTTTTCCATAGCCCTGGGGATATATCCTCACCATTGATAGCAAAATTAATAAAATTCCCAATCGCCACTCCCTGCTGTAACACTATTTAACATATACGGCTATTAACACAAGAAGCCACAGGTCGGGAAAACACCCGCGCCCATGGCTTCTTGTCGTACTTCTTATTTCTGATCTCTTCCCACTCTTCCGCCTTACGGCTTCTTACTTCTAAAACAAATCGCCGAAGCGGGGTTCACCGCTCCAGTGGTGGTCTTTCGGGAACGGCTGGCCGCCCCAAGCCTTGCGGTTAGTCCAAGGAAGCTCAGCATCACTCCAGAACGGGTGCGATGCCGGAAGCCCAAGCGGCATGAATGCCAAAGAAGTCATGTAAAGGCTGCCGTTATTGGTATACCAGTCGGCAATGTTGGGCTGACGCCCGGCAAAACCGATGGTCAGGAACCCACCGTCATTATAATTTTCCTTACCGTCGAACATGTTGTGCATAACCGCAGTCAAAGCTCCTCGCACCTGGCCGTTGGTAAGCCCGTGCGGAAGTGTGCCATACCAGGCCATCAACGCAAGAGGCTGCATGGTGGCCATACGGTATGGTATAGAGCGTCCGAAAACCGGGAATGTGCCCTCAGGCGAAATCAGGCGCTCCAGAACAATGGCGAACTTCTGGGTGCGTTTTAGCGCACGGTTATAGTAGTTGCTATAATGTATGCGTGTGTAAGCCCCGGCATCGCGCATGTTGGCAAGCGTCTCGAGATACATCGGGTGGAAAACATAACTGCTGTAGTAATCAAACGAGAACTCAGGGCCGTCGGCATACCATCCGTCGCCTGTATACCATTCCTCGGTCTTGCGTATGGCCGAATTTATGCGGTATTCGTCATAGGGGGCACCGGCCTTGGCCAGGAAGCTCTCGATTGTAGAAGAAAATAGCAACCAGTTGGTATATGGGGGGTCAACCCTGCGGAGCTGAGTGAATTCCTCAACATAGCGTTGCTTCGTCAGGCTGTCAAGCGGCATCCACAGGGCTTCATATCCACGGATAAAACTCTCGGCCACATAGGCTGCATCGACAAGCGCCTGCCCGTGTCCGCGCCACGCCAGATAGTCAGGGCTGGAGGGGTCGACCGCATTGGCATAGCTCTTAAGAGCCATCTCTCGCAATTCGGCGCGGCGCGTGCCCTCAGCCGTGCCGTCGTCGGGCAACGAAAGCCAGGGGGCGATTCCGGCCATCAACCGGCCGAAAGTCTCCATGTATGTCACCTTCTTGCTGCGGCCGTCCCAGTTGGGGCTGACCTCAACCAGCATGTTCTTCTGAAGCTCCCCTTTAGCCATGTTGCTCAACACCGGATATGCCATTTTGTAGGCCAGGCCGGCCCAATACGCGCGGTCGGGGTTATCACCCTTTTCGAGATAACGCACATATTCACAGGCTGCCAACAGCCACGCTCCGGTGCCGAAATCGGCAGTTGATCCGGCATCGACCGTCTGGCCGGGAATGGCTTTCTCTCCAATGGGTTGCACATAACCGACCGTACCGTCTTTCTGCAGGGCTATCTTGTTGAGATAGTTCCACCCTTTAAGAGCTGCATCAACATATTTGGCGTCGGTCAGATAACCGTTGTTGATGCCCCACAGCAGGCCATAGGTGAAAAACGCGGTGCCGCTGGTCTCGCGCCCCGGAGCCATCTCTTCGTCCATCATCGAGCGTGACCAATAACCTTCAGGCTTCTGAAGCTCAACAACAGCCGATGCCATATCCTTGAACCGTTGCTCGAAATGGGTGCGGTGCTTATAGTCGGCGGGGAGGTCTTTGAGCACTTTCGCCAGCCCGGCAAGCACCCACCCGTCGCCACGCGCCCAGAAGTCTTTCTTACCGTTAGTGGTCTTGTGTCTGGGCCACACATACTTGCCGTCGCGAAAATAGAGTTTCGCCTCAGCATCATACATGATGCTGTCGCTGACGGTCACATACTCATAGAGCTTGTCGAGATATTTCTGGTTACGGGTGATCTTATACATCTTGGTCATAACAGGCATAACCATATATAACCCGTCGGCCCACCACCAATAATCCCTTTGGGGCGTCGACATCTGGTATTCCATCACCTCTCGCGCACGGCGCACCCGCCGGTCGTCGGGAAGCAGGTTATAAAGGTCGGCATACGTCTGGAAACATATCTGCCAGTCGCCGAACAGCACATGGTCATCGGTCTCCCCATAATTATAGAGCCATTTGGCCCGGTCGTTCCCTTTAGCCCCTTTCCACTGGTTGTGTTCCGCCCAACGCTCGGAATAATCTTTCCACGCTTCATTACCGGTCAGGAAGTAAGCCTCCATGTTGCCGGTATGATATGCCGCGTTGTGCCAGAACGGGGTGGCTTCCGGCTTATGGTTCTTCTGCCAGGTGTCGTTGACCTTCTCAATGGTTTTCCTCACCTGCTGAGCCTCTTTCTGCGCTGGTTTAGGCGAAGCAGCCCCAAGGCTACATCCTATAGCGGCCACTGCCGCCAACAATGTGACAATCCTCTGGTTTTTCATCTATCTATCTGGTTTGGTTGATTCTATTTCACTCTCACACTCGCCACACTAACTCCGGGGAGTTCCATTATCAGCTTACCGCCCTTGACCTTTGCGTTTTTAAACGGCATGGTTTTCACTGCATCCGGCCGCTCGAATGTGTTGCGGGCATGAGGGTCGGGGGCAGTCAGAATTTCGGCCAGCTCAATGTTGCGCCCAACCCCTTCAGGCAACGGGATTTCCACTTTCGCGGATGTGGCGATTATCGGGTTGGTAACGGTTATCGTGACGCTGCCATCGTAGGCACGCGAGGCTGTGGCGGCCAAAGTAGGCACATTGCGGCCGTTGGCATCGCGTATAGTGTCGCACTCCACATTCAGTGGAATATGAACCGCATCCTGGTGGGGGCGGTACATTTTGAACACATAATATGTAGGAGTCAGCACCAGTTTATCCCCGTCTGTAAGCCACATGGCTTGCAACACATTGGCCATCTGGGCGATATTCGCCATGCGCACACGGTCGGCATGACGGTGGAACACGTTGAGCGTCAATGCCGCAACCATGGCATCTCTCATGGTGTTCTGCTGGAAAAGATGGCCGGGCACGCTTCCGGGCTCTTCATCAAACCAAGTGCCCCATTCGTCAACCATCAGCCCCACCTTTTTCTGCGGGTCTTTCTCATCCATTATGTCGATGTGGCGCTCGATCACAGGCTCGATTTCCAGACATTTACCCAACGTGCTGTAATACACGTCGGTGTCAAACTCCGTTGCCGAACCTTTTGAACCTGTCCACCCCGTCACTGTGTAGTAATGGAGCGACAGCCCGTCCATACGCCCCGGCCCCACACGGCTCATCAGCGTCTTTGTCCAGTTATAATCATAGTCGCTCGCCCCGGAGGCTATGCGGAACAAGCGGTTGCCCGGCTGGTTGCGCATATAAACAGAATAGCGGCGGTAGACGTCGGAATAATATTCCGGGCGCATATCACCTCCACAACCCCAGCTCTCGTTCCCGATTCCGGTATATTTCAGTTTCCACGGCTCCTTGCGGCCGTTGGCAGCCCGCTCGGCGGCCATCGGGCCGTTGGGAGCGGTGACATATTCAATCCACTGGGCAGCCTCCTGCACCGTTCCGCTGCCGATATTGACCGACAGATACGGTTCGATGCCCAGCATCTCGCAGAGATTGAAAAACTCGTGCGTGCCGAAACTGTTGTCTTCCTGCGTGCCGCCCCAGTTATTGTTAATCAACGTCGGACGCTTTGATGGGTCTCCTATGCCGTCGCGCCAATGATAGTCGTCGGCAAAACATCCGCCCGGCCAGCGCAAAACAGGCACATGCAGCTGGCGCAACGCCTCAAGGGCATCGTTGCGGTAGCCTTTAGTATTCGGAATCGGGGAATCCTCCCCAACCCAGATGCCCTCATACACACACGACCCCAGATGCTCGGCAAACTGCCCGTAGACCATGCGCGAAATGGTATCGCGCGACTCCTCAGGCCGCATCTGAATCTTATATTCACGCATAGCCGCACCGGCCTCCGCAGCAAAAGCCGCAGCCATAACTCCTGCCAAAGCAAATTTCCCCACAACACTGTCTATTTTCATAAGTAAGTCGTCAAAATTATTTTATATTATCGGGGAGTGATTTTTCGAGCGATTTTAGCTCGAAGATGAAGGAGTGTAGTTGCCTACACGACTGAAGATGAGAGTTAAAAGTGCCGAAAAAGCACCGCCGATAATATAAAGTTCTGTCATTCATAATACGTAATAATTTTGATGACTTACTTATCATATCAAATTTAAGGTTTTGTCCCCCAAATTTACGAATAATATCCCGGATTCCCCTATTGGTATTACCAGTCTGAATACTATTAAACAAAAAGAACCGGAAACCTCTGGGCAGCTTCCCAGCCGCTTGCCTGTTTCCGGTCTGTTTTCAGTTTACGCTTCCATAAACTTGCCGTCGCGCAGAACCATGCGGTCAGGCGTGATTTAACCACATACCTAAAAACAAATACCTTTGAGTGTTAACCTTAGAAAACCTCTCATTAATCTCATTAAATTCAAATCACTAATTCCTATTCAGATTTGGTTGAAATATATAGTTATCTTATCTGTTGAACGCCATTTTTCTGGCGCCCAGGTTGGTCTTCACAACATAGAGCCCGTTAGCCAAAGTGTCGGCATCGTTGCCCATATACATCCCCTGGAGATTGTAATAACCTTCCACATGCTCCTGTGGGGATGTTGCAGCAACATCCTCCACACCCGCATTGTCGGGCTGGTAGACGCGCACATAGTCAACATAATACCGCGCCGGATAAGCGGCTTTCGCCGGGTCGCCACCGTTGTCGCCACCCAAAGCCAGGTTGAGCAGAATATACTGCTTGTGGTCGCCCCGGTAGGGGTTCACGTTGTCATACTGGTTCCAGTCGGTGCGCGGATTGACAGTGCGGTCCAGATTTGTTTCGTTAAGGCAACGGTCATCGAGATACAGGCGGATATAATCCTCATCCCACACCATTTTCCAGACGTGGAACTTATCGGCGAAATCATCCTCGAACTCGCTCATACGGGGGGCACGGCTGTTCCATACCGCCTGCCAGCGGTTCCATCCGCCCCAGGCAACATTGGCATGGATGGCGTCGCGGTAATATTCCATTATATCAATCTCGCCGTTGTAGGGCCATTCATACTTCGTGCCCAATGTCCATATCGCAGGCCAATACCCTTCACCCACCGGAATCTTCGCCCTCACCTCATAGATGCCCGGCCCCCAGCAATAGCCTTCGTTACCGTTATGGATGGTCTGTATCGAAGCCGACGAATAGTCGGCATAACGTTTCTTATTATACCAGTTTGAGCCGTATTTATTATACCTTGGATTCTTGGTCTGCTCGTTGCGTGCTTCTATCACCAGGCATCCGTCTTCAACAATGGCGTTGTCTTTGGTGTAGCACTGGTCTTCATGGTTTCTTACCATACCCTCTTCATAACACCACACATCAGGATTGGGCACAACTTTGCCGTCCTCACGTACGAATCCTTCAGAAAATTCTTCCTGGAAAGCAAGATAAAATCCCCTGTCGGCATACTTTTTTGCGATCTCTTCTGCCGTCTCCGCACCGGCCACTGCCAAAACAGCAGCCGATGCAGCGAGAAGGCTGACGCGCTTGATTGAGCTTGTCATTCTTTTTGTGTCAGATAAGTTTATAATTCGTTTTAACCGGGATGCCTCGTAACCTTTATACGTCAATACCGAATCCGGCCGCCTGTCGCATCCCTCAGGAAGCGCGGAGAGAGTCGCCCGCTCTCCGCGCCATGTTTTATGGAAAGAGGTAGATTAGAGAATCACCTTTTTTGCGCCTTTGCCGGTGCGCACGATATAGAGACCCTTGAGCCCCTCGGTGGTCTTGGCTACTTCTACGCCCTGCAGGTTGTAGACAGCGCTGATTTCAGATGCGTTCAGATCGGCAGCCACATTGTCGACACCGGCACCCTGCTCATTCTGCCACGCCTGAATTTCCTCGCGGTTTTCCTTGAAGAAGTTGTAATCGTCGGTAGGCATCAACACAACATCGTCAACATCCATCCATTGGTCTTCGCTGTGGTTGCCTTCGTATGTGTTGTTGACAATGTAGAATTTCACCTTTACCGCAGGGGTTGTGGCTGTGAACTCGGCAGCGAGATCTTCCCATGCGTCTGTAACAGGGAAATAATCGTCTTTCAAAATAGGATCGCCAACAATATCATTGCCTTCCGCATCGCAAGGAGTAACAATATAGCCGTGTTCAGCAGAGTCCCAGGATCCGGCCAATGTGCCCTGGTTATATGCCATGATAGCGCCGAGTGTGTATTTTTTGCCGATTTCAAGACCCTTGACAACTTGGGTCACACCGCCGTCAGTCCAGCCGTTATCATTGAAACGGAAGATATGGAGCAGGTTGTTGTTACCCTCGAACACTTTCTCGAAATCAGCTTCGTTTTCACGGATATCGATGCGCACACACCAGGGATTCCAAATCATCGACCATTGGGGAACACCGATTGTAGGAACGTCGTCCTTTGTGTCGAGGATGCAGTCGCCCTCCCCTTCATATCCGCGCACGATTTCATCGAGCTGCTCTTCAAAGAATCCGTTTTTAATCAGGTTCGCAGGCATCTCAACGCCGGCTGCCACTGCGCCCATAGCCATTGAGGCAAAGGCTGCACCAAGTAGAATTTTCTTCATTTTGTTTTAAATTTTAAGGTTAATTATTTTTGAAATAGTTACTGTATTCAATATATCGCCCAACCACCCCACGGCTCCCCCCCAAAAATCAGATTAGTACCTGCCGGAAGCCACCTGCAACGGTTTATGAATGAACTACACCCCAGGCGCAGCCTCCGGCAAGTCTAATCTAAGAGATTGTCTAAGTCAAACCCGGTTAACGCTCGGCATATGATTGAGGATCTGTGCCCCAGTAGGGATTCTGATAAATCGGTGAATTTTCAATGTCAGAACCTGTTGGAGAGCTCTCCAGGAAATGGTTTTGTGCTATCGGGGAAAGATAATGGGCAAGATGCCAGCACATCCCATACTGATACCATTGGCTTGTGCTATGGATTCTATAGAGCGACAGATATTTAGGTTCATTATCAAGCAATCCGGTCGCGTCGTTTGGCGACGAAACATTGTTTTTGCTGTCATCGGCCTGATCATATTTCAACAGAGTCTTGGATTTAAGGTTATCTGCCATCGGGCCATGCATCTTGCAGCCATGCAGATAATAGGCCTCTCCTATGTATCCCGGCTCGCTTGAGCAAAGCTGGTCGAGGGCACGCCAGCGGATGAGGTCATCCATGCGGTGTCCTTCGCTGATGAATTCACATCGACGCTCGCGGCGGATGTTAAACAGCACCTTCGAAGTGATGCGCGTCCCGGCCGAATATAACCCGAGGTCTTTGGTAAGTGCCCATTCTTTATCAAGGTCAGTGGCCTCTATCGTTACCTGGGGCTCGCCTACACCGGCTCTTTTGCGAAGTTCTTTCCAATAAGACCAGGCGGTCCCGTCAAGGGCATCTCCATATTTCTCCCATGCAGCTTCCATGTAAATCAGATATGCCTCAGCCGAGCGGAATATCACGGTATTTGTCATATCGCTTTTGTCACCTCCGAAAGCCAGATTGGTAGAGAACATCTTTCCTTTTCCATAACCTGTTCTTGAAGCAAAAGTATGGCTTGTGGAATATACCGCCGGAACATAGGACGGTTCACCGTTGACTTTCTTACCTTCGGCGCCATAACGGATATCGCTGTTTTCGTATATGTATTCTCCGGGGGCTTTCATGAACAGACGCCAGCGCCAGTCGCGGTTCTCCTTGGTGTCGGCAATATAATCATCACCCATATAATCATTGTCGGCATAAATCGGAAGTCCGCTTTCCATCAGGAATGCATTAGCGAATTCCTGGGTATAGCCGCTGGAGCTTTTCACATATTTGTTGAATTGGTGGGAGACACTGAGGTCGGTGTTATAGGCATGCCACATCAGCACCTCGCTGTAGGAAGAAGCATCTGTTCCGGCAAACATATTATAGTAGTCATTTGCGGGAGTGGTCGAGAACTCGCTTCCGCCAATCATGCGTTTGTTGTTCGATGCCAGAGGATGGGCATCGGCCACCTCCTTGGCGGCAGCCATAGCCTGGTCAAGGAAAAAGCTCACCTCTGCCTGGTTGTCATAGCTGAAACCTTCGTTATAGGCTTTCGTAGCTCCAGGCCATCCGGCGGCAGCATCAGGCACAAACGGTGTCCCGGCGAAATACTTCTCGAATGTTGCCTCATACAGAGCCACGCGGGCTTTCAGAAGCAGTGCGGCATCACGGGTAATGCGGTTTGTGCCGCCGGTTTTCGCGCCATTGGAAAGCAATGTCAGCGCAGTGTCGAGATCCGACAATATAAAGCGTGCAACAAGATTGCGCGGACAACGTTTCGATGTTTCCGCCAGTTTGTCGCGATCCATAGGCAGATTATGGGTGATTATTGGAAGGTCGCCCAATTTGCGCATACGGAAGAAATACTCGTTTGCGCGCAACACATATCCCTCTCCGAGATAATGCTTGATCCTTTCCGGATCACCGGAAACCTCTCCGTTCTCAACTTTCGGCTTAACTGTGCGGATGAAATAGTTCAGATCGTTGATGCGGTTGAAATACCACAGACCCCCGCTGGCGCCCACGCTCATCCCCATGCTATTGCTGAATGGACTTTTCGCGCCATCACCGCTTTCATTGTCAGTGCCGTTGTCGTCGTGATAATATGAATCGGCATTATAGTCTTTCGCCTCGAATGGAAACGCCCCACCACGGTCGTCGGCACTCCAGGTGTTTCCCGACGTGTAATAATTTATAGTATAGTTGGCCAGCTGGTCGGCATCCAGGAAATATACCTCGGGGCTTATATTTGACGGGGGGGTGATATCGAGATAATCATCGCACGACCCCATGGCAAGCGATGCTGCCCCTGCCATAAGCATAGCGGCATATTTATTGTAATTTTTCATTTTCATCTCGTTTGAAAAATGCGATAGATATTAGATTTATATTTTAGAAATCTGCTGTCACACCGAATGAGAACGTCCTTGACAAAGGATATGTCGCTCCGGCGGCCATCTTGTTGACATCGATGGTCTCGGGGTCAATCAGCTTAGACATCTTGGTGATGGTGAACAGGTTCTCTGCCGAGAAATACAGACGGATATTGCGGAACCTTATTGCATCGAGCCACTGCTGCGGCAATGTGAAACCGACCTGGAGGTTTTTCAGACGCAGATATGAGGCATCCTGGAGATAGCGGGTCTGAGTCTGCTTGTTGCGGTAGTCATCTAACGGACGTGGGAAATATGCGTCTTTGTTCGCACCCAACGGGCTGCTTTCATCGCGCCAGTAATCCAGGTGTCCGTCAAGGAATACCGATTCAGAGAGGTTGTGGCACAGCCCCCAGAACACGCCACCCTTTCCGGCAGATCCGCCGCCTGAATTCGGATTGACCCAATAGTCACGTTTGCACACGCCCTGGAAGAAAGCGCTGAAGTCAATCCATTTCCATGTGGCGGCAAGGTTGATTCCGATTCTGTAACGGGGCATATTGTTACCGATTACCCTGAGATCTCCGAGGTCGTTCAGACTGGTCCCCTTTGAAATCTTGCCATCGCCATTGACATCTTTATACATGATGTCGCCAGCACCCCAGAAGTCGTCATTTGCAATTTCGCTTTGATTGGTATGGGCCAGGTGGGCGTTCATTTCCTCCTGTGTCTGGGCGATTCCAACGGTTTCAAGGCCATATATGTCGCCTACCCACTCACCCACAATATACCTGTCGAGATATTTCTCACGGTTGGGATATGACAGGATTTTGGTTCGGTCGTCAGACAGATTGACACCTACGGAATAACTGAAATCCTTTCCAATCCGGTCACGCCAGGTGATTTGCAGCTCCCATCCCTGCGTGCGCAATTTGCCGGCGTTTTCCGGAGGCACGTTATAACCGATAACTGCCGGATAGGCAATAGCGCCGTAAATCATCATGTCGCGCGTTGTTCTCCAATAATAATCGAATGAACCTGTCAGACGGTTATTAAACAACCCCCAGTCAAGACCAATGTTTGAGGTCACAATTTTCTCCCATGTCATGTTGGGATTGATAACAGCGGGGAAACCGGCTGTGTTTGACTTTTCACCATTGACAATCCAGTCTGAATTGTTATTGCCGACCACCATAGTCCGGTAGGTCGGATACCAGTTCGGAGTGTTCTGGTTGGCAAGCTGACCCAACGAATAACGGAGTTTGAGAATCGGCACTATCCGGCTCAGATCATTCCAGAACGATTCACGCGCGATATTCCAACCGAATGACGCCGACGGCGAAAGCACCCATCTCTTGCCGCGACGGAAACGCGAAGAACCGTCGTAACGCATGTTCACCTCAACAAGATACCGGCTGTCGAAATCATAGTTGATACGACCGAAGAACCCGAGTGTCGCCCAATGCCCATAGTTTCCCGCAAGGTAATAGTCTTCCTTGTCGGAGGTCTGGTCCAACACAGGGATATCAGTGGTATACAGATTGGCTCGGTTGCCTTCAAGCATCCGGTCTTTATTGTTTTCCACCTGCATACCGGCAAGCAATGTCATGTTGTTATACTTCGCAAAATTGAAGGTATAGTTTGTGTAAACATTCGCATTGAGATACACAGATCTGTATGACCGTTCCGACACACGCTGGTCTTCAAGGCGGGGAGAGTCCATGGCGATATGGGTTTTTTCAGAATCATCCGCGTCATGCCCATAGGTGGTGAAATTCTCAGTATGACGCCAGTCGCTGTTAATCCGCGAATTGAATTCACCAATGATATTCCAGCCTTTCAGCGGGTTTATGGTAACGGTCACCTGATTGGCAAAGATATCGTTCTGCTCTTTGTAACGGCCGCCGTTTTCAAGCTGCTCGATATAATTCACACGCGAAACGTAATAACCATTCGGGTCTCTGACAGGCACAGTGGGCCAGCCGCGGCGCAGCACGTTGTCATAGAACCCTCCGTTTAGGGCTGTGGGGCGGTCATAGTCTGAGCGAATCCACTTCGACGTGAATCCGAGCTTCAACCACGGCTTCACCTGGGCATTGAACTTACCCATAAGGTTATAACGCTTATAGTCATCCTGACCATAGCGCATGAAACCGCCCTGGTCCAGGAATGCACCTGAAACATAATAGTTAAGTTTCTCCGTGCCGCCATTAATGGCCACGTTATGCTCTTGGGAGAATGCCGTATCTTTATAATATTCGTTTATCCAGTCAGTGTTGGCATACCAGCCCATCACTTCCCAGCCGCCACCCCACATGAGATGGCTTGAGCCTGAGGCATCAGTGACCACGGTCTGGTCGGCATAATAATCACTGGCTCCGCTGTAATAGTCCCACACTTTATTCACATAGTCATCGTCGAATTGCGGTGTTCCGCCTTTGGCCGTAGCCCAGTCGTTCACATAATTCACGAAATTCCATGAGTCCATCCCTTTGGGCATGTTCAAAGGTTTGTTCCAGCGGAATGAATTACCATAATGAACCTGGGTGCGCCCCTCCGCGCCCTGTTTGGTTGTGATAAGAATAACGCCGAAAGGAGCGCGTGAACCGTAGATTGACGACGCCGCGGCATCTTTAAGCACCGAGATGTTCTCAACATCCTGCGGGTTGATGGAATTGAGGTCACCTTCCAGACCGTCGATAAGGATGAGCGGGCTGCCGTTTGACCCTGTCCCGATAGTGGTCATACCACGCACGTTTACCTGTTTCGAGGCATTAAGCTCACCACCGTTGGTGGCATTGGAGATGTTAAGGCCGGGAATCACACCCTGAAGGGCGGTGGCAACGTTCTGCACGGGGCGCTCGGCGATATCTTTGCCGGAGGCGGTGCCGACGGCGCCGGTGAGATTGATTTTTTTCTGGACGGCGAAACCGACAACAACCACCTCGTCGAGGGCGGATGCATTCTCGTTCATGGTTACGTTGATGTTTTCGCCCGGTTTGGCTGTCACATCCTGTGTGCCCATCCCTATATAGGAAATGGTCAGACGGGTCGGTTTGCTGATGCGGAGAACGAACCGGCCATCGATGTCGGTCGACGTAACCATTTTGGGATCGGGGGTGCGAACCGTGGCACCGATAATCGGCTCACCTTCTGAATCGACAACCGTGCCGGTAACAACCGGCCCGGCCGGGGCGGTTGCAGTTGCCGCCGTGTCTTGCGCCGATGCCTGCGAAGGAACACCAAGGAGCATGGCAAAAGCCAAGACTGACGCGCCTGTCGCCAAGCGTAGGAAATCCGGTAAAATTTTCCTGTCCATTAAAATTAGAAATAAGGTTAGAAATAAATCGTTGGTTTAAATTTACCCGCAAAGGTAAATCGACGACCGCCCCTGCGAGCGGAATTTTCTCGGATAAAAAAGGGCGTTTCCCGTAAATAGCACCCTACGCGCCGAAGCAAACAACCATTGCGGCCATAAATACGAAAAACGCCCGTTTTTATCAGAATTTCGTCCGCTGCCCCTGCGGCCATCTTTCGAACTTTGTCAAAATCACTACCGCACGCGCCCTGTGACCCACCCTATCGGCTCTCCGGGCATAGCGGCAGCTCTTTTTTGATATGAAAATACCATTCTTCGGCCGCCTCTCCCGCACATTTGCAATCCTTGTTTCTATATCATGCCCGGCGCTAAGCTGGAGCGTACAGTCGCTCCCGATGCCCGACAATAGTTCGTATTTCAAAGTAATCGACACACGAAACGGCCTATCGGGCAACACCATCAGCGACATTGCCGAAGACTGCCACGGTTTTCTATGGATTGCATCATGGAGCGGCCTCACCCGCTTCGACGGGGTGCGTACTAAAAATTTCACCCCCGGCACAACAGCCCCCCACCAGCTGAGCAACACAGTGACCCGCGCTCTCGAAACGGAACCTGACGGCATATGGGTGGCCACCGACAACGGCATAGACTTCCTGAACTTCGCCACCGGGGCATTCGAGCATGGCATGGCATATTCACAAGAAAAGCCCGACTCAATCTCCAGGATCACCACCAGGATAAGCCGCATAATCTCTAACAACCGCTACACATTCGCCTTGACAATCCACGGCGACCTTCTGCGAATCAGGCGCAACGGCTTTGAACCCTCCGGCTCTAAGCCCCCGTTCTTAAGAATCAACAATGAGCAAGGGCGCAAATATGCCGATATCACCCCTTTCACATCGGGCAGGATAATGGCTTATTCCGACCGGGGAATCTACATACTCTCGGAAAATGGCGAGAAGGAGCTGGCACATACGCCTTTCAGCACCAAATTCGACGCCAATATGAACATCTTCTGCGACACTCTGACAGGGCGCACATATGCGGGGAGGGGGATAGGCCATCCCGGTCGCGCTTTCCGCATGGCAGACGCCTCAGGAAGGCTCGTTGAAGACCCGACTCTGTTCGTCCCCGACAACCTTATGCAGACCTCGATGCAACACGGTTCCGTATGTTTTGCCACCGACGGCGACGGCCTGTGGGTGGAACGTCCCGACGGCACGGTTGAAAACTTCACGATGTCGAACTCTTCGCTGCCGGGCAACGCCCTCTATTCACTACACACCGACTCGTCGGAAAACCTGTGGATCGGCACATACCGCAGGGGAATGGCTCTTTTCTCCCCACGTCTCAACCAGTTCGCATTCGCCAACACCCAAAACGGCAAAATCCCCTACGACATAGTGACGGCAGTGCTTCCCGTGGGCAACACTATCTATCTCGGCCTCGACGGAGGCGGTTTTGCAATCTACGATCACGAAAACGGCACATCGCTCAGCTTCACCACACGCAACTCCGGTATGCCGGGCAACAACGTGGTAGCCCTATGCACCGACGGCCATCTGATATGGATGGCCGTCTACACCAAAGGGCTCGTATCCTACAACCCATCAACAGGAGAATTCCGAACATTCCCGCTGCCCGATTCGCTCGAGCCCGACAATAAGGTGTGGGCCATCACTCCGGGAGACAACAACGACATATGGGTGGGAGGATGGAATCTCAACATATTCAACACCGCCACAGAATCATTCACCGCCGTGGCCGGAGGGAAAGACATCTCCGTCACATCAATCTGCCCCAGCGGCAAAAGCATGTGGGTTGCCAGCCGCCAGTCAGGGCTGCTCAACTTCGACCGGGGTTCGCGCACGATATTGCAGAAATCCGCAGAATCAGACACCCCACAGCCGGGGCTTAACCTACCGGGCCACATCGTTGATTTCCTCCATGCCGACTCAAAGGGCACACTGTGGTTCTCAATGCCACAGAAAGGGTTGTTTTCAATCAACCCACGCACACCCGGAGGAATCCGGGCCTACGGGCCACAAGACGGAATCACAAACACCCACGTCAACGCCATCATCGAAGACAACCATGGCTTTCTGTGGATGGGCACTGACAACGGCCTGTTCCGCTATAACCCCGAAAACGGGGCTTTCTTCCGCATGAAAGATCCGAGGCTGCCGGCCACATACACCAACAAAAGCGCAGCCCTATGCGGCAACACAATCTATTTCGGCTCTACAGAAGGGCTGGTTTCATTTGCCCCGTCGGTTTTGCTGACGCCCGCCGACACCAACGCCCGGATGCGTTTCACCGAGCTGGCCACACTCGGGAAAAACCGCGAAGAAATATCTCTATACAGCACAGATTACCCTGAGGTGACCCTCCCTTTCGACAGGAACTTCTTCACCATCAGCTATGCCAAGCCCGACCTTGTATATCCGGGCATGACACAATTCTCCTACAGGCTGTTAGGGCTTGAAGAGGAATGGAGCGCACCAACCGAGTCGCTGACGGCTGAATACACATCGGTGCCTCCCGGAAATTACCGGTTCCAGCTGCGTTATATCCTACCCGACGGCACATGGAGTTCACCCATAGAAATGTCGTTGCGGATAACCCCTCCATGGTGGGGCACCTGGTGGGCCCGGATAATCGCCCTGGTCATACTGATTTCGGCAGCCGCCGCAGTGTTGCTTCTTTGGAAAGAACATCTCCTCAACCGCCAGAAAATGAAAACGGCAATGATGGAGCGTGACTATGAAAACAGGCTGACCAACGCGAAACTCGACTTCTTCACCAAAATCACCCACGAGCTGCGAACCCCCGTATTCATAATCACCGCCCAGATGGAAGAGCTTCTTGCAAAAGGGAAAGATGTCGTAACAGTGCGCCAAAGCTATATCGCCGGTATATACCGCAATGCAAAGAAACTCAACCGGCTTGTCAACAACATAATCGACCTGCGAAAGGTCGACCTCGGCCAGACTTCCCTGATGCTCCGCTATGCCGACATAACCGCCTTCCTGCAGTCGCTTGTGCCCGATTATGAGAATCTATGCCTGCACAAAGACATAGCATTCGCATACCGCCACGGCCCGATGCCTGTCTACACAGCCTTCGACCCCGACAAACTCGAGCTGGTAGTAACAAACCTCGTCTCGAACTCGTTCAAATACACCCGTGCGGGCGGACGCGTGGTCATGTCGCTCACAGAAGACCCCGAGAACGTTATCATTTCAGTCGCCGACAACGGCATCGGCATTTCCGACAAAATGCAGACAAAGGTATTCGAGCAATATTTCCGCACCGATCGCGGACGCAAAGAGGGCGACGGCGACGGCATCGGACTTGCATACGTCAAAGAACTCGTGGAACTCCACAACGGACGCATAACCCTCGACAGCCGGGAAGGCAACGGCTCAACATTCTCGGTGCTGCTACCCAAACGCACCCCAGGAGATCCGGCACGCAACGCCCCCGAATCCGAACAGCCGGCTACGGCAACAACGGAATTCGGCCAGACAGCAGCATCATCGCGCCTCGACACACCGCATGTGCCCTCAGCGCCCCTCAGCGCCCCCAATAACCCCATGGCCACACATTCACTGCTTATCGTTGAAGACGAGCGCGAAATATCAGAACTGCTAATACACGCTTTCGCCGCCGACTTCAAAGTTTTCCATGCCTCTTCCGGACAGGCTGCCCTTGAAATCGCCCGTCAGGAAATACCAGACATAATACTGACCGACTTGATGCTCCCGGACCTCGACGGACATGCACTTATTTCGGCAATACGCGCCGACTCAGCATTGAAATCGGCCAAAATCGCTGTGCTGACAGCCCTCAACACCGAAGATGACATGCTGACAGCTCTTGACAGAGGCGCAGATGCATATTTCACCAAACCTATTTCTCTCAAAGTGCTCTCGCTGCATATCAGAAAGCTCGTCAGCACCCCTGGGGCCGGAATCGCAGCCATCACACACCATGCCATCACAGCCGATGCCGCCAGTGACCCCACGCCTGATGCAATTTCCACAGATGAACTCGACCACAAAACATTCAGCCTCGAAGAACAGAAATTCCTGATTCGGTGCCGAAGCATCATCGACGACAATCTACAGAATCCCGACTTCACACTCTACACCTTATCCAAATCGCTGGCCATGAGCCACTCGGCACTGTATAAGAAAGTGAAGACAATGACCGGCCTGTCGCTGGTGGATTTCATCAACGAATACCGCATCTGCAAAGCCGTGCTGCTTTTCCGCCAAGGCAACACCTCTGTGATGCGCGTAGGGGAGCTATGCGGTTTCCGCGACCCCAAGACCTTCCGCGAGACATTCAAACGCAAAATGGGAATCCCCCCCAAACAATACATGCAGAACCTGCTATGACCCAAACCATGGCAGGGAACGGATTTGAATCCTCCCACAGAATCCATGCCGGTAAAATCACATTTTATTTGCTTTTGCACCCTACTTATTCGTATCTTTGCCATATCATTATTTCGAGATATGGACGTAATACAAATTTCCGACCGCATCAAGCGCATGGCAGCCTCCCAGACACTGGCCATGTCGCAGAAAAGCAGCGAACTCCGGGCTTCCGGCGTTGATGTGATTAACCTCTCGGTGGGTGAACCCGACTTCAACACCCCCCTCCATATCAAGGAGGCGGCCAAAAAGGCCATAGACGACAACTATACCCACTACCCCCCCGTGCCGGGCTACATGGATCTCCGCCAGGCCGTGGCCGCAAAGCTCAGCCGTGAGAACGGCCTCAGCTACGAAGCGGCCCAGGTGGTGATTTCAGGTGGCGCCAAGCAGTCGCTGAGCAATGTGCTAATGGCCGTAATCAATCCGGGCGACGAAGTGGTGATACCGGTTCCGGCATGGGTCAGCTATGTCGAAATGGTGAAACTCGCCGGAGGGGTCAACGTGCTCGTGCCGGCAGGAATCGAACAGGATTTCAAAATCACACCCCAACAGCTCGACGATGCAATCACACCGCACACACGCCTGGTGATGCTCTGCTCACCTTCCAACCCGTCAGGGAGCGTCTACTCGCGCCGGGAACTGCAAGGGCTGGTGGATGTGCTGGCAAAACACCCGCATGTGATGGTGCTCTCCGATGAAATCTACGAACATATAAACTACATCGGCGGAGTAACCTCAATGGGTTCGTTCCCCGAAATTGCCGACAGGGTGATTCTGGTCAATGGCGTGTCGAAAGCATATGCCATGACAGGATGGCGCGTAGGCTTCATGGCAGGCTCTGTAGAGGTGGCCAAAGCCGTCACCAAACTCCAGGGGCAGACAACCTCAGGAATCTCAACCATAGCCCAGCGCGCAGCCCTCGCTGCATATGAGGGTTCACAGCAGTGTGTGGAAGATATGCGTCTGGCCTTCGAGCGCCGCCGCGACCTGGTGGTGGGTCTCGCCCGTGAAATCCCCGGGCTGAAAGTCAACCGCCCCGACGGCGCCTTCTACCTCTTCCCCGAAGTGTCGGCATACCTGGGCAAGCGCTTCGGCGACAAAGTAATCGCCGACGACAACGACCTGTGCATGTACCTGCTCGAACAGGCCCATGTGGCCACCGTTTCCGGATCCGCATTCTGCCTGCCCGGATATATACGCCTGAGCTATGCAGCTTCCGACGACTCACTCGTCGAAGCATTCAAACGCATAGCCCAAGCCCTCTCCCGCCTCAGTTGAAGCCCCGCCAAGGCTCCAACATATGATGTCAACAAAAAACAACTTGAATCAGAATATGGATTTCATAGAAGAACTCACATGGCGCGGCATGATCCACCAGATGATGCCCGGCACCGATGAGCAGCTGAAAAAAGGGATGACCGCCGCATATCTCGGCATCGACCCAACGGCTGACTCACTCCACATAGGCCACCTTGTAGGGGTAATGATGCTGAAACACTTCCAACGCTCCGGCCATAAACCTATCGCACTTATAGGAGGGGCGACCGGCATGATTGGCGACCCGTCGATGAAAAGCCAGGAACGCAAGCTCCTCGACGTGGAGACCCTACGCCACAACCAGGAGGCAATCAAGAAACAGCTCGCCCGCTTCCTCGACTTCGACAGCGACGCCCCAAATGCCGCCTTGCTGGTCAACAACTACGACTGGATGAAAGACTACGGATTCCTCGACTTCATACGCGACGTCGGCAAAAATCTGACAGTCAACTACATGATGGCAAAAGACTCTGTAAAAAAACGTCTTAACGGCGAAACCGGAGAAGGGATGTCGTTCACCGAATTTTCATACCAGCTCCTTCAGGGCTACGACTTCCTCCACCTCTACCGCGCCAATAACTGCCGACTGCAGTTAGGCGGCTCAGACCAATGGGGCAACATCACCACCGGCACCGAACTCATCAGGCGCATGGAAGGTGCAACCGACGCTTTCGCCCTCACATGCCCGCTGATAACAAAAGCCGACGGCGGAAAATTCGGCAAAACCGAAAGCGGCAATGTCTGGCTCGACCCGGCCCGCACATCACCCTACAAATTCTACCAGTTCTGGCTCAACGTTTCCGACGCCGACGCCGAAAAGTATATCAAAATCTTCACCATCCTCACTAAAGAGGAAATTGAGGCTCTTGTGGCCCAGCAGACAGAAAATCCCGGGGGACGCCCACTGCAGAAACGCCTGGCAGAGGAAATCACACGTATGGTGCACGGCGAAAAAGAACTTGAAGCTGCCATTGAAGCCTCTCAGATCCTTTTCAGCAACCATGCCGCCGAGACCCTCCATAAAATAGACGAGGCAACCCTGCTGGCCGTTTTCGAGGGTGTGCCGACATTTGAAATTCCAGCCTCGCTGATCAATGGCGAGACCAAACTAATAGACCTGTTGACCGACAACGCGCCTGTTTTCCCCTCCAAAGGAGAAATGCGCAAACTCACCCAGCAGGGAGGTCTGTCGGTCAACAAAGAAAAAAACACAGACCCATACGCACCCGCCACACAAGAAATGCTCCTCAACGGCAAATATATCCTGGTGCAGAGAGGCAAAAAGAACTACTACCTGCTTATTGCCCGCTAAGCACACCGGCCGGCCGGTTTGGTCAACCCTCCTTCTTAGGCAGACAAGTCTAATTCGGCTAATAGTTGCGCAAACCGCAAATAATTGCTAACTTTGCCGCTGCATACAAGGTTGGTCGAATGGTGGAATGGTAGACACGAAGGACTTAAAATCCTTTGGCCATTGCGGCTGTGTGGGTTCGAGTCCCACTTCGACTACTTTACATAAAAGGTTGCGTAGATGCAGAATCTACACAACCTTTTTATTTATGATACCTTAAATCCGTAATACAAACGGTTTTTAACCAAAAATTTGTCAACGCATCCATATAAACCCCTGTATGACAGGGGGGGGTGAACAAATCACACCGGGTCATGGTTTTTAATGACAAAATCATTTTATTTGTTTTATATGGACAAAAGACTTACTGCAGAAAACGGCAGGCCAATTGCCGATAATCAGAACATCCAAACAGCCGGGCCGCGTGGGCCGGTGTTGCTTCAAGACCCCTGGTATACAGAAAAGCTCGCCCATTTCGACCGGGAGGTCATTCCGGAAAGACGTATGCATGCAAAAGGCTCAGGGGCATTCGGCACTTTCACCGTAACAAACGATATAACCGAATTCACCCGGGCATCAATCTTTTCCGAAATCGGAAAGAAAACCGAATGCCTGGTGAGATTTTCGACCGTGGCAGGAGAACGTGGCGCCGCAGATGCCGAGCGCGATATCCGCGGGTTCGCCATGAAGTTCTATACCGACGAAGGGAACTGGGACCTCGTTGGAAACAACACCCCGGTGTTTTTCTTGCGCGACCCTCTCAAGTTCCCCGACCTTAACCATGCCATAAAAACCGATCCGAAAACCGGTCTGCGCAGCCCCACGAGCAACTGGGATTTCTGGACACTGCTGCCCGAAGCGCTCCATCAGGTGACCATCACAATGTCGCCAAGAGGAATACCTGCGTCCTTCCGCAATATGCACGGTTTCGGAAGCCACACATACAGCTTCTATAACAAAGACAACCAACGGGTGTGGGTGAAATTCCACCTAAGAACTTTGCAAGGAATCAAAAACCTCACCGACCAAGAGGCGGAGAAAGTGATTGCAAAAGACCGCGACTCAAACAGGCGCGACCTTTTTGAAGCCATTGAGCGAGGCGACTACCCACGCTGGCTGATGCAGGTGCAGATTATGACAGAAGAGGAAGCCCGCAGATACCGCATTAACCCGTTTGACCTCACAAAGGTGTGGTATCACAAAGATTTTCCCTTGCGCGACGTCGGAATCATGGAGCTGAACCGCAATCCGGAGAATTTCTTTGCCGAGATTGAACAGGCGGCATTCAACCCTATGAACATCGTGGAAGGAATAGGCTTTTCTCCCGACAAAATGCTTCAGGGACGGTTGTTCTCATACGGCGACGCACAACGCTACAGGCTCGGGGTCAACAACAATCTCATTCCCGTCAACAAGCCAAAATGCCCGTTCCATGCCTACCACCGCGACGGGCAGATGCGCACCGACAGCAATTACGGCGCAGCTCCGGGTTATGAGCCCAACAGCTTCGGCGAATGGAAAGACTCTCCGCAGCTCAAAGAACCGCCCCTGCCTCTCGAAGGCGACGCATATAATTACGATGAGCGGCAATATGACGACGATTACTACACCCAGCCTGGGAAGCTATGGCGCCTGATGCCGCCGGAGGAACAGACCGCCACCTGTGAAAATACGGCAAGGGCGATGGAAGGTGTGCCACTGTTTATCAAACAACGGCATGTGAGAGCCTGCCACAATGCCGACCCCACATACGGTTCAAAGCTGGCCGAGGCTTTAGGCATCAACCTCCAGGAGGCTCTTGTGGCTGAAGATCCCGCCCATCCGGCATGGGATAAACGCCATAACAAATGACCAAACGGTGCTGTGTCGGCATTCGACACAGCACCGTTACATTTTTAGACCAATATTATCTGACACGGCCATATTCCTCATCACTGACCGGTTCAAGCCATTCATTCGAGGCATTTTCGCCTGGAATCTCAAAGGCCAGATGGGCAAACCAGCTGTCTGCGGCAGCCCCGTGCCAGTGTTTGACGTTGGCCGGGATATGCACCACAGTTCCCGGCAGGATTTCAACAGCCGGCTTCCCCTCCTCCTGATACCATCCACGGCCGGCAACTCCAACCAGCATCTGGCCACCACCTTTTGAAGAACGGTGTATATGCCAGTTGTTACGGCATCCCGGCTCGAATGTCACATTTGAAAACGGGATTTGCGAATCTGAAATACGGGCAAGATAACTATTGCCGGTGAAATATCTGGCATAAGCTGAGTTCGGCTCACCGACCGGGAATATCATCTGCTGCTGGAAACGCTCCTTTTCCGTAGCGGCATCGGCAGCGTCGGCCCACACCTCCTTGGCAATCCGGAACCCCGCCCAGGCATTAGGCCATCCGGCATAGAAAGCCGCCTGTGTCAGCAGCGCGGCAATCTGCGCACTGCCAACCGCATAGTTGTCAGCCGCATAATCCACCCCCCTTTTCAGACGGCTCTATGCGCACCACATCCGCCTCAATCTGCGAGATGAGCGCCTCAACAATCCGCTGTATATTGCTCGTGTAACTGTAATATGCCACCAATGTCTTTGCCTGTATAGAGATAACCATACAAAACAGACCAACCAGACCAACAGTCTTTCTCATGCTAAATCAACTTTGAAAAAATGCATTATTATAACACCGTCATTTGTCTGATGCAAAATTATAAACTGTTGTCTGCTTGATATGTACCAGAATTACATTTTTAACAACCATTTTCCCGCCTCCGGCAGCCGCACCCCTACACACCAGCCTGAAAATCATCACATCAGAAACAGCCGGTCAGAATAAATTCCGTAACTTTACAGACAGCAAATCTGATATGACACCTAAAAACATCCTTTTAATCACCAATCGAAAAGATTTCCGCCAATGGCTCAGCAAAAATCATATGGCAGAAAAAGAATCAGGAGCAGGCGCGTATGAGGCTGACCGATGCCGTATTCGGCAGACTTGTGGTAGATGTGCGTGATCTACTTGCAACGATGCTCCCGATGCAAAAGGCTAATTTAGACGGAGAACTCCTGACTGCCATCGCCGAGCAGCCCAACGAGATTCTGAAGTGCGCAATGTATCTCTTCCTCGGTTATCTCGACGGTGCAACCCAATTCGCCCGGTCATGCGGAGGCGGTGGCAGCGACAATTCACTCCCTTGGGGGCGCAAAGACAATGAAGATGACCGCTGCTTCGCCTACCGCTGCATGATGCAGGCTCACCGGATGATGAAACCGTCTCAGCCAAAACGGGGCTTTAACAGTCGACGATGAATTATTTTTTAGAATATTAACGTATCTCCCGCAAACAAAAAAACAAGCAATCTATGCTTTAAAAATTATGCCATTGTAAGTATTTAAGATACGTCCGTACTGAGTTTTATACTGATTTCGATTGTAATCTCAGAACTTATTCGTAATTTTGCGTATAACATCAAAGAATTGTATTTATTAAGCAAGCAAAAATGGAATCACAGAAGATAAACAGGATAAAGATTGCATTGGTTGAGAACGGTAAAACCGGCAAATGGCTTGCCGAGCAAGTCGGTAAAAATGAAGCCACCGTTTCCCGATGGTGTTCCAATAAAATGCAGCCCTCTCTTGATACTCTTGTAAGGATTTCTGAATTACTTGATATTGATGTTAAAGATTTAATTGTAAGCAATAAATCATAGCCATGGATAAGAAAGAGATATTTAATAGAATTGAATATGTGGTGGCTTGTGTCGGAGCTTTCGCCCAACGGCATCAGCTCTCCAATATGCAGGCATACGCATATTTGCGCCGTTTCACTGGCATAGATTTCCTTCTTGATTGCTATGCCGCCGAACATACCCTTTCCATTGATGACGCTGTTTCAGACCTTCAGGTCATTTGCCAACGGGAAGGAGGGAAAATATGATACGCCTCTATCACGGCTCAAACATAGCCATTGAGCAGATTGACCTTTCACGCAGTAAACGTGGCAAGGATTTCGGACAGGGCTTCTATCTCAATGCCAATCCGGATCAAGCCATGGAAATGGCAGTTCGGACAACCCGATTCCTCAGCGGAGGGGTAGCCACTTTATCGTGCTTTGAGTTTGATGAAGACGAAGCGAAAAGGGACGGGCTAAACATAAAGGTTTTCCCTGACTATTCCGAAGAATGGGCGGAATTTGTGGTGACGAACCGCAAGAACAATTCGGATGTTCCGGCTCATCCCTACAACATTGTTATCGGCCCGATAGCCGACGATACTGTTGGCGTTCAGATTCGCCGTTTCATAATGGGCTATCTGTCGGCATCTGCATTGGTCGAAGAACTGAGATTCAAGGGCGACCATGCTGTACAATACTTTTTCGGCACACCCAAAGCCATACAACTCTTAAAACGCATCGAATTATGACACAAGACATACAATTTCAGATAGAATGCCTTGCAGCAGAACTTGCCGAGATGCTTATGGCAGAATATGGCTGGGACATACACCGCGCCCTCGACGAACTATATTCATCAACCACCTTCGCCAAGCTAAACGACCCCGAATGTGGCCTCTACTATCAGGGAGCCGTCTATATCTTCCAGTTCCTAAAATCCGAAATCGAAACCGGCAAAGTCGCATAACATAGTCATTATATTAGAAAATAGCATGAAAATATTAAAGTCAAAAATATTTATTGGCTTGTGTCTAATATTCTTGACACTACCTTTTTTTATAAATTTTTTATCTAGCGTTCCTGCTCCTTTTGAGTCTTGGAAGCAACCTTCTAATTGGACAACATTTTGGGGACAATATCTGAGTGGATTCGCAGCGTTTGCAATGTTATTTGTGGCATGGAGGACTCTACTCACAACCAAAGATGCTAATCGACCATACATAGTTGTAGATATCGTTGATAGGGGCTATTCTCGTGTCTTTATTAGATGTCGAAACCTCGGACACACTATAGCAACCAACATAAAAATTACACTTGATAATACTTTCATTGAGAAAATCGGAATAGCTAAAGTGAAAGAATCTGTTGAATCCATCAATAGTACCACTCCTTTTGTTTTAGAACCCAATGGTGAAAAGGTTTGGGAAATATTTTTAATACCGGGAACACAATTAGATTCTTTTCATAATGTTTGGGGAGAAAATGCAAAATATCCTTTTAAGGGAGAGTACATCCTTAAGCAGGATTGGGAAGAGAATGAGAAAATTTTTAAAGCAAATATTTTAAAATGCTCAGTATCATATAATGATGAATACTCAGAACATATTGAAATAGACTACAATAACATACTTGATGGAATAACTACGGATGAAAAACTCTCTAATGGATTTTTATCAATTGTCATGAGCTTATCTCATATCCAGAACGAACTCAGAGCAATAAAATCAGCAATAAGTGTAGAACAAGATAAAAAACACTCTTAAGAATTGAACACTTACGTCGACATACAGGAAAACGAAATTTTCGAGGTATCTCCCGAATTGCTTAACACTCTGCTCAAAGACCATACTTTGAGCACCGAAGATTGTCAGGTAAATATATTTTGGGCAACGGATAGTTATGCTTCACGAGGAGAGGGCTATCAGTATGCCGACCAAATTACTATTGACTCCATTACCGGCGACAATGGTAATGTTATCGTGCCGAGAGCCGTGAAATCACGCGACCAACAGCAACAGCGAAGCCGTGAAATGGCTGAGGTGTTCACTCCGTCGTGGATATGCAACAAACAAAATAACCTTGTGGATAATGCTTGGTTCGGTCGGGAAGGCGTTTTCAATACAGAGGTCGACAATCCCGATGGCTCCCACTCGTGGATTGTAAATACTGAACCTGTCATTTTCCCGGAGAGCAAAACTTGGATCGAATACGTTAATGAAAACCGCTTGGAAATAACTTGCGGTGAGGCCCCATATCTAGCGAGCCGCTACGATACCGTAACCGGCGAGTCTATTCCAGTAGAACGTCGTATCGGTATGCTTGACCGAAAACTCCGGATCGTAGGCGAAAATACTGAAACAACTGATGAATGGCTTAAAGCTGCACAAGCCGCATATATGAGTATATACGGTTATGAATGGCAAGGTGATAACCTTATACTCGCGCGTGAAGCATT
>ERZ777011.227-NODE-227-length-91811-cov-13.287959_pt1 | contig 91811 bp, 81 predicted proteins | sample MGYA00374964_ERZ777011 | MGnify/ENA primary metagenome ERZ777011 (study PRJEB29310, sample SAMD00008975) | mouse gut metagenome | study: EMG produced TPA metagenomics assembly of the Metagenome analysis of fecal microbiota from mouse which was promoted... | reverse complement strand
CCTATGCGCACTCGGGACTTTCACCCGTTAGAACTCGCCCATGCTGGGCAAACTAAAAATAGACGATGGTTTTGAGCCATCGCCTATAATTACATCAATTGATTGTATACTGTTTTTCTTGGCAAGTTAATTGATACTATCGTTTTATGTGAACATTCAGCTATTAAGCAAAGCATGAAAGCAGTAAAAAATGTTTGCAATCTTTTTCACAAATTATCAAAAATCTCTTATATGCAGGATGAAAAAGAGAAGATATACGTGAACAGGGTAATAAATGTAAAATAAATATTTAAGGATATGACCTTTTTCTCCATTGTAGAGGAGCATAAACGGGATTGCCAAACACATACACCATTGTGTATCCACAAACAGATCAAATATACTACAGACTGCTGGCGTTAACATAACAGGACAACCTGTCGTGATGAAAGAAACTGGTATTATCGTACAAACAAGTGATAATGCCGCAAATATAGCACAATTCATTAGTCTATTATTGATAAAATACCACGCAATTCCCATTAGAACAAACAGGATGGAATAATCTACATTCATAGGAGATGGGAAAAATATGGATATGATTCCCCACGCCGTACTATATCCGTATCTTGGCAAAATAATGTTGAGTGCATAAAATAAAAATGGAATAATCAATCCACATATTGCAGTACAAACAACTTTCAGATTTTTAGGATTATTTACAATATGTTCTATGCAAATGATAAACAACGCTGTATAGAAGAACATTGGTAATGTATTGCCAATTGAAGGTCCTTCTGTGGCTCCTTCTATTATTCGATTTACTATCTCAATCACAGTGCCAGCCATATACAATCGAAGAAGATACTTAGTTTTGTTTCGTGTATGACGCACACCCTCTACTACCATAAATAGAAACAGTGGTGCAGCAATTCTACCAATGATTCCCAATCCATCGTTAATTGTCCGATTTTGAGTGATTGTTTGCTAGCTGCTAATGTGGTCTAAAGTCATTGTAATTAACGCAATCATTTTTATTTGGAAAGCATTAAAACTAAATGTATGTTTGAAATTCGTTTTCATATTTTCTCCCAATATTCATTCTGTTAAAATCAAGAATACTTTTTGCATTTATAAAATTCAAAGCATAACCTAAATTATACATGATTAGCTTTTCACAATAGTAATGTTATATACTTCTCCCAACTGTGCAGGATAGGATTCTAAAATATCTCCGTTATATTCAATTTCAATAATATTTCCCGTTTGCAATTCTAGCCCGTCTTTGTTTGGTATACTGAACTGATCTGATGAACTAAGTTCCGAAGAACCCTCTATCGGTTCTACTAAAATTGAATTACCTGTGACTTCAATTACTGTTGCTTGAAATGTTACCGTTTCGGTAATGCTGTCTACGGAATTGTTACATGCGCATAACATAATCGAAACAAGACTACATAAACAAATAATGTAATATAACTTCTTTTTCATGGTTATCCTCCTCAAAAAATACATTTTATATCATACATTATTTTATTGTATATTTCAACGTACATATATCAATCTTAAGAATGAATGAAAAATATATTGACAATATTCTACTGATACAACTATCGTAGACCAAATATCCTATTACTGGGAAAATGTATAAAATCATTGAAAATGTATATTTATACACGCTTTCCATAGCTATTTTATGATCTTTGCCATCACAGGACGCAGGGCCAGTCCAAGGGGAACCGCCACCAGACAGGCAACGATGGCATTCACACTGGACACCACCGCTTTCTGTGCTGTTGTCAGCATGACCGCTTCCATAGGCAGCCCCAGAATAAAGCGGTGTTCAATAAAGCTCTTTGACAGGTAAAGAACCACATACGCAAAAGCACCTGCTATACCACCAATGATATACCTATGTTTCAGATGCGCCGAATTACCGGATGCTATCTTCCCGCATATCCATGCCATGACAAATTTGAAAGCAAACGTAAAAGGCGCGGATGCGATATAAGCCGGATTAGTAAGGTCAAAGAACATGGAGCCAATCCCCGCCGCAAGCCCGCCCTGCAGAGGCCCTAAAAGCATACCGGCCAGCAGGCACATGACATTCCCCATATGTAACCGTGTGTTGTCTATCGCTGTAGGGATGGGAACCTGCAAAAAAGCCGATGCCACATATACTGCCGCCGCCATGATCCCAATCCGGGCGATTTCCTTTATCGTAATTTTCTTCATTTCCATTATCCTCCTCGGACGCCGGGGAGGAAAACATCCTGCTCTCCGCCGGGGCGCAGAATGCCCTGTCCGTCATACTCATTTCACTTTTCAAGGCTGGGGATAAAATAGCCGTGGACACCTTTACCTATACAAACTTTAAGGAGCTTGCCAATTTCCTGCACATCCAACTGATCGCCGTACCCTCGGATGGGGATGGGATGTCCCCTGAAGGGCTTATGGCAGCTTGCCGGAATACGGGGATAAACGGCGTCTACCTCATGCCGACCTGCAGCAACCCCACAAGTATCTTTATGCCGCAGCCACGCAGGACGGAACTGGCAGAGATCATCCGGCAGTTCCATCTGCTTGTGATAGAGGACGACATTTATTCCTTCCTCTCCGCTTATGGTCACACCGTCCCTGATGCAAAGCCGTTCTTTTCCCTTCTGCCGGAACAGACCGTCCACATCTGCAGCATCTCAAAATCGTTGTGTGCCGGACTGCGGGTCGCCTTTCTTGCTTTTCCGGACCGATACCGGGAGCTGCTGGTCTCCGGGATGCTGGGCATCAACCTGAAAACCGTGTCCCTCAACAGTGAGATCATTGCAGAGCTGATTGAAAGCGGGGAGGCGGAAAATATCGTGAGGCAGAAAATCCTTTCTGCCCGGAAACGAAACCAGATATTCAGAACCACTTTTCCGTGGAAGAGTTTTCTTCCATTATCCGAAACTGATAATATCGAACGGTTTTTCCACTGGCTGCCGCTCCCTGCCCATCTAACAAGCGGGGAATTAGAGCTGCTGGCATTGCAGAAAGGGATTCATGTACTTGGCTCCCACCGCTTCGCAATGCAGAACGAAAACAGATCATCCTATGTCCGAGTATCTATTGCTTCACCCGATACGGAAGATGATTTAAGAAAAGGGCTGCTGCTGTTAAAAAATATATTTGAGGAGAAACAGATGAATTTCTTTGTCTGAATTTGAGATGCCAGAATATTGAAAAAAGACTGCCGAAGCAGCCCTTTTCTTCTATTGTCATTTTCCCATTCTGTTTTTACCGTTTTTCTCATATACGAACACGCCAAACTCCAAGCTATCACGGAAACTCATATACAAACACGAAAACTCCGGGCGGTTTCCGTGTTTGTATCATATCCCCCATTTTCCAACAGCATTTTCCGTCAAGCTAATACACTTTTCAACCAAAACCGATAATACCTTACACCCTTTTACCTTTCCGTTTTATACTATCACGGAAACCCCTGACTTTTGCGTGAAAGTATACTTTTGCCTGATAGTACGATTTTTGCCCCTATCGCCATCCTATCAGCGGCATCCAAAAACCAAAAAATAGGGGCTCACCACCCACCGTGATGAACCCCACCAAGCCTAAAAAACCTTGATTTTAAGCCATTCTTCAATACTTACGCCTGCGAGTACCCAAATTCCTATGGCATCAATTGGAAATAGCCGCCTGGACAGCAAAGATAGTGAAACCTTTTTTCCATTCATACTTTTTTATTTTATTATAACATATATAACAGAATCACTGAATCGGGAAAAATCGAAAGATTTTACAAAGAGGAACCGCACGCAGAAAAAACAGAAAAAATAAAAATCCCCCGCACATTTTAGGCGCTGAATCCGTTAAACATTATGAAGGGAGGCAAAACGGCGCATGGATCTGGAAGAACAATACAACAAAATATACCGCTATTGCTATTTCAAACTCTACGACAAACAGTTGGCGCAGGATATGACGCAGGAAACCTTTCTTCGCTATTACAGCCGCAACATCAGGCTTGAAAAGAGCAAGGAACTGGCCTACCTGTATACGATCGCCAAAAATCTATGTGCGGATGCCTTTCGCCAAAAGCCGCTTTCCCCTTTGGAGGATGCGGAAGATGCCGCCTCCCCCGACACCACGGAAGACCTGATCGACAGCCTGGCGCTGCGGGCCGCCCTTACAAAACTTCCGCAGGAGGAACAGGAACTCTTGTTTTTACGCTATGTCAATGAGCTTCCGCTCGCTGCCATCTGTAAAATGACAGGTATGTCACGTTTTGCCATCCGCCGCCGTCTGGCAAAAGCCGTCAGGCAATTAAAAGAAACTTTGGAAAAGGAGGGATATTCTGAATGAATCGGTACTTAAAACAGGAATTGAAACAGGCGTTTTCTGCTCCCCTGCCTGATCCGCAGGAAACAGCACGTTTCCTAAAGACTCTGCCCCAGCCTCCGATCCGTATGCGGCAGTTTCTTCTGATACAGACCACCTATCTGAGAAAACAGGGCTTGATCCTTTCTCTGCTGTTTCTTCTGCCCGTACTGACAGGCGCCCGCCAAATAGAGCCGGATACGCTGTGGGCCATCTGTGCGCTGATCCCGTTTCTGGCATTGCTGGCCGTGACGGAAAGTACCCGCTCTACCGTGTACGGTATGCAGGAATTTGAACTGCCCACCCGTTTTTCCTTAAAAAGTGTGATGCTGGCACGAATGAGTGTGCTTGGGCTGCTGGACGCGTTTGTGCTCTGCTGCCTGATCCCCGTTTGCGCAGCAGGCAATAAGCTTTCCCTGCTGCAGACGGGACTTTATCTCCTCGTCCCCTATCTGCTGACCGTGAACAGCTGCCTGTGGATCACCCGCCGCTTTTACGGCAGGGAAGCGCTTTACGGCTGTCTTTGCGCCGCAGTGGTCGTCAGTATCTTAAGCTGCGCCATCCGCCTGATTGCGAACTTTATTTACCAGTTTACTTACGTGCAATGGTGGCTGCTGTTCGCGGCGTTCTTACTTGTCAAAACAGGGCAGGAAATCAAACGTACCGTCACACAGACGGAGCGTTATGTATAAAAACGCAAGGAGGAAGATTGAAAAATCACACTGATGTGCTGATTTTTCAATCGACATAAAACGCTTAGGCAAGAGAAAATCGCTTCGCGATTATCTCAACGAGCTTCGCGTTGCGAATCTCAGAAGGAGGTTACCATGGAACTAATCATAGACAGGGTATCAAAACAGTATCAGAATCACATTGCAGTCGACCGCATCAGCGCCAAACTGCAAAAAGGCGTATATGGGCTGCTGGGCGAAAACGGCGCCGGAAAGACCACCCTCATGCGGATGATCTGCGGCATCCTGACCCCCACCAGCGGCTCCATCTCCTTTGACGGCATGGATGTGAGCGAGGAAGCGTACCGCGCCGCATTAGGGTATCTGCCGCAGGATTTCGGCTATTACCCCGAATTTACGGGACAGGATTTCCTCTTATACATGGCGGCGCTGAAAGGACTGTCTAAGCCACAGGCAAAAAAACGGGCTGCCGAGCTGCTGCAGTTGGTATCGCTTACGGATGTGGCCAAAAAGAAAACCAAAACCTATTCCGGCGGCATGAAGCAGCGGCTGGGCATCGCGCAGGCACTTCTTGGTCAGCCGAAACTGCTGATCCTGGACGAACCGACAGCGGGGCTGGACCCCAAAGAACGGGTGCGGTTCCGCGACCTGATCAAAGAGTTAGGAAAAGAAAGCGTGGTGCTTTTGTCCACACATATCGTGTCGGATGTCGAACACATCGCCGACACCGTACTGATCATGAAGCACGGACAACTGATCTGGCAGGATCGGTGGGACGAAAGTCAAGGCAGTTTGGAAGATTTTTACTTACAGCAAATTGACGGGGAGGAAGATTGACCATGAAACATTTTAGAATTTTATACCGATATGAATGGAAGAAACTGCTGGGGAAAAAAATCGTTTGGATTTCTTTCTTACTGGTCTTTTTCATGCTTGCCCTTGCCGTGTTTTCCCCGCTTTTTGGCGGTTATTATATCGAGGGAAAGTACATGGGCACCACCTATGAAATGGATCAGGTGGACAAGGCTTATGCCCAGGCACTAAACGGCAGGGAAATCGACCAGACTCTGATGGAAGAAACGATAGCTGCCTACCGAAACATCCCGCAAAATCTGGATATCCATTACATGGCAACCGATGAATTCCAGAAATATGCCCGCCCGTACAGCGAAATTTTTATCTTCCTGCGCCGCATGTCAGGCATGACCACTTCAGAATTGATGTATTCATGGGAACCGAATTATGACGATTTTGCCGCAAAGAGACAGACTTATCTGCAATCCTACCGGAAAGAGGCAAGACTGTCGGCAGGTGAAACAGATTTCTGGCAGGCACGGGAAGCAACAATCAAAACGCCATACGTCTATGAAGAACACGGCGGCTATAGCCATCTGTTATCCTATTATCAGACATTTGGATTTTTCGTGCTGATGCTGACTGCCATCTGCCTTTCCGGAATCTTTACGGATGAACATACCAGAAAAACCGATCAGATCGTTTTATGCAGTCCTTTGGGGAAGACCGCGCTTTACAGCGCCAAAATTGCCGTTGGTATCAGCTTTGCCGCCCTCTCTACGGCCCTGTACCTTGTCTTCCTGTTCTTATCGACACTCTGCTTATATGGGCTGGAAGGCTATCAGGCTCCGTATCAGTTTCTGGATGCCTTGAGTTCAGATCCCGTCTCCTGCGGGCAGGCGCTGCTGATTGCCTACGGCATCCTGTTTATCGCCGCAGTCGTGATCAGCGTATTCGTGATGGTGTTATCGGAGCTTTTGCGAAGCGGTATCGCTACCCTGGCAATTTCGACAGGCTTACTGCTCCTGTCCATGATCTTCACCGTGCCAAAACAGTACCGGGTGTTTTCGCAGATCTGGGATTGGCTTCCCTGGTCCTTCCTTTCACCCTTAAATGTATTCGGGAATTACACGGTTTCCGTGTTTGGACATTATTTTACACCCTGGCAGGCTGTTCCCGTGATCTATCTGGCAGTGAGCGTCATTATAGTCTTAATTGGAAAGCCTGTTTACCAGCGGTTTCAGGTTTCGGGGCGATGATTCTGCCACCGCGCCGCACGATCCTACTCGCAGGATATCTCGCCAAACCGCTCCAGCCACTTCGCCACCCCGTCCTCGTCATTGGAGGCGATCACTGCCGTCGCACGGGCCTTTAACTCCGGCACCGCATTGGCCACGGCATAGCATTCATCCGAGACCTCAAACATGGGAAAATCGTTGACGGCATCCCCAAAGGACACCACTTTGTCACAATGCCAGATTTCCTTTAAGCGCCTGATCGCCTCCGCCTTGGAAGCCTTTTTGGGCATGATTTCCAGGAAGTACTCGGGGCGGTACAATTCCTGCTGTAAGGTCACACGAAAGCGCTCATCCTGCACAAACATTTCATAGAGAGGAAGCAGCTCCTCCCTGTCCGCAATGCAGGTAAAGTAGAAGATATCGCCCTGATACAGGCACGTCTCATCTGCCAGCGGACGGAATCTCCTGTCCCCTTTTCTCGAATCCAGATAGCGACGAATGCCATCATTTTCCCTGCCCTTTACATAGGACACCCGCTCCACGCCGTCCACATAAGCATAAACAAGGGGATTTCCGCCATTCTTTTTTAAGATGCCGCTCACATACACTGCCTCTTCCTCCGTAAAGGAAAGGGAGGCGATCACCTCGCCCGTGTCAGGATGAATGATCATTGCGCCGTTATAGGCAATGACCGGAATGGTAGTCGATAAGCCTTTCGCCACTACGGAAGCCGACACGAGAGAACGGGCGGTAGCATAAGTAAACTGCATGCCCTTTGCCACCAGCCCGTTGATTGTTTGGAGGCTATATTGACTTATTCGGTCATTGCTGTTCAGCAGTGTTCCATCTAAATCCGTAACATATAACGTCTTCACAAGTTGTCCCTTCACACCGATCTCATTTTCCCATCGATGGTTTGTACTGTCATAACAATTTATCCCGCTAAAAATCGCCTTACACTTACAGATTCAGCTTGGAAAGCAGATCGCCCAGACTGGTGGAAACCGACTCCCCGGAGGTATACTCCTGCGGCTGTCTGTCTTCTTCCACTTCCTCCATGACCTCCTCTAAGGCCTTCATGCTGAGACTGACTTTATTGTCATTGGTATTTAAAATCTTGACCTTGACCTTCTGCCCTTCCTTTAATACCTCGCTCGGTTTTTTGATCCTTTTCTGGCTGATCTGGGAAATGTGTACCAGACCGCTGATGCCGTTCCCCAGATTGACAAAGGCACCGTAAGGCATCAGGCTTTCCACCACACCCTCCAATACGGTGCCGGGCGCCATCATGGAAATGCGGTGTCTGCGCTCCTCCGCCTCCTTTTCACGGGCCACTGCCTTACCGGAAAGCACCACCTTCTGTTTTTCCTGATCGACAGTGATGACCTTGACCTCGATCTCCTTACCGACCCAGGCGTCCAGATCCTCCACGTAATCAGTGGAAAGCCGGGATGCGGGAATAAAGGCCCTCATGCCCTCCAGAAAGGCCACCACGCCGCTCTTTACGCTCTCCTTGATGCGGACCTTCACTATGGTTTCCTCATCTAACATCGCCTGTAATTTATCCCAGGCAAGGACGTCGTTCGCCTCTTTCTTGGAAAGTTCAATATTACCCTCGCCGTCGTCCATCCTGATCACAGTCGCCTCGATCTCATCGCCCACGGCAATCTTTCCCGCCGCCAGAAAATCAGGGTCGTTGCTTAAGTTTTCCGCCTTGATAATGCCCTGCGCGTAATATTTTAAGTCAAGGATGACCTCCTCCTCGTTCACGTCGATTACCGTACCTTTGATGATATCGCCTTCGCCGATCTTACGAAAGGAAGCTTCCAGCTCCTTTTCATAATCTTTCATGGTTTCCATTTCCCTGTTCCTCCCACCTGTTTTAACACGGCTGACAGCCGTCTCCTTGATTGTAACTGCACATTCCCTTTTTCACAATACTTTTTTATAAAGTTTCGGCAAAACCTTGTCACTGCCAAGCCTTTTTCCTGCCTGCTGCACAATCCGTATCAGGAAATCACCGTATACACCCTGACGACCACCACCACACTGAACGGACTCTCCACCCGCGCCTTATCTTTTCCAAGCGTGGCAACGGCCTCGTCATACTCCTGTTTCTCAGTCTCGATCCACTCCTTGATTCTCTCATAGCTCATGTCCCATATATAATCGGTATCCGCCACTTCCAACTGATAATGCTCCCCGGTTCCCCTGCCGCGCTGCTCCCACTTGCAGTCCTCTGCCACAGGATAAGAAACGGTATATTCGATTTCCTCACCGCCCCAGCCATAATAAGCCCCGTTTCCCACCGAGAAGGTCAGCACGCCGTCCTCCAAGTTAAAGGTGTGGATCCGCGGCCAGTACGCGGCATATTTCCTGTATTTCAGGCCTTCATAGGCCTCAGGTATATTATCATAGCTGTCATCGCCATAGGAATCCACCTTGATCAGTTCCGCATCCCCCACCGTCTGCTTTATAAATTGATCAATCGCTTCATGGTATTCTTCTTCACTGCACACCGTTCCATCCCAGGCATACTCCTGCTCCGGATAAGTTCCGTCTTCATTCAGGACAAGCCTCCCGTCTTCATCACGCTTATCTCCCCAGCGGCCGGCCATGATCACCGTCTGCTCCCCATCGACCAGACGTTAAAACTCGTCATAATAATACCCCATATTTCCGTTGGAATTATAGTAAAAGTTCTGTTCTTCGCATACCGCAGACCGCCCAGCCTGCCGACCGCATTTTCCAGCAGTTCACCGTTCCGATACGTAATAATCGACTGTCCTGCTGTCTTGCCCTCCTTTGGCGGCCTTCACGCCTATGGCTGCTGCCAGGATCACGGCCAGCACTGCCAGTACGCCGAGCAGACCGAAAAGGAGCCTGTTATTTTGCTTTTCTGACATCGTTTTCTCCTTGTAGAAACCATTATGGCACGGACGCAGATCGGGAATCACTGCTCACCGCGTCCGCCAACACAACAGGGCACATCATTTCTGACATGCCCCAATCTCAATGCTTTTTTATGATCCTTCCTTATTCCGGATCAGGTTGTTTCACCTTACAAAGACTCAGCGCCATCCCCAAAAACAACCCCGCTCCGCCGAGACGATTGATCACGATTGCCCTCATATAACGAGAAATCACCCAGTCCTGTATTCCCAACGAAATCGTTGTATAATCAAAACTCTCCTGCAATTCCTTCATCTGCGACGTCTTCCACCACACATACATCAGCTCCGCGGCCGTGCACAGTGCCATCACGACAGACACCGCCAAAATAACTGCTGTTACATAATAGCAGATGCGGATGATTCGAATGGTCCGCTGCTGTCTGTTCTTCCAGATGCAGATATCGGCAAACGCCTTCCCTGCCTCCGCAATGCCCCATCCAAGTAAGGCCAGCGTAAGGGGTTTCAGCACATACTGCAGCAGCATGGCCGGCGCCATCTCAAAATAATGATATCCGTACTCCTGTGCAAACGGCTGGAGAATCCTGATTGCCGCAAGCAACACGCCTGCTGTCACAAGCGTTGCCACTGCCCCGATCTTCTGCCTTTGGTTGTTCTCTTTCTTTTTGGGGCCGTAGATCAGGTCATTGATCTCAACCTCCAGCACACCCGCCAGCTCGATCAACAGCGAAATATCCGGCTCACTCTTTCCCGTCTCATAATTGCTGACCGTCTGTCTGGTACAATGCAGGCGCTCCGCCAGTTCATCCTGCGTGAGGTTCTTTTCTTTTCTGATCTTTCTGATATGTTTGCCAATTTCTGCCATGTCGGTTTCCTCCTGTCAGACTCCTTTTCTTCCGTCTGTCTTTCCTTGAACATAGCAGTTATCGCCACAAAAGTCACGCAAAGAATCTTTGCGCACGGTTTTCCTATTTTGTGGGCTCCTTCTTGGCAAAGAGACCGTCGATAAACTTTTTGATATCTTCTTCCGGCATGGTCTTAAGCAAATACCCTCTGGGCTTTAAGGACATCACCTTTTTGACGCTCTCCGCGTCTCCCCTGCCCGTCAGGAACACAACAGGGATATCCGCGATATCCTCGTCGGAACGGATCATCTCCAAAGTCTGTCTGCCGTCGCAGACCGGCATCTCATAATCGAGCAGAATCAAATCAGGCCTGTTGACCGTAATGCTCTTGATCGCCGCAATACTGGAATTGCTCTCCAGCATATCATAATCATCACCCAAAAGCCGAATGATATTCTGGCGCATGAAATCAGAGTCATCCACCACCAGAATCTGTTTCTTTCTCATCTCGCCACTCAGATACTTCTTGATCTGTCCCATGGCGTTTTGCGCATTGATCGGCGATACGATCTTCCCTTTTTCCGAAGAAGTGCTGAGAACGCTGAATGTAAAATACCCGGATCCCGTGTCGAACAGCAGACTGCAAAAAGGTGACACTCTCTCAAATGTGCCCTCAAGCTGCTCGTGCGTCAGCAGCGACTCTCCTTCCAGCTCAAACGCCTCAAGATGCGGGAAACATTCCCTGATCTTCTCAATCATCTGTCTGGATATATAACGGGTGATATTGATTACCATATCATCCACTTTCAGATACTGTGCATCCATCATATCGCTGACGATCTTAAGAAGAAGGCTTTCCTCGATCCCCCAAATGATCTCCCAGCGTTCTTTTTTGCTTCCCCGGTAGACAAAACGGAAGCAGACGGTCTTACCAATCGCTTCTCCGCCGTACTGCCTGCTGATGGCCTTTGCCTTTAACTGGAACATATCGTTATTTAATTGGACAATAGTCTGCTCCAGCGCATCTATTTCTTCATCCGGCGGAATGTTCGCCCACTGGCTCATCTTCTTGCCCGCTATGGCCAGATCTTCCGTCTGGGTATGCGCAAGCAGCCAGCCGATGCTGACGCCCAGAAAATGGCGCATGGCCTCCTCCGAATAACTCGTCTCCTCTAGCTCCTCCTCCAATGAAGGGAGCGTATTATTCTGAAAGTCGTCGTGCAGACGCTTATGTACCTCATAATTGGGGTAATCAATAGAGCGCATATAGTCTTCTTCATGCTGGAAATGCTCCGTCACATGGTTTTTCAGATACTTAACGCCCTCACGGCATACCCACTCTTTTTTCTCTTCTTCTTCTCCGAGGACAAGCAGTTTATTGATCGTTGCAAACAACTGCTTGTGCTGCTTATCAATTGACTCTACACCGATTTCGTATCTTCTGTTCCAGGGAATCGCTTTCACGTTATCCTCCTTTGCGTAAGCGCCTCCTGCGCCTTCGCCAAATATATTTTCTATCTGACCACACAAATAACAAATGATACCATCAAGGTACATTGTACACCAACTTTTATATCAATGCAAACATTTCTCTACCCGATTTTACACCTTGAAGGCAGGATGTTTCTCATCCATCACAAGCCTTGCAGCCTGTCTCCACACAGGTCAGGCTTTTCAATTTTCTCCCATCTTCAGCAGTTTTGCCGCTTGGTCGGCCGCAATACACGCGTCCAGTATCTCCTGGATATCGCCATTCATCACCTTATCCAGTTTATAGATCGTCAAATTGATGCGGTGGTCGGTAACGCGCCCCTGCGGAAAGTTATAGGTCCTGATCTTCTCCGAGCGGTCGCCCGTACCGATCTGACTTCTGCGCAGCTCCGCCTCCGCATCATGCCGCTGCTGCTGTTCGATGTCATAGAGCTTTGCCTTGAGCAGTGCAAATGCCTTGGCCTTGTTCTGAATCTGGGACTTCTCAGTCTGGCTGTAGACTACGATCCCCGTGGGATAGTGGGTCAAGCGCACCGCAGAATCCGTGGTATTTACGCACTGACCGCCGTTCCCCGAAGCTCTCATGACGTCTATTCGTATATCTTTATCCTCAATTACGATATCTATATCATCGTCCACCTCCGGCATCACCGCTACACTGATAGTAGATGTGTGGATACGGCCGCCGCTCTCCGTCTCCGGCACACGCTGTACCCGGTGCACACCGCTCTCGTACTTAAGGACCGAATAAGCACCCTGTCCCGTCACCATAAAGGTCACGCTTTTCATGCCGCCAATGCCGATTTCCTCCACTTCCATGGTCTCCACCTTCCAGCGGCGCCCTTCTGCGTAATGCACATACATGCGATAGATCTCCGCCGCAAAAAGGGCTGCCTCGTCGCCGCCTGCCCCCGCGCGGATCTCCACAATGACATTCTTATCGTCATTCGGGTCTTTGGGTAAAAGCAGAATCTTCAACTCATGCTCCAGCTCCTCCACGCGCTTCTTGGCTTCCGCCAGCTCCTCCTTGAGCATCTCCCGCATATCCTCGTCGGATTCCTCGTCAAGCATCACCAAACTGTCCTCGATGTCCTGATTGCTCTTTTTATACTCTTTATAGGCATTGACTATAGGAGTCAAGTCACTCTGCTCCCGCATCAACGCCCGAAAACGCTCCTGATTGTCCGCCACCGTGGGCTCACTCAGTTCATTCATGATCTCCTCAAACTTGCGGAGTAAATCTTCTAATTTATCGAACATAATTTAGTTACCTCCCAGACAGATTAGTTTACATAACGCATTCTATCCTGCTAATCTCCACGTCACAACTCTGCTGTAACTTAAGTCAATGCGGAGAATGCCGCATTTTAGGCATTCTCCTGCGTGAAACTTAGTGCTTCCAAGTCAGCTCTGCTGACTTTGTGTCTCCGTCCAATGGCGGGACGTCTTTAGAAGCACTTTTCACGCTATCCAAACCAAATCCCATACACCACCCGATCCAGTCCCGCAAAATCTTTCACCACCCGGATCTCACAAAATCCCGCTGCCGCCATCAATCCGCAGACAGCCTCAGCCTGTTCGCAGCCGATCTCAAAAAACAGCATTCCGCCGCCGTTTAAGTACGCGCCTGCCTGCGCCGTAATCTTTCTGTAAAAGGCAAGGCCGTCCGCCCCGCCGTCCAGCGCCATCAGCGGTTCATGCTCCCGCACCTCCGGCATCAACGTATCAATAACACCTGTTTCTATATAAGGCGGATTGGAAACGATCATATCAAAATGTTCTTCGAGCGCCCCGAACAAATCTCCCTCCAGAAACCGTGCCTTCATATCAGGCCTTTTTTCCCGCAGTCTCTCAGCGTTTTTCCTCGCCACCGCAAGCGCCTGCGGCGAAAGGTCCGTCCCCACGCCCTCACAATCATTGGAATAATGCAAAAGGCTCAAAAGAATACAGCCCGACCCGGTACACAGATCCAGGATCCGCATCCCGTCGTGGAGATGCTTCATCGCCTCCTCCACCAGAATCTCCGTGTCCTGCCTCGGCACCAGCACATCACTGTTGACCAAAAAAGCCAATCCCATAAAATCCTGCTCGCCTGTCAGATGCTGCAGCGGTACATGCGCCGCCCGCTTCCCGATCAGCTCGCGGTATCGTTCGCACTCCTCCACCGTTACTTCCCTGTCTCCATGGGCAAGCAGCGTGTTTCTGTCGGTCTTACAAACAAATTCCAACAGGAGACGTGCATCCAATTCTGCTTCCTCTATGCCTGCCGTTTCCAGACAAGCCCTGCCTTCCTGATACAGCTCTCCATATAATAAGTCTATGCAGCTCTGAGCCATTTTCCATTCCCCACAGAGTCGAAAGTCACTCTTTCATCCAGCTCTCATCCACCTCGTACCCGAAAGTCTCTTTGATATACGCCTTCCAGTCAAAAACCGCCTCGATCGCGGCAATAGCCACTTCCACCATGCTCTCGTCAGGTTCTCTGGTGGTCAGCCGCTGTAACCACATCCCCGGTGCGGAAATGATGCGCACCAGAATGTTGTTGCTCTTTCCCGCCAGACGGATGATCTCATAGGAGATCCCCGCGATCACCGGAATCAGCGCGATTCGCACCAGCACCCGCAGTGCCGGATGCTCCACACGGATAAAGAAAAAGAGGATCACACTGACAAACATCACAAACAGCAGAAAACTCGTGCCGCAGCGCCTGTGCTGCTTAGAACAGCGCATGACTTCCTTCACCGTCAGGGGCGCGCCCTTCTCGATACAGTTGATGCACTTGTGTTCCGCGCCGTGATAGCAGTAGACCCGCCTGATATCTTTCATCAGCGAGATCAGCAGCACATAGCCCACAAAGATCAAAATTCGCAATGCGCCCTCAATGATCGCCATGAAGGAAGCGCTCCTGATATATTCCTCAAACAGGGACGTGATAAAATAAGGCAGCACCATGAAAATCCCGATGGCAATCACCAGTGAAACAATCATCACAACTGCGCTAAATATCTTCTCCGCCTTGTCCTTGAAAATCCTATTGAAAGCTTTGTCCGCCAAAGTCTCCTTCGCTTCCTCATCCTCATAGAAAGAGGCCGAAAAATTCAGGCAGCGCATGCCTAAGACCAGTGAGTCGATAAACTGAAACACCCCTCTGACAAAAGGTATGTCCATCAGCTTGCTGCCGTGAAGGATACCGTTGTAATGTTCCACCTCCACTTCGATCTCACCATCGGGCTTTCTGACCGCCACCGCATACTGCTCCTTGTTCTTCATCATAATGCCTTCCAGGACAGCCTGACCGCCGATCCCGGAATATTTTTGTATCTTTTTCGCCATAATCGTTTCCCTTACTCACCTTTTTCCCGCCACACGGCCGCGGTTCCCGCGTGTGAGCCTGCACATATTAGAAAAGGTTGAGATAAACTCAACCTTTTTGGTAAATCAACTGTTATGATCTGTCTATTTGCTCTCCACACCGTATTTCCGATTGAACTTATCAATACGGCCGCGAGCCTGTGCCGTCTTCTGCTGACCTGTGTAGAATGAATGACACTTAGAGCAAACCTCCACATGGATTTCGGGCTTGGTGGAACCGGTCACAAAGGTGTTGCCGCAGTTACACGTTACCGTTGCCTGATAATACTCAGGATGGATTCCTTCTCTCATCGCTTCTTAACTCCTTTCTCAGCCTGCGAATTTACGCCCTGCGCGTAAACCTGCCGTTGAAAGTATCTGTTTCTTTCAACCTTATAATGCTTACCATACTTCTTATCGATATCATCGAAAACTCTGCCGTAGACCGACAGCGTTTACATTGTAGCATAGGACATTCGGGGATGCAAGCCTTTTTTATACGAATTTTTGCTTTTTGACCGTGTTGACAAAATCCTGGTTATTTCTGGTCCTGGCAAACATATCTACCACCCGCTCCGCCGCCTCGTCCGCCTTCATGCCGTTCAAGGCCTTGCGAATGATATTGATGGCCTCCAGCTCATCAGGATTCAAGAGCAGGTCCTCTCTCCTGGTGCTGGATTTCGGAATGTCGATAGCCGGGAACACTCTCTTTTCGGAAAGTTTGCGGTTGAGTACCATCTCCATGTTGCCGGTGCCCTTAAATTCCTCGTACACCACATCGTCCATCTTACTGCCCGTCTCCACCAGCGCCGTCGCCAGAATGGTCAGACTGCCGCCTTCACGCATATTGCGGGCCGCGCCGAAGAAACGCTTGGGCATATGTAACGCCGCAGGATCGAGACCACCGGAAAGGGTACGTCCACTGGGCGGCACGACCAGGTTATAAGCTCTGGTCAGGCGGGTGATGCTGTCCAGAAGGATCACCACATCCTTCTTATGCTCCACCAGACGCTTTGCGCGCTCGATCACCATCTCGGACACGCGCTTGTGATGCTCAGGCAGTTCGTCGAAGGTCGAGTAGATCACTTCCACGTTCGGCCCTTCAATAGCCTCCTTGATATCCGTCACTTCCTCAGGACGCTCGTCGATCAGCAGAATGATCAAGTGAGAATCAGGCGCACTCTTGGTAATGGATTTCGCCACTTCTTTCAGCAGGGTTGTCTTACCTGCCTTTGGCGGCGATACGATCATACCTCTCTGCCCCTTACCCACAGGGCTCATCAGATCCATGATCCGCATAGCCACCGTACAGCCGGGTGTTTCCAATTTAAGTCTCTCATCCGGGAAAATAGGGGTCATATCTTCAAAATTCTTGCGGCGCATCGCCACATCCGGCGCATAGCCATTGATGGACTTCACATAGAGAAGCGCGCTGAACTTTTCGTTCTGGGTCTTGATCCTGGTATTGCCCTCTAAAATATCACCTGTTTTTAAGCCGAAACGGCGAATCTGACTGGGCGCCACATAGACATCGTTCTCACCCGGCAGATAATTTTCACAGCGGATAAAGCCGAAACCGTCCGCCATCACCTCCAAAATACCGCTGGCCGTGATGCCGCTGTCAAGCTCTGACGGAAACTTTTCTTCCTCCCCCGACTGCTCCGTCCTTCTTGCAGGCGCATTTGCGGGAACAACAGACTTAACGGCCACTTCCTTGCCCGCAGCCTTGTCCTTCTCGTCTTCCTGCAGCATCGCCTCCACGACCTGCGCCTTCTTCATGGTCGAAGTGCCCTTGATGCCTCTCGCTTTTGCAATCTCTTTTAAATCCGCAAGCGCAAGCGATTCATATTTTTCTCTCATAAATTCCTCCTGTGATAGTTACTGTACTCTTTCGTCTGGGGATTTCTTGCCTGATCCGACTTAGAAATATGAGTTTTCATTCGTAACTGTTATTATACACCATCTTTTTCAAAATAGGAAGTCTTTTTTTCAAAAGGGATCTCCCGGTAAAAATTATGGGAATTGTGAACGCTTGCTATTGCAGAGAGAATCTAAATACTATAAGATAAGAGAAGTATACAAGGCTTTATTCTGAAAAGTCATCAACACTATGAAAAGAGGTACTTCCATGACAACCAACGAAAAGGCTCTTAAGCTGCATGAAGAATGGCGCGGAAAGCTGGAGACCGTCTCCAAGACCCCCGTCAAAACCCGCGAGGATCTTGCCCTCGCTTACACTCCCGGCGTCGCCGAACCCTGCAAAGTAATTGCGCAGGACAAGGAGGCCGCCTACACCTACACATGGAAATCCAACACGGTGGCCGTGGTCTCAGACGGCAGTGCGGTGCTGGGTCTTGGCAATATCGGTCCCCACGCGGCGATGCCCGTGATGGAGGGCAAGGCCGTGCTGTTCAAAGAATTTGGCGGCGTCAACGCCGTGCCGATCTGCCTGGACACGCAGGATACCGAGGAGATCATCAAGGCCGTGACATATCTGGCGCCGGGCTTTGGCGGCATCAATCTGGAAGATATCAGCGCCCCCCGCTGCTTTGAGATCGAGGAGCGGCTGAAAGCAACGCTGGATATCCCCGTCTTCCATGACGACCAGCACGGCACCGCTATCGTGGTGCTCGCAGGCATCATCAATGCCCTCAAAGTTGTAAATAAGAAAAAGGAGGATTGCCGGGTGGTCATGAACGGCGCAGGCAGCGCGGGCGTAGCGATCGCGAAGCTCCTTTTGACCTACGGTTTCCCCGATGTGATCCTCTGCAACCGCTCCGGTATCATCAGCAAAGACACACCCGGTATGAACTGGATGCAGCAGAAAATGGCGGAAGTGACCAATCCGCAAAACCTGACCGGCACCCTGGCCGATGCGATCAAAGGCGCGGATATCTTCGTCGGCGTCTCCGCAGCGAATACCGTAACGCCTGATATGGTATCCTCGATGAACCGCGATGCCATCCTTTTTGCCCTGGCAAATCCCGTTCCCGAGATCATGCCTGACGCAGCAAAAGCCGCAGGCGCGCGGATCGTGGGCACGGGCCGCTCCGACTTCCCCAACCAGATCAACAATGTGGTAGCCTTCCCCGGCATCTTCAAGGGAGCACTCGAGGGACGTGCTCCGCAGATCACCGAGGAGATGAAACTGGCTGCGGCACACGCCATCGCGGGACTTGTTCCTGAGGAGGCGCTTTCCGAGGACAATATCATGCCGGAGCCCTTCGATCCGCAGGTGGCGGAGGTCGTCGCGGAGGCGGTGAAATCCCATATTCAACTGTAATAACCGCACAAACAACATAACCAATGCAGACGCGCTTTCGCTCCGCTCCAAGCGTAACAGTGCTAAATTCGTGAGAAACCTCATTAAGCACTGACGCTTTCCAAGGGTCTGCGTATGGTTATGTTGTTTGTGCTAATTTGCTTAACAGGAGTTATTATGACACAGGACCCCCTCACCTTATATAAATTGATAACCTTATATATGCTCGACCGGGTCACCTTCCCGCTGACGAAGGCGCAGATCGGCGATTTTCTCTTAGGGCATGATTACACGAATTTTCTGACCCTCCAGCAGGTGATTGCGGAGCTGATCGACGCAGAACTGATCCGCGCCGCCTCCAAGCGCAACCGCACCTATCTGGAAATCACCGACGAGGGGAAAAGTACGCTCTCCTATTTTGAAAATCGCATCAATGACTCTATCAAGGAAGACATCGCCGCCTTTTTCACCGAGCACGAAATGGAGATGAGAAACGAAGCCGCCATTGTGGCAGACTACTACAAGGCGACCTCCGGTGAGTATGAAGCCAGACTTCTAATCAAAGAAAAGGACGTGACAGTGGTGAACCTCACCCTGTCCGTCCCCGATGAAGATACTGCCGCCGCACTCTGTACGAACTGGCAGAAAAAATATCAGGATATCTATCAATATCTGATCTCTCAGCTTTTCTGACCGCTACATGGTCTTTGCTTTTCTGCGTTCCAACCTTTCACTTATTTGGCAGAACATCAATGCTTCTGAATGATCTGATCCCAACTGGAAACCCCGATCACCCGCAGGGCAAAATCCGTGTACTGTGCCGCTTCCGGCGTGTCCACATACTTGAACGCCTCGTAGATGGACTTTCTGCCGCCGCCCAGCGTACAAATGCCCAGCGCAAGCCCCTGCGACACTTCCTCGGGCGCGTCCGTCTCTCTGGAAAAGAGCATACTGTCCACATATTGATTGGCCTCAATGACCTTGTAAGCATAGACAAAGGAGGCTGACTGTAACTCCTGCCCCTGCGAGGATGTGTAACCCATCTCACTTAAAATCAGGTGCCTCACTTCGCCATCGTCCGTGCGCATCTCCGGTTTTTGCAGATAATTCGTCAGCACATGCAGATTTTTGATGGTAATAACAGGCGTATTTTCCGTCTCCAGCACATAGGAAGCCGCCTTGCCGCCGCTGCTCCAGGCCTTCGCGCTGGTCAACGGATAGTTGTAAGGATGCTGCGCCAATCCCCAGTCGATATTTCCCTCTTCTTTCAGATTGCGGTTAAACTCATCGAGGATATCCTTAGAGGCATACCCGTTTTTGGAATAAAGGCTCTTGCCCCACTGCTGATCCAGCGAGATATAGACTCTGGCATTGCCGTTCACGCTTAAAAGCGCATTGTAAAAGATGCGAAACGCCCTGGCGTACTCATCCACATAGCTTGCCGTATCCATATGCTCGATATGATTCCACTCGCTTCTGGCGTTGATCTCATTGCCAATGACCCAGTTCATGACTTTGCCGTGACCGGTACCGGAATAACGGTTTGCCAGGAAAGAAGCGATGGCCGCTATGGCCTCCGTGCCGCTCTCGTCAGTGGCATTGAAGGCATAATAGGGTGCATGACCGCCCGAGCGTGCCTTGGGATGGATCAGCTCCGGACGGGAGGAGATGTCATTTAAGACGATCGCCGTGGTGATGATTCCCCTGCTCGTAAGCGAAGTAAAGATATAGTCGTACTCCGCGATGATCTGTCCGTTAAAGGCATAACTTCTTCCATTATATGTGTAGTGAACCGTGGGGTAGTAATCATTGCTGGTGGGACCGAGGATCCTGCTCAGGGGAATGTTGTAGGCAGCATGCCTTACCCCCAGGTCGTCCAACTCCGTGGTCCGCAGCTTCTCGGGATCCACGAGCAGTCCTTTTTTCGATTTGGTATCCCCGAAAGAAGGCGTGTATTTGGCGATTGCCTCAGGATTCGTAATATAGTGCGGCCTGGTGATGGGCAGATATGTACCGTTCTTTTTGACCGCCACTACAAATTTGGAAAACAGCCGCGAGGCGGCAGTGTTATAGTTTAGATTGACCGAAAAAGTCAAATCTACGTCTTTCTGGTCTTCGCTGATATATTCACTGGTTGCAAGTTCAGTCTGATATGCTTTTTCCTCAAAAAGATAATAATAGCCATCGTCGCTGACCGCCAGATCTCTGGCCCTCATGGAAATATCGATCTTTCCGGTCTCCGTGTTGATCAGACAGCTCTCAATGGTGGCAAAATCCGCCGCATTCTCAGCGGTGACCTCCACTTCCCTCGGCCTGTTGCGGATACCTTCCAACATATAGTGCGCTGCATCCACAAGCGCCTGCGTGGTATCCTTGCCGGCATTTTCTCTGACGTTCTCTTTGCGATGCTGCGTCTTGCTGTACTCCGCTAACTCTACGGCTTCCATATGCACCATAGCTTCCACCGCAGCCGAATCCGCTCTTTCCTGCTCTGCAAGCATGGTCATCCGATATCCCGCAAAACCGCCTGCAACGGACAGCAAAACAGCGCAGACGGCGAGGAGGATCCATTTTCTCCCTCTCCGCTTTCCGCGTTTTTTTACAGTCCTTTTTGCGATCGTCTTTCCGTCGTCAGCCGTATCGGTTGTTCCCATGGGATTTCCTTTTCTCTTACTGATCTGTCTGCCTGCGAATGCGACAGCTTAGATTATTGTACTATATTGCCCGAAAAAAGTCCATGTCTAGTTCAAAATAAGCTCATCCACCGTCACAAACTCATAGCCCTCCTCTTGCAGGATATCCACGATTTTAAGGGCTGCCGTCACGCTGGAGGCATATTCGTCGTGCATTAAAATGACAGCATTTTCCTTCGCCTTGTCCGTAACCTTTTTCACGATCCCCGACACATTGGTACTGCTCCAATCCAGTGGATCGATGTTCCAGAGTACCGGCAGCATCGTCAGTTCCGTCTCCAGACTCTTATCCCAGCAGCCATAGGGCGGGCGCACAAACAGCACCTCCTCCCCCGTGATCCCCGTAAGCAGCTCGTTGGTCTTCTTCAGCTCCGCCTTGAATGCTTCCCGATTCTTCTTGGTGAGCTGAATGTGGCTGTACGTATGATTACCGATCAGATGCCCTTCCTCCTGCATCCGCCGCACCAACTCCGGATGGGCCTCCGCCTGCTTTCCCATCAGGAAAAAACTGGCCTTGGCTCCCCGCTCTTTCAATCCGTCCAAAAGCTGCGGCGTGTAGACCGGATCCGGTCCGTCATCAAACGTGATTGCTATCTTTCGATTCTCCATCCTTTCCTCTTTATTGGTAACACATGTTATGTTTTTATCATTCCCGCTTCTGTCCTCCTGCTGTACCACCATGCCAAATCCACTCACAAGCGCCGCACACAAAAAGAGCGCCGTGCTTATGAGCACCCTGTCCTTCATGCTCATCACAGAACAACACCCACAGTTATCTTCTTAGCTCATATATATGTCAAATCCTTCCGACAGATTCAGCATCCTGTATAACTTCCCATTCATGCACGGTCAAAACGGCAGCAGCCCTCTGTAAATAGCTCCCGACCTTACGCTCCCTGCAGGCGAATCTGGAAGGCTTTCGTGTAGCCCTCCCCAAAATTTTGGTTCAGCACAAGTTTCCCTCCGTGCATTTCCACGATCTTTTTGGCAATTCCGAGCCCCAAACCGCTGCCGCCCTTGGAAGTACGAGCACTGTCCGCTCTGGTAAAAGGATCGAAAATATGCGCCGCAAACGCAGGATCGATGGGCTCTCCGTCATCCGCCACCGTGATCTCATAATCATCCAGGCGCACCAGGACCCGCCCCCCTGCCTTTCCGTAACGGAGCGCATTCGTGAGCAGATTCGTGACTGCCCGTCCAAGCTGCAGCGCATCCATCTCAAACGCTGTATCCTCCTCCGATATTTCAGTAACAACCGTTATGTTTTTATCTTCAAAGTCGGTATAGAGAAGGGCCGTCATTTTGCGCACAAGTTCCGCCAGATCTCCCCGCTCCTTATGCAGGGTAAAACCCTCGCTCTCCAACTTCACATACTCAAATAGAAGCGTGAGCAGCTCGTCCATCCGCAGCGATTTCTGATAGATCACGTCCAGATAGGACTGTTTCTTTTCCTCCGCCACCAACCCCTCCGATAAAGCTCTGCAGTAGCCGCAGATGGTGGTGACCGGCGTCTTGATATCGTGGGCAATATCCGATAACAGGAGATATCTCCGTCTTTCAAACGCCTGCTGCTGCTCCTTTTCCTCCTCCAGGAGCTCGTTCATCTTCTTCACCACCATGCGGCAGTAAAAGAAGCCCCCCACCAGGTAAGGCGCCATGCGCAGTTCCAGCAAAAAGAGCACCACACAGAATATGCCAAAGCGTAAAAGGCGGCCTGAGATCCCTCCGGCATAGGACGCGTTAACGCTGATCTGAATCCCCCACGTCCCACTGTCTATTCCCTGCTTGACCCACTGCGAGAGATCTCCCGGCAGAAAATCGGCCAAAAAATAACATAACAGGTGTAATAAATCAGTGATCACACTGCCGTCACTCACAAAACGAATATCCAGATAAGAAAGAAGCCGGTACAAAAGGGGAAAACCTGCCACGCTGAAAAAGAGGTTGAGCAGTTCCCCGCTCAGATACATGACCGCCATCAGGATCAGGAAGCGCCTGATCAAAAATAGTCTCAGATCCTGTTTATTCATACACGCTCCCTCACTCCTTCTCCATACGGTAGCCAAGTCCTCTGATGGTGGTGATATATTCCCTGCCGTCGTGGGTCAGCTTCGCGCGCAGCTTGGAGATGCACACCATCACGCTGTTGTCGGAAACCATATAGTCCTCCTCCCAGCCCGTCTCAAAAATCTGCTGCTTGGTAAACACTTTGCCGGGATTTTCCATAAAAAGCTTAAGGATACGGAACTCCACGGAAGTCAGCTCGACCCGTTCTTCTTTGCGGTACAAAAGACAGGAATCCGGCTCCAGCCGCAGTTCTCCCAGCGTCAGCGCGCCACCGCCCGCATCCTCCTGCTTTTCTCCCGCTCCCAGCGCATAAAACCTGCGCAGATTGGACTTTACGCGCGCTACTGCTTCCAGCGGCACAAAGGGTTTCGTGATATAGTCGTCTGCCCCCAGATCGAGCCCCAAAATCTTATCCGAGTCACTGCTCTTTGCCGAAAGCATGAGTACCGGGAGGTTATTACCCTCCCGGATATTCCGTAACACACGATATCCGTCCAAGCCCGGCATCATGATGTCCAGGATCGCCAAATCGACCTTTTCCTGTTTCAGCAATCTGTCAGCTTCCAGCCCATCCGCCGCTTCCAGGATCTCGTACCCTTCCTTTTCCAGATAGAGGCGGAGAAGATCACGAATCTCCGCCTCGTCGTCAGCTATCAAAATCTTATATGCCATGTGAAATTTCCTCTCTATCATTACTGCTCAGTAATCATAACAGGTGTTTCTTTTGTTCCTTTCAATTCCTCGTAGAGTGCCGCAAAGGTCAGATTGCGGTACGGATTCACATAGAAGATCTCCACCATGCCAAGTGTCAGCAGACCCAGGAAATCCCAGAGGATAAACGACAGCCCCAGCACGAAAGCTCTCCACTTATGACCGTTCATCATGTCGCGGCTTTTGTCAAGCGCTTCGCGACAATCCATATCGGGCGTTTCCGACAGAATATAGGGCACCATCAGGTACTGATACATCTTCACGATTCCCGGTATCACCAAGAGGAGCGTCCACAAAAAGGTGTAAAGATCTCTGTAAAACATAACCTTCACCACATTCTTATAGGAATGGTCGTAAGCAAACGCGACTTCCTTCACCTGCGCCACATCTTCGACGCTCTTGCGCATAAAGCGTTTTCCGCCCACATCGAAGGGGTTGATCAGGAAAATGTCCACCACGATGAACACTGCCAGGATAAAGAAGAATACGATCAAAAAGACAACGATCATAACAATGCCCACGATCACATTCTCATCGTCAATAATGACACCAATGTCACTCAGCTCGGTCTCGTCGCGTCCGGTTATATGCGCTACCAGCTCGTCTGTGCCGGACATCACTTCCACGCCATCCACAACGATGATATCTTCTGCGGCGTTCTCTGCCTGCTCCACGCTGCTCTCGGAATCGGCATGCTTTATCACTGACGTGGAAAAGCTATAACCGCCTGCCTCACAGCTAAGCAGCATCAAAAGTATTGATACCAGCAAAACCTTCCAATAATTTCTTTGCAGGGACGCCTTAGCCCTTTCCTTTAATTTTCTTCTCGTCCACATAATCTTTCCCTCTCTTTTCTATTTGAAGTGTTACTCGGGAGCCGTTCGATCCGCTTTTTCGTTTCGCGTCTCCCTGTCTACATTGACAGGATAGCACTCCACTCTTAAAGGAAAAGAGCATCCGCCTTAAGTTAACCTTAAAGCGAAGGCCCTCTAATTTTTCTCCAAATTCATATATTGCAGATAATGCTCGGCAAAGTTCTTCCGTTTCGCCAGATTTACACTTTCTACCACAATTCCTGAAGTAAGCATCTCCTCCAGGGCGCTCCTGTCGATCCTGCCCTCCCACAGCGCACGCCCCATCAAGAAGGCGCCTGCCAGCGAGGTATTTCCCACGACCTGTACCCTGCCCCGTAGACTGGCAGGCAGAAGGCCGATGGCATAAGCCGCCTCCTCATCCAGTTCATAACCGAAGCCGCCCGCCAAATATGCCTTTGTCCCCTGCGGACACCCCATCTCCTGCCACAAGATCTCGATCCCGGCACGAATCGCTGCTTTTGCCATTTGCAAAGCGCGGATATCTTCCTTTTTCATGCGGCCGCAGACCTCATGTCCCGATTCCGCGTTGGCACCACTCTGTATCTGCTCTGCAGCGATACGATTCCTGACCGCTTCCGCGGCAGTATTGCTTCGCGCCATCTCCACGGGAACACCTTCCGAAAAATAAGGTTCCGCCAGCAGCCCCGTCTCGTCGAGGATTCCCTGCCGTAAAAATGACGCCGTAAGAGCAATCCGATCCGTACCGATGAGGACGTTCTCTCCGCTTCCCTCAAACGCCGGTCCTGCTGCCGTCGCCGTAACCAGCATGCGTCTGCCGTCCGTGATTGCTATCTCACCGTTGGTTCCCAGGTCGATCAGGAGGCGCGCACCGTCCGTCGCGATAGCGACACCCACCTTACCCCCCTGCATCTGCCGGACATCTTCATTCTCAAAACCGGGCAGCATCCGCATCGCGTATAGTCCTGCCACCACATCGCCCCCCACAAAAGCGCTGATACCGGGGGTAAGATACACCGGCAGTTTCCTCAAAATCTCCCCCTCCCAAACCTGTCGCTCCGCTTCCGAAACAACTCCGTCCGTCAAACTTCTCGCCGCCTTCGCGCTATCGGAAGCCAAACAGGCAAAAAGCGTTTCCGGCTTCATCTCCTGCACACCGATCTTTACCGGCGTAAAGGGGCTCCTCCCCAGACTCTGTACATCATATCCTAATAGGAGGTGTTCCATCGCCGTATTTCCTGCAATGCACATACAGCGAAGCCGTTTTGCCGCCTTTTCAAGACTGCCCTCCCGTATCGTCAGAAAATCAAGAAAACGCCGCTGCCCCCGAAAAAGGGATTCGCAGACCAGCCTCTGCAATTCTCCCCTGTGCCCCGTACAGGATGCCTGGATACGAGAGAGCACATCGGCTCCGTAACTTCTCTGTGGATTATGTTCACAGTAAGTATCGACCACCTCTCCCGTCTTCATGGTCATAAGCTGCATAGCGATCGTGGTAGTGCCCAGATCCACGGCAATCATATAATCCATAACATCTGATTTGTTATTTGAAACCGCAGACGCATGCTTCAACAGGCTTTCTTCTGATTTTATAACATGCGATTGGCCTTCAGAAATAGCAGCTGATGCTTTTACCGTGTTTTCTGCGCTGTCTTTTTGCTTATTTTCGCATTCCATAACGTCCGCTGTTTGATTTTCAGTCTGTTCTTTTCCTTGACCACTTGAGTCAGCATTTTCTGACACAAGTATCGTTTTTGTCAAAATCGGAATCTCCGGCTCCTTATTCTGCAGCAGCCTGATGACACAGTCGGTCCGTGGCTTCGCAATACAGGCAAGACGGTAGCCGCGCCTCAGTTCCTCGGGCGAAAAGCGCTTTCTCTCCAAAGCGGAAGGCATCGGCGCTCCGTCCAAAAACTGCACCGCGCATCTGCCGCACTCTCCCCGGCCACCGCAGAGACTGCTTTCCAGTAAGCGATTTTCCTGTAAAACTGACAAAACTGTCACAAAAGGATCCTGTGTCAACAAGATCCTTTTGGGCGTCTGCCCTTCCCCAATGGTGTTCTGTTTTTCGTCATCAATAACGACTGTGATTTTAATTTTTTCAGACAAATTGATTTTTCTCCTCGTCGTAATGATAATCAATACCAGCCAGTTTTTCGACAATCTCCCGTCGGTCTGCATCCAGATCCTCGCAAAGCTGATCCAGATCGGAATAAAAATCGCGCAGCTTTAAGTTTACATAACTCAGTAGCATCACAGGGTCTTTCGGCATCTTCCATACCTGCCTTTCTTAAAATGACGCTTTCTATTTATTATAAAATAACACATTCTATTTCTCATTCACACAAAATCAAATGTCAATCTCAAACATCTTAACCGGGAAATGTCCTCTCTCAATAACACGCCTCTTTATTACCTTAGTGACATCTCCACCCGATACGTCTCCCCGTCGCTGACTACCCGTCCCATACTGCCACTGATCAGGGGCACCATCGGAGAGACGTGACCAATGTCCACATCCATCAGGATCGGCACCCGGTATTTCCTAAGCATCTCGGTCACGGCCTGATACTCGTCGATACCAAATTCCTCCGCGCCCATTCCCAATCTCGGTCTGCCAATCAGGAAGCCGCTGCAATGCTTGAACCATCCCGCATGCTCCATCTGCCACATGGCACGGCGGATTCCCATGAGATTCAAGTCACAGGCTTCCAAAAACCAGAGGATACCGTCATTTTGATAACGGTCTACAAAGTCTGTCACCTTGTCATAGCCCGTCCCCAGAAGATTGACCAGACAATCCACGCAGCCGCCAAGCAGTCTGCCGGAAAAGTCGATCCGAGGTGTCTCTGCCGCAGCGGTCATCCTCATGCCCGATGCCATTTCAGCCGACTTCCCGTTTTCTCCTGCTGCAAGGCTCTCCACATTCGTCCTGCCGTCGGGCAGAAGATATTTTATGACAGAGGGTTCCGTCAGGCTGTAGGGTACGCAGGGATGCTCCTCATCTTTCAGAGATTCCTTCTCCCAGCGGTCATATCCCGTCATGGTCAGCTTCTCTCCCCGCAAAAGCGCCATCGTATCCGACAACGATTCATGCCAGGGTTCCATGCCGAAGGTCCCCGCGCAGGGACCATAGACGGAGGCCGTGTCGCAGATCGTGGTCAACAGGAAGGTGAAATTTGTGTTGTCGGAATAGCCCAGATACCACTTGGGATCTGCTTTCCGAATCCGCTCAAAATCCACATGATCCAAAATCTCGCACATCAGCTCGCCGCCGCCGCAGGAAATGAGAATATCGCTGTCCTGATCGCAATATCCTTCCGTTAGCTCCTGCCCGCAGGAACGAGGCGTACTGCTGATGCCGACGCCATCCCCCGCATAGCAATTGGGACCAAGCTTCATGCGATAGCCCAGCTCTCCCCACTTTTTCTGTGCGTTATCAAATGCGCTCCTGTAGGGCTCGATGGCGCAGCCGCAGGAGGGCGCCACAAAACCGATGGTGCCGTTTTCTCGTAGAAAGATCGGATATCGCATAAATTCTCCATTCTAATCTGCATTCATCAATAAGCAAACGTTTCTCATTTCTTTTTTCATACTATATCATATATTACTCTTTCTTACCAGTGGAAGCAAAGATCCGGCGTTTTCAGATCGTTCCCCGCACGCCGGGTCTTTGTTTTTTCATTGCTCACAGATATCGCATCTGCTATTGCTCCCTATTTTCTACGCGCTGCCAACGCCTCTTTCTCCACCGTAATCAGAATGGTATCTTTGGCCTCTACCTGATCGGAGAGGATCAGTTTTGCGGACAGCGTTTCCACATGCTTCTGAATATAACGCTTCAAGGGTCTCGCACCATACACGGGATCGTAGGCATTATCCACGATGAACTGCGCCGCCTCGGGAGAAAGCTCGATAGACAACTCTCTATCCGCCAGCCGCCTGTTTAAATCCGCCACGATCAGGCCAATGATGCCGCTGATATTGTCCTTTGTCAAAGGCTTGAACAGTATCGTTTCATCCAGACGGTTCAAAAATTCCGGCCGGAAATGGCTGCGCAGATCGCCCATCACCAGACTTTCCGCCTCCTCCGTGATCGCTCCCTGCGCGTCGATCCCTTCCAACAGATACTCTGCGCCAATGTTGGAGGTCATGATGAGGATGGTATTTTTGAAATCCACCGTCCTGCCCTGTGAATCCGTAATACGACCGTCGTCCAGCACCTGCAGGAGCACATTGAAGACATCGGGATGAGCTTTCTCGATCTCATCAAACAGCACCACCGAGTATGGTTTTCTTCTGACCGCTTCGGTCAATTGTCCACCTTCCTCATAACCCACATATCCGGGAGGCGCCCCTACCAGCCTGGAAACGGAATGTTTCTCCATATATTCGCTCATATCGATGCGGACCATATTCGTCTCGTCGTCAAAGAGCGAGGCCGCCAGCGCCTTGGCCAGTTCCGTCTTACCCACGCCTGTAGGACCGAGGAACAGGAAGGAGCCGATGGGTTTGGTGGGATCCTTGATCCCTGCCTTGGAGCGAATGATCGCATCCGTTACCTTTGTCACGCCCTCATCCTGTCCAATCACCCGCTTATGCAGCTCCTCGTCCAGATGCAGCGTCTTGTTGCGCTCGCTCTCCGTCAGCTTCGCCACCGGGATGCCCGTCCAGCGGGAGATGATCTTGGCGATCTCCTCATCGGACACACTCTGATGCACCAGGGAAAGCTCCTCCTCCCCGACACGCTCCTCCTCGATCTCCAGCTGCTTTTTCAGGTTAGGCAGCTTTCCGTAGCTTAATTCCGCCGCTTTCTCATAGTCACCGTCGCGCTGTGCAATCTGGATCTGGCTGTTTACTTCGTCGATTTCTTCACGGATCTTCGACAGCTTTTCGACAGACGCCTTTTCATTCTCCCACTGCGCCATGCGGTTTTTCAGTTCTTCCTTCAACTCCGCCAGCTCCTTTTGCAGATTGGCAAGACGTTCGCGGCTTAAATTGTCGTCCTCTTTTTTCAGAGCGGTTTCTTCTATTTCCAACTGCATGACCCTGCGCTGCAGCTCATCAAGCTCCGTCGGCATGGAGTCAAGCTCCGTCTTGATGAGCGCGCAGGCCTCATCCACCAGATCGATTGCCTTATCGGGCAGGAAACGGTCGGAAATATAGCGGTTGGAGAGCACCGCCGCGCTCACCAGCGCATTGTCCATGATTTTCACGCCGTGGTAGACCTCGTAGCGCTCCTTCAGTCCGCGCAGGATGGAAATGGTGTCCTCCACCGTAGGCTCATCTACCATCACCGGCTGGAACCGCCTTGCAAGCGCGGCATCTTTCTCGATATATTGGCGGTATTCGTCCAACGTCGTCGCACCGATACAATGCAGTTCGCCCCTTGCCAGCATGGGCTTTAACATATTGCCCGCATCCATGGCGCCATCCGTTTTGCCCGCGCCCACGATCAGATGCAGCTCGTCGATGAAAAGGATGATCTGACCGTCGCTGTTCTTGACATCTTCCAACACCGCTTTCAGACGCTCCTCAAATTCACCTCGGTACTTGGCTCCCGCAACGAGCGCCCCCATATCCAGGGAGAAAATCTTCTTATCTTTTAAGCCCTCCGGCACATCGCCTCTGACGATCCGCTGCGCAAGCCCTTCCGCGACAGCAGTCTTGCCCACGCCCGGTTCGCCGATCAGTACGGGGTTATTTTTGGTCTTACGGGAAAGGATGCGGATCACGTTGCGGATCTCGCTGTCGCGCCCGATCACCGGGTCGAGCTTCTGATTCCTCGCTCTCTCCACCAGATCCTGCCCGTATTTTTCCAGCGTATCATAGGTTGCCTCCGGATTGTCCGTCGTCACACGTTGATTGCCGCGCACCGTGGAGAGTGCCTGCAAAAACCGCTCCCTCGTGATGCCAAACTCCCGAAAGATCTCCTTGATCTCCTTATTTGGATGCTTTAGCATGGCCAGAAAAAGATGCTCCACCGACACATACTCGTCGCCAAGCGCCTTGGCCTCGTCCTCCGCACCGATCAGGGCCTTATTTAAGTCCCGGCCGATGAAAATCTGTCCACCCTGCACCTTGGTGCGTTTGGCCAGAGCCTGCTCCACTCGGTTTACATAATATTCCTTCTGGATCTCCATCTTTTCGATCAGCTTGAGGATCAGACTGTCGTCAATGGTGAGCAGACTGTATAACAAGTGTTCCTGCTCAATCTCCTGATTGCCGTACTCGTAGGCCAGCTTCTCGCAGCGCTCTACCGCCTGTATGGATTTTTGAGTAAATTTCGTTAAGTTCATAGCAGCCTCCCTTCTGTGCAGATGGTCTGCACAAAGCCTTATTTAAGGCTTATTGTTCTGCTTTTCTTTCACTTACACCATCACATTACATCGGATTGTTAGCACTGTCAAGAGGTGAGTGCTAATAAATTTATAAAATCTTTTGGACTTTTTACTTTGGCAACTGCCGGTTGATTTCATGTTTCCGGGGACAGTCTGATTCGCAAACGCGTTGTTTGTCATTCACGGATCATTTATGCTATATTTCAAATAGAAAGGTGGAAGGGCATATGCCGGAAAAAAGAGAAATCGGGAAAAGAATCACCTTTTTCAGAAAAGCGAAAGGGATGACACAGCGAGAACTTGCTGACCGTCCGGCGGTCAGCGCCAGCGGATCGCGATTGCCCGTGCATTTATCAGAAATGCGCCCATTCTACTGCTTGATGAGGCAACGTCGGCGCTGGATGCGGAAAGCGAGCTGCTTGTGCAGAAAGGAATCGAGGATCTTATGGGCGGCCAGACGACGCTTGTCGTGGCTCACAGATTGTCCACGATCGAAAAGACGGTTATGATTTACGTCATAGAGGGCGGAAACATATGCGAAAAAGGAAAGCACGCTGAACTGGTGGAACAGGGCGGGGTGTATGGAAGGCTGGCGGCGTTGTCGGGGTTGTAAGGCACTTACGGCACGCCGCAAAACCCGCTCTATTCCCCCTTCGGTCCCTTCCTGCCATACCCCGTTACCACCGCCACTGCTAAGATCACCAGCATACACAGGGAATAATAATTCACAAAGGGCACCGAACCGGGCGCAACCGCCATCCCCTCAAACTGTGCGGACAACTGCGCGGGAATCACACAGTGTACCGTCCACGGCGCCAGAAAGCAAAACACGCAGCCTGTGCAGTCCATCAAATTCGCTCGACGATATCGGTTTACGCCCGCCTTTTCCCCGATCTCATGGATCAGATCGCCGAGCGCCACGATCGCCACAGAAATAACACCCGTTACCATACTCAAAATACCCACCGACAGCACAATGGTCGCCTCCGTGCTGCGCTCCGTCTTCGCCAGCCGCGAAAGCAATGTGCCCACATCTTCAAAGAAGCCGCCGCGCTCCAGCACGCCCAGCAGGGCAAACACACCGATCAGCATCGCCACCGTTCCCGCCGTCCCGGTAACCGCCTCAATCATCACACCCGTTACGGAAAAGCCGCCGGGAAAGGCAACCAGATCCTCCACCTTGTAGATCCCGGACAACAGCCCTGCCACGATCCCCGAAAGGATTCCCCACGACAGAGCAGTGATCAGATGTTTTCTCATCATGCACAGCACAATGATCACCACGGGCACGATCAGCATGATCAGGCTCAACGGTCTTACGGTAACATCCGTTATTCCACTATTGGAAGCTCCTTTCGTCGTCTTTGCAAACAAGAGAAACAAAAGCAATGCCCCCGCCGCCGCAGGCAGGCTGTAACGCGTCCTGGTCTTTACCACAGTCCCCAGATCCGCATGCTGTGTGGCCGAAGAGGCGATGGTGGTATCCGAGATCGGGCCCAGGTTATCGCCAAAGGCCGCTCCCGACACAATGGCGCCTATCATAAATTCCGGCGCTGCCCCTGCCATCACGCCCACCGGGAACAGGATCGGAATCACTACGAAATAGGTGCCCACCGAAGTCCCCGTGGCAAACGCCAGCAGACAGGTGATCAGAAAACTTGCCGCCACGAACAGTCTGCCCGTAAAACCCGCTTCCACCACATAATAGGCGATCGTCTGCACCACGCCGCTTGCCGAGATCAATTTTCCGGAAACCGCCGCCAGGATCACTGCCAGCACAATCACGCCAAACATGGGCTTACTCAAGCCGTGCACCAGCGCTTCGCCATATGCTTTTTCATCCTTTGTAAAAATAACGCCCGTTATAAGTGCTGTAAAAAAGGCCAGCACATAGCCGTTGACATTGGACTGGCCGAGCGCCGCCCACAAGATCATCAATGCCGCCGCAAGCAGCGGCGCAAAACTCCCAAGCTTTCCGAAGTGATATTCGATTCTCCCTTTTGTCTGTTCCATACGTTTCTCCTATTTCCAAGCCTGCTCTAGCGATGCCGCCAGACCGTCTTTCCCACGCTCAGGCAACCGCCGTTTACAGCAGCCCCCGCAGCTCCTGGTGAATCTTTCCATTGGAAGCCACAACGCTGCCTCTTTTCACAAATCCCGGCGCTTCCCCCGCAAAGTTCGTGACCTGTCCGCCTGCTTTTTTTACCAAAAGCTGTCCCGCCGCAAAATCCCACGGGCTTAAGCGCGGCTCGAAAAAGCCTCCCGTGCGCCCGCAGGCCACATAAGCCAGATCCATGGCCGCCGTTCCCGTCCTGCGGATATCCTGCGCCCTGTCAAACACGCGGCGGATGCGCTGAAAATTTTCATCCGCCACCTCCCTGTCATACGGAGAAGTGCCCACGGTAATGATGGTCTCGCTCAAGGTTTCGGCCTCCGACACATGAATCAGCGCAATGATTTCCTGAATTTCCATGTTATACTATCCTTTCCCCTCTGTCTGCCGCCATACTTCATCTTCCCTTACACGTCCTGATCTCAGGGCTTTTACGGTGTATAATGCAGGCCGCCTACGCTGTACTGCATGATCTTCTGACGGATCTCCTCCGTCCTTCTTTTATTGGTGTCATTCTTATCGTAGAGATCATCCAAAAGCAGGCTGATATTTTTCTGCATCACCGTGCTGGTATGCACCATATTTTTCATGATGTCAATGGCATTTCTCGGGTTATTCTGAATAAATTCCTCCAGATAGTCCCTGGTAATGCGCATCAACAAAACCTCGTCGAAAGCAACCACCGTATAGATGGATGGCTGCTCGGAAAGCACATTGAGTTCTCCGAAACACTTGGATTTTGAGTAAATACCGATTAAATGCTCATCCCGCGCTCCATATCTTATGTAAATCTCTACAGAACCGGAGACCACCTTATACATCTCATCGTAGTTCTTCCCTTCCCGCAGGATTACGTCTCCTGCCTGAAATTTCACCATCTTAGCGTTTTCTGAATCAACACCGCCCATTTTATCCATCGTCGATCCTTTCTCTAACCTGTTTACGTGTTCTGCAGCCAATCCTCTTTGCCGCTCTATCAATATCATAGCGCCTCGCCATAGTTCTAGCAAGTTATTTTCTTTCGCGCAAACGGGAATGCCCGCTTTCATCACTCCCTAAAAACAGCGGTACGGACGATCACACATGGCGATCATCCGTACCGCAACCCCTTTTACACTGCCTGTCAAATCCTACTGTATGGTAAAGTAAAACTTTATCAGGTCAATTTTGCTACCTACACTATGTAGTCCTAATTAATATTAACACCTCTATCTGGAAAAGTCAATATCGCTTTACGATTCCTGAATTTTTCTCCCATAAAAAAGCGGCAGTTTCACGCTCTTATAATCCGCGAGCCCCAAACCGCCGTTTTGTCATTCCTTTGAATGCCGCCGTTTGCATTATTTTCGCGGCTTCTCTTTGCCGCCGCTACTCTCCCATGATGCCTGCAAGCCGTTTGCGCAGAAGATTTCCCAGCGAGAGCGCAAGCATCATCTTAACGATATCCGGTATCAGGAAGGGAATCACGCACCAGCCAAGCACCGTTCCCAGGCTGACAGGCCCGGTCTGCCGCAGATACACCACCATAAACCACGCCGTACCGACGGAAAGATAGGTGATCATGCCAAGGATCATGCCGAGCAGCTGCGCCCACAATTTCCTGCCAAACAGCCTCTCCATCAGCCACATGATCAACCCGGCAAAAATGAAACCGATTATGTAACCGCCCGTCGTATTCAAAAGGACACCGATGCCGCCCTTAAATCCCGCAAACACCGGAATCCCGACTGCACCTAACAACACATAAACCACGATCGACAGCGTGCCGCGCCTGCCGCCCAGCACTGACACCGCAAGAAACACCGCGAAGGTCTGCAGCGTAAAAGGCACTACCGTCGGAACCGAGATCCAAGAACAGATCGCAATCAACACTGCAAATACGGCTGTATATGCCATGTCGTAGGTTTTTCCCCTGCCTGTCCTCCGCGCCTGTGCCGTTTCTGTCTTCGACGCTGCCATCATACCGCGCACCGTTTCCGCCTGCGCTCCTGCTGCTTCCTTCTGTGTCTGTGTTTTCATCTGTCGTTCCTCCCTCGTCATCTCTGATAGATTTTTCTTGGCTTTCCATCTTTTCTGAGGGTATCCTATCACAGATTTTTCTAATTGTCAACCTTGTTATATATTCGGTTAACAATTGACTTTTCTTCTAGCAGTTCCTTTCTCTTTCGCTCCCTATTTCTCAGACTTATCCTTCTTCCGCTCCATTCCGTCTTCATGGCATTTTCCGCGGTCTACATTCCTGCCTTCATGCCCCGCAGCCGCTCCACGATCTCCCTGACTGCCTCCACTGTCCTGTCAAGCTCCTCGAGCGTATTCTCCTCCGAAAGGGTAAGGCGCAGGGAACCGCGGGCTTCCTCATAGGACAGTCCGATGGCCAGAAGCACATGGGAGGGGTCGCTTGCCCCCGATGTGCAGGCTGAGCCTCCCGAGGCGCAGATGCCTTTTTGATCCAAAAGGATGAGCAGAGACTCCCCTTCGATATCACGGAAGCAGAAATGGGCGCTGCCCGGAAGTCTGTCGCGTTTTGGTCCGTTCAATCTGCTGTGCGGGATCTTTATCAGCACGCTGTCGATCAAGTGATCCCGCAGGGCGCATTCACGCTCCATTCTTTGCTGTAAGGTCTCGCCCGCAAGGGCTGCCGCCTTGCCAAAGCCCACGATGCCGGGCACATTCAGGGTGCCTGCCCGTCGTCCTCTCTCCTGCGCGCCGCCGTGTAAAAGAGGCGACAACCGCAGGTTTTCGCGGCAATAGAGGATGCCCACCCCTTTGGGACCGCCCAGCTTATGGCCGCTGGCGGAAAGCAGATCGATCCCCAGCTCCTCCACGGAAAGGGGGATATGACCGTAAGCCTGCACCGCGTCCGTATGAAAAAGTGCGCCCTGCCCGTGCGCGATCGCGCTCAGCTGCGCCAAAGGCTCCAGCGTGCCGATCTCATTGTTGGCCGCCATGATGGAAACCAGAACGGTATCCGGGCGAACCGCCTTCTCTAACGTTTCAGGCAGCACCTTCCCCTCTGCATCCACAGGCAGATAAGTGACCGCATAGCCCTGCTTTTCCAGATACTTGCAGGTATGCAGCACGGCGTGGTGCTCGATGGCGCTCACAACGATGTGTTTTCCTCTCTCCGCATAAGACTCCGCCACAGAGCGCAGCGCCCAGTTATCGGACTCCGTGCCGCCGCCCGTAAAAAAGATTTCTGTCGGCTTTGCGCCAATCAGCGCGGCTGCCTGCTCTCTGGCCAGACGCACCGCCCGCTTTGCCTCTCCCGCAAAGCCGTAAATGGCCGAGGGGTTCGCATAGCTCTCCCGCAAGTAGGGAAGCATCTCCTGCAAGACCTCCTCCTTCATGCGCATGGTCGCCGCATGATCAAGATATATTCTGTGGTTTCTATCAGTTTCCATCCCTAATTCCTTTGTTTTACTTTCGTTTCGGCAATGTCCGATCTCGTTACAACATTGGCATAACATAAAGGAATTTCACTAGAGCACCGAACGTATCCTCTCCAGCGCCTCCCGCAGAAGCCGCCTCGGGCAGGCGGCATTGATGCGCTGGAAGCCTGCTCCGCCCGCGCCAAACATCCCGCCGCCGTCCAGCCACAGCTTCGCCTCGCGGACGATTCTTTGCTCCAGCGCCGCCTCGCTCAAACCAAGCTCCCTGAAATCCAGCCACACCAGATAGGTGCCCTCATGCGTCACCAGGCGCACCCCCGGAAGATTCTCCTCCACATACTGCCCAATCAAAGCGATATTGTCCGCCACATAGCGCATCATCGCCTGATACCACTCCTCTCCCTGCCTGTAGGCTGCCTCGCAGGCCACCTGCCCCATGACGTTCAATTCACTGACGCCTACGGCATTCACGCAGCTGCGAAAACGCTCCCGCAGTTCCTCGTTAGGGATAAAGATATTCGAAAGGTTCAAACCCGCCAGATTAAAGGTCTTGCTGGGAGAAGTGCAGATGACGCAGCGCTGTGCATACTCCTGTTTCAGAGTCGCAAACACATGATGCTTCCCCTGAAAAGCAAAGTCGGCATGAATCTCGTCGCTGACCACGATCACCTGATGCTGCATACAAAGATCGCCCAGGCGGATCAGCTCCTCCTCGGTCCAGACCCTGCTCACGGGATTATGGGGGCTGCAAAAGAGAAACAGCTTGACCCGATGCTCAGAAAGCTTACGTTCAAAATCGTCAAAGTCAATATGATAGCGGTTATCCTCCCCTAAATAAAGGGTATTGGTGACCATCTGCCTGCCGTTGTCGCGAATGACGCCCTCGAACGGATAATACACGGGCTGCTGGATCAGCACGGCGTCCCCCGGCTGTGTATAAGCCTGGATCGCCATCGCCAGCGCAAAGACCACCCCCGGCGTCTTCACCAACCAAGACTTCTCCACTGTGAAATCATGATGGCGCTGCATCCAATCCCGCACGCTTTCAAAATACCCGGGGACCTCCTCCGTATAGCCGAAGATACCATGGTCCACGCGCTCCCGCATGGCATCCAGCACATAGGAAGACGTCGCAAAGTCCATATCCGCCACCCACAGGGGCAGGACATCCTCAGGCATCCCGCGCTCCACTGCACAGTCGTACTTGATACAGCCCGTCCCTCTCCTCTCAGTCTCCCTGTCAAAATCCAGATTCCTTTCCGCCATCCTCTGTCCTCTGTTCTCCCGTGGCCGCAACCTTCCTGCGCCCACAGTTCTTCTGTGTCTCAGCCTGTCTGTGCGCCCATTTACTGCAGCACCGTTGCTATTACGCAATTCCTACTAAGTTGCTATACTATAATCCATTATAACAGAGATGACGAAATCTGCAAGCCCCAAAAATGAGTGCAGCGGCTGCCAAAAGCAGCCGCTCACACCATCCCCTTTTACACTTCTGTCTTCTATTTGACACAGAATGCCGCGGCACCCCGTTAATAGAGACCTGTTTTATCTTCCACGCATCAGTGCGGGCATATTGCCCATGTATAGGTATTGATCCAATCGCCACGGATGACCTGTCCGCACTTAGCGCACTGTTGCGCTCTATATTCATTCACCTCGCAACCGCCATTTGAGAATGAACGATGTAACCGCTCCGTCCCCGAAACATATACATGATTGCAATGAGGCGAAATACCCTCATCTTCCAACACAGGATAAATATTACCTTCCTCGTCGATAAATTCATGCTCATATAAAATCACAATATCCTGCAAGAGCGCATCTTCAACCACACTCTCTGCATCTTCCATATCCGGGACAAATTCAAACACGTCACTATCCAACGCTTTTTCGATCTCCTCCTGTGACGTACCCTCCGGTAATATCTCAGAAAACGGATCCCTGTAGGCAAATGCCGTGATTGAATTGGCCATAATCAGCACCGCTGCCAGCGTGCCTGCCGCAAACCGATTCCATTTCTTATGATTCATGATGTTCATCATCCTTTCTCTTACGTATTTTGTGTTGCTTCCAAAGCCAACGCTCCATTTCACTGCCGGCCTCTTTGGTTTCTCATCTCCCGCCTCATCGACCAGCAGAAGCATGTAGATTTTAGTCTCCTCGACTGACCTTCCCCGCATCACCGCCGAGTCACAGGCACATTCACAGACCTGTTCGAGCTTTTTGTTCAGTTTCCACACAAAAGGGTTCCACCAGTGCAGAAAGATCGCAAACTGCGCGATGATCTTCCAGAGTATATCCAGGCGTTTGATATGTACCATCTCATGGCGGGCAAGCAGCTCTGTCTCCCGACTCTCCGCTTTCTCTGCACAGATGATAACGGGTCTTAAGATCCCAAAGGTGATCGAAGGATCGCCGTCCCGCGCTTGCATGAGAGATACCCGGCGTCTCACGCCGTACTCCTTCCGCAGACGATCAACGAGCGCCTTCTCCTGCTCAGTCATCCCGATCTCCGCATAAACAGCCACACGACGGACGTTGCGCAGATAGTCAACCATTTTCCATATCATCAGCAAACAGGCACCCGCAAGCCAACCGCCCACGATCACCGTCTGCACATCGGCAAAGTGATTCGCGTGGAAATCTCCACCCACATGAACCAGATAATTCGTCCATGTCAGCGGTTTCCGATTCGTCGCCATCCGGCTTTCCCAGTTGGCGGCAGGAATGACTTCACGATACCAGCTTTTGATAAAAGGCAGGGGAATCAGGTAGTACAAGACAGCGGCTTTGGCGAGCAGACAGTACACGCTCGCACAAAGCCTTTCTTTCACAATACTGCGCAGCAGAAGGAACAGACACGTCATCGTCGTTCCCGAGAGCGTCATAACCAACAGATATTCCATCTGTTACCCCTCGTAGGTCTCCACGATACGCTTCAATTCCTTTTTCTCGCTCTCACTGATCCGCTTATCCTTGTAATATGCTGCCACCAAATTACTCAACCTTCCTCCGTACATTGCGTCAATCGCTGCCTGTATCTGTTTGTAATGATAGTCCTCCCGACTTACTACGGTCCTCACGATCCTGTGTTCCCGCGTAACAAACCCTTTCTCCTCGAGCCTGCTCAAAAAGGTGTTCAGGGTCTGCCTTTTCCACTCCTTTCCATCTGCTTCAAACAGGGCAAGAAGCTGAGACTGCTTCACGCCTTCATTCAAATCCCATAACTTTTCCAAAACTTCCAACTCTGCTTCTGATGCGGCACAAAATTTTCCCATATTCCCTACTTTCCGAGGACTAGTCACCGTAGTCCCCTTAATTTTACGATTTTCGTCGAAATCTGTCAACAGTTACAGGGAAACACAACAATTTGTGGTTCCCACTACAATTGTACTCCTAGGCCGTAATTGCATTCCCGGTATACAACTGGTAGTATTTCCCACGCTCCTCGATGAGCTGGTCGTGGGTGCCTCTCTCGATGATCCTGCCCTGCTCCAATACCATGATGCAGTCAGCATTTTTGACCGTGGAAAGGCGATGGGCAATCACGAAGGTGGTCCTGCCCTTCATCAGTTTATCCATGCCGTCCTGCACGATGCGCTCCGTGCGGGTATCAATGGAGCTTGTCGCTTCATCCAGGATCAACACCGGCGGATCCGCCACCGCTGCCCTGGCGATGGCAAGAAGCTGTCTCTGCCCCTGGCTCAAATTCGCGCCGTCTCCGGAGAGTACGGTGTCATAGCCTTCGGGCAGACGCCTGATAAAGCTGTCCGCATTGGCAAGCTTTGCGGCCGCTTTGACTTCTTCGTCGGTCGCGTCCAACTTCCCGTAGCGGATGTTTTCCATGACGGTGCCTGTAAACAGGTGGGTATCCTGCAATACAATGCCAAGAGATCGGCGCAGGTCCGCCTTTTTGATCTTATTGACATTGATGCCGTCATAGCGTATTTTTCCATCCTGAATATCGTAAAAACGATTGATCAGGTTCGTGATGGTGGTCTTGCCCGCACCCGTGGAACCGACAAAGGCAATCTTCTGCCCCGGCTGGGCAAAGAGCTTCACGTCGTGGAGTACCATCTTATCATCATTATAACCGAAATCCACGCCGTCGAAAACCACATCGCCCTTAAGTTCCACATAGTCCACGGAATGATCCGCCTGATGCTCATGCCGCCATCCCCAACGGCCTGTGCGCTCCGGCGTTTCCACAAGTTTTCCCCCCTCCTCCTTCACATTAACAAGCGTTACATAACCCACATCTATCTCCGGTTCTTCATCCAGCATCTTGAAGATCCGCTCCGCGCCTGCAAGCGCCATCACGACTGCGTTAAATTGTTGGCTCACTTGGTTAATCGGCATATTGAAGCTTTTATTAAAGGTCAAAAAGCTTGCCAATTTTCCAAGTGTAAGTCCCGTTGCCCCGGAAAGGGCCAGTGCGCCGCCCACAATGGCGCAGACCACATAGCTCACATTCCCCAGCTGTTGGTTGACGGGACCTACCACATTGACCAGATAATTCGCCCTGTCAGAACTTTCACAGAGCGCTTCATTGAGTGCGCTAAAGTCCTCAATATTCTTTTCTTCGTGGCTGAAAACTTTGACCACCTTCTGGCCATTCATCATTTCCTCGATAAAACCGTTGATCTTGCCCAGGTTCGCCTGCTGCTCCATAAAGTATTTGCCGCTAAGCCCTGCCACCCGCTTCGTCACCACAAGCATGATCGCTACCATCACAAGCGTTGTGATCGTCAACGGCACGCTCAAAATAACCATGCTCACAAACACGCTCACAATGGTGATCGCGCTGTTGAATACCTGCGGCATACTCTGGCTGATCATCTGACGCAGGGTCTCCGTATCGTTTGTATAGGTTGACATAATATCTCCGTGCACATGCGTGTCAAAGTACTTGATCGGCAGGGTTTCCATGTGCGTAAAGAGATCGTCCCTGATGTTTCTCAGCGTCCCCTGGGTCACGTTGATCATGATGCGATTCCAGGCGTAAGCAGCAAGCACACCAATCAGATAAAAGCATGCCACCCGCCCGATGGCTCTTGCAAGCGGCGCAAAATCCGCCGTCTCCTGTTTCAGCATCGGCGTGATATAGTCGTCGATCAGGCTCTGCGTAAACATTGTACCCTGCACGTTCGCGAGCACGCTCACAAAAATCAACGCCGCCACGATCGCCAGATGGACACCATAACTTTTCGCCACATATCCCATCAGGCGTTTAAATACTTTTCCCGGATTCTCGATTTTCTTTCCGTGCATTCTTCCATGTGGTCCCGGTCCCGGCATCAGTCCTCGCCTCCTTTCTCATCGAAGTCCCCACCACCGCTCGTCTGCGACTCATAAACTTCTCTGTAGATCTCATTGCCCGCCAGCAGCTCCTCGTGCGTACCAAAGCCGTGCACCCTGCCGTCGTCCATGACAATGATGCGGTCGGCGTTCATCACGCTTGATACCCGCTGCGCAATGATCAGCTTCGTGGTGTCGGGGATCTCCTGTGCAAACGCCTTTCTGATCTTTGCGTCTGTGGCCGTATCCACCGCGCTGGTGGAATCGTCCAGGATCAATACCTTTGGTTTCTTAAGCAGGGCTCTGGCGATGGTCAGACGCTGTCTCTGCCCGCCGGATACATTTGTGCCGCCCTGCTCTATGTAGGTCTGATAACCGTCCGGCATCTTCTCGATAAATTCATCCGCACAGGCCAGCCTGCAGGCTCTCCTGCACTCCTCCTCCGTGGCGTTCGCATCGCCCCAGCGCAGGTTATCGAGGATCGTGCCCGAAAAGAGTACGTTTTTCTGCAAAACGACCGCCACCTGATTGCGCAGCGTCTCGATATCGTACTCCCTGACATCCCTGCCGCCCACGAAGACAGCGCCGTCCGTCACATCGTAGAGACGGCTGATCAGATTCACCAGACTGGTCTTGGCGCTGCCGGTGCCGCCGATGATACCGATGGTCTCGCCCGCGTTTATCTTTAAATTGATATCATGCAGGACCGCCTCGCTGCTCACTCTATTATAAGAGAAGCGTACGTGCTGAAACTCGATCGAGCCGTCCGGCACTTCGTATACAGGGTTGACCGGATTAGTCAAATCGCTCTTTTCATTTAGTACCTCACAGATACGCTCCCCGCTGGCAATACTCATGCTCATCATTACAAAGATCATCGCCACCATCATCAAACTCATGAGGATGTTCATACAATAAGCCAAAAGACTCATCAGTTCACCCGTGGTCAGGGTATCCTGCACGATCTGCTTCGCGCCCAGCCAGCTAATCAGCAGGATGCAGCCGTAAACGGTGAACTGCATAACGGGCATATTGAGAACCACGCGCTGCTCCGCCTTCTGGAAGATATCGTAGATGCCCTGGCTCGCTTTCTTAAACTTAACCGTCTCATGCTCCTCCCTGACATATGCCTTGACCACGCGGATAGCGCTCACGTTTTCCTGCACGGAGGCATTCAGCTCGTCGTACTTCGGGAACGCGAGCTTGAAATACTTCATTGCTCCCTTGATCAGGAAAAACAGTACTACAGCCAGCAGAAGCACTGCCACCAGATAGATCGACGCCAATTCCGCATTGATCCAAAATGCCATCGTCATCGCGCAGATCATGTTCACCGGTGCACGGAAACAGATGCGCAGGACCATCTGATAAGCGTTCTGCATATTGTTTACGTCCGTGGTCAACCTGGTGACCAGACCCGCCGTGCTGAATTTGTCAAGACTCGCAAAGGAAAATGTCTGGATGTTCTCAAACATCGCCTGCCGCAGATTCTTGGCAAAACCCGTGGATGCCCGCGCTCCGTACTTACCGCCCATTACGCCGGTCAAAAGACCAAGGAGTGCCGCGCCGATCATCATTGCGCCGACCACAAAGACGTGGCGCATGTCGCCCGCTTCCACGCCGTCGTCGATGATGGATGCCATCAGAAATGGGATCAGGGTCTCGAACACAACTTCCAAAACCATAAAGATCGGCGTTATGATCGAGGCTTTCTTATACTCCTTTACCTGTGCTGCCAATGTTTTTATCATGTCATCACTCCATTTCCTAACTAATAATAGAATCATGTGGTATTCGTAAAAAAAGTATTCAATCTGTTTACGAAAATCCACATGATTCTATTTTTCTACATTAAAAATTCATTGTCAACGATTTTTCATGCTTTTACTAAAATTTCACAAATTGTTCACAGGGAAACGCAATTGGCTTATTCCTTCGTCTTATCCCTGTTATTTAAAATCTCGAACACCACAGCCGCCAGCAGCACCATGCCCTTTACCACCATCTGCCAGTTTGCGTCGATGCTCATCAGGCTCATTCCCAGGTTGATGACGCCGATCAGCGCTGCACCGATCACCATGCCGAAAACCGTACCGGAGCCGCCGTAAGCGGACACGCCGCCCACCACGCAGGCGGAGATTGCGTCCATCTCATAGTTGTTGCCTGCCATTGCCGTCGCCGCCGACAGTCTCGCCATCGTCATCCATGCGCTGAACACGGTGAGTACTGCCATATTCAGATATGCCAGGAAGAAAATCTTTTTCGTGTCAATACCGGAAAGTCTGCCGGCCTCCACATTGCCGCCGATGGTATAGAAGTAACGGCCGATGGTGGTCTTTTCCGTGATAAAGCTGTAAACGAGCACAATCACCGCCACCCAGATCAGGTTATTGGGGATACCGTTCGCCTGCGCCAGCTTGTACGCAAACAGCAGGATCACCGCGCAAACCACCACGCAGCGCACGATCACTCCTGCCATGCTTTCCGCCTCATAGCCTTTTTTGATCTTATCCTTTCTGCTCTTTAGCTGTAAGAGCACAAACAGCGCACAGACGATCCCGCCCGCCAAAAGGCAGGTGATGTTGATTCCTTTGCCGCCGAAAAAGTCCGGCACACTACCGTTGAACATCTTCGTAAAGCTCTCCGGCATGGGCGCAATGGACGAATCGCCGATCAGCGCCGTACCCCAGCCGCGGAAAGCCAGATAACCTGCCAGCGTCGCGATCCAGGGCGGGATATTGAGATAAGCGATCAGGAAGCCTTCCACAATGCCATAGATCACGCCCGCCCCTATCATCAGGAGCATGGCGGCAGGCACCGGCATCTGTGCCTTCACCATCAACATACCGCCGATCGCGCCGACAAAACACGCGAAAGAGCCGACGGAAAGATCGATATTACCGCCCGTGAGCATACACATCAGCATACCGGTCGCCAGTATAAACACATAGGAATTTTGCGCGATCAGCGCCTGAAAACTGGAAGGCGCAAACATTTGTCCCTTCGTCGTCATCGAGAAGAAGATCACGATCAGGACAAGGACTATTTTCATGGTATGTTTTCTTAAGATATCTGCTGTCTTATTCATTTTCATCCTCCTCCCCTACTTCTTCTCTCTCTTGGAAAGAACGTCAAAAACAACGGCCGCCAAAAGCACCAGCCCCTTGACCACTTTCTGATAGTTCAGATCGATTACCATGATACTCATGCCCTGGTTGATCACGCCCATCAGCATTGCGCCGACCACCACGCCGGGCACCGTGCCTATGCCGCCGTAAGCGGAAGCGCCGCCGATGAAGCAGGCGCCGATGGCATCCATCTCAAAGCCCTGCCCGAAGGTTGGCTGCGCCGCGGTCAGTCTGGCAATCGTCAGCACACCCGCCAGCGCCGCCAGAAGTCCCATATTGACATAAGCAAGAAAATAAATTCTTTTCGTATTGATACCGGAAAGTCCGGTCGCCTTTTCATTGCCGCCCACCGCATACAGATAGCGGCCGATCCTTGTCTTCGTCGTCAGATAACCATAAATCAAAAGCACCAGAAGGATCCAAATCAGCACGGTGGGAATGCCCTTGTAGGAAGCCAGCTTATAAGTCACCCACAGGATCGCTGCGCTGACGAGAGCCAGTTTTACGATGGTACTGCCAAGAGACGCCGTCTCATAGCCTCTGCTCTTATTGTTGATACGATTCTTTAACTGCACCGCGATCAGTACGATCACAGCGATACAGCCGACTACCATACAGGTCATGTTGATACCCTCGCCGTTGCCCAGAAAATCCGGCACATAGCAGTCCGCGCCGCCGCCGAACACCCTGACAAACGTCTCGCTCTTGACGGAAACCGTCATCCCCTGCAGCACCACATTGGAAAGACCTCGGAACGCGTACATACCTGCCAACGTTGCGATGAAGGGCGGCACTTTCACGTAAGCGATCCAGAAGCCCTGCCACATACCGATCAGGATACCGATCACCAGCATGGTAAGGACTGCCGCCGGGAAATTCACGTCTTTATCCATGACCATCGCACCCACCGCGCCCGTGAAGCAGACCACGGAACCAACGGAGAGGTCGATGTTGCCGCCCGTGAGGATACAGAGCAGCATACCCGTCGCCAATACAAACACATAGGCGTTCTGGGAAATCAGGTTATTGATATTCTGCGGAAATAAAATCTTTCCCTCTGTTGTAATACTGAAAAAGAGCACTATCAGGATCAGGGCCATGATCATGGTATATTTTCGAAAGAATGCTGAAACATACGCTTTTCCCATATCCTTACGCCCCCTTTCCCGAACTGACGATGATGGACATGATCTTCTCCTGTGAGGCCTCTTTGGCGGAAAGCTCGCCCGCGATCCTGCCCTCGTTCATCACATAGATCCTGTCGCTCATACCCAGCACCTCAGGCAGCTCCGAGGAGATCATCACCACGGATTTCCCCGCTGCCACCAAATCATTGATGATACAGTAAATCTCATATTTTGCACCCACGTCGATACCTCTGGTAGGCTCATCGAGGATCAGCACATCGGGATCCGCAAACATCCATTTTGCCAGCAGTACTTTCTGCTGGTTGCCGCCCGAAAGATTACCTACATTCTGCTCTACGGTCGGGCACTTGGTCTTAAGCTTTTGGCGGTACTCCTCCGCCACCTGATATTCCTTATCCTTATCAATGATCTTATGGGGGCTGATACTGTCCAGATTGGCCAGTGTGGTATTGATCTTGATCGGATTGGTGAGCACGAGGCCGTTTCCTTTTCTGTCCTCCGTCACGTAAGCAAGCTTATTTTTAATGGCCTGCTTCACGTTCTTAAGCTGTACTTCCTTGCCGTCCAGGAAAAGCTGTCCACTAATGTTCGTGCCGTAGGACTGCCCGAAAATGCTCATGGCAAGCTCGGTACGTCCCGCACCCATCAGCCCGGAGATGCCTATCACCTCGCCCTTTCTCACTTTGATGGACACATTGTCGCACACCTTCCTCTCCGGGTAGAGGGGATGATGCACCGTCCAGTTTTTCACTTCCATATTGACGCCGCCGATCTTTACATCGTGACGCTTCGGGAACCGGTCGGTGATTTCACGGCCGACCATGCCCTTGATGATTCTATCTTCTGAAATCTCCGTGGTATGCTTATCCATCGTTTCAATGGTAGAACCGTCGCGGATCACGGTGATCTTATCCGCAACGTAAGCAACCTCGTTTAACTTATGAGATATAATGATCGAAGTCATGCCTTCTTTTTTGAATTTTAGAAGCAAATCAAGCAGCGCCTGAGAATCCTTTTCATTTAAGGAAGATGTCGGCTCATCCAAAATCAGCAGTTTCGCATGCTTTGCGAGCGCCTTTGCGATCTCCACCAGCTGCTGCTTCCCCGTGCCGATGTCCTTGACCAGTACCTTGGACGATTCGGAAAGTCCTACCATCTTCAAATACTTGTCCGCTTCCCCGTAAGTCTCGTTCCAGTCGATCGCCGCGCTCGTTCCGCGCTCGTTCCCCAGGAACACATTCTCTCCGATGGACATATAAGGAACTAACGCCAGCTCCTGATGGATGATGACAATCCCCTTCTCCTCAGAGTCTTTGATCTTTTTAAACTGACACACCTCACCGTTGTAAACGATGTCCCCCTCGTATGTACCGTAAGGATAGATGCCGCTCAATACGTTCATCAGCGTGGACTTGCCCGCACCGTTTTCACCGACGAGCGCGTGGATCTCGCCTTCCTCCACTTTGAGCTTCACGTTATCGAGCGCCTTAACGCCTGGGAATGTTTTGGTAATATTTTTCATTTCCAGCAAAATCTTAGCCAAAGTGTATTCCTCCCAACCATAGTTTCTTTATAACCCATTCTCTGATTTTACCATAATTTGCTATTGGATTCTACTATAGTTAGATAGCTTTATAAACCGACAGGCGGGAATCCCCGCCTGCCAAAGTTTAAGTTATTCACAGACCACAGAGAATGTGCTTTTTGCGTTCTCGAATTACCGGAGGTCAGCCTCGGTGTAGTAACCGGAGTCGATCAGCAGTTCTTTGTAATTATCTGCAGATGCAAATACGGGCTCGCAAAGGAAAGAAGGAATCACGCCTGTGCCATTGTCGTAGGTCGTGGTATCGTTTACTTCTACTTCCTCACCGCTTAAGATCTGACCAACCATCTTAACAACCTGTGCTGCCAGCGTACGGGTATCCTTGAATACGGACATGAACTGTTTGCCTGCGATCATTTTCTTTACATTTTCCTTATCACAATCCTGACCGGTAACGATCGGATAATCGCCGGTGCAGTTTGCAGCCAGAGCATTCTGCACACCGAGAGAGGTGGAGTCGTTGGAGCAAAGGCAGATATCAAGCTGTGTGCCATCCGCATAGTTGGAAGAAAGAATGTTCTCCATTCTGGACTGTGCCGTTGCGGTATCCCACTTCGGCGTACCAACGGTTGCGAAATCTACCTGACCCGAAGGGATCACGATCTTACCCGCATCGATGTAGGGCTGTAAGGTGTCCATAGCGCCATTATAGAAGAAAGGCGCGTTGTTGTCGCCGGGATCGCCCGCGGTGATTTCCATGTTGAAGGGACCTGCCGCATTATCCAGATCAAGGGTGTCAATGATATACTTCGCCTGCGTTGCGCCTACCTTGTAGTTATCGAAGGTAGCATAATAATTGATTGCGTCGGTATTCATGATCAGACGATCATATGCGATGACCGGGATGCCTGCACTCTTTGCATTCTCAAGAACGGTGGAAAGAGAATTTGCTTCAATGGCTGCGATCACCAGTACGGAACAGCCGCTGTTGATCATGTTCTCGATCTGGGAAACCTGCGTCTCCTCCTGGTTGGAAGCATACTGCAGATCTACTTCGTAGCCTGCTGCCTCAAGCTGTGCCTGCATGTTGGCGCCATCCTGATTCCATCTCTGCAGATCCTTGGTGGGCATGGACACGCCTACCTTCTTGCCTGTTGCCGCCGGAGCTGCCGCGTCGTCTGCCGCAGCCGCGTCATCTGCTGCCGGAGCCTCTGCCGCAGGCTCTGTTGTCGTTGTCGTAGCCGCATCATTGCCGGACCGGGGCAGTAAGGCAAGCCCCGAAAAAAAATTTTTTTCGGGGCTTGCCGGTTTTTCGGTATGTTGTTTTTGGAAGTTGATTGTCTTCAAGACCTTTTTGGGTGTCCTATCTAAAAGATAAAAACTTATTTGTAATAAGTATCGTAGTTGACGATCTCATCCAGCAGCTTCGGCAGCTGTTCGTCCATCACCTCGTCGGAAAACTGACAGGTGCCCACCGCCATGTGTCCGCCGCCGCCATACTTTAACATCAGGCTGCCTACATTGACATGGGAGGTACGGTTCAAGACGCTGTAGCCCACCGCCGCGGAGCATCCCTTGCCGCCGCGTCCGTTTACGATCCAGACGGAGATATTCTGCTCGGGATACATGCTGTAAATCAGAAAACGGTTGCCGGAGTAAATGGGATCCACGCCCCGCAGATCGGAGATGATCACATCCTTTTCGACGCGCGTATACGCCCGCACCATCTCTTTGAATTTCTGATCCTGCTCACGGTAAGTGTCGATACGCTCCTGCACGTCGGGCAGCGCCAAAATCTCCTCCGTGCTCATGGTACGGCAGCACTCCATCAGCTTCTCCATCAGCTGATAATTAGAAATCTTGAAATTACGCCATCTGCCGAGTCCCGTGCGGGGATCCATCAGAAAGCCCACCAGGATCCACCCTTGCGGATTCTGGATCTCGTCGATGGTGAGATTGCCCGAATCCACCTTATCCACCGCCACCATCATATCGTCAAAGTGAGAGAAACGCTCCTCGCCGCCGTAATACTCGTAGATGATGCGCGCGCAGGAAGGGGTAATGCGGCTTTCGCCCTTATACTTACCTTTCAATTCGTTGCGCTCGTGTTCACTGGAATGATGGTCAAACCAAAGGCCACAGCCCTCCACAAAGGGAACGTTTGCCAGCACGTCATTCTCATTGATCTCCACCAGACCATCCTGCAGGTCCTTCGGGTGCGCAAATTTCCAACTGTCGATCAGCCCTATCTCCTTTAAGAGGGCGCCGCAAGCCAATCCGTCAAAATCAGATCTCGTCACTAATCTCATCGCTTTTCTCCTTTTACCCCAAATTCTATGCCCCAAAATGCAAAGATTCAGCCGCGCAAATGCAAATGTCTGCTCCACAGCCGTTTCTTTTTTGCTGATATGTTAATTATAAAAGATAGGCCCGCGCATTTCAAGAAAAAGTTCTAAAGGAGGATCGATGTCGGCCCTGCCTCCTGCGGAAGCAATGTGATTTCCCGGCCCAGCTTAAAGGAATAAATGATGCGCTCTTTCACGGACTTCGCGCCGCCAAAGATCCGGGTAAGCGCCTCGCTGTAATAATCCAGCTGCACCCGGTAACGCTTCACCAGCTCCTCCGCCGTTTCCACGGCATCCGTCTTGTAGTCCAGCACCACAAAGCCGTCTTCCTCCTCAAAAAACACGTCGATGATTCCCTGAATGAGCACCGTTTCCTCCGACGGGAACTCCGGCTTTAAGCGGTTCGCAGGCAGTCCCAGCACAAAGGGCTGCTCCTTGTAGAGTTTTCCGGCACGGTCCGCCTCTGCCATACGCCAGGCCGCCCCGCCGGTCAAAAAAGCTGTCAGCTTCGGAATCGACACCGCCTCATAGTACGCCTGTGACAATCTACCGTCCTGCCGCATCTGCTCCATCTGCTCCTGCAAAAGAGCGCGCGCGGCATCCGAATTTTGATTGACTTCAATAGTCAACTTTTGGAAAGAAAAGAGTTCCATCACCTTATGAAAGGCACTTCCGCGCATGGAACCCGTGACACGCTCATCATTTTCAATGAATTTCGGCAGATAAGGAATCACAGGTCTTTCCTCGAACAGATGCGCAGACAGGTCGGATTCTTCCTGCATTCCCGCCTTTTTCAATTCCGACACCGTGGTCTTTGTGTAGAGGTTTTTCAAATTCTCATGCGGATAGCGGTACGAAAAGCAATGTGACACTTCTGTCATCAGTCCGCCGTCTTTTTCCGCCGCCCCTGACGCAGCGGAAATCAGCTTTCTTTTTGCCTCCTCCCCATACAGCGTCTCTCCAATCTTTTCCTCCACCACATGATCCCACCCGGTCAATGTTACCGAAACTCCCATCTCCTCCCCATACTCCGCAGCACTGCTGTCCACCTCCACGCCGCCCGCCTCATATAGGCCGTTCAGACAACAACTGCCGGAGAGCGCCGAGAGCACAAAGGACAACAGGCTGGTCGTGCCGTACAAAACGTCATAAGAAAGGAGTTTCTCCCTGCGCCTGCGCAGAGGAAGCAGGGACAGCGCCGTCTTTCCCAAGTCCTTCACGCCGCCGGAAAGGATCAGCTTTTCCTCCGCTCTGGTCATGGCCACATAGAGGATCCGCAGTTCCTCCGCCAAGTCATCCCGCCTGCGCTTCACGGCGACCGCCTGTTTGCGCAGACTCTTTGTCCGCACACGAAGCGCAGGATCCACATAGTCCACGCCAAGTCCCGCGTCCACATCCGCCAGGACCGTGCCGTCTCCCTCCTTTCCCCGAAAGCGTCTGGAAAGCCCCGAGACGAAACAGATTGGAAACTGCAAGCCCTTACTCTTGTGCACGCTCATGATGCGCACCACGTCCGCATTTTCATCCTGCATCCCCGCTTCGCCATAGTCCACTTCGTACTTTTCCAGCTGCTCCATGTAGCGTAGAAAATGATAGAGACCAAAATAGCCGGTCTTCTCATAATCCGCCGCCTTGACCAAAAGCATCTCCACATTGGCGCGCATGCGGCCCCCTTCGGGGCGGGCTGCCACATAGGAAAGGTAGCCGCTCTCCCGCAAAATGATCTGCAAAAGCTCGTGGACGGAAGTGTAGACCGCCAGAGCGCGGTAACGGTCGATCTTCTTTAGGAAGGCGGCGGCTTTCTGACGCAGGGAGGCGGGGATTGCGTCTGACGGGCCTGCAGCATTTGACGACGGGATTGCGTCTGTCGAATCTGCATTGACTGTTTGAATCAATATTTGCCCCGCGCAGGCTCGCAGGGCGTCGTAGAGATAGCGCCTCTTCGGATAAACCGCCCGCACCATCGCAATCTCCTCCTCAGAAAAGCCGCCCAGATAGGCGTGCAATACGCCGTAGAGGGGAATATCCTGCAAAGGGTTATCCAGTACCCGCAAAAAGTGCAGAAGCTCCTGTACTTCTCCCGCCGCAAAGTATCCCGTGCGCGAAGTGACATAGACGGGAATGCCTTCTTCCTCCAGCACACGCTTAAAGACCTCATCCCAGCCGGAAAGGGTGCGCAGGAGAATCACGATGTCGCGGAACGAAGCCTGCCGCAGCGTCCCCGTCTCCTGATCCGTCACCTTGAGATTTCTCAGAATCTCTTTGATCTTTGCCGCCACCGCGTACGCCTCCTGCTCCCTGGCGCTAAGTTCCTCCGGGCCGTCCCCCTCCTGCACAAGGAGGAGTTCCGTGCGGTAGGGAGAACGCACAGAGGATGCCGTTTCGTTCGCGGCAGGCGCAGAGGATGCCGTTTCGTTCGCAGCAGACGCAGAAGACATTGTATCGGCATCCGCAGGCGGATAAACCGCCCCCGGGTGCAGCGCCGCCTGTTCATCGTAGACGATACCGCCCAACGCCTTACCCATCATGCGGTAAAAGAGGGAATTGACGCTGTCAAGCACTTCTACCCTGCTCCTGAAATTCTGATGCAGATCGATCCGCAGCGCCTGTTCTCCGCCCTTTCCGTACTCGTCATATTTTTCCAAAAAAAGCTCAGGCCTGGCCAGACGAAATTTATAGATGCTCTGCTTTACATCCCCCACCATAAAGCGGTTATATCTGCCCTCGGCTTCCCCGCTGATGGAAGAAAGCAGATACTCCTGCACCAGATTGCTGTCCTGATACTCGTCAATGAGGATTTCGTGATAGGCCGCACGGTAGGCAAGCGCCGTCTCCGTGGGTACATAGTTATGCGAAAAATCGCCTGCACTCCTCTGCTCGTTACTCTGCGCAGCAGATTCAGGATCCGCCTCTTCCTGCAAGAGCACCTGTAAGGCAAAATGCTCGATATCATCGAAATCCAGCACATTTTTCTCACGCTTGGCTGCATCGAAGGCTTCCTTAAAGGAGATCGTCAGATCGATCAGCGCAGTAAGCGCCGCCTGACAGCCTTCCATCTGTCTGCATATCTGCGCCTCGCTCCCTGCAAAAAAAGAGGCTTTCAGATCCGATAACGTGTCCTTCACACTGCTGCGCAGCAGTTTCGCCGCCTCCCGCTTGGCGGGGGAAATCGTGTCATCCTTTTTGGAGGGAAGACGGTCAAAGCGCACGCCGGCAAAGGCCGCACAGAGGACGTCATAGTCGGAGTGACCACATAAGTCAGCTATCTTCCCCACCATCTCCAGCTCCCGTTCTAAAAGCTCCCCATAGAAATAGGGGCCGTCCGGCTCCTCACAAATCTTTAACGCCGTCCGCAGCTTCTCCTCACAGCCCGCAAGCAAAAGGCGCACATGTTCCAACAGCTCAGCCATCCATGGCAGACCTAACAGTCCGCCCGACAAAGATGTGCAGTAGTCTTGCTTCCGCCCGACAAGCCACCGCTCGGGAAAGGGCGTGCTCATGGCAAAGTCATAGAGGGTCATGATCTCGGTCTCCACCGCCCGATCGCGGTTTCCCGTACTGAAATACTCCATCGCGTGCAAAAAGGCAGGATCCGCCTGTGCATAAGCCTCCTCCAGCACGTCCGCCAGCACATCCCCGCGCAGCAGCCGCATTTCCCCCTCCTCCCCGATGCGAAAGCCGGGATCAAGGCCGATGGTGTGAAACTGATTCCTGAGCACAAAAAGGCAGAAGCTGTCGATGGTGGTGATCTGTGCATTGTAGAGCAAAGTCGTCTGCCGCTGTAAATGTTCATTTGCCGGATCCTTCAAAAGACGTTCCTGCAAGGCACGGCTGATCCGCTCCCGCATCTGCGCCGCCGCCGCGTTCGTGAAGGTCACGACCAACAGCCTGTCGATATCCACGGGATCCTCCCCGTCGCACACCATCTTCACGATCCGCTCCACCAGCACCGCCGTCTTGCCGGAACCCGCCGCCGCCGAAATGAGGAGATTCTTTCCCCGCTCATCTATTACTCTCTGTTGTGTCTCGGTGAAGTTCATGATTTCATTTCCTCCCGAATCTGCTCCAGCGCCTCCGCCGTTCCCATTTTGGGAAGTTTTCTGGTCTGGTATCCCAACTGCGCCGCCGTACCCGCGTCATACCCGCATACGCTCTTGTAAGTACAGTACGTGCAGGCTTTCTCGCTGCCAAACTCGCAGGGATTGACCGATATGGTCCCATCAAGGATGCCCCTTCCCAACTGGCGGATCTTGTGATTTACGTAATCCGACACCATAGTCATATCTTCCTCCGCCATCACGCCGGAAGCCGCAGAAAAGCTTCCGTCCTTTTTGCGCTCCAGCGGAAGAATTTCCGACTTATCCGCAAAGTCGCCATCCAACAAACTGACAGCCTCGTCGCTTCTATTGACCACTCCGGTCATCTTAAGTTCCCGCAAAATCCGCCGATTGATTTCCTCCGGTGTCAGCTCTCCCTCCGCCTCCACCATCGGGTCCGTCACATGGTAGTAGAGCATGGCCGCCGGATGCACTTCTTTGTCGGGATATTTTTTCTTAGCCATTTCTTCGGCGGCATTCATATAGACCACAAGCTGTAACTGCAAACCATAATAGAGGGCCGCCAGATCAAAGCGCCGTTCTCCGGATTTATAATCAATCACCTTCACATACACTTTATCATCCTTCTCGCACAAATCCACGCGGTCGATCCTGCCCCGCAGACGCAGCTTCTCCTGTTCCGTCAAGGCGATGTTCAGCGCATCCAGATCCTCCAGCGAATCGAAGGAAACCTCAAAAGCCTCCGGCAGGAAGCGTCCCTTTTGCAGCTGCGTCCGCAGGGTGCGCACAGTGCGATGTAAGATGCGCTCGATCCTGTCAAGAAGCCGCTTATTCCTCTCGCTGCTGTAAAGGACAGTCTCTCCATAGACAGCGGCACAGGCCAAAAGCGCCTCCTTCACGAGCGCACCGCTCTCCTCCTCCGGAAAGGTGAGCCAGGTATAGCCGTGCGCAACAAGCCTCTCCCCAAAAAGCTCCAATGTCTGATGGAAAAGGTTCCCCAGATCGACCGCCTCGAACCCGTATTCTCCCCGTTCCCGCAGCCGCAGCCCGTACTGCAGAAAGTGCGCGTATGCGCAGGCGGCATACTTTTCCAAACGGCTTACGCTCCCAAAAAGAGAGGCCCCGTAAAGGGCAGTACTGACTGCTTTGGTCAAAGGCGTATCCACATACCGTGCAAAGGCCGCCTCCGTCAGGCTCTCAATCTGCCCCGCATACTGCGCATCCTGAAGATAGCAGCGATAAAAGGTATAAAACGCCCCCTGTTCTGACACAGGCAGCCGTCCTGCCGCATACTCCCGCAGGCTGTCTGCCAAAAAGCGCACGCCGTCCGCACCGCACACAAGCTGCTGCACCATCGCACTGCTCTCCGGATTTTCAACGATGAGGGTCGGAAACAGGCCGCGCAGAAGCTCCACCAGATAGGCGGGGCGCAGCGTCTTGCCATCTTCCCCCACCCTGGCATAAGAAAGGTAGAGTTGCTGCGAGGGCTTCGTCATATTGAGATAGAGATAAAGCCTCTGAATATACATCTGCTGTCTGGGTGTGGGCGCCAGTTCGATCTGCGCCTCGCGCAGAAATTCCCGGTCAAGATCCGAAATGATCCCGCCGCCGCTCCCCTTGGGGATATTGCCGTCATTGACCCCCAGGAAAAAGAGGACCTTCACCTGTTTCAATCTCGTTCTCTCAATATCTCCCACCAGAATACGGTCTACATTCTGGGGAATCGTGCCCACCGTGATCTCCGTAAGACCTGAATCCAGAATCTCCGCAAACTCCTGCAAAGTCATCTCCTCCCCAGCCAGCAGTCCGTCCATCTGATCCAACAGATCGATCACCAACGGATAGATCTGTCCATACTCCTTGGCCCTCGCGGGATCGCCCTGCCGCAGAAACATGGCCTCATAGTCCGCCAGCTTCTGCTGTACCTCCGCCTGCTCCATAAAGCGATAGAGGGCTCGCACCAGCTCCCCTGCCGTGCGACACGGCTGCAGAAAGGGCGTCATCTGCTCCATCAGCCGCTCCCGCAGGGCATTACACTCTGCAAGCGCGAGAAGTGCCGCCTCCTCGCCCTCGGGATCATCCTCCCGATAGACAAAGGCTTCGCTCCACCTTTTTCTGCCCCTGATGCCAAAACGGCGGACATAGTTTTCCAGACGGTCTGTCTCTTCTTTCCCAAATCCCGCCAACCCCGTACGCAGATAGTGAAACACGGCTTCCAGACTAAAATCCTTCAATATGATCTGCAATGCACTGCGCAGATAGGAGGAAAAAGGATTCCCTAAGATCCCTGTCGTCCGATCCAGATAAATAGGAATGTCAAAACGGGCAAAGACTTCCTGTGCCTCCTTGCCATACACTTCCATATTTCCTGTCACCACGGCAATATCGCGGTAGCACAGCTCCTCCGATTCCAGAAGCATCCTGCGAATCGCAATGCAGGTCTGCCTCAGCTCCTGCGCGGGCGAGGAAGCCTCAAAAAGGTGGATCCGCTCCGTCTTTTTCTCATAAACCTGTGCGGGATAGCGGAAAAGATTTCTCTCCAGATGGGCAAGCTCCGCATTTTCGAAAAACCGCGGCAGCCGTCCTTCCTTTTTCTCCCTGCACCAAACGCCAGGCTCCTCGGGAATCTCTATCTCCTGCGCCAGCTTTTGCAGGGCCGCAACTGTCTTCTGTGTCAGATAAAACAGCCGCTGCTCCCCTTCCAGGCGGTAGGGATCTTCTCTCTCATCTATTGTCAGCGTAATAATGACTCGCTCAGTCAATCCTAGCAGATCCTGAATGACGCGGTTCTGAATGGGCGTAAACCCGGTGAAACCGTCAAAGGCAATCACGGCATCCCGCACGATCTGCGACTTTGGCAACGCCGCCCGCAGTCTGTCAAGCGTCTCCTCCGTGGTGATAAACTTATCCTTCTTATAAGCGGAAAATGCCTGATATAAAAGCTTTAAGTCCTTTAACTTATGGTAAAGCGCACCCCGCCCCTTCGCATAGTTCAGCAGGACATCCAGCTCTTTTTCCCCTACGCCATACTGCATAAATTCGGAAAGGGCGGACTTCACCTCGTGGATGTAGCCGATCTTATGCAAATGACTGCCCAGAAAGGAAAGATCCGCCCGTTTCTCCTGCGCGACTTTGCGCAGCACCAGGCTCTTTCCCGTATCATCCAGGACAGGCAGTTCTTCTCCTCCCACTTCTTCCAGGATCCGATGCGTCAATCTCCCGAAACTGAGCACGTCCACATTCATGATCGCGTGCCTTGGATGTTCCACCACCAGGTCCATCTGCGTCTGCATGGTAAATTGGTCCGGCACGATCAAAAGGTAATTTTTCTGCGGGTGCTTGAGGGATTCCCCGATGATGAAATCATGCAGTTTTTTGCTTTTTCCCGCGCCCGAAGCGCCGAAGTAGAATTGTAGGGACATATTTTTCCTTCTGTAATGAAATTCATTATTCTAAAATAGTCTTTACACAGTATCCGAATACTTTTATAATAAAAGTATAACATAAACAGCAAAGATAAAGAAAGTAGGTGATGATATGCCAACCAGTCTTGAGGTAACCAAAGCTGCTATCGACGATTTTAAGAAAATTCAGAAATATATGTCGTTGGCAAAAGAAGAAAACGCCACAAAAACATATGCTGAATTGAAGGATGAATATCTCTCACTGAAAGCGATTTTACAAGTTTGCGGCGTTAATCTCGCTGATATTGATAAGATAAAAGAATGAGCAGGGAACATTTCCCTGCTCATTTCATTTCTATTGGAACGGTATCACGCCACCGTCATAGGTATTGTTGATATACTCCTTCACCGCATCGGACTTAAGCGCCGCCACCAGCGCCTTGATGCCCTCGCTGTTCTCATTGCCTTCCTTCACCGCGATCACGTTCACGTAGGTCTTTGCCGCCTCGGAATCAGACTGCTCAAAAGCCACCGCATCCTTCGCCACGGAGAAGCCTGCCTCCATCGCGTAGTTACCGTTTAAGACCACAAACGCCACCTCGTCCTTCACACGGGGCACCTGCGCTGCCTCCAACTCCTGTATCTCGACATTATAAGGATTCTCCTCAATGTCAAGCACGGTAGCTTCCAGACCGACGCCCGCTTTCAAGGTCAGGATGCCGTTGTCCTGCAGCAGCAGAAGCGCCCGCGCTTCATTGGTGGTGTCGTTGGGCACCGCGATCGTGTCTCCTTCCGCAAGATCGGAAAGGTTCGCCTTCTTGCCCGGATAAATACCGAAGGGCTCATAGTGAATGCCGCCCGCGTTCACCAGATGCGTGCCCTGCTCCTCGTTAAAGGAATCCAGATAGGGGATATGCTGGAAATAGTTGGCGTCATACTCGCCGCTCTCCACCACCTGATTCGGCTGCACATAGTCATTGAAGACTGTCACTTCCAGCGTGTAGCCCTGCTCCGCGAGCACAGGCTTTACCTGCTCCAGGATCTCCGCATGGGGCGTCGCCGAAGCTGCCACGGTGATTGTCTTGTCATCCTTTTTTCCGCCGCAGCCCACAAGCGCCGTCAGCGCCAGAACCGCCGTTACAACAGTTACCACGATTTTCTTTTTCATAATATTTTCCTCCATTCCGAAGCGTTCTTTGCTGAGGAACGCGAGCAGAATTTCAAATTCTGCTCTGCGATCAAGGAGTTTGTGACGCTTCTACACAAACTCCAGATAAAAAAATCAGCCTTTCAAGGTGATTTTTTTATCACTCCTCCTCGTTTATGTATAAATTTATTTCCTTTTATCTAATTTCACCGCCATCCGCATCCCAAACGTCTGGAAGATCTGTACCAGAATCACCAGCAGTACCACCGAAACAATCATGATCAGCGCCTTGTAGCGGTAATACCCGTAGCGCAAAGCAATATCGCCTAAGCCGCCGCCACCGACCACACCCGCCATCGCGGAGTAGCCGAGGATCGTACCGATGGCAATGGTCACGCCCACCAGGATCGAAGTCCTCGCCTCCACCAAAAGCACTTTCCAGATAATGGTAAAGGTGCCTGCGCCCATGCTCTGCGCCGCTTCCACCACGCCGTGATCCACTTCCTTGATGGAAGACTCGATCATACGCCCGATAAAAGGTGCCGCCGCAATGGTCAGCGGTACAATGGTCGCAATTGAACCCGTCGTCTTACCCACGATTGCCCTCGTCAGGGGCATTACCAGAATCAAAAGAATCAAAAACGGAATGCTGCGCAGGATGTTCGCCAGCACGTCAAGTGCTTTATAGATCACGGCATTGGGCCGGATCCCCGTCTTATCCGTCACGGCAAGAACAATGCCCCACGGAAGTCCCAGCAGATAGCCAAAAAAAGTTGACAGCAGTGTCATAAGCAAGGTATCCCGCACGCCTTCCAGCATCATCAGTGTCAGGTCGCTAGTCCACATAACCGTTCACCTCCTCCACAGCCAGACCTCTCTCCGTAAGATAAGCCTTCATTTCTTTCTGCATCTGTATGTCGTCGGGCAGGCTTAAGATCATCTCGCCTCTGGCGATTCCCTCCACGTTCTTCGTGTCCGCCCGCAGGATGTTGATGGGCTGACCGAATTTCAATACCATATTCGCAATCACGGGCTCAAAGGAGGAATTGACGGAAAACACGATACGCACACAGCATTTTCCTTTCATCAACTCTTTCTGACGGTCCTCCAGCGTGCGGCGATCCGTGCCGCTGCCCTTTAAGATCAGCTCCTTTGCCTCCGCCGTCTTCGGATGGGCAAAAATATCCGAGACCCGGCCCTGCTCTACCAGCCGTCCTTCACCGATGATCGCCACATGGGAACAGATTTCCCGAACCACCGACATTTCGTGGGTAATGATCACGATGGTAATGCCGTACTTTTGGTTGATCTCCTGTAACAGCCGTAAAATGGACTGCGTCGTGCGTGGATCCAGGGCGCTCGTCGCCTCGTCGCACAAAAGGATCTTCGGATTCACCGCCAAGGCCCTGGCGATGGCCACCCTCTGCTTTTGCCCGCCGGAAAGCTGCGATGGATAGGCCTGCGCCTTATCCGAAAGCTCTACGATTTCCAGAAGCTCCTTCGCGCGTTCCCTGGCCTCATTTTTCTTCATGCCGCCGATCACCAGCGGAAAGCAGATATTATCGATCACGTTCTTCTGCATCAATAGGTTGAAATGCTGAAAGATCATGGAAATCTCCCTGCGCATCTGCCGAAGCTGCCACTGGGTCATCGTGCCCAGATCCTTGCCCTCGATGCAGACCGTGCCGGACGTTGGTCTCTCCAGATAATTCAGGCAGCGCACCAGCGTACTCTTTCCCGCGCCCGACATCCCAATAATGCCATAGATATCGCCCGCCTCGATCGAGAGTGTGATATCCTTCAGTGCTTCTACTTTTCCATCATCCGTCTCAAAGACTTTGCTCAACCCCTGTACTTCTATCATTTCAGCCATTTCCTTATCCCCATTTCGTAGCCTCGTCCTGCTCACTATAGTATGAATCCCGCGAAATGTCAAGGTAATCCAACCGTTCAGCCGGGCTGAATAGCCGAACTACTCCGCTGAGAACAACGGCGTAGACAGATACCGATCTCCAGAGTCAGGCAACAGCGCCACAATGACTTTTCCTTTATTCTCAGGGCGCTTTGCCAGCTGCGCGGCCGCATGGAGCGCCGCTCCCGAGGAAATGCCCACCAGCACGCCTTCCTGCACGGCGATTGCCCTGCCTGCCGTAAAAGCATCCTCATTGGCCACCTTTATGATTTCATCGTATATGCCTGTATCCAGAACTTCCGGCACGAAGCCCGCACCGATCCCCTGAATCTTATGCGCGCCCGGCTGCCCGCCCGACAATACCGGGCTGCTTTCCGGTTCCACCGCCACCACCTTTACGGCAGGATTCTTTTCCTTTAAATAAGAACCCACACCCGTAATGGTGCCGCCGGTGCCTACGCCTGCCACAAAAATGTCCACCTTTCCATCCGTGTCCTCCCAGATCTCCGGGCCGGTGGTCGCCTTGTGGATCGCGGGATTCGCCGGATTCACAAACTGCCCCAGGATGATGGAGCCCGGTGTCGATGCCTGCAATTCCTCCGCCTTTGCGATCGCGCCCTTCATGCCCTGCGCGCCGTCCGTCAGCACCAGTTTCGCGCCATAGGCCTGCAATAGCTTGCGCCGCTCCACGCTCATGGTCTCGGGCAGGGTCAGGATCGCCTGATATCCCTTAGCCGCCGCCACCGCCGCCAGCCCGATGCCTGTATTGCCGCTGGTGGGCTCGATGATGGTGCCTCCGGGCGTAAGTTTCCCCTCCCGCTCCGCCGTTTCGATCATGTTTAAGGCCACGCGGTCCTTCACCGAACCCGCAGGATTCAGATACTCCAGTTTCACCAGGATCGTCGCGTCCGTAATGCCGTTTTGTTTCTCGTAATTTGTCACTTCCATCAATGGCGTATGCCCAATCAGCTCCACCGCGCTCTTTTTGATATTTGCCATAACAGTTTCCTCCCTTTTTCCTGCCTTTGCGTGTCGGCCGGTTTTATTTCCTACCTTTTCGGTAGGCTTAATATGAATTGATAATACACCTTCTTTCTCAAGCTGTCAATCTATTTTTGGAAATTTTTACATCCCCTCCCTGTTCTCCTCCCCGATACGCCAGCCTTTGCACCCGAGGCCGATCTGTGATACAATACTTTCTATGAAAATCCTGTTTATCGAATGGGCGAGCTTTGGCAACGCCGACATCAAAGACGCATTTATCAAGGAAGGACACAGCATCGTCAGTTTCCCCTTTTCCAACAGGGACGCCCGCCGCGATGCCAAGATCGAGGCGGACCTTACGGAGAGCCTTCGCGAAACCGTTCCCGACGCCGTGTTTTCCTTTAATTATTTTCCGCTGGTATCCAATGTCTGCAAGCGGGAAGGGCTGCCTTATCTTTCCTGGATCTACGACAGCCCCTATGTGATGCTCTACTCCTACACGACCGTCAATCCCTGCAATCACATCCATGTCTTTGACAGCGCAGTGTACCGGGAATTTCAGGCGGCAGGCATCCGGACGGTCCACTATCTGCCCATGGCGGCAAATACCGAACGGCTGGATGCCCTGCGCACAGATTCTTTGGCCTATGACATTTCCTTTGTCGGGTCCCTCTATACGGAGTCCCACAATTTTTTTGACCGCATGGAGACCCTCTCCGCCTATGCCAAAGGCTATCTGGAGGGACTGATGAATGCCCAAATGCACATACAGGGCTATAACCTGATTCAAGAATCATTATCTCCTATTATGGGAGAGTTGTATCAGGCGCTTCCCATGGATCCAAATCCGGACGGTGTGGAAACCCGGGAATATCTCTACGCCCAATATGTCATCAACCGCAAGATCACGGGACTGGAACGTCTGCGCCTGCTCACTGCCATTACAGAAAGGCATACGCTGGATCTCTTTACCTTGGATCCGGCTTTCACCCTGCCCAACCTGCGTAACCACGGCACGGCGGACTATTACTCGGAAATGCCCCTGGTCTTTCAAAAAAGCCGCATCAACCTGAATATTTCGCTGCGCAGCATCAAGAGCGGCATTCCGTTGCGCGCCTTTGATATCATGGGCAGCGGCGGTTTTCTCCTGTCTAATTATCAGGAAGATTTTCTGGAGAACTTTACCCCTGGGGAAGACTTTGTCTGCTATGAAAGCGAGCAGGATCTTCTGCAAAAAATTGACTACTATCTGACCCACGAGGACGAACGACAGGCAATTGCCAAGAATGGCCACGACAAAGTGGCGGCTGCCCACACCTACCGCGACCGCGTTCGTGAAATGTTGTCCTGCTTGTAAAACTCTCCACCCATGATACTGTTTGCTACATTTGGCAAAGTATGGTAAACTGTACGCAATAGCAAGGCGCACTGCACATGACTACAAAGGAGTACCCCATGCACCCCATTTCCGTCTGTATCATCGCCAAAAATGAGGAAACCCGCATTGAGAAATGCCTCTCCTCCATAAAACCCTACGGCTTCGAGATCGTAGTGGTGGATACGGGTTCCACTGACCGCACGAAGGAGATCGCGGCAAAGTATGCGGACAAGGTAACCGACTTCGTCTGGTGCGATGACTTTTCCGCCGCCAGAAACTTTTCCCTGCGAGAGGCTTCTAACAACTGGATTTTTATGATCGACTGCGACGAGACAGTAAAGCACCTCGACGTAGAGGAACTCAACTACTTCCGCAAACATCTCTCTGACAAGGTCGGAAGTGTTTCGCGGGAAAACCTTGTGACAGAGGATGGGATACTCACACTGAATAATACCGATTACACGGAGCGTTTTTTTGACAGACGCCTCTACCACTACACGGGTATCATCCATGAGCAGCTCACACCGATAAGAGGGCGTGAAATCGACGCCCTGCTGTTAAATACCACCCTTCTCCACAGCGGCTACGATATGACGGAAGAAGAACGCGAGGGGAAATTCAGGCGGAACTTTACCCTGCTGCAAAAGCAGGTCGAAGCGGAACCCGACAATCCCTACCTTTACTATCAGCTTGGCAAAAGTTGTGAGATTCTAAACGACTTCGAGCGCGCCTGCACCTACTACGACAAGGGACTGGCCTTTGATTTGGACCCGGAACTTGCCTATGTACAGGCGATGGTGGTCTCTTACGGCAATGCGCTGCTGCGGACGAATCAGGCACAGACAGCCCTGGGCTTTGAGGGCATCTACGACGAATTTTCTCAGGTGACGGACTTTGTCTACCTGATGGCAAATATCTATAAAGACAACGGCATGTACGAGGAGGCGCTTGCGCAGTACCAAAAAGTCGCGCAGATGCCTCCCGGCAGGCAAAACGGCACCAACAGTTTCCTGCCCGCCTACCAGTGCGGCCACATCTTTGAACTGTTAGGCGATCCCGACTCTGCGGCCGCTCTCTATGCACAGTGCGGCGATTTTGCGCCTGCCCTGGAGCGGCTGCAGGCCCTGCGGCACGACTAATGTCCAAGTGCAATACCCATTAAAGGAGTAAGCAGCTTATGATCCCGATTTCCGTTTGTATCATCGGTAAAAACGAAGAACAACACATTGCAAACTGTCTCGCCCCGCTTGCCGCCTATCCTTTTGAGATCGTCTATGTGGACACGGGCTCTGAAGACCACACCAAAGAACTTGCTGCCGGGCATCGGGCAAACATCTATGATTTTACATGGATTGATGATTTTTCCGCTGCCAGAAACTTTGCCGCAAGCAAGGCAGCCCACGATATGATCCTTTTTCTGGACTGTGACGAGTATCTTACGGATCTTGACGAGAACGCCCTCTACCGGATTGCCGAAGCGCACACAGACGGTGTTGGACTGCTTCTTCGCAACAACTACTTTGAATCAAATGGCAGTCCGACCAATTATCCGGATCGGGTAGAACGGCTTTTTTCCAAAAAGCGTTTCCACTACACGGGCATCATTCACGAACAGGTCGTGACGCTTGAAAGCGACAGCCCTCTCTATGAGCGTTATGACCTTCCCCTGACCGTTGATCACGCGGGTTACAGCGATAAGGAGACCATGCGCAAAAAGGCCGAGCGCAACAATGATCTGCTGTTTCGGGAACTGAAAAAGAAGCCCGAAGACCCCTATCTCTATTTTCAGATCGGACAATCCTACAATGCGATCCGTGACTATGAGAATGCTTATATGAATTATAAGAAGTCCTTTGCGCTGCCCCTAAATCCCTACGAACCCTGGGTACAGATCATGGCTACCGCCTACATCAACGCCATGAACCACACGGGACGCTCCAGAGAAGCAGTGCGCTTTTTTGAACCGATCTACGCGCACTTTGCCAATGATGCCAACTTCTACTGCAGCATGGGCAACGCTTACTTAAACCTGCATCCACCAAAGCCGTTAAACGCTATGACGGAGTATTTGAAGGCCCTGCAATGCCCGACCGCGAGGGAAGAAGGTGCTAACAGCTTCATCCCCTACTACAATATCGGTCTGGTCAATGAAATGCTGGGGAAAACCGACGCCGCGCTCACTTTCTATCAGCGGGCCGCGGACCTGGGATTTGCACTCGCGAGTGAAAAGCTGAACGAACTTGCCCACACCTAAATCAGCTATTTAGTATGATGTAAACCACAAGGCGCACCATGCGCAGAAAAGAGGATGATACCGCATGATTCCCATATCAGTCTGCATTATCGGAAAAAATGAAGAAAATAACATCGAAAAGTGTCTGGCACCGCTTATGCCCTATCACTTTGAGATCATCTATGTGGACACAGGCTCCACCGACCGCACAAAGGAGCTTGCTTCCAAATATACGGACAAGATCTATGATTTCGAGTGGATCGGCGACTTCTCTGCGGCAAGGAATTTTTCCCTGAGCAAAGCCAGCCACAATTACGTGCTGATCCTGGACTGCGACGAATACCTGACTGCGCTGGATCTGGAGGCTCTCTGCAAGGCAATCGAGACGCACCCCAGCGGCAGCGTGGGGCAAATTTTACGAAAGAGCTTCTCCGATTCCCAATATCGGCAAAAATATACGCTGGAACGAGTCGACCGACTGTTTCACAAACGCAATTTCCACTATATCTATCTGATCCACGAGCAGGTTGCCGACATCAAAACCGGCCGTACCGACTACGAGCGCTACGACATCCCCGTAGAAGTGGATCATGTCGGCTATGTGGGGACTGACGACGAAAAGCGCATCAAGGCGGAGCGCAACAATGCCCTGCTTTTCAAAGAAATCGAAAGAAAGCCGGAAGAACCCTATTTCTATTTTCAGGTGGCGCAGTCCTACAACCTGATCGACGACTACGAAAATGCCTATACTTATTATAAAAAAGCCTTTGAATTGCCCTTAATTTTGGACAATCTCTGGGTCCATATCATGGCAAACAACTTTATCAACGTGATGGTTCAGACCGGAAGGGCCGCGGAAGCGCTGGCGCTTTACCTTCCGGTTTATGATGATTATGCACACAGCCAGCAGTTTTTGTGCAGCTTTGGCGCCCTCTATCTGAATCAGAAGCCGCCCCAGCCCCTAAAGGCGATGATGGAATTTGTAAAAGCGTTACAGACCACGCCATCCCCGGAGGAGGGAGATTACAGCGGTATGGCGCTTTACAGCATGGGCTATGCCAACGAACTGTTGGGGAATGCTCCCGCAGCTGCGTCCTTTTTAGAAAAATCTGCGGCCAAAGGCTATCCTTTGGCTGTGGAAAGAATAAAAGAACTGGAAGAATTGAAAAACAGGTGATCCTATGATTCCAATTTCCGTGTGCATCATCACAAAAAATGAAGCAGAATATCTGGAACAATGTCTGGCAGCGTTAAAGCCTTATCCATTTGAGATCGTGGTAACGGACACCGGCTCCGATGACAATTCCCTGGAAATCGCCAGGCAGTACACGGACCGTGTCTACGAATTTGCATGGATCGACGATTTTTCCGCCGCCAGAAATTTCTGTATCAGCCATGCTTCTCACGATGTCATCCTCTCCCTGGACACCGATGAATTTTTGCGTCCCCTCGATTGGGATGCCCTGCAGCAGGCTGTGGAGAAACATCCGCACAGTCTGGGCGCCATCGAGCTGTTTAGCTACTTTGATGTAGATGGAGAAACCAAACATCAGATCGTACGGCTGGAGCGGCTTTTTAACAGACGCTATTATCACTTCGTTAATCCAATCCACGAGTTCCTGGTGCCACATGATACTATGACGTCTGCTTCCCATATTGCGTCCGCCTCCTATGAGGCGCCCGTCTCCGTTGACCATGTAGGCTATCAGGGCTCAGCGGAAAAGCTGCAGCAAAAGGCGGAGCGCGATATCGCGCTGATCAGCGCTGAGATCGAGGCGGATCCCCAAAATCCCTATCTCCATTTTCAACTGGGACAGAGCTATATGCTGATGCGGGATCACGAGAACGCGCTTTTATGGTTCCGTAAGGCTATGGAACTGCATCCTATGCCCGGTGCGGACTATACCCTCGTCCTTTTATGCAACTATGCCGGCATCCTTCTGGACGAAGGACAGGTGGCGGAAGCCGCAAACATCCTTTCCTACCGTGACTCTTTCGCGGACAACAAAGATTTTCTCTGTCTGTCAGGGCGTATCTGGCTGCGTCTGGGACAGCCGTTAAAGGCTCTCCCTGAATTTGTGCAGGCGCTGAGCGCTCCCAAATACGGTCTCTCGGATCCTCATACCCCCAGCTATTACATTGGCTTGATCTACGAAATGTTTGGCAAGCGCGATATCGCTCGCACGCACTATGAAAACTGCGGAAACTATGCGCCCGCTGTGGAGGCGCTGAGACGGTTAAGCAAATAAGCAGACTCAAGATGCTGCGCATCTTTCGTTCGCGTTGCTCGTCAGAAGCTGCCGCAGTCCGTCTTGGATGCAAGCATCCATCCTGCCTGTGTCATCTTCTGACTCTGCCTATACGCGCAAAAGAAGGACCCATCCGAATGGATGAGTCCTTCTGATCGTTTAACTTGCGATTCACAATATCCGTTACCCGGATTAGCCAAGTAAGGACAGTGCCAGCTGATTGCCCTGGTTCGCCTGAGACAGCATCGATGTACCAGCCTGCTGAAGGATATTGTTGTTGGAGTACTGAACCATCTCCGTAGCGATATCCGTATCGCGGATAGCAGCCTCTGCGGACTGAGTATTCTCCACGATGTTGTTCAGGTTGTTGATCGTGTGCTCCAGACGGTTCTGGATTGCACCAAGGTCAGATCTCTGAGAAGATACGATCTGCAGAGCGCCCTTGATGAATGCGTTCAGGGAGTTGAAGTCCTGCGTGGTCGCAACAGTCTTCGCATTGCCGCCTACCAGGTTCTGGAAGCTTGCAACAAGCTTGGTAGCTACTGCTTTGTTCATAGCAACCATCTTGTAAGCGCCGTTCTCAATGGTAGAGCTGGACTGAACAGTATCCGAAGAGGTTGTACCCTGGATGGTCTTACCAGGAGTCTTAACGCCATAGGTGGTAACCTGAACGCTGGTGGAGCTTACATTCAGTGCATTGTAGGTGATAGCGCCATACAGCTTACTGTTGCTGCTCTTACCGTCTTCCCAGTCACCAATGTAAGTAGCCAGAGCGGTGATGCTCATGTTCTTGATGGAGATGTCGATGTGCTGACCAGCCTCTGCACCTACCTGTACGCCCTTGATGAACTTACCATCTAACAGATTCATCTCGTTGAAGGTCGTGGTGCTCTGTACACGGTCAACCTCGCTCATCAACTGGCTGATCTCAGCCTGGATGGAAGCACGATCGGAAGTGGTCAGGGTGCCGTTTTCGCCCTTAACTGCCAGCTCGTTCATTCTCTGGAGCATATCCTCAACTTCGTTGAGTGCGCCCTCAGCGGTCTGAACTACGCTGATACCGTCCTGAGCGTTAGAGGAAGCCTGTGTAAGACCTCTTACCTGTCTTCTCATCTTCTCGGAAATGGACAGCCCTGCTGCATCATCTGCTGCACGGTTGATCTTGTAACCGGAAGAAAGCTTCTCGGTAGACTTAGCCTGAGAAGAAGTGGTCAGACCAAGCATTCTGTTAGAGTTCATCGCTGTAATGTTGTGTTTAACGATCATGGTATATTCCTCCTTGAATTTTCCGCGGCATCCTTGCCGCTTTGTTTTGTTGTTGTGAATCAGCCTCCGACCCGTCCGCTGTCATCAGCCTTTTCACCGGTTTCAAGTAAATGTTTTACTTTACTTGTATTATATATCGGTGGGAATCCGATATACTTTAGACCCCTGAGAAAATTTTTTTAATTTTTTTCTCAGGGGTCTTTTTTACTTCTTATTATCGTAGAACTGCGGATCTACCACGTTCAGACGATTCATACTATTATAGTAGTTTTGACTCGCCTTCATCTTTGAAGAAACCTTGCCGATCTGCTGCCGGCTTTTTTTAAACTGCGTCTCCGCCTGCAGCTTATTTCTCATCCTGGCGGCATTGATGCCCACCACCTTCTCCGTGATTTCAGCAATCAGCTCCTGCATCCGCTTGATCTCCGCGCGGTAAGCTGACTTGTTTGTAATCAGTTCCTCCCTGATCCTGTCATAGACCGACTCGAATCCCTCGTCCAGAAGCTCCAGTTTCTCGGCAAGTGCACCCATCCTGTCCGCAGAGGCGTCAAGCGCTTCCACATCCAATTCTTCCTGCTTAAACATAGCTTCCTGCGCTTCGTTCTCCTTTATGATCTCGTCAAGGACCCGGCTCTTTTTCTCCAGGCTCTCCACCAGAATCTGTGCACTGCTCAGACCCATACCGCCACCTCTCTACGTATGCTGATTATTCAGTCTCATGACCTCTTTCCAAGTATCCCGAACGCTTCGCAAGTGCATATTGACTTCTTCCAGGATTCCCGTATCTTTCTTGATATTCGCCTGGAGCAGCCGCTGCAGGAGATACACATAGATACGGTCAAAATCCTCCGCCACGGGATACTTGTGATCCAGCGTATTACGAAACTCCTCGATGATTCGCTGTGTCTTCTTAATGTTCACATGCGCTTTCTCGATCTCACCATGCTCAATTGCGACGATCGCAATATTGCAAAACTTGATCGCTCCCTCATAGAGCATCAATGTGACCTCCGCCGGGGAAGCTGTCATGATTTTATTTGTTGTGTATTCCGCGAAGGGATTACGTGCCGGCATAGCTATTCTCCTCCTTGATCCTACCTGCCACTATTTTAGAACAGAAACCCCTCAGGAATCAACCCCCAAATAAGCTGGAAAGGGAGTTATTTTTGGACTCCAGTTTCGCAAGCGCCGTCTCCATCGCCGAGAACTTTGCATACCACTTATCAATGTAGGAATTAAGCTTTTCTTCCTGCGCCTTGATCTTCTTGGTATAATCGTCATAGTCCTCTTTCATCTTCTTGTCGTTATAGACAGTGAGCGCGCTGCTCATCTTGGAAGGAGCCATCTTTTCCGCAATCGTATCATGCAGATTGTTTGACAGCTTTGCAAAGAATTCCATCACCTTATCCGGATTATTGGCGATCATGCTGCGCAGATCAGGTTTCCCTGCTTCCTGCTCCCAGCTGAGCGGATCGTCCTTATCGCCAAGAATATGGTAAGCGTTTCTCTCATTGTCCTTCGCCTTGAAATAACTCTGCGTCTCGATACCGAAATCTGCGAGAGAATATGACTTGCCACCGATATTCATGGTCAACATCATATCCATTCTCATAGCAGAAGATACGTCGCTCAGGGTAGAATCTCTGCGTAACAGTGAATCCTTGATCTTCTTTTCCCATTCCTCAACTTCCGTGTCAGTCAGTGCATCCTTTTCCTCGGAAGTAAGCGGATCATACCCTTTAGAGGATTCCGCATTGTAGAGCGTATCCATCTCGATCATCAGATCGCTGTACGCCTTAATGAAATCCTTGATCATGTCGTAGACACCGTCTGTGTCAGTCTTGGTCGATACGGTGACTTCCTTATCCGTCTTCTCCAGAGCGGTGATGGTCACACCGTTGATTTTTAACGTATCGGTAGAGGATGTATAGGTAACGCCGTCCATCACGATCTTAGCATCCTCGCCCTCAACCTTGGTTCCCTGCGCAGCAGCAAGCATGGTACTGTCTTCCTTCAGGGTACCATCAGCATTGCGCACATTCTGCATGATCTTCTGCGCCTCAAGCACCCTCTTGTTGAATTCGTCGGCAACCGCCTTGCTCGTCTCGCCCTGACCGATTGCGACTGCATTGCCTGCCGCATCCCTCTCCTGATAAGTCTCCTTACCATTCTCATCCTTGGAGTATGCAAACTGCGCTTCATTTTCCTTGATCTTATCGAGGTTGGCATTCTTTTTCTCTGCGTTGCCGTTAAAAGCACTGTAAACGCTGTAAACCTCTTTGGCCACGTTGATAGCAGCCCGCTTGTCGCTGACAGCCTTGGAAGCGTTTGTAACAGCATCCTCAGCATCCTTCACCGCCTGCTTAAGCGCTTCGTTTTCGCTGTCCGCCGCCAGATCCTTCCGCGCCTGCGCAAGATCATCCTGCTTTTTCTTGAGATCGTTCTGTAAATCCTTCAGGTCGCCTGTCAAACCACCGGTACGCACCTTCTCCGTCTCATATACAGGTGTCGTGCCGTCCGCCTCATATTTCAGAGAACCGTCCTCATTTTTCGCCTGCACATACTTCGGCTGCGTTTTTTCGGCATCTTCCCACAAAAGGTTGCCGTCTTCGTCCTTCGCCTGAATCTTCTGTTCTTTCTCCTCACCGTAGATCATGTCATACAGCTTTTTCGCCGCAGCCTTGATCTCTGCCTGATCGGAGGCATCATCCTTATCCCAGGTGCTGTCATAATCGATCAGATACTTCTTATGCTCGGTGTAGGTTCCGTCCGCATCGGCATTGATGACACTGAAGGCATTCAGGTTCTTCTCATTTGCCTTATCACAGTTTTCATTTTCTTTTGCCAGCTTATCGTTCTCAGCCTTCAACGCCTGCAGACGTCTTAAGGTCTCCTCCTCGATCAGCTTCTTGTAATCCGCCGTATAGTCATCAGACGGATACGGCGCGGGCGTCGCCCCTGATGCAATATCGACATTCAGATACTTTGACCAGACGTCGTACTCGCCGCCTGCCGCCGTCAGCTTCTCCAAATCGTTTGAAGACAACAGCTTTAACGCTTTCAGCGCTTCCGTGCCGCCTGCGTCATTTCCTGTCAGGAAGAACTCTCCCTCCTTACCGGAAGCCCAAGAACTGAGGTAAATACGCTGATTATCCTGATCAAAATTAGCTTTCAGCGCAGTGTTGTTATTGATTGCCTTCACGAAGTCATTGATCTTCATGTCTTCCTTGACATCAATATTCACATAGTTGCCCGCGGCATCGCTGAGACGAATGCTGCCGGACCCGGTGAAGCCAAGCTGCTTCAAGGTAGCATTGCCCGTGAAATGCGTACCATTCTTTACCAAACTTCCGCTGGTGAGGGATGCCTGCCTGGAAAGCTGCTCCACCGACACCTTATGCGTGCCGTCCATAGTGCCTCCGGATACCGTAAGCGCGTTGGTATTCGACACGGTAGTCTTCTTTTTCAAATAGGAAGACTGCAGCCGCAGATCGTCCAGCTTCTGATAGAAGCTGTAAATCTTTGTATTCAAGGACTTCCACGCATCCTGTTTCCAGGAAAGTTTAGTCTGTGCCTTTACCAGCTTATTTTTCTTAGCGCTCTGAGCCGAAGCCAGCTCGTTGATGATACTCTCGGTGTCAAGCCCCGAGTACATACCTGTGATTCTGATAGCCATTGTTGTCTCCTCCTAACTGCCTATCGTTTTTCATCCACAAGAATACCTGCCATCTCCCAAATCCTGGCGATCATGTCAAGGGTCTTCTCCGGCGGAAACTCCTTAATTACTTCCTTCGTCTCCTTATCCATGATCTTGATCATGATCCTGTTGGTGTCCTCATGAACGCCAAAAACAGCTTCTTCGTTACTGCTATTGATCTTTCTGTTCATTTCCGCGATCGCTTTTTTGAGCTGCTCAGACTGCTGCTGTGCCTGCGCCTGTCTGGAAGTTGCCGCCTGCTGCTGGCCTCCGCTGCCGCCGCTCTCGCCTTCTTTTTCATTTTCAGTCTGCGCTCTCGTCACAGCTGCGGTCGTCGTATCCACATTGACCGTCTGACCGTCCGCCGGAACTTCCGTGTTCGCCGGTGCCACCGGTTGGGGTTTCTCTGCTGCCTGTGCCTGATATGTCATGGCACTGTTTAATGGTTCAATTGTTGCCATCGTCAATCACCTCCGTGTGATATTTGTAAAAATTTATGGAATCGTCTCACGATAACGTCTGTCGCAGGCGGACAGACAGACGCAATCTCTTGTAATCTATATCGGAAAAAAACGATATAAATTTAGGAAAACAGTAAAAATAGTTTAAAAACTTCATCACATCCACTATAATAAAGATAAATTTTTTAAATAAGGAAACTATTTCATCGGAGGCAATACCTCATGAACCAATATAAAATGTGCATGATTCCGGCAGTCCCCTTGGAAAACGTGCAGCTTATGAAAGACCGAGTCGTCTTTCCCTACGCATGTTTTCGCGCGTTCGGAGAAAGTCTGCGGCTCGTCACAAAAAGCACGGGAGACTATCCTTATCTGTCCTATCTGGAAGGCGCACAGCTTGTGACTCTGCCTAAGGAGCAGCCCCATATGGAAGCGGCGATCCGCTATGTGTCCGAACACGCAGACGAGATTGATCTGCTCTTTCTTTTTGGCGCAAGGGGCGAGTATATGGAGCTTGCGCACACTTACAAAACGCTGCGCCCGGACGGTATCATCTATCTGAAACTGGACGCCAATATCGACTGGATGAGCGCTTTGCCGCTGTTTCACAAACCTTTTTCCGACTTTTTGCAGGACTGTGACATCATTAGCTGCGAGGGCAGACGGCTCCAGTCCCTGCTCTATAAAAAATGGCAGCGCCCCGTGGAATACATCCCCAACGGCGTCTACTATCCCCTCTATCCCGCGACCGACGACGTCCGTTATGAAGAAAAAGAAAATATCATTCTCACAGTGGGACGGCTGGGTGACATCCAGAAAAATTCTCTGTTGCTGCTGTACGCCTACGCACTGGCTTTTCCCAACTTAAAGGAGTCCTGGGAGCTTGTGATGGTGGGCAGCGTCACGCTGGAATTTCAATCTGATTACGAGGATTTCTGCAAGCGTTTCCCATCTCTTGCCCCTCATGTGCGCCTGACCGGAAATATCGCAGACAAGCAGGAACTCTATCAATACTATCGAAAAGCCAAGATCTTTGCCTTATCCTCCCGCGGAGAAGGCGGCAGCCCCAATGTTTTCTCGGAGGCGGCGGTTTTCGGCTGCAGCGTCATTACCACCGGCGTAGACGCCGCTGCGGATATGACCGATCACGGTCGGGTCGGCCGGATCTCGCCGGACATCGAAGACTTTGATGGCTATGCGAAAGAACTGACCACGCTCTGCAATGATACCGATTATCTCGCCCGCAACTTTCATCAGATGCGGACTTATATCAAAGAATATTTCGACTATGACCGGCTGGCGAGCCGGCTGCGTATGTTGATCGAGCTGCAGTTGCTGAAAAGGAGACCGTCATGATCGTAAAGATTACCGACACCTGTATCACACTGGAGGAAGGCGCGGATACTTTCACGCTTCTGAAAAAACCCGTTTTCCCGCATTTTCATGATAACGTCACGAAAAGAGCCTATATCTCCTCCTACTACGAAGCGGGCGAAACCATCTGGGCATACTGCCAGGCAAGCATGGAAACGTTAGCTGATCTTTGTCATGACGACCCCTATTTTGGCTGTTATGCCATGCTCTTTTACCGGCTCTATCCCCTGCTGCTCTCCTCCAGTCAGGCAAAAAACGTGATTTCCTACGGTCTGCCCGTGAATTGCGGCGCCCATCAGGTCTTGCAGAATTTTATGACCTTTTTGCAGGAAGGAAACGCGCTGACGATATTGCCCCAGAGCCCCTTTTCCCTGGTGAGCCTTGGCAGGCAGTCAAGCCATGCCTTCCTCTATTGCCTGGATGTCTGTCCAACCTTAACAGCTGTCTGCGACGCCATCTGCAAGGTAAAACCAGGCGGCATCCTCATCCTCTATACCATCAGGGAAGCTCTGCCCGCAGAACTTTCGGGCTTATGTCCACAGGCCAAAAAGGACCGTTTTGGTACCTGCACGCTCTATACCCTGACCGCAGACGAGGCCCTTTCTGAATTTGCCAGCGCAAACGGCTCTGAAAACGCCATCCTTTCCCGCGCAGATAAGATTTTGCAACGGGTCAACGATCTGCAGGAGCCGCTCCAAGCCATGCTTGCCGGTGCAGCACTGCCCACAGACGTCTACACGATCACGGCGCTTATTTTACAACAGACAGAAGAAATCCTCCTTTCCATTTATGACTATCTGGAAAACGATGAACTTCCCATCCGCGCAAACAACCTGAAAGAAGCCGTGCTCAGCTACCTTGTGGGCATAGACGGCGGTTTTGACCTGACCGACTATCGAGAAAAACTGACACAATCGTCAGAATCTTTCTTTGCTGCCATTCAAAAGGAGTTTTCCTGACATGGAAATTCTATTCTACCGCTATAACAGCATATGTGAACCTGCCGCCATCAGCGCCTTTGAAAGTTTTGGCATCACGGTGCATACGGAGGAGCTGGAGATGCACGAAAAACAGGCGGCGCCAAGTGCGTGCGTGAAGGCAGTGAGCGGCTGGATCCTGCAAAAGCCTTTGGCCTTCGTGTTCAGCATCAATTTTTTCCCTGCCATCTCCTACACCTGCGAACGCCTGAAAGTGCCATATGTCTGCTGGACCGTGGACAGCCCCGTGCCGGAGCTTTTTTCAGCCGCACTCCAAAACACATATAATCGTGTTTTTCTCTTTGACAGGGCACAGTACGAATTTTTTTCACCCATCAATCCACCCTGCATCCACTACCTGCCGCTGGCTGCCGATGTCAAGCAGTTTGAGAAAGCAGTCCTTTCCATGACCGAGGCGGACTACGCCGCCTACGGCGCGGAAGTATCTTTTGTCGGCTCCCTCTACACGGAGAAATGCCGCTATGACAGCCTCATCCTCTCCGATCACACCAAAGGATATGTGGATGGGCTGATGGAGGCCCAGCTCCGGGTCTATGGCTATAACTTGATTGCAGATGCTTTGACTGATTCAGTCATCCGTGAGATCATGGATGCCGACCCGCAGCGTTACCGGGGCGAAGACCTGCGGGAAGGCGTGGAGAGGTATCTCACCGCACACCAGTACATCGGCATGAAGCTTGCCTCGCTGGAGAGGGAACGTACCCTGCAACGCCTCTCAGATCATTTCCCCGTTACTCTCTATACCAGAAGCGACGCTTCCTTTCTCCCCCGCGTGGACTGTCGGGGCGGGGTGCGCACCCTGACCGAGATGCCGAAAGTTTTTCAGGCAAGCCGCATCAACCTGAATATGACCATGCGCCCCATCGAGACAGGCCTATCCCAACGGATCTGGGATGTCCTTGCCTGCGGCGGTTTCCTCCTTACCAATTATCAGTCGGAGATCCCCGATTATTTTGAGATTGGAAAAGATCTGGAAACCTATGAATCGATGGAAGAATTGGAAGAAAAAGTGCGGTATTACCTCGTCCATGAGGAGGAGCGAGTAGAGATAGCTATTAACGGATATGAGAAAGTGGCGGCGCATCACACATACGAAATCAGGCTTTCTCAAATGATAAAAATCCTAACCAACAATATGCCATCATAATTTTACCATTACGCAGCACAGGGCATATATGACATTCTTGTCATATATGCCCTGTTCATTTCCAACCTATCATCCCAGCAGGTTCTTTAATGCTTCCATACCGTCCACATCCCCGGCTTCCTTGTTCGCATCCTGAATCTGCACATAAACTTCCTTGCGGTACACAGGTACTTCTCTGGGTGCGCTGATGCCGAGCTTTACCTGTTCGCCCTTGATCTCAAGCACCGTAACCTCCACGTTATTGTTGATCACGAGGGCTTCGTTCTTCTTCCTGGATAAAGCTAACATTTACTCACCCGCCTTTTCTTTATTTTTATTTAAGATCTCATAGATAGGGAATTTCACCTGATACCCGTCCCCTTCCACGATCACCTGTGTGCCGAGTCTCTGCGCCGCGTTGATCACAATCGGTCCCTTCAAATTTACCGACATTTTTGTTAGATCCTTGGGAACCGTCACCGTCACCATCACCAAAAGCTCCTCCGGCACCAGCTCTCCGATATTTTTCAAAAGTTCATCGTCTACCTCGGGATTATAATCAGGACGTACAATCAGCGGATCCATCACGGGCATCGCAAAGGCAGGCTCCTGAATGGACTGCAGCCAGTGGATCGTGTCTGTCCCCTTCTCCTCGTCATGGATCAGCGCAAAATCCTGCAGATCCGGGAAGCCTATGATACCGCTCGGAAAATGAATGAGCTTCTCGTCATCGATCGTGATCTCGCCAAATACCCTCGTTGTAATCTGCATACCCGTTATCCTTCCTTTATTAAATATAATTCATCAGATTCGTCTGCATGATCTTACCGGTTGCCATGAGCGCTGCATTGTAGGTCAGCTCTGACGCCGTCATTTCGACTGCCACCTCGGTGATGTCAATGCCCTCGTTGTCCTGCTGCAGCTCCTTAAAGGTCATCTGCTGATTCGTCAGTCTGGTCTTGATCAGTTCCAGACGGCTGCCCCTCGTACCGCTGTCTGTCATAGCTACGTTGGTATCGTCCATGTAACTCTTATACTTCGTGATCTGGTTTTCAAACTTACTGTGGATCTGCTCGCGGATATAGGCTTTCGCTTTGTTCCCGCCTTCGATTCGTTCCGCCAGATCTTTATACTCATCGCTGTCCTCCGGATACTCTTTTTGCTTCTCCGTCAGATTTGCGATCACCTTTTCGATATCCTCAAATTCCTTTAAGTAATGATCGAAGTCATCCATATCCCGCTGCACATCATGCACAAAAATCTCATCCGCACGCGTGTTGACCTGAATCTGCTGGTTGTAACCTACATCATAGTAAATGTCCTGATCCCGGCCTTCATCGCGCTGGGTATTGAATGCCGTCTTGCGAAGCTGCGGATCTTTCCCCGGCGTCGAAATCATCTTGGATTCCATGCAGTTGAAGTAGTGCACCGGATTGATGTCGCCGTTTTGCCAAGTAGACTTATCATAATTGATATGAAAAGAATCCTCTCCCTTAAAGGTTGCTTCACTAAAGTTCTCTTCATAGAAGCTTCCCGAAAACACCAGTTCACCGGTGCTGGGAATAAAGGCGATTCCCGTACATGTGGGCTGATCACCCGCTATCGCCTTATAAGCCTGCTCCTGATCTGCAAACTCCTGCACATCAAGCGCTGCCATGGTATCTTTCAATGTTGTCGGCAGAGGCGGTGTAGAAGTCGCAGTCACCTCTTTGCCATCAGGACCGATCGCGCTCACCACATTCACATTCAGCTTAATGCCGCCATTCGCGTCCGCAGTCGCACCGTTCGCCGTGATCTCCAGCTTGACATTTTTATAAACCGTCGGCGGATTTGTCGCCGCTTCTGTATCTTCGTACTCCGGCAGCGTGATCGTCAACTTCCGATCATTTCCCTCGAAGTCTTTCTCCGTCAGAGAATCCAGCCCATTATAGGAAACTCGGAAACGGTATAAGGTATCGTTTGTGACAGACTGTTCGTAAGAATGAAGTTCATCCACACCGGTCGGATAGGACGGATTCCCGACTCCCGTCATGTTCTCGCTCAGCTTATCGTAATTGGTATAGCTGATCTTACTGATATCCTCAAAACCAAAACTCTCATTGATGTTATAGGATACGAGACTCTGATTATCGTTATCTTTCATCCGCTTCTCGTCTTCCTCGGTAAAGGTGACCGGCAGATCCGTCCGAAATCCGGAGAACACAAAGCGTCCCGCATAATCCACGTTTGCACAGGAGTAAAACTCCGCCGTCAACTGCTTCATCTGAGACAGGTGGATCCGCAGATCGTCAGCAGTCTCGTATTTATCTGCAGACTCGACGCACTGTTTGTAAAGCCCTGTCAGCACCGCATCCGCCGTCTCCATCGCGTCCGCCGTCACAGACAGCCACGCTTTTGCGTCCTCTGCGTTCTTTTCGTTATACTGTGTGATCGTGGACACATTACTCCGCAGGCGAAGCGCTCTGATTGCCACCACCGGATCGTCGGAGGGACGCACGATCTTACTCTGATTCGTCATCTGATTGGTCAGCTTATCCTGTAAGATCTTGTTCTGGTTGATGTTATATGCAGAGTTGTTCCGCATGATCTTATTCGTCATTCTCATGGCTTTTCCCTCTCTCCTTTTGCCTATGGCCCAATGTTAGACGCCGGTTTGCAGTATCAACCTGTCGTAGATTTCCGTCAGCACATTGATCATCTTGGATGCCAGTGTGTAAGAGTTCTCGTATTTCACCATATTCATTGCCTCCTCGTCCTCGTCTACGCCGGAGATCGATATCCTCTGGTTGTCAATGTTGGTCTCCAGACTGAAATAGGTGGCATAGAGCGTCTCCGCATTGCTGGCATTCAAGGTCGCGTCAGAGAGCACGCACTCCAGAAAACCGCCTGCATTCCTGCCGCGGAAGCTGAACTGGTTCACATCATCCAGCATGGAAATGACTGCCCAAACCTGATCGCACTGCTCTTTGCCCTCAATCTCATCCACGCCGTCTCCCGGCGGTTTTGTATCCGGTGTAGTGCCGACCCCGGCATCCTTGTCGATATCTTTTCTGGTGCCCAAAAGGTCGGGATTTTTCACTACCGCAGTTAAAAGGCCGATATTACCTGCCGTCAGGTTGTAATAACCCGTATTCTCCTTTGTCGACGTCTCTTTATCCAGCTCTTTCTGCTTATACTGTCCGTCCTTTCTCACATAGTCCGCAGTAAAGAGAATGTCCGCCTTTTGCGGAGGATCCTCCGCCGTCAGACCTTCTTTAAAGATATCGTTTACTTTTTTCGCAAACTCACGCACCCACTCGTTCATCTGGCTGATATAGTAAGGTACGCCCTGATATTTGATCTCGCCGCCGATCGAAGCATCCTTCCAGACCTTGTCGCCCATCAGTGGCATATCGCTCTTTTCATTATCAATGACAAAGGTGTAACTGCCTTCGCCGTTATAGCTCCAGCTCGTATAATAAAACTCCTGATTGCCGATATTGATGATGCCGCCGGTGTCTGACAGTTTGCTCTTGCTGATACTCTGCAAATGATCTGCCGTGGTCTGTATCGTCACCGTAGAGAATTTATCGTGGTAAGCCACGCTGGTGGCCTGCCCCTGGAAATATTCTCCGTTGTTGCCGTCCCGCATCTCGATCAAGCCTCTGAGTTCGCCACCCAACGAAGCATTGTAGAGGGAAAACTCCAAGCCGTTGCTCCACATGATATCATAAAGACCATCCACATCACACTGATTGACTTTTTCTTCCTTCGTCCGGGACACACAGACGAGTGTCTTATAGTCGTCCCCATCCACCAGCGTCTGGCCGCCGCCGATCTTTACCATATAGCGGTGCGCTGCCGTCGGATAGCCCTGTTCGTCCAAAATCGGATACTCAGCCGTCTGCACATCCACTACCGCAGAAAGCTCGTCGATCAGTTTGTCTCTCTTATCCCGCAGTTCGTTTGCTTTCTTGCCCGATAATTCCACTACATTGATCTGTTTGTTGACCGTAGCCAGATCCTGCGCGATGGAATTGATCTGATCGATCCTGACCTTGATCTCGTCATTCACATCCGACTGCAGATCCTGCAAATCGCCGTAAAGATTATTGAAATAATCCGTCAGTGACTTTGCCGCCCCTAAAAACTGCGCTTTGACATCGGTGACATTGGCATGTTTCGTAATCTCCTGCAGCGCTGCGCCGAACTTATCAAAAAGAGTCTTAAAGCCGGTTTCCTTATCGTCCTTTAAATACTCCTCGATCATCTTGCAGTAGTATACCTTTGCGTCGAACTCGCCAAGTTTGGTCTCGTTCGCCCAATATTTATTGTCATAGAACACATCCCTTACACGCTCGATCGCCAGAGTCTCCACGCCCGCGCCCGCACAACCGTAGGTAGCGAATACCCGCAGCGCGTTTGCCGCCTCAGTCTCCACCTGCTGTCTGCTGTAGCCGTCCGTCTGCACGTTGCTGATGTTATTGGCCGTGGTGTTTAGTGCCGCGTTTGCTGCCCGCAGCCCCGATGATGCAATTGACAGTCCAAAAAATGTAGAAGCCATGTGTAATCTCCTTAATATATTTTAGAAAAGCCTGAAGATAATTCCAAGTTCACGAAGTGAATCTCGAAAGTTAATCCCGTAGGCATTTACTTTATCGAATGAATTTTCTTCTATCTGCCCAAGGTAGAAAGTAGGTGATCAAGCATTTCACTGATCACGTTGATGTATCGGCTGGATGCGTTGTAAGCGTTCTGATACATAATCATGTTGGTGAGTTCCTCGTCGGAAGACACGCCCACGATTTCCTCCCTCGCATAGGCAAGCGCATCCGTCGCCTGCGTCTGATACTCCTGAATCCCTCGGAAAACATATCCCGTATTGGCAATCTGGGATACCAGATTTTTATAGTAATCCTGGAATGTAAGGGGCGTCTCCACGTTGGGATTCAAGGTGTAGATTGCCTCCTCAAACGCCTTTTTCATCGCTTCCATCGTATCATGATCCTCGGAGTGCTCATCCAGTCTGAAATTCAACAACGAAGGGTTCTTGCGAAGGTCACTGTTGATCATGATATTGCGCGTCGTCCAGCTGGTCTGTGCCGTCCCGTCATACTCTACCATAGGCAGGAACACCCGAATGGGATCGCCGTTCTCATCCCGCAGATAATTGGAATCGGGGTTGATCTCTCTCGCCCTGTCCGCTCCATCTGCTATCACCTGATTGATCTTTGACGTGATCACATGGACCAGTCTGTCAAACTCCGCCTGCACATTCATGACAATGGACTGCGAAATATTGGTATCGTACCAGCCTTCTTCATATTCGCCGTCCGGGTTAATATCGTCAAGCTCCCGGTAGGTTGCCCTGTGGTCTCCGCGCCCAAGCAGTGTAGCCTTTAAGGAGCCTATATCCGTATTATACGAGGAAGAAATCTGCTCGCGCAGATTAAAGACTTCCGCACCCTCGATATTTTCCTTAGAAACGATCGGCCTGCCCATATTGTCAAACTTGTCAAAGCTTGCCAACATTTTCCAGTAAGGCGTATAGAAACCGGTATCCAGATCCGTGTAAAGGCATATCTCGTTCACCAGACTGCCCTTCACCAGATCCACCTGTTCAAACCGAACACTCACATAACCGCTGGGATCCTCAGAATAAGAAATATTGCCAAGTTTAGAAAGCTCATCCAAAAGATAGTTTCTGCGGTCTCTTAAGTCGTTTGCATGCTCCTGTCCGGCCTCGATCCGCATGATCTGCCGATTGAGCTGCTCGATCTCCTGCGCATATTTATTGATCATATCAACGTCTGACTTTACCTTTTTATTCATGTTATCCTGATAGGTACACAGACTGTCGTAAACTGCCTTTGCTTTTGTGATGAACTCATACGCCTTCGTCACAAACAGATCCTGATTGACCGAAGAGGTCGGATCGTTCGCCAATTCCTGCACAGCCTGCCAGAGCCCATCCTTGACATTTGCACTGGTGTGATCGCCTATCAGCGCCACGGAAAACTCATGACCCTCATTGGACTCTCCCAGAATATATTCAATTTCTTCCAGAGCTGCCGATGAGACATCATAAAAAGCGCTGCGTCCAGACTCGCGGCGAAAGTTTCTGTCCAGTATGCTATCTCTTTCCTGTCTTGTGCGGGTATAATTGACACCCAGACCGGTCTGCATCCAGTTTTTGGTAGCGCTTGCCTGCAGGGTGACGTAATTCCTCGTTCCCTGCGACACCTGCTGCCTGGTGTAGCCCTGGGTGTCCAAATTAGACATGTTGTGCGCCGTGGTATTCAGCGCGTTATTCGCTGTTTGTAATCCTGATACGCCTGTGTAAAGGCTTCCCATCAATGACATAATCTACCGTCCTTAACAATTATTGTTTGGCATCAAAAGCCTTGGTCGCTGTTCCGATCACATCACCGGTATTGTAGGCTTCTTTGTTATAATTCGCCGTCTCCGGCGCCTTATTCATAGCCTGAATCACCTGCATATTGAACTGCACCAGCTCAAGCGCATTTTCAATCAACTCCCTGTTCTGTTCGTTGATCTGCTTGACTGCAAGCACATTCCTGCGCAGATCATCAAATACCGATGCCAGCCTCGCCTGTTCCTGCGGCCTGGCCGCCAGCATTTTGATCAAGTCTGCAATTTTCAGCTTCGTAACATCCTTGTTAAGTACGTTCGCAATATCATTGACAGCGTCAATTCTCTGTTTATCCAGATGGTTGATCCTGCTTACGATGATTTGCTCCTCATCCGTGATTTCCGCTAAAACCTTGATATCGTCAGACACAATGACGGGTGTTTTCTTCATAGACAGCGCTAACAGATTCCCATACTCCAGATTTTCCTTTTCCAAAACCTCGATCAAGGTTTCCATTAAGCTTGCCACGCCAAACCCTCCCGTGGTACATTCCTTTTTGAATCACCACACCTACAGATTCTCAATTTCCTCATACTGCTTTAACAGTTTTTCCGCAAAGCTCTCGCTGCTCACCTGATACGTGCCGTTTGCAATACCGGCCTTGATAGGAGCTACAAGCTCGCTTCTGACGTCCTCCGCTGCTGCAACTGCATTCTTCGCGGTCTGGATGTCCTTACCGATACTGGAAATATGAATCCTGTCAGTTTCCGCGTTCTTCGCGGTATTCTGCGTCTTAGCTCTGCTTTTTGCACCATAAACCTGTTGTACCTGTGTATAAGCTTCGATACGCATACCGGATTCCCCCTTCCTGCATTTCCTTTGCACAGGAAATTCTTTACTTACAATAACTTACACTATTAGTATCGGTCTTTTTCGCAAAGACTTTAGGCTTTTTCTAAAAAAAGCGAAGAAACGCCGAAATATCGACGTTTCTTCTGATTGTTAAATAGTGCCGGCGACCGGAATCGAACCGGTACGGGGGGTTAGCCCCGCAGGATTTTAAGTCCTGTGCGTCTGCCAGTTCCGCCACGCCGGCGCATTTTGCTGTACTGCTTTTCTTTCGCTGCAGATTTACTGAAACTGTCACTTGTCTGCTGCGAAACGACCCGGATGGGACTCGAACCCACGACCTCCGCCGTGACAGGGCGGCGCTCTAACCAACTGAGCCACCGGGCCAAACTACTATTGATTTACGGCCACATTTTCTTTTGTGACCATTAAGTGGACCTTCGGGGACTCGAACCCAGGACCGACCGGTTATGAGCCGGTTGCTCTAACCAACTGAGCTAAAGGTCCGCAACACATAAATACCGTTCTATGACTCCAACGGGAATCGAACCCGTGTTACCGCCGTGAAAGGGCGATGTCTTAACCGCTTGACCATGGAGCCCCAACGAAGGTATGATACCATACTCGCACCTGTTTGGCAAGGGAAAACATCGGAAAAAGAGCGAAAAATAAGAAGGAAACTTTTTTTCGGCAAACGAAATCATTTGGCAAAGGAGATTTCGTTATATACTAATGGAGGGCTGATGATGAAGGCAAGCCTCCGGGAGGAACCATCTTGACGCGCGAAGATGAATTATTAAAAAGAATGGAGCAGGGAGACCCAAGTGCCGCAGACGAGCTGATTCAACTGTTTTATGCGGACATTCTGCGCTACTGTCTCTGGCACGCTCCCAACCGCTCTCTTGCCGAAGATGCGGTGCAGGAGACCTTTTTAAAAGCGATACGGTATTTTGACCGCTATACACACAAGGGAAAATTCAAGCCCTTTCTCTACCGAATCGCCGCCAATACCTGCATCGATATGAAGCGGAAATACCGATATCCCGAGCTTTCTTTGGAGGAGGCAAAGGTCGATCCGCCCTACTTAGAGCCGGCTTTTGAAGCCATTCAATCCGATATGGCACTGCGGCAGCTCGTGGACAGTCTGCCACTGCCCCAGCAGGAGATCGTCCTTCTGCGGTTCGGCCAGGATCTGACCCTGCGCGAGATCGCCGAAGTCGTAAATTTGCCGCTACGCACGGTGCAGACCAGACTGCGCGCGGCCCTAAAAAGGCTGCGAACAGAACTTAGCTTTCCGCAAACAAAACCTGATTCGCGGAAAGAAGCGTCAAACATTAGCCACAGAAACAACAAAGAAAAACATAAGGAAGGAGGCTGCCACGAAAATGAACCTCTTAAATAGGCATTTCTATCAGAACAAAGCTAACTTGGAGCAGGAACTAAAACAGGCGTTACATCAGATGCCTGCTCCTGCCAATGACGCGCATATACAAGCCACGATCCTGTTGTCCAAAAGAGAGGCCTGCCTGCGCAAAGAGCGGACTCGCATTACCTATCTTTGCTTTTTAAGAAAGCAGATCCGATTTATCGCTTGGAAATTATGGGCCGTACAGAGTATGCTGCTGCTTATCATAAGCATCCTGCTCTCCCGTTTTTTCGATTCTCCTTTCATGCCTCATCAATTGATCAAGCTGTTGGCCTGCCTGTCGGTCCTGATCTTTATGGCGGCCCTCCCCCTGCTCTACCGCAGCGTCCGCTATCGGATGCAGGAGGTGGAAGCAGCAACGCGCTTTTCCGGTGTAAAGCTGCTTTTATCAAGGCTTTTCATCATCGGCATCGGGGACATTTGCCTGTTAACAGGCGTTTTTCTTGCCACTGTCATAAAAACGGCTCTGCCCACGGACAGCACCGTCTTCTGCCTCTGCTTTCCCTTTCTGCTGGCAGGCTGCGGCAGCCTTTATATGCTGGGACATTTCCCACCAAGACGATTCTTTGTCGGCAGCCTGCTGTACTGTGCCTTGCTGACTGTGGCATTTGGCATCGTGCCCTGGCAGGATACGTTTTTGTACCGGCCGTCCCCGACTGCGATACGGGCCATCCTGTGCGCTCTGCCTTTCTTATTTTGCGTACGGCAGCTTCGTTACCTGATAAACAAATCTTCCTATGCGGAGATGCAGCTTGGCTGAAATAGAATAAACCAGAGCGTTCATGCGCTCAGATAGGAGATCACAATGGAATTGACCACGCAACATCTGACCAAACGATTCAAGGACATGACGGCCGTAAACGACGTTTCTTTGCAGATCACCCCCGGCGTGTGGGGCCTTTTGGGTGCGAACGGGGCCGGCAAAACGACGCTGATGCGGATGATTGCCGGCATTATGAAACCGACTGCCGGAGAAATCTGCTACGACGGCATTCCCATTCACGAGCTGAAAGGAAGCTACCGCGACGTGTTCGGCTATCTGCCTCAGGAATTTGGCTTTTACCCCGAGTTTACCGTCAAGGACTATCTGGAATATGTAGCGGTATTGAAAGGACTTTCCGACAGAGACAGTAAACACAAAATTGGCGAACTGCTGGAACAGATGACCTTATCCCACGTCAAGAACAAAAAAATCAGCAAGTTATCAGGCGGCATGAAACGGCGAGTCGGCATCGCACAGGCACTCTTAAACGAACCCGAAATCTTGATTCTGGATGAGCCTACCAGCGGCCTTGATCCCGGAGAGAGAGTCCGTTTCCGCAACCTGCTCTCCGAGTTTGCCCATGACCGCATTGTGCTGATTTCCACACACATCGTTTCCGATATCGAATACATCGCCACACAAAACGCCGTCATGAAAAACGGGGAACTTCTGGCAAAGGGAACGACCGAGGAACTGGTAGATCTGGTGGCAGGAAAGGTATGGACCGAAACGATCCCGATGAACCATCTGCCTGCCTATGAACGACAGCTCCAGATCGTGAACATCCGCAACGAGGAAAGCGGCCGCATCTTTGTCCGCTATCTGGCAAAGGAACCCTACGGCAAAGACTCCGAGCCTGCGGCACCCTGTTTGGAAGACTTATATTTATGGCTATTCCCACAGGAAGGCGTTTTGCAGTCACACGAATAACAAATAAGAAAGGAAAATCACGATGCGCTTACTTAAAGTAGAAATAAAACGAATCCTCAAAACCAGGCTGACGGTCATCTTACTGTCCGCCGCCCTGCTGTTGACCCTCTTGATGGCATACCTGCCCATCACCTTTCCCTCCAGCGGCTGCACCTACACGGACGCACAGGGAAACATCACAGAGTTGGAAGGGCTGCAGGGTATTTCTTATAAAAAGAAGCTACAGACAGTTGTCACGGGGACGGTCACACCCGAAATGGCACGGCAGGCCGTGGAAACCTATCAGGCCTGCCTGCAAAAATACGGTGCAGAGACCACCTACGATCTGCCTGACGGCGTTTACGACACCGAGATCCTGCCCTATGCTCCGCTTTTACGCGGCATTCGGGAAATCTTTGCCGATCCGGATACCGGCCTCGCGCCGGCCATTTCGGATATCGACCCGGAAAAAGTGGACAACTATTACGACTTATGCGACGCACGCATCGTTTCCTTAATGAAGCAGGAGCAAAAGGATCATCCCGCAGCACAGCAGGTCGCTATTGACTCATTCAGTCAAGTTGATGCACCCTACGTATTTTACCCTGGATACAGCACAGAAGCCATGGAATATCAGACGCTCCTCGCTTATCTGATCCTGCTTCTTTGCACCGTCATCGCCGCGCCCGTCTTTACTTCCGACTACCAGACCGGGGCGGACGATATCTACCGCTGTACCAAATTCGGAAAGACAAAGTTTGCCTGCATCAAGATTTTGTCCGCTTTTCTCATCTGCGGAATCGCTTACAGTCTCAGTGCCGCCCTCTACCTTCTGGCATCGAACAGCCTCTACGGTTGGGAATGCACAAAAAGCTCCATGCAGATCCTGTATTCCATTATCAGCCTGCCGGCTATGGATATCGGACAGCTGCAACTCTTTGTCGCCGCAGCAGGACTTCTTTGCCTGCTGGCCACAGTCAGCCTGACTTTGTTTCTCTCCTCTAAACTCAAAAACATGACGGTGTGCTTATCTTCGGCACTTTTGTTCTGTATCCTGCCAATCATCATATACATGGCACTGCCCGAACATATCGGCATCTGGATCTACAGCATCCTGCCTGCCGGGGCGCTCAGCCTGCAGACCGGCATCCTCTATGCCGCCTCTGATTTTGATTTCTGGAATATTGGAAACATTGCGATCTGGCTGCCCCACGTGATGATCGGTGCGTATGTGGTCGAGATTCCGCTGTTTGCGGGGCTGACGGTGTATTCCTACATCACGCATAAGACATCTTAGAGTGCCCTAAAAGATTATTGATCTGATCCACCATTCCATTAATGGTATTGATTTGGTTGGAAATTTCTGCGATATCATTCACATTGCTCGCCACCATACCATTGATGGAATGAAACTGGCTATTCTCATGGCTGATGTCGTCCGCAATTTCCTTATTGATGGACACGGTGTTCTGTATCACCGTCGCCTGTTTATCGTGCGCCTCTCCCATAGCGTTCACCGCATCCGTCGCGATATCGAGAAGCTGTGTCATATCCTGTATGCCTGTATATACATGAGAAAAGTACTCGTTCTGCCTCTCAAGCTTCTGAGAATTGTCATTGACATACATGGTAATCTCCCGCACATTATTCTGTACCGTCTCGATCACCTTCGATACCTCTTCCAGAGATTCCTGTGTGCTGTTCGCCAGATTGCCGACCTCCTGCGCAACCACAGCAAATCCTTTTCCCTCCTCTCCCGCTCTTGCCGCCTCGATAGAAGCGTTCAAAGCCAGAAGATTTGTAGAATCCGAAATATCATTGATCAAATTTAACGTCATGCCGATCTGTTCCACCGCCTTCGACAGTTTCTTCGCCACATCCGTTGTGGTAACCATAGATCGGGAAACCTCGCCGTTGATTTCCTTCAACTCGGCAAGCCGCCTCTCATTCTCCTTTGTCTTGTCCAACAAATCTTTGGACGTCCGTTCCACCTTCCCCACGTTATCCGCCAAGTTATTGTTATAGCAGGTCAGCAGTATATTCTTATCCTTGTACATACTGGTATATTTAAAGGCTTTAGAAAGTAGAAGTACGCTCTTCCCTGCTCCGGCATTAGCCAGCATAACTCTATGCCCACGCCCCATCTCGTTGATCTGAGACACCTGATAGTCATCCAGATAAAATGTCCTGTACTCTACTTCCTTTCCATTTATTTCTTCACTTTCCACCGGAATGTCAGCCGTTGTCTCCGGAATTTCGACACGATCTTTTTCTTTTAGGACAACCGTATACTCAGGAGCCAGCCTTTCGAAAATTGCCAGATCTTCTTCATCGCTAATCGTCTTAAACTGCGTATCATAGGGCATTCGTATGTTGTCAAAAAGATGCAGATCCTTCACGAACTTTGGTCTGTTCTTTGCCGATATTGGAATAAAAAACCGCACTGCCGCGAACGGTGAAAACTGTAACAATGTATCATCATCACAGGTAGTTACTGGAACAGCTTCATCAGGAAATATAAAAATATGTTTATACGGGAACTTTAAAATCTTCTTATCATTACTCCTCGCAATGAGCGCCCTAGAGTTAATAAGCCTGTTATATAGCCTGTTCTATCATCTCTCCGAATTTAATATAACCCTGCACATCTAAAGACTCTATATTTCCTTGCACAATCGAAAAAGTTATCAGGCCCTCATTGGGACTGATATACATTCCCATATGTACTTTATCCGTGCAAAAACCAACCGGATCGATTCCCACCGCAAAACTACCGGATTTTAAATTTCGAAGCGCATTTTTCAAAAGAAATCTTTCGCCAGCATTTATATGATCTTTCTTTTCAAACTCATGCGGCCAGATTTTTATTGCCATGACACCACCTACTCATCTACATTTTACTAGTACAATAATCTAAACGCTTTTGTAAATCCTTCTAAATTATCAATATCAGAGAAGTTGTCCTCCAAAAAACAGGCATTCTCTATAAATCAGAACATAATCTGCTTAATACTTCGTTCATACATTACCATCCTAAACTCTATCACTAACTATTTCTGCTCCCTTTCCACTTCTGCAGTACCGTTTCTAGCTTTCTAAAATCACAGCAACGCCTTTTCAAAAAAGCACTAGTCTTTTCAGACTGTTGCATCACATACAATTTATTTGCCCTTTTTACAATAGCTTCCTGATTGTGCTGACACCAGTCAAGCTGTTTTGCCGCCATTTTTTTATATTTCTTCGTAGCAGCATCATCTTTCCCGACAATCCGAAGATTCAGCGGAATGGTACAGCTTTCGTCTACCGGAATCATGTTGTTAAAATTCAATACCCCAATCAACTTTTCCCCATCCATTATCTTCATAAAATCCACGTCCGTATGTACTTCATGTCTATAAGATATAAATGCAGTCGTTTTTGTTCCACGTCTATCCTCCAGCCTTTTTAGGGCAAAGATTAAGGCTGCGCAAAGCGCAACCTTAGATTGTTTCCACTTACGGTAGGACTCACCGCTTTTATCGGTTCCACTCCCAGTAGGACTCACTGCTTTTATCGGTTCCACTCTCAGTAGGACTCACTGCTTTTTATAGGAGTTCAACTCCCATACGATAAGCTATGCCTATCTCTAATTAATTTATACAAAAAAACAGAAACTATGTCAAGAAATTTCTATGACATTTAGTATAAAATGTCATAAATATATCTTAAAACACTCCCTATTGATACACAACCTCCCGAATCACCACTTCCTCCGCCATAGCCCTCAGCGCATTGACCTTCTGCACCCAAGCCATCTGATCTGCGGCTTTGAGTGCCTCATCAACACCCTGCCTCTCCATCATCTGCCTGAGCAGGCATTCCACTTCTTCCTCCGCCTGCCTGTCGCTCTCCCGAAGATGCGCCGTCAGCTTTCCCAGCAGGAGCATTGAAGTGTATGTCCCGTGCCGATGTTCCCGCAGGAAGTTCTCCCGCATCATCCCGTACCTTCCGATCATCTCCTTCGGGTCCCCATCTGCCTCGTCATCCAAGATAAGGTTGGGTATCAGATAATCCCCTTCGACTCTGTATGTGATATCCGTCATCGTTCTTCCTCCTTCTTCTCTCATCCATTTCATAGATAGTCAGTTTATAGAGCAGATTTATTGTCCCTTTTCCCTAAAGGTGTTCCAAGCCATTCACGCTCAAAAGCTTACCAGCGGAAAAAGGAATATCTTCTCTGTCGCTCCCGCTCATTCGAAAAGTGAGATAAGGTTTGCAACACAGTCCCCGTCTGTTTTCGGTTACCAGCCACATGGTCTTATTTTTTGCCATGCGGCATTTTGTACCATTTTTCATAAAAATGTTGCTTTGCTTTTCGTTTTTTCTAGGAGATAAAAAATCCCGTAAACATAGACGTTTACGGGATTTCCTTTACCTCCCCGAGTAGGGCTCGAACCTACAACCCCGCGGTTAACAGCCGCGTGCTCTACCATTGAGCTATCGAGGACTGTGGTAAATTCGCGAAGCGAATTAACCACCAGAGAATCGCAGGCGATTCTCCGCACTGGCTTCGCGATACCTTACCAAGGGTCCGAGGATCGCAGATCCTCGCACAGTTAATTTACGAAGTAAATTTACTGTTTACGCACCCTCAAAACCGAATACCGAATGATCATTTCCGTCTTTGTCTGTCGGAGG